>JADMIO010888941.1_pt1 | contig 16006 bp, 12 predicted proteins | sample 8958161 | NCBI WGS metagenome assembly JADMIO01 (sample SAMN16585339, study PRJNA669376) | soil metagenome | isolation source: Crop rotation soil | place: USA: Cullars Rotation, Alabama | collected 2011
GTTGATGCCTGGTGTGAGTACGGTAGGTGAGGGCGCAAGCGGATTTAACGTTCGCGGTGGAAATGTAGACCAGAACCTGATCCTGCTGGACGATGTGCCTCTGTTCAACTCTTCCCACCTTTTTGGATTCTTCTCGACGTTCAATCCCGACATGGTTAAGGACGTCACGCTTTATAAAGGAGGAATGCCGGCAGGTTTTGGCGGAAGGATCTCCTCCGTTCTGGATGTGAAGCTCAAGGATGGAAATCAAACAAAATTTTCCAGCTCGGGCGGCATCGGTGTCATCTCCAGTCGACTGCTGGTCGAAACACCGATAGGACCAAAGACGACCCTTATCGCTGCTGGCCGCTACGCCTATCCGGACTGGGTATTGAAAAGACTCCCCGACCTGAATGTGTCACAGAGCTCTTCATTTTTCTATGATGTCAATCTACGGGTGCGACACCAGTTCAACGATCGCAATAGCCTGTCTTTTTCAGCGTATCGAAGCGATGACGAGTTCAAGTTCGCGGCAGATACAACCTACGGATGGAACACCACTAATTTTTCGGTAGTGTGGCGTACAGCCCTCAGCGAAAAGCTGGTCGCGAACGTCAACGCTATCTATTCCAAATTCCAGAACCAGGTCGATGGCGTCAAGCCGACTTATGAATTCAATGCCCAATTTGGTATCGACACGCGTCAGCTGAAGACCGATCTCACTTACTTCAGTCATGCAAAGAACAAAATTGACTTCGGAGCTAGCGTCACCAACTATACATTTAACCCGGGCAACCTCGTTCCCGGAGAGGGATCGTCGATCAATCCTATCCAGATCCAAACAGACTATGGCCAGGAACAAGGCTTGTACGCAAGCGACGAGGTCAAGATCGGGAACAGAATTGTCGCGAATGCGGGTTTGAGATATTCCAGGTACCTGAATCATGGAAGCGGTGAGGTCTACGTATACGACCCGACAATTCCCAAGCAGGTCTCAACAATTGAGGACACATTATATTTTGAAAACGGGCAGACGATCAAGACTTATTCAGGATGGGAACCCCGTTTCTCAATGAAGATCTCCGTCGACGACAACAGCTCGGTGAAGCTGAGCTATAACCGGAACCTTCAATACCTTCAACTGATTTCCAACACAAGTGCTATCAGTCCGCTTGACCTCTGGAAGACGAGCAATTATTATATCAAACCACAGATAGGGAACCAGATAGCGGCAGGATACTTCAGGAATTTCTACCAGAATCGATATGAGGCGTCCGTCGAGTTGTATTATAAGCGCACGCAGAACCAGGTTGAATATAAGAACGGTGCTGATCTGTTTCTTAATCCGTACCTGGAGTCACAGCTACTTAGCGCGGAAGGAAAGGCGTATGGCGCTGAGTTGTTTGTTCGGAAGAATCTGGGCAAGCTCTCGGGTTGGATCTCCTATGCTTATAGCCGCTCATTCGTGAGAACGACAGGCAGTACACCTGAAGAGACACTGAATGGTGGAGAATACTATCCCGCAAATTTTGACAAGCCGAACAATTTGTCGCTCGTTGGCAGCTACGCATTCAACAGGAGATTGAGCGCCGCAGCCAATTTTACATACAGCACCGGGCGCCCGATTACCTATCCACAGTCTGTTTATGTATACGACGGCTATTCATTCGCTCAGTTTACCCAACGCAATCAGGCTCGAATACCCGATTATCACAGGCTTGACCTCTCCTTTACCGTCGAAGAGAGTTTGTCCCGGACAAGAAAATGGAAGGGGAGCTGGACATTTGCAGTTTATAATGTCTACGGGCGCAAGAACGCTTATTCTGTCTTCTTCCGACCTCAGTTCACCGGTAGTCAGACGCAGAGCTACCGCCTGGCAGTTGTTGGAACGATCTTCCCATCGATCACTTACAATTTCAGGATACAATGAGAACCTTGAGTGTCATAACCATGGTCGTTGTGAGTTTTAGTTGTATTGACCCGATCCGGCTTGATGTGCCCGATGGATCAGGAGCACTTGTTATTGACGGACTCATTAGCGACCAGCCAGGCCCCTACACAGTGAACCTGTCTAGGACCATTAACTTTGACAATACACGCCCCCTTCGTGTGTTTTCCCAACCTGAGAAGAAAGCCGTGGTCAGAATCGAGGATAACCTTGGATCATCAGAGACACTGGTAGAAGCGACAGCCGGGAAATATCAATCTGTAAATCTCAGGGGTCAGATAGGCCGATCGTACAGGGTTGTGGTGCAGACAGCAGACGGTGCTACGTATTCTTCATCCTGGGAGGAGATAGCTCCCGTTCCAACAGTGGATCATCTCGAAACGGAATTTGCCGTCTACGACAAACTGTTCATTAACACGAACGGCGTGCCCAGGATCGCCAAACGAGAAGGCTTTTATATGTATTCTGTTACGGACGATCCTGCCGATACTCGCAACTTCTACAGGTGGCAGGTTGACGGCATATTTGAATTCTTCAGCCTTACAGACAATGCAAATATCAAGCAGTGCTGGGCGCCGCTCACCCGCCTCGAAAGCAAGATCACCATCGCCGATGATACGCATTTCAACGGCAAGAGATTTCGGCAGTTTGTCTGTATCGTACCCTACGAACGACCAACAAAATTCCTCGTCAAGCTTCGGCAACAATCCATGACTGAGAAGGCATTTCACTTTTGGGAGATGTCGTTGAATCAGCAGGTTGCAACCGGGAGTCTTTTCGATCCTCCGCCGTCGGCGATCCCGGGCAATGTCACCAATGACAATGATCCTGAGCAGATTGTTATAGGCTACTTCGGTGCTTCTGCCGTTGCAAAATTCGATTTGTTGATCGACCGTTTCAAGGCTTCGGGATTGGTGGCAGCGCATCCCGAGATTGCCGTTCGACCAGGAGATTGCCGAGCGCATGAACCGGGCGCTACAAACATTAAACCAGAGGGTTTCTAAATGCGGACACTGAGTTTCATCCTGCTCCTGGTTTCTGCGTTGTGCTCTGCCCAGGATGTGAAAGAGTATCAAAAACGTCTCGATGCCTTCAATGAAACATGGATGCCGGAAAGGATCGGGATCCATACGGACAGGACGTCCTATTTTGCTGGTGATCGTATCTGGTATTCTTTGTATTTGACAAACACACCCTGGTCTCCTTCCTCTGTCAGTGGGATCGTATACGTTGAACTGCTTGATGGAATTGATTCGGTCATGGTTCGCCAGAAGATCCGATGTCGTGAAGGCTTGGCACATGGTGACTTGTTGTTGTCCCGCAAACTTCCAACCGGGCGCTATAAACTGAACGCTTACACACTGTGGATGAAGAATGATCCGGCCAATGCAATGACCGTCATCTCCCTTCCCGTGATCAATCTCGAATTGCCGCTATCTCCATCTCCAAAGTTGAAATCATCAGTAGCCAGCGTCCTCGATGCAACTCAAAGTGCGAATGGCAACATCGCGGTTAACGCCAGCGCGCCTGGAACCTTGGTGGCGTATACCAACGAGGAAGTCCTGGCTGTTGAAAAGGTTACTCGGGGTTCAGAGAAGGATATCAGGATCTCACAAGATGCTGCAATCGTGAACATTGGCCTGCTGGACGAAGCGGGCCAGGTCCTCGATGTGAAAAGGATCACTACCGATGTTGCGCAGGACTCTCTCGTACTTACCCTTGATCGTACGGAAGTCAGGCCGAGGCAAAAAGTTTCCCTCACGATCGAGATGTTCAGCAAGGCCGGATTACCATTGGATGGACACGTTTCTGTTTCTGTCGCCTCCGCGAATGTGTTGACTAGTGTCGATGAAAATGAGTCACAACCATCATGGATCAACGGTACAGGCACACGTGACAAAAGTTCGTTCCGAAAAGAGATCTTTGCTCACCCGCTTGCAACAGGCTCATTGAATCCGTTCGCTTCTTCAACACCACCGGTAGCCGCGCCATTGCAAATCGATTCTTCGCAGGTTCTTCATATCGTTGAGATGGGTACGAACAGGAATTTGATGCGCTCGTACGGTACAGAGCGGTTCTTTGGTCGGGAGGCCGGCTATAACATTCCATCAAACATCAGCTACCAGCCACGTGATTATATGTCGCTTCCTACCATGGAGGACTTCATCCGCGAGCTGGTGCCACAGGTCAGGATCAAAAAGTTCTCGGGAGAAAGAAGGATGGTGATCCGGTATACGAGCGAGAACTCACTGGTATATTACTTCAAGGAGCCGGCACTCATTCTTATTGATGGTTTCATGGTCACGGATCCCAAAACAGTATACGACTTACCGATGCATGAAGTGGAGCGTATCGACATCACCTGGGGTACAAAGGAGATCAACTCCCTTGGTATTTTCTCACTTGCCGACAATGGTGTGGTCTCCATTACAACGCGGGCACGTTATTTCAGGCAGCCCGACGGCGAACTGCTGAAAGGACTTAATGAGCCCCTTCGTTTTGAGCAGGCTGCGGCCGAAAGCACGGAGGGCAATCTGCCATGGCTCGATGACCCTGTCTATTGGAATCCGGCAGTGACGGTGACGGGCAAAACCAAAGTTGAGTTTGCGGCATCCGATCGTCCGGGTGATCTCCTCATAAAGGTCCGTGGAATATCAGCTAATGGACAGGCTCTTGACAGATCGGTCAAGCTCAAAGTAGTGCACCCTTCCCGGTAGCCGCTAATAATATTGAGGGCCCTTCGACAGGTATTGGGTCACGTAATCTCCTACTCCCTCTTCCAAAGTATGGAATGATTTGTTGTAGCCCGCGTCGGTCAGCTTCTTCATCTTCGCTTCTGTGAAGTATTGATATTTATCCCTGATGTCAGCCGGTGTGTCGATGAACTCGATGTTAGGCGTCTGTTGCAGGGAGTGAAAAACTGTGTTGGCGAGATCAAGGAAGGTTCTCGCCTTTCCTGAGCCCAGGTTGTAAATCCCGTTCTCACGACGGTATTCCATGAGATAGATGCATACGTTCACGACATCCTTGACGTAAACGAAGTCTCTCATCTGCTTCCCGTGTTCATAGTCCTGTCGATGGGAACGAAACAATTTCACCTTGCCTGTCTCTCGGATTTGTTTGTAGGCATGCCAAATCACTGATGCCATACGCCCCTTGTGATATTCATTAGGCCCATAAACGTTGAAAAACTTCAGCCCGGCCCAAAAAAATGGTTTCTCCTTTTGACGCACAGCCCACAGATCGAACTCGAGTTTCGACCAGCCATAAGGATTTAGAGGGTGCAGTTTTTCGAGGTAGGCCGGGTCATCCTTGTCGATATATCCTTGTTCGCCAAGTCCATAGGTCGCAGCCGACGAAGCGTAAACCAATGGGATCTGGTGACTAACACATCGCTTCCAGATCTCCTGCGAGTACCGGACATTCAGATCGTCGAAAATGGATTTATCAAATTCCGTAGTGTCCGTCCGGGCGCCTATGTGAAAAATGAACTCCACCTGGTCCGCATTCGCATCCAGCCATGGGAAGAACTGATCCCTTTCGATCCGTCTGAGGATCCGCGCTCCGTCGAGGTTGCGATTTTTTTGGGACGAGTCAAACTTATCAACAGCAATGATGTGGTTGAAGTTATCCTGGTTGAGGCGTTTGATCAGGCAACTGCCAATGAACCCGGCCGCACCGGTCACAACGATCATGGAACAAAAATTTGAGGACAAGTTAGCTTATATTTGCCCCCCAACGAAGTTGTAGCAGCACCTGCCTGTGGTCGGTGTTGTTGCCAACCACAGTCTTTCAAAATGATATTCGTCAGCCGCAAAGAACATTTCAACGCCGCACACAAGCTGTACAATCCTGCCTGGTCGAAAGAGAAGAATCAGGAAGTATTTGGCGCATGTGCGAATGAGAATTGGCATGGCCATAATTTTGATCTCATCGTCACTGTAAAAGGCGACCCCGATCCTGAAACAGGATTCGTGATCGACCTGAAGAAGCTCAGCACGCTCATCCGCAACGAGGTGACGGAAAAAGTGGACCACAAGAACCTGAATCTCGATGTGGATTTTATGAAGGACAAGCTGGCAAGCTGCGAGAACCTCGCTATCGAAATCTGGAAAATACTGGCTCCCCGGATCCGGGCCATCAGCAAGTCCGGTCAACTGCACTGCGTGCGGCTGTACGAAACGCCTCGCAACTTCGTCGACTATTTTGGTGAATAATCCATCATGCGATATTATCTGATTGCAGGCGAACGATCAGGTGATCTGCACGGCGGAAATCTGCTTCGCAGTTTATCGAAGCATGATCCAGATCTGGTTGCACAAGGCTTTGGCGGCGACAGCATGAAGGACGCCGGTATGGCGGTCACCGTGCACTACGATCAGCTGGCAATTATGGGCCTCACGGCAGTCGTCCAGAGCCTCGGCTCCATTGCCAGGTTGCTCAAGGTTTGCAGGGAGGACATCGCATCGTTCAAACCCGACGTCATCATTCTTATCGATTTTGGCGGCTTCAATATGCGGATGGCCCGGTATGCCCGAACACTCGGCATCCGTGTATACTATTATATATCTCCAAAGGTGTGGGCATGGAACACAGGCAGGGCATGGAAGCTTAAACGTCTCGTGAGCCGGATGTTCTGCATTCTGCCCTTCGAGAAAGAGTTCTACAAGAAATTCGACTGGGATGTTGACTACGTCGGCAACCCTGTGATGGATGCTGTGAAAGCCTTTAGGGGCGACACAAATTTTCGGAAGAGCAAGGGGCTGGAAGCCGGCAAAAAGATCGTGGCTTTTTTGCCTGGTAGCCGCGCGATCGAGCTGAAGCGGGTGATACCCGCGATGGCTGCCGTCGCCAGACGAAAATCGGAATATCAATTCGTCGTTGCTGCCGTCAGGACTTTGCCAGAGGAACTCTATCGTCCTTTGCGGGATATTCCATCCGTAAAATTTGTATTTGAATCGACCTACGATCTGTTGGCAGTGAGTGATGCCGCGGTAGTGACATCGGGCACGGCGACACTCGAGACTGCGCTGTTCAGGGTGCCACAGGCCGTGGTGTACAAGGCGAGCACGATAGAAGCAACGTTGTTCAGATTATTCTCCAAGGTGAGCTTCATTTCTCTTCCGAATCTTATCGCTGGCAAAGAGGCCGTCAAAGAACTTTTTCTAAAAGGCTTCAGTGAGGAAGGCATTTCCCATGAACTCGAACAGCTACTTGAGGATAAACAGTACCGGGGAGCGATGCTGAGTGAGTATGACCGGATCCTGAAGATCCTTGACCAGGGCTCAGCGTCGGAGAACGCAGCGCGCCTGATGGTGTCCTACCTGAAAAACGATAAATAGCTGCTTACCCGAAGCTGGCGTTAGGCCACCTTCAGCTTGCTGTACTGTGAGCGATTGAACTTCTCTTCCGCGTAAGCGCGGTTGATGATCAGCTTGTCGGAAGTCTTCTCCGATGGCAATTCAAACATAGCGTCGTTGATGATCGCCTCGCAGATGGAACGCAGCCCGCGTGCGCCGAGCTTGAATTCGACAGCCTTGTCTACGATAAAGTCCAGGGCGCCTTCTTTGAACTCCACTTCGATCTCTTCCATCTCGAAGAGTTTCTTGTATTGTTTAACGAGGGCGTTCTTCGGTTCTGTCAGGATCTTGCGCAGGGCGCTATGATCCAGCGGGTTCAGGAATGAAACCACAGGCAAACGACCAATCAATTCAGGAATAAGTCCAAAGCTCTTGAGGTCCTGTGCAGAAACAAATTGAAGGAGGTTATCGAGATCGATCGGCTTGGTGGTGTCGCCAACGGCAGCGAATCCCAATGGCCGGGTGTTCAAACGGCGCGCGATGAACCTTGAGATCCCTTCAAATGCACCACCGCAGACAAAGAGAATGTTCTCCGTGTTGACGGTGATCATCTTTTGATCCGGGTGCTTTCTTCCTCCCTGGGGAGGAACATTGACTGCTGTACCTTCCAGTAACTTCAGCAATGCCTGCTGAACGCCTTCACCGCTCACGTCGCGGGTAATAGAAGGATTGTCTGACTTGCGCGCGATCTTGTCGATCTCATCGATATAAACGATGCCTCGCTCTGCTGCTTCGACATTGTAGTCTGCTGCCTGCAGGAGTCGCGTCAAAATGCTTTCTACATCTTCCCCCACATACCCGGCTTCAGTAAGAACAGTAGCATCGGCGATACAGAAGGGAACCTGCAGGATCTTGGCCAGTGTGCGTGCCAGGTAGGTTTTGCCAGTTCCGGTCTCACCCACCATGATAATATTCGACTTCTCGATGGTCACATCGGTGTCCACCTTACGCTGCATGAGCCTCTTGTAGTGATTATATACAGCTACGGAAATGATCTTCTTCGCCTCGTCTTGCCCGATAACGTACTCGTCGAGGAATTTCTTGATTTCCCGTGGCTTGATCAGCTTGAAATTCGGGAGCGATCCGGATTCAACCTTGTTTTTCTTCTCTTCCGAAAGGATTTGGTTCGCTTGCGTGACGCACTTGTCGCAGATGTGGGCATGAATGCCCGAGATCATCAGGTCAACGTCTTTTTTACTCCTGCCGCAAAATGAACACGTTACTTCTGCCATGGTATTGATTCAGATGGGCCTAACCAAGAGACAAAGATACCTAAAAGTTAATAGTTAATGCCCGCCCGAACGGACTTCGGTCGGGCGGGGCTAGCAGTTGACCGGGCCATCCCGCCGACGGGCGCCCAATTAACCGCTAGCCATTAGGCCTTAGCCAGGTTCGGCTACTTCTTTTTGTCGAGTACCTCGTCGATAAGGCCGTATTCCTTGGCCTCACCGGCTCGCATCCAGTAGTCACGGTCGGAGTCCTTTTCCACCTTGTCATACTTCTGACCACTGTGTTTCACTAGTATATTATAGAGGTCCTTCTTGATTTCCAGCGTCTGGCGCAGGGAGATCTCCATATCCGAGGCTTGTCCCTGCATGCCGCTCATGGGCTGGTGAATCATGATCCGTGCGTGGGGTAGTGCAGACCGCTTTTTAGCGCTGCCGGCCGTCAGCAAAACGGCACCCATGGATGCTGCCAGACCGGTACAAATCGTGGCTACGTCCGGATCGATGTACTGCATCGTGTCGTAGATGCCAAGTCCAGCGTATACGGACCCACCCGGGCTGTTGATGTACATCACAACGTCTTTCTTGGGATCTGCTGAAGCCAAAAACAGCAGCTGTGCCGTTAGGAGGTTTGCCACCTGGTCGTCGATGGCCATGCCCAGGAAAATAATGCGGTCGGAAATCAGTCGCGTGAACACGTCGATGGCGCGGAAGTTCCCGGGCCTTTCTTCGATCACGTACTGCGTCATGTTGTCGATCTTCTGTGCGTAGCTGTCAATAGTGTTTCCGCTCATCCCGAGATGCTGAACGGCATATTTTCTGAACTCATTTTGGTTGGACATAGCGTAGTTATTTATGAAGGTGTTATTTCAGGAAGTCGCAAAACGACATTCCTTTATTGTACGAAACCTGATCAATGTTAGTCAGGATTTCCCCAATAAAAAAGACCGACCCGCCCGGAAAAAGTTCCCTTAGTGGTTGTGTTCGGCAACCAGCTTGCGGAATTCTTCGAGGCTTACGCTCTTTTCATTGATGGTGATTCCTTCGCGGATGATAGAAAGGATCTTACTGGTGCGCAGTTGGTTGTACAGACGCATGTAGTTTTCTCCCTTACCATCCTGACCCGCCAGGTAGTTGTCTGCAATGGCGTCGAAACGATCGCCGAGCTGTTCAGCGATGCCAGGGCCACCGAATTGTTCAGCAATGAGCGCCTTCGCTTTCTCCTTTACTTCTTCGTTCGTGACGGTCACCTTGTGGTCGTCGGCAATCTTGTTGCGGATCAGGTCCCACTTCAGTGACTCCTGGTATGCTTTGAATTCCTTTTGGATGACTTCATCGCTGACCTGGCCATTGCTGGCATTTTTCAGCCAGAGCTTCAGGAAATTTTCAGGCATCGAGATCTTGGTGTGATCTACGAAATGATGTTGGATCTCGTGGTCAAGCAGGTGATCGGTCTCACGCTGGTAGTTGGCGCCAATCGTTTCGCGGATCTTGTTGCGGAACTCCTCTTCGTTGTGAACGATGTCCTTGCCAAAAACTTTGTCGAAAAGCTCCTGGTTCACTTCAGCCTCCTGGATGCGACTGATGGAAGTCACCTTTAATGTCTGGGATCCCTTCACGTCTGTTGCTTCCTCAGCCGATATATTCAGTATCTGCGCTCTTACATTGGCGTCGTCGGTAATGCGCTCGATGTCAAAGGTCAGGGTGTCGTCTTTCTTTGCTCCGATGAATTTGCCTTGTTCTTTCTTCCCGATTTTCTCAACAGGGATGTACGAGCTTTTTGTTGTTCCATCAGGTTGGCTGATCTCGCCGAACAGGTTGTCTGTTGCTTCGCTCACCTCCGGATACGTTACTGTCCCGAATCGCTTCCGCATGTCCTGTACAGTTTCATCAATGACTTTGTCATCCACGTTGATGGGATGCGATGTGACCTTTACTTTCTTGGAGAGATCGTAGGAGAAGTCGTCGACCATTCCAACCTGGAATTCGAACTCAAAGTCTTTTTGAGAATCCCAGTCTATCAGCCGTGCCTTCTCCTGGTTCGGAAGGGGATCGCCGAGTACGCGAAGTTTTTTGTCTTTGATGTAGTCAGAAATGCCATGGGATACCAGATGATTGACTTCCTCCACCAGGATCGACTTGCCAAACATCTTCTTGATAACGCCAGAAGGAACCTTTCCCTGACGGAAGCCCTTGATGTTCGCTTTGCGCGAATACTCCTTCACTTTCTCCTCTACTTTCGGGAGGTAATCTGTTTCTGTCAGCTTAACGCGGATCAAGCCGTCGGTTACGCTTTGCTGGTCTAATGAGATGTCCACTATTGCTTGTTTTGATTTTATCTAATTGCAAAATGAGTACAGAATTCAGGCACTAATGATTACCAACAAACTGGCTCAGGTTCCAGGTTTCAAGCTGCGCTCGGAGCGGGTGTAACCTGAAACTTGAGACTCTAGACTTTTTTTGTGCGGATGAAGGGACCCCGACTTCATTCTCCGCCTGTGGCGGATCATTTCGCCGGGGCAGGCTCGAACCTGCCACGTTACAACAATCCCAACAACTACATCTTCTGTGCGGATGAAGGGACTCGAACCCCCACGCCTTTCGGCACCAGATCCTAAGTCTGGCGCGGCTGCCAATTACGCCACATCCGCCTATTAAAACCCAAGTTCCTTCGGGTTGACGACTTGATTCGAACATCGCGCCAAGCGCGGCTGCCCTAATCATTTTACCGCCACATCCGCCTACTACTACCTTTCTAAAATTTAGGAATGGCAAACGACACCAATCCTAAGTCTGCCCCGAAGCAGGTGCTTCGGGGTGTCAATTACGCTTTGCCCGCCGAAGCTCCGTCTCGGAGCGTAGGAGGGCCACATCCGCTTTTTTCTGGTCGTCAGCACTCGATTTTAACGACATAAACCCGTTGCTAACTTCCTTGAAAAAGGCCCATATTTTGGTTAATTTCCGCAAAATGGACTGCAAATTTAGAGATTATTCGATATGAAGGAAGGAACGTTCAGAAATTGAAATCGATCTCCCGGGAACGCCATTGAATCTCCCGGACGTTATGGTGAAATAGAGAGAAATACAAAACTGACATAGGATAGTGGTAGCGGACGTAGCTGAGGAAAAACGGGAAATCATTGCACGGTACAGGCGCCTGCTGCGAAAGGCAAAGCCTGTACTAAAAGAGGGAGATGCCCGGCGTATCAAACGCGCATTCACGCTCGCCCTGGACGCCCATAAGGACATGCGTCGCAAATCGGGCGAGCCATTCATCTTTCATCCACTTACTGTAGCGGAGATCTGTGTCGAGGAAATTGGACTGGGTACCACGTCCATCATCTCAGCACTTATTCACGACGTCGTCGAAGACACCGACATCGAACTGCCGGACATCGAGCGCATGTTTGGAAAAAAGATCGCCAAGATCGTCGACGGCCTTACCAAAATAAGGGGAGCGTTTGAATATGGGAGCTCGGCACAAGCGGAGAACTTCCGGAAGATGTTGTTCACGCTTTCCGAAGATGTTCGCGTGATCCTCATCAAACTTGCCGACCGTCTTCACAACATGCGCACGCTCGACAGCATGCCGCGCAACAAGCAGCTCCGCGTAGCCAACGAAACAATCTATCTCTATGCACCGCTTGCGCATCGACTGGGATTGAATGCGATCAAGACGGAGCTGGAGGATCTCTACCTGCGCTTCACCGACCGCCAGGTCTACGACGAGGTCGTAACCAAGATTGATGAGTCGAAAGCGTCCCGAAATAAGTTCATCAAGGCATTCGTGCAACCGATCAAGGATGAGCTTGACAAATTGAAAATCGACTACGAGATCAAAAGCAGACCAAAGTCAGTGTTCTCCATCTTCAACAAGATGCGAAAGCAGAACATACCCTTCGATGAGGTGTACGACTTGTTTGCGGTTCGTCTGATCCTGGACACTCCGATCGAACAGGAGAAATCTTATTGCTGGCAGGTGTACTCAATCGTAACCGACTACTACACGCCCAATCCAGACCGGCTGCGTGACTGGATCAGTACACCCAAGGCGAATGGATATGAATCTCTTCACACGACTGTGATGGCGAAGAACGGCCAGTGGGTTGAAGTCCAGATCAGAACCTTGCGTATGGACGAGATCGCCGAGAAAGGATATGCCGCGCATTGGAAGTACAAGGACAATAACTCAGCGAGCCACGAGTCGAATCTGGAGAAATGGCTGGTACGCGTGAGGGAGCTGCTCGAACGCCAGGATCTCACTGCCCTGGAATTCGTGGACGACTTCCGCGGCAACTTGTTCAATGAGGAGATTTTTGTATTCACACCGAAAGGAGAGCTCAAGACGTTGCCAAAGGGTGCTACCGCGCTCGACTTTGCATTTGATATCCACACAGACATTGGTGCAAAGTGTATCGGTGCCAAAGTGAACCAGAAGCTTGTTCCCATCAACCATGTGCTCAAGAATGGAGATCAAATAGAAATCCTGACCTCGGCGAAGCAAAAGCCAAATGAAGACTGGCTGAGGTTTGTCGTCAGCCCCAAGGCCAAATCAAAGATCAAGGAGGTCTTGAAGGAAGACAAGAAGAGTATTGCGGAAAACGGCAAGGAGGTACTGCTACGCAAGCTCAATCAACTTGACATAGATGCCAACGGACAAACGTACGAGCAGATGCAAGCCTTCTTCAAGGTCAATTCAAAGTTTGACTTGCACTACAACGTCGGTAAGGGCATCATTGCGCTCAACGAATTAAAGGCCTTCAAGGAATTCAAGCCTTCTTCTCCTTTGAAAGGAAAGGGAAGTGCTGTTCCTGATGCCAAACAGATCGAGCAGGAACTCCATCGCACAAAAGGCAGGTACGAGGATACGTTGCTCATCGGAGAGGACATGGACGTCGTGGAGTACAAGCTCGCGAAGTGCTGTACGCCGATACCGGGTGATGATGTTTTCGGATTTGTTACTGTCGGCGAAGGCATCAAGATACACCGCACCAACTGCCCCAACGCCCCGGAGCTGCTGGCCAATCACGGCAACCGAATCATCAAGGCGAAATGGACATCGCAATACGAGGTATCATTTCTCACAGGATTACGGGTTGTAGGCACCGACCGCGTGGGACTGATCAACGACGTGTCCAAGATCATTTCTGAGGAATTGAAGGTAAACATGAGCTCCATCTCATTCAGCTCCGACCATGGCATCTTCCGCGGCGAGATCATGTTGTACGTCCATGACACCCGACACCTGGAAATGCTGATCAGCAAACTGGAAAAAGTCGAAGGCGTGGTAACCGTATCGAGGTTTGATTCACGTTCAACCTGATTTCTCCGCTAAACGGATTGGCAAAATATCTGCACCTTTACACTGACTGTAGAGATGGCACTGAACAACAAGATCTTCGAGGAAGTCAAGAAGCTATTTACCGTTTACCTGGAGAACAAAGAGCTCCGGAAAACACCGGAGCGTTATGCGATCCTCGAAGAAATATATTCATTCGATGGTCACTTCGACGTGGAGTTGCTCTACGCAAACATGAAGGACAAGAACTATCACGTAAGCCGGGCAACTGTGTACAATACACTTGACTTGCTAGTCGATTGCGACCTGGTTAGTAAACACCAATTCGGCAAGAATCTCGCCCAGTTTGAAAAGTCATATGGTTACAAACAGCACGATCACCTGATTTGCACGAACTGTAACAAAGTGGTCGAGTTTTGTGACCCACGTATCCAGACCATTCAGAATACGGTGGAGGAACTGTTACACTTCAATGTTCTCCACCATTCATTAATTTTATACGCAAATTGCACTCGTAAGAACTGCGAAAACAGGAAACCATGAATTTTGCCCAAGAGATCAAATCCAACACCCTCATATTAAGGATCAGCGGCGATTTGATAGGAGAGGATAACGGGACGCGGCTGATTTCAGCCGTTAACGAAGCACTGACACACCAGGTGCCCACATGCATTATCGATATTTCCGACCTGCGGTATATCAACAGTAGTGGGATCGGCGTGCTGATCACGATACTTACGAAATTCAGGAACAAGGGTGGCGAGGTGTACCTCATGAAGCCGTCCGAAGCGGTGAAGAAACTGCTGGTGATCACGAAGCTGAATGCCATATTTCAGGTGATCCAGTCTGAGCAGGATGTACTCACGGCTTCTAAAAAATCCAACTAAACACATTGCGGCATCATGAAGGTTGATGTTCTACTTGGACTTCAATGGGGCGACGAGGGCAAGGGTAAGATTGTAGACGTACTTGCTCCCCGTTACGATGTTGTGGCCCGCTTCCAGGGTGGCCCCAACGCCGGCCATACGCTGGAGTTCGATGGCATCAAGCACGTACTTCACCAGATCCCTTCCGGCATTTTCAGACCCACTACCAAAAATCTTATTGGAAACGGGGTGGTACTCGATCCAATCGTCTTCAGAACTGAAATTGAAAAGCTTCAGAAGTTCAACCTGAACGTCAGGGAGAACCTGTTCATTTCAAAAAAGGCAACACTGATCATTCCGACGCACCGACTCCTGGACCAGGCCTATGAGAAAGCCAAGGGAGATAACAAGATCGGATCTACCTTGAAAGGCATAGGGCCTTCATACGTTGACAAGATCTCGCGCCAGGGATTGCGCGTGGGCGATGTGTTGGCAGCGAACTTCCAGGAGAAACTTCAAAAGCTGGTTGGGCTGCACAATGAGATATTGAAGGGACACGCGGCTAATTGCGACTGGAAAGAATTGGAGCCGGGGTTTCTTGATGCAGTTGCTTTCTTAAAAACATTTAAGCTGATCGACAGTGAGTATTTCCTCAACGAGGAATTAAAGAAAGGTTCGACAGTACTGGCGGAAGGAGCACAAGGTTCATTGCTCGATATTGATTTTGGAAGCTATCCCTTTGTGACAAGCTCAAACACCGTATCAGCCGGTGCCTGTACGGGCCTGGGCATTGCACCCAGCAGGATTGGCGAGGTGTTCGGAATATTTAAAGCTTATTCGACACGCGTTGGAAGCGGACCCTTTCCCACCGAACTTCTTAATGAGGAGGGTGAAATGATGCGCAAGGAGGGTAATGAATATGGATCTACTACAGGACGTCCGCGCAGATGTGGTTGGATAGACCTTCCCTCGTTGAAGTATTCGATCATGATCAACGGCGTAACGCAACTGTTGATGATGAAAGCAGATGTGCTCAGCATTTTCGACAAGATCAAGGTTTGTACGCACTACAAGTTGAGCGATGGATCGGTGACTGCGGCTGTGCCCTACGAATATGTCAATGAGAAGATTACACCTGTCTACACTGAATTGAAAGGGTGGTGTAGTCCGGTATCCGGCATTCTTGAGGACCAGATTCCTACGGAACTTTCACAATACATCAGCTTTCTTGAAAAAGAACTTGCGGTACCTATCACGCTGATTTCCACCGGTCCAGACCGCACCCAGACCATCCATCGCAGGAACGCTGCCTGATTTTTTTCATTCCG
>JADMIO011367247.1_pt1 | contig 16006 bp, 19 predicted proteins | sample 8958161 | NCBI WGS metagenome assembly JADMIO01 (sample SAMN16585339, study PRJNA669376) | soil metagenome | isolation source: Crop rotation soil | place: USA: Cullars Rotation, Alabama | collected 2011
CGCGAGGGCGCGGTCGTCGCGATGGTCGGCGACGGCATCAACGACGCCCCCGCGCTCGCGCAGGCCGACGTCTCGATCGCGCTCGGCCAGGCGTCCGCGCTCGCGCAATGGACCGCGGACATCGCCGTGCTCGGCGACGACGTCGGCAACGTCGGCGCGGCGTTCGCGCTCGCGCGTCGCACGTTCGCGGTGATCCGCCAGAACCTGGGCTGGGCGATCGCCTACAACGCGATCGCGATCCCGCTCGCCGCCACGGGCGCGCTTTCGCCGCTCGCCGCGTCGGTCGGCATGTCGCTGTCGTCGCTCGTCGTCGTGGCCAACGCCGCGCGCCTGGCGAGGCGCTGATGGACGTCCTGCTGCTGCTGATCCCGCTCGCCGTCGTGCTCGCGTTCCTGATCGGCGCGGCGTTCGCCTGGAGCGTGCGCAGCGGCCAGTTCGACGACCTCGAGGCCCCCGGCGAGCGCATCCTGCTCGACGACGACCGGGCGCCTTGACTTGGGTCAACCCGGCCCGCGCTCGCGGCCCCTAGGATCGCAGCACCTTCCCGAGCGGGGCTTCGAAGCGATGGCGTCGGCGAGCAACGGCAGCAGCTTCAACTACACGGTGGTGCGGCAGTTCACCGTGATGACCGTCGTCTGGGGCATCGTCGGCATGCTCGTCGGCGTGATCATCGCCGCGCAGCTGCTGTGGCCCGAGTTCCTCGGCGGCATCCCGTGGCTGTCGTACGGGCGCCTGCGCCCGTTGCACACCAACGCCGTGATCTTCGCGTTCGGCGGCTGCGCGCTCTTCGCAACGTCGTACTACTGCGTGCAGCGCACCTGCCAGGCGCGCCTGTTCTGCGGCCCGCTCGCGTCGTTCACGTTCTGGGGATGGCAGGCGGTGATCGTGCTCGCCGCCATCACGCTGCCGCTGGGCTTCACGAGCGGCAAGGAGTACGCCGAGCTCGAGTGGCCGATCGACATCCTGATCACGCTGGTGTGGGTCGCGTACGCCGTCGTGTTCTTCGGCACGATCCTCAAGCGCCGCACGCCGCACATCTACGTCGCCAACTGGTTCTTCGGCGCGTACATCCTGACCGTGGCGATCCTGCACGTCGTCAACAGCGCCGAGATGCCGGTGTCGCTGTGGCCGATGAAGTCGTACTCGGCCTACGCGGGCGTGCAGGACGCGATGGTGCAGTGGTGGTACGGGCACAACGCGGTCGGCTTCTTCCTGACCGCCGGCTTCCTCGGGATCATGTACTACTTCATCCCGAAGCAGGCCGGCCGGCCGATCTACAGCTACCGGCTCTCGGTCGTGCACTTCTGGGCGCTGATCTTCACCTACATGTGGGCGGGCCCGCACCACCTGCATTACACGGCGCTGCCGGACTGGACGCAGTCGCTCGGGATGATCTTCTCGCTGATCCTGCTCGCGCCGTCGTGGGGCGGCATGATCAACGGGATCATGACGCTGTCGGGCGCGTGGCACAAGCTGCGCGACGACCCGATCCTCAAGTTCCTCGTCGTGTCGCTGTCGTTCTACGGCATGTCGACGTTCGAGGGGCCGATGATGTCGATCAAGACGGTCAACTCGCTGTCGCACTACACCGACTGGACGGTCGGCCACGTGCACTCGGGCGCGCTCGGCTGGGTCGCGTTCATCTCGATCGGCGCGATGTACTACCTCGTGCCGCGCATGTTCGGCAAGACCGCGATGTGGTCGACGCGGCTCGTCAGCGCGCACTTCTGGATCGCGACGATCGGCGTCGTGCTCTACATCGCGGCGATGTGGATCGCCGGCGTCATGCAGGGCCTCATGTGGCGCGCGACCAACGCGGACGGCACGCTGACCTACGCGTTCGTCGAGAGCGTCAAGGCCACCTACCCGTTCTACGCGATCCGGTTGCTGGGCGGCACGCTGTTCCTGACCGGCATGCTGGTCATGGCGTGGAACGTCTGGAAGACCGCGCTCGGCGGCCGCACCGCGGACGCGCCGATCCCCGCCACCGTCGCCGACCGCTTCGTGGCCGCGGCCTGACGCAAGCGAGCGACACGACATGAAGCTCAACCAGGAAATCGTCGAGAAGAACATGGGGTGGATGATCGGGCTGATCATCGCGGTCGTCGCGGTGGGCGGCCTGGTCGAGATCGTGCCGCTCTACTTCCAGAAGTCGACGACCGAGCCCGTGCGCGGCGTCAAGCCCTACCCGGCGCTCGAGCTCGCCGGACGCGACGTGTACCTGCGCGAGGGCTGCTACAACTGCCACTCGCAGATGATCCGGCCGTTCCGCGCCGAGACCGAGCGCTACGGGCATTACTCGGTCGCGGGCGAGTTCGTCTACGACCACCCGTTCCAGTGGGGCAGCAAGCGCACCGGTCCCGACCTCGCGCGCGTCGGCGGCCGCTACTCGGACGAGTGGCACCGCGCCCACCTCGACAACCCGCGCGACGTCGTGCCCGAGTCGAACATGCCCGCGTACCCGTGGCTCGCGAAGTCGGCGATCGCGCCCGAGAGCCTCGCGCCGCGCATGGTCGCGCTTCGCCGCGTCGGCGTCCCGTACAGCGACGACGACATCGCGAAGGCCGCCGACGCCGTGCGCGGCCGCTCGGAGCAGGACGCGGTCGTCGCCTACCTGCAGAACCTCGGGCTCGCGCTGCGCGGCGCGAAATGACCATGGCGACCTTCTCGTTCCTGGCGAGCGCGATGACGGTGGTCACGTTCGTCGTGTTCCTCGGCATCGTGGCGTGGGCATACAGCCGGCACCGGCACGACCCGTACCGCGACGCCGCGCACGCGCCGTTCGCGCTACCCGACGACCTTCCGCAGGACCGCGAGCCATGAGCGACTTCACCTCCGATTTCTGGGGCGTCTACGTCGCCCTGCTGACGTTCGTCTCGGTCGTCGCCTGCGGCGTGCTGCTCTGGGCGGTCGGGCGCAAGCGCGTCGCGAAGTCGCCGGGCGAGGCCGCGGGCGATACGACCGGCCACGTGTGGGACGAGGACCTCGTCGAGTACAACAACCCGCTGCCGCGCTGGTGGAGCTGGCTGTTCTGGATCACGATCGCGTTCGGCCTGGTCTACCTCGCGCTCTACCCGGGGCTCGGCAAGGTGCCCGGCCTCCTCGGCTGGACGTCGGTCGGCGAATATACTAGCGAGACGCGGGCGGTCGACGACGCGGTCGCGCCGGTGTACGCGAAGTACGCGTCGATGGACGTCCGGGACATTGCGCGCGATCCGGCGGCGGTCGCGATCGGCGAGCGGCTGTTCCTCAACCATTGCGCGCAGTGCCACGGGTCCGATGCGGGCGGCAGCAAGGGCTACCCGAGCCTGCGCGACCGCGACTGGCTGTACGGGGGCGAGCCCGCGACGATCCAGGCGAGCATCACCGACGGGCGCAACGGCGTGATGCCGGCGATGGGCGCGGCGCTCGGCTCGGACGGCGTCGAGTACGTCGTGAACTACGTCCGCAGCCTGTCGGGACTCCCCGCGGACGGCCTGAAGACGCAACTCGGCAAGCCGCTGTTCGCCGCGAACTGCGCGGCCTGCCACGGCCCCGAGGGCCACGGCAACCCCGCGCTCGGCGCGCCGAACCTCGCGGACAAGGTGTGGCTCTACGGCAGCGCGCCGTCGACGATCGCCGAGACCGTCGGCAAGGGGCGCGGCGACCCGTCGAGCCCGGTGACGCGCATGCCCGCGCACAAGGACCTGCTCGCCCCGGCGAAGATCCGCATCCTCACGGCGTACGTCTGGGGATTGTCGAACCCCGGCGGGCCGTGAATTGCCGCTCGACGACCCCCGCGCCGTGTCCGAGGTCGCTCCGCTGCGCCCGACCATCCCGATCGTCCCGGCGACGGACGACGTCGGGCTCTACGAGATCCGCCGCAAGATCTACCCGCGCGCGGTGCACGGCGCGTTCGCGCGCTGGCGCTGGGCGCTGATCGTCGCCACGCAGGTCGTCTTCTACGGCATCCCGTGGCTGGCCTGGAACGGCCGCCAGGCGGTGCTGTTCGACCTCGGCGCGCGCAAGTTCTACCTGGGCGGGCTCGTGTTCTGGCCGCAGGACGTGATCTACCTGTCGGTCCTGCTGATCCTCGCGGCGTTCGCGCTGTTCCTGTTCACGACGATCGCCGGGCGCCTGTGGTGCGGCTACGCGTGCCCGCAGACCGTGTACACCGAGCTGTTCTCGTGGATCGAGCGCAAGATCGAGGGCGACCGCCTGGCGCGCATCCGGCTCGACGCCGCCCCGTGGACCCTCGACAAGATCGTGGTCAAGGGGCTGAAGCACAGCGCGTGGTTCGCCGTCGCGCTGTGGACCGGGTACACGTTCGTCGGCTACTTCTCGCCGATCCACGATCTCGGCGTCCGCGCGATCACCTGGCAGCTCGGGCCCTGGGAAGCGTTCTGGATCGCGTTCTACGGCCTCGCGACCTACGGCAACGCGGGATTCATGCGCGAGCAGGTCTGCAAGTACATGTGCCCGTACGCGCGCTTCCAGAGCGTCATGTTCGACCGCGACACGCTCGTGATCACCTACGACGCGGCGCGCGGCGACCCGCGCGGCGGGCGCAAGCGCGGCGTCGATCCGCGCACCGTGGGCCTCGGCGACTGCGTCGATTGCAACATCTGCGTGCAGGTGTGCCCGACCGGCATCGACATCCGCGACGGGCTGCAGCACGAGTGCATCGGCTGCGCCGCGTGCATCGACGGCTGCGACCAGGTGATGGGCAAGATGGGCTACGCGCCGGGCCTGATCCGCTACACGACGCAGAATGCGCTCGCGCACGGCTACGACAGGCGCACGACGTGGCGCCGCGTCCTGCGCCCGCGCACGTTGATCTACTCGGCCGTGCTCGTGGGGGTGGCGGCGGTGACCGTCTTCTCCCTCGTCACGCGCAACCCGCTCAAGGTCGACGTGCTGCGCGACCGTGGCGCACTCGCGCGCGAGGCGGCGCCCGGCGTGGCCGAGAACGTCTACCGCCTGCAGATCATGAACACCGACGAGACGCCGCGCCGCTTCACGATCCGCGCCGAGGGCGTGCCGGGCCTCGAGGTCGTCGGCGTCGAGCAGCCGGTCGCGCTCGGGCCCGCCCAGTCGCGCATGCTCGCGCTGCGGCTCCAGGCGCCGGTACGCGACGAGCCCACCGCGGGCGCGGGGCACGCGCTCCCGATCGCGTTCACCATCGCCGCCGTCGACGACGACGCCGTCATCCGCCATGAAAAATCCACGTTCATCTTCCCGCGCTGACGCGTGGTTCGCGCACCGCTGGCCCTGGCTGCTCATCGCCGGGCCGCTGGTCGTCGTGCTCGCGTCGCTCGCCACCGCGTGGATTGCGGTGCGCAGCGACGACGGCGTCGTCGCGAGCGACTACTACAAGCAAGGGCTGCTGGTGAACCGGCGCCTTTCGGGCATCGCGGTGCCGACGCCGCATGTCGCGGCGACGCTCGCGCTCGACGGCCGCCGCGTGACCGTGCGTCCTGACCGCGGCGACGTTCGCGGCGACGCGCTGGTCGTGGCGTTCCATCACCCGTCCAGCGGAACGCGCGAGACGATCGCGCTCGCCCGCGACGCGGGCGGCGCGTTCGCCGGCGAGCTGCGCAACGACCTGGCGGGCCGGTGGATCGTGACGGTGGATTCGCGCGACTGGCCGCTGCCGACGACGATCGTCGAGCGCGGGCCCGGCCCGACGTCGGTGCGCGTGGCGACGTCGGACGCGATCCGCTAGCGGAACCGGCGCCGTGCGACGCCCCACGCAACGCGCGATGCAGGTGCTGTGGGCCGCGTTCCTGACCGCGGCCGCCGCCGAGCTCGTCTTCTTTTCGATCTTCGACCCGTTCGAGCTGCATTTCTTCGGCCGTCCGCTCGACTGGTCGCGCCAGGCGATCTACGCGCTCGGCTTCTTCGGCTTCTGGGGGCTCGGCGTCGCGTCGGCGACGATCGCGCTCATGCTCGTCGGCGCCGAAGGCTCGCCGCCGCCGCGCGCGCCCGGCGACGATCCCGCCTGACCGTCCCGCATGGACGCCCCGCTCCTGCTCAGCGCATTGCTCGCCGGCCTCGTGGGCGGCCTGCACTGCGCGGCGATGTGCGGCGGCTTCGTCGCCGCACTCGCGTCGCGCGACGGCTCGCGACCGCTGCTCCCCGCACGCACGCTGGTGGCGCGCGACCTGGTCTACCACGCGGGACGGCTCGCGTCGTACGCCTCGCTCGGAGCCGCGTTCGGCGCGATGGGCGCCGCGACGCTCGGCGCGATCGACCTCGTGCCGCTGCAGCGCGCGCTGTACGTCGTCGCGAACGCGCTGCTCCTCGTGCTCGCGGTCGGCATCGCCGCGCGCGCGGGCGGCGCGGCCTGGATCGAGCGCGTCGGGGCGATCGCGTACGCGCGCGTCCTTCCGCTCGTGGGACCGCTGGCGCGCCGCCGCGGAACGGCGGGCCGCGTCGCGCTCGGCGTGGCGTGGGGCCTCGTGCCCTGCGGCCTCGTGTACGGCGTGCTGCCGCTCGCGCTGTTCGCGGGCGGCGCCTGGCAAGGCGCGGCGGTGATGCTGGCCTTCGGGCTCGCGACGCTGCCGCACCTGATCGGCGCGGGCGTCGTGCTGGCGCGCCTCAGGCAACGGGTGCGCGCCGCCGTGTTCCGCGGCGCGGCCGCGGCGATCGTCGCGGGCTTCGCGTTGCTCGGCGTCTACCGCGCCCTGTTCGTGCCCGCCGCGCTGGCGCACGGGCCGTTCTGCCTCGTGTAGGGCGGCCCCTACGCGGCCGACGGTCCGGCCGACCCCTCGAATCAGCGTCGCCCGATCCCGTCAATCAGGCGGTCCCGATTCCCCGTCCCCCGTGCGGCCGCGAACAATGCGGCCCATGCCCCCGACCGCCGCGACCCGCGTGTTCATCGTCGACGACGCGCCGGCCGTGCTCGAGCGGCTGCGCGAATACGTCGACACGATCCCGGGAGCGACCGTCGTCGGCGACGCCGCGACGCCCGCCGCGGCCATCGAGGGGATCGGCCGCACCGATCCGGCGTGCGTCCTGCTCGACTACCAGCTCGACGGCGGGACCGGGGTGGACGTGCTGCGCGCGCTGCGCGCCACGTCGCCGTCGACCGTCTTCATCGTGCTGACCAACCACGCGGACGCGCAGTACCGGCGCGTGTGCCTCGCGGCCGGCGCCGACCATTTCTTCGACAAGACGACCGAAGTCGAGCACGTGGGCGCGGTCCTCCGCGGCCTGTGCGCCCGCGCACCCGCCGCCCACTGATGTCCGACGAACCGGAGCACGCCATGCCGCCCCTCGCCCTCCTCCGCCGCCAACCCGTCCCGGGCGCCGACACTGCCCCGCCGCGACTCGCCGTCGTCGGGGCGCCGCGCAAGTGCGCCAGCTGCGGATCGCACAAGTTCTGCCTGCCGCTCGACACCGACGGCCGCCTCGACGACCTGGTCACGCAGCGCGTGCGCGTGCGCAAGGGCGACGCGCTCCTGCATGGCGGCGACACGTTCCGCAACCTCTACACGGTGCGGTCCGGCTCGTGCAAGTCGGTCGTCACGACCGCCGGCGGCCAGGAGCAGCTCGCGGGCTACCACATCAGCGGCGACCTCGTCGGCTCGGAGGCGATCCACGCGGGCCGGCACGACGCGACCGTCACCGCGCTGGAGGACAGCGAGTTCTGCGTGATCCCGCTCGAGCGCATGGAGGCGATCGCGCGCAACGACGCGACGCTGCAGCACGCGATCCACGCGCTCATGTCGCGCGAGATCGGCCGCGAGCGCAAGGTCATGCTGATGCTGGGCGCGATGCGCGCCGAGCAGCGCCTCGCGACGTTCCTGATCGACCTCGCCGAGCGCTACGCCGCGCGCGGCTACTCGTCGACCGCGTTCGTGCTGCGGATGACGCGCGAGGAGATCGGCAGCCACCTCGGCCTCAAGCTCGAGACCGTGAGCCGGCTGTTCTCGCGCTTCCACCGCGAGGGCTTGATCCGCGTGCAGGGCCGCGAGGTGCGCATCCTCGATCGTGCGGCGCTCGAGCAGCTCGTCGACGCCGCGCTCCACTAGCCGGCCGGGAGGCACTCCATGGGCATCCGTTACTACCTCGCGGTCGCGGCGATGTCGCTGCTGCTGCTCGCCGCCGCGTACGCCTGATCCGCCGCGCTCAGGCGCGCGCGAACGCCGCGTCCATCGCGGCGACGAAGCGGTCGAGCTGGTCGCGCGGCAGGCGGTTGATGCCGGCCGCCCCGCGACGGCCACCGCCGCCCGGGAACGCGCGGCACAGCGCATCGGCGCCGTCCGGGCGGGCGAGCGGCGCGCGCACGCTCACCGTGTAGCAGCCCGCGTCGTCGGGGGTGATCACCGCGTGCGCGCGCTGCGGAAAGCGGTTCGCGAGCTCGTTGGCGAGAAGGCCGCGCATGCGTCGCGACCACGGCGCGTCGGGCAGCACGTAGACGACGCCGCCCGCGAGCGTGGCGTGCGGGCGCGCGACCGACGCCTGCGCCGTGTCCTCGTCCTTCTGCCGCATGATGCGCCGGGATTCGGGCGCGTCGCGCAGGAACGCGAACGGATCGCGGTGCGCGGCGAGCGAGCGGTAGAGCTCCGCCGGCGCGACGACCAAGTCCGCTTCGTCGTCGCCGTAGGCGTTGTACGACAACAGATCGCCGAGCTCGCGCAGCTTCGCGACCTCGTCGTCGCGGAGCGCCAGCGCCCTCGCGCACGCGGTCGCGGGACCGATCAGGTTGTCGCCGAACGCGCCGACGATCGCCCACGGGCGCTGCGCGCCGTCGAGGTGCCGATCGACGATCAGGCTCGTGCACATCGCCGCCGAGCGGTCGATGTGGGCGCGCAACCCGGGATGCGTGGGCAGCGTCTCGGCATCGTGATGGTCGAAGTACTCGACCGCGACGCCGCGCTCGAGCAGCGACGCGAGCGCCGCGCGGTTGACGTCGGCCGAAACGTCGAGCACGGTCACCGCATCGCCCGGGCGCGCGTCGACGCGCTCGAGCAGCGCGATGTCGCGCTTGGCGCCGGTCACCAGGACCGCTTCGGCCGGCGCCGCCAGCCGCAGCTGCAGCAGCGCGCAGATGCCGTCGGCATCGCCGTTGAATACATCGTAGCGGGTCATGCGCTCGTCCTGCGCGGCACCCGGCCGCGGTCCGCATTGTCCCGCAGATCGGCGCGACGCCTTGGCGCTCCGCGGCCCGGCCCCGTATGATCGCGGCTCCCGGCCGCTCCGCGCCGCCGGAGTCGACCGCTCCCTTCCGATGCCGGCCCCCCTCCGCGTCGTCATCGCCGACGACCACACGATCCTCCGCGAGGGGCTGCGCCAGCTGCTCGAGTCGGCCGACGACATCCGCGTCGTGGCCGAGGCCGCCGACGGCCACCAGGTGATCGCGTGCGTCCGCGCCGACGAGTTCGACGTGCTGATCCTCGACATGTCGATGCCGGGCAAGAGCGGGATCGAGCTCATCAAGCAGGTCAAGGCCGAGAAGCCGAAGCTCCGCGTGCTCGTGCTCTCGATGCACGAGGAGGAGCAGTACGCGGTCCGCGCGATCAAGGCGGGCGCCTCGGGCTACGTGACCAAGGACAGCGCCGGCACGCAGCTCCTGACCGCGATCCGCAAGGTGGCCAGCGGCGGCGCGTTCATCAGCGCGGAAGTCGCCGAGCAGCTCGCGCTCGCCGCGATGCCCGGCGCCGACGACGGGCCGCCGCACAAGAAGCTCTCCGACCGCGAGTACGAGGTGTTCCAGCGGCTGGTCGCCGGCGAAAGCGTCACCGACATCGCGGCGCGCCTCAACCTCTCCGGCAAGACCGTGAGCACGCACAAGGCGCGGCTCATGGAGAAGCTCGGCGTCGACAACCAGGCCGACCTCGTGCGCTACGCGATGCGCCATCGCCTCGCGTCCGACGCGGGCTGAATCGATGCCCGAGCGTGCGCGCGCCGAGGCGTTGCTCGCGACCAGCGAGGGGCGCCTGCGCGGCATCCTCGACTCGGCGATGGACGCGATCATCACCGTCGACGCGCAGCAGACGATCGTGCTGTTCAACGATGCGGCGCAGGCGATGTTCGGCTGCCCGCGCGACGAGGCGATCGGCGCGCCGCTCGAGCGCTTCATCCCGGCGCGCTTCCGCCGCGCGCACCACGAGCACGTCGAGCAGTTCGGCCGGACCGGCGTGACCGCGCGCCGGATGGGCGGCGCGCGCGTCGTGACCGGGCTTCGCGACAACGGCGAGGAGTTTCCGATCGACGCCTCGATCTCGCAGCTCGCCCAGGGCGACGCCCGTTTCTACACCGTGATCCTGCGCGACGTCAGCGAGCGCGTGCGCACGCTGCACGAGCTCGACCGCTCGCGCGAGGAGCTGCGCGAGCTCGCGAGCGCCGCCAGCACGGCGCGCGAGGACGAGAAGGCGCGCATCGCGCGCGAGCTCCACGACGAGATCGCGCAGTCGATGTCGGCGCTCAAGATGGACATCGGCCTGGTCCGCGCGAGCGCCGTCGGCGACGACCCGGCGCTCGCGAAGCGCCTCGACCGCATGGAGCAGCAGATCGTCCAGACGATCGCGGCGATGCGGCGGATCGCCGCCGACCTGCGCCCGCTGAGCCTCGACGACCTCGGCCTCGATGCGGCGCTCGAGGCGCTCGCGCTGGCGTTCGAGAAGCGCAGCGGCGTGAAGGTCTCCCTCTCGGTCAGCGATCCGGACCTGCGCGTCGCCCCCCTTCACGCGACCGCCGTCTACCGCATCGTGCAGGAGTCGCTGACCAACATCGCCAAGCACGCCCAGGCCGCCAACGTCGACATCCGGATCACCAAGGCGACCGACCGGATCACGGTGACGGTGAGCGACGACGGAGTGGGCTTCTCGCCGGAGGCGGCGCGCAAGCCGCAGTCGTACGGGCTGTTGGGGATCCGGGAGCGCGCCTACCTGCTGAAGGGCGAGGTCGACGTCGACAGCGCGCCCGGCCGGGGAACGCGGGTGACGTGTGTGCTGCCGATCGAGGCATGAGCAAACCGTGGCGATGAGCGTTCGACGCATGCTCGCCGCGCTCGCGGTCCTGGCGACGCTGGACGCCGGCGCGCAGGGCGGCCTCGAGTCGAAGCGTGTCGCCCCGTACGCCGCCACGCCGGACACCGTCGTCACCGAGATGCTGCGTCTCGCGGGTGTGGGACCCTCGGATTACGTCGTCGACCTCGGATCGGGCGACGGTCGCCTCGTGATCGCCGCGGTCAAGGCGTTCGGCGCGCGCGGCGGCTTCGGGATGGACATCAACGCCGACTACGTCGCGTACGCGAACGCCAAGGCGGCGGAAGCGGGCATCGCCGACCGCGCGACGTTCGCGGTGCGCGACCTGTTCGCGACCGACATCGCGCGCGCGAGCGTGGTGACCGTCTACCTGTTCCCGGGCATCATGGGCCGCGTCGCGGACAAGCTCAAGGCCGAGCTCGCGCCGGGCACGCGCGTCGTGTCGCACGACTTCCCGTTCCCCGACTGGACGCCCGACCGCATCTCGACGGTCGCGGCGCCGGAAAAGAACGACTACACGGGCCGCGGCGACGCGGTCCTGATGCTCTACACCGTTCCCGTCCGTGCGCGTTAGGCGCGCGGTCGAGGACGATGATTCCGAGGTGAGGTCGCGCATGAACGATGATCCGACGGTCGCCCGCGATGGGTGCACGAAGCCCCGCCGGCGCGCCACGCTGCGCAGGTTCCTCGCAGGGGCCATGTTCGGCGCGGCGACCGTCCTCGCGTCGATCCCGATGGGCAGCTCGAACCTCGCGCACGCCCAGTCGCCGACGACCACGCTCTACGCGATCCTCGACATCGGGACCAGCGGATCGATCGTGCACCAGGTGGTGTCGATCGACCTCAGCGACCCCGCCAACATCGCCTACGTGCCGCTCGGGACGATCGCGGGACTGGCGAGCCGCTACTTCGTCGGCGCGACGTTCGATCCGTCGTCGAGCCGGATCTTCGCGGCGCTGAGCGCGTCGAGCTCGAACACGAGCGTCGACAACCTCGACCTCTACAGCGTGACGTTTCCCGACCTGGCGACGGTCACCCCGTTCGCGCTCGTCAACACCGTTTTCGTCAACCTGAACCCGCAGGCGACGTACGACCCGGGCGCCGGTCTGTTTTACTACGCGGTCAACAACGACCCGGCCGGCTACGACTACTCGGTCAACACGATCGCGAGCACCGGCGTCGTCACCGTCACCGGCATCGACGTGTCGAACCTCCAGAATTCCGGCAACGGGCTGCAGTTTTTCAACGGTCATCTCTACGCGACGATTCGCTCGGGCAACGCGTTCGACGCCTATTGGGCGGCGGTGAGCGGCAACGCGACCGGAGCGATCACGAGCCCCATCACGCCGCAACCGCCCGGCCAGCTGTGGTCGGTGTTCGACGCGACCGGCGTCCTGTGGGGCACGACGCAGATCGACGCGTCGTCGCCGCCGGGCCTGGCGCTCTACCGGTTGCAACCCACGAGCGCCGGTCTCCCGGCGTCGAGTCCCTTCGCGAGCCAAGCGGTCGGCGACCTGCCGACGACGTTCCAGGGCAACGCCATCGCGAACGTGACGCTCTTCGCGGTCACGTCGCAGGCGCCCCCCGAGGTCCGCATCGATCGCCCCGTCCCCGCGACCAGCCCGTGGGGACTCGCGGGAACGATGGCGCTGCTCGGCGCGGCGGCCGCGTTCACGCTGCGTCGCAGGCGGTGACGCGCGCAACGTCGAGGACGATCGCGCGGCGGATCCGCGACCGCGTTCGGCGCGCGTTGCCCGCGTGGTTCCTGGCGATCGCGCGACCCGTTCGCCATCGGATTCGGCGCGCATGGTCGTCGCGAGGGGTCGGTCGGACGAACAGCCGACGAGCCGTCGTGCCGACGGATCAGGCTTACCAGGACCGCCTCGCCGCCGAGCGCCGGAACTTCGATGCATGCGTGGAAGTCCACGACCTGCCGGCGATCTTCCACTACTGGTCGAATCGCTATCTGCGACCCCGGCTCGAGGCCGCCGGCGTCAGCGATCCCGATGCGTTCTTCGTCAAGCACGCCGTCGAATGCTATGGCCGCGGCGTTGACACGCGGCGCTTCGTGAGCATCGGAGCGGGCCATTGCGCGACCGAGGTCCGCCTCGCCCGCGCGTTGTCCGACGCAGGATGCGACGACGTCGTGATCGAATGCCTCGAGCTGAACGCGACCATGCTGGAACGTGGCATGGCGTTGGCGCGTACCGAGGGTCTCGCCGACAAGGTCGTCCCGCTGCAGGCCGACTTCAACGAATGGCAGCCGGCGGGACGCTACGACGCGATCATCGCCCACCAGTCGCTGCACCACGTCGTCGCGCTCGAGCGCCTGTTCGACGAGGTCGGCGCGGCGTTGGCGCCGCACGGACGGTTCATCGTCTCCGACATGATCGGCCGCAACGGCCACCAGCGATGGCCGGAAGCGCTCGCCATCGTGCGCGAGTTCTGGCGCGAGCTACCGCCGTCCTATCGCTTCCATCGGCAGCTGAAACGCCAGGAAGACGAGTTCCTCGACTGGGATTGCTCGACGGAAGGCTTCGAAGGCATCCGCGCGCAGGACATCCTGCCGCTGCTGGTCGAGCGTTTCGGCTTCGACATGTTCCTGGGGTTCGCGAACGTCATCGACCCGTTCATCGACCGCGGGTTCGGCCCGAACTTCTCGACCGACAACGCGTGGGACACCGCGTTCATCGACCGGGTCCACGCGCGCGACGAGGCGGAGATGGCCGCCGGCAGGATCAAGCCCACGCACATGCTCGCGGTCATGCATGCCGGCGCCCGCAATTCATCGCAGCATGCGACGTCGATGGCGCGCGCGGCGATCCGCTGGCCCGACTGAATTCGACCGACGCCGCGGCGAACCGACCATGACTGGCGATCGGGCCGCGCGCCTTCGTTGGATGGATGGCTCCCCGACCTGGGCTCGAACCAGGGACCTGCGGATTAACAGTCCGTCGCTCTACCAACTGAGCTATCGGGGAAGGGACCAGCGCAGCCCTCGATTATAGCATCGGCCCGCGGCCGTTCCAAGAGCGCGTCAGCGGCGATCGGCCTTGAGGTACGGCGCGGCCTTGCGCAGGTAGTGGACCATCGACCACAGCGTGAGGATCACCGCGATCCACAGCGCGATCGTCCCGAGCAGCGGCGTCGACACGCCCGGGATCAAAGGCTCGTAAAGGAGCAGCGCGATGATCGCGGTCATCTGCGCGACGGTCTTCAGCTTGCCGACGAACGCGACCGCGACGCTGCGGCCCGCGCCGAGCTCGGCCATCCACTCGCGCAGCGCGGAGATCGCGATCTCGCGGCCGATGATGATGATCGCGAGGTACGCATCGGCGCGGCCGAGCGCGACCAGCAGGATCAGCGCCGCCGCGACCATCAGCTTGTCGGCGACCGGGTCGAGGAACGCGCCGAACGCGCTGGTCAGCGCCAGCTTCCGCGCGAGCCAGCCGTCGAGCCAGTCCGTGAGCGCCGCGACCGCGAAGATGCCCATCGCGAGCCAGTTCTTGCCCGTGGGCGCGAGCCAGGCATCGGGCAGGTAGTAGACGCCGACGAAGACCGGGATCAGCAGGATCCTGAGCCACGTGAGCGTCGTCGGGATGTTGATCGGCATGTCCGGGCGCGCGACGCGGCGATTCTACTCCGCCGTCTCGACGGCCCCGCGTATGCTTGCGCGCGATGCCGCCGCACGCCCCTCCGCCGCGCCTCGAGGCGCTGACGACGTTGCGCTTCGTCGCCGCGGCGATGATCGTCGCGGGGCACGGCGCCGGCGCCTTCGGCGTCGAGCTCCCGGCGATGGCGATCTACGCGATCGCCGGGGGCGTGTCGTTCTTCTTCGTCCTGTCCGGCTTCGTGCTGGCCTGGAACTACCCGCGACTCGACGACGCGCGCGACCGCGTGCGCTTCCTGACGCTGCGCATCGCGCGCGTATGCCCGCTGCACCTCGCCGCGCTCGCGCTGTTCCTGCTCGTGGTCCCGCGCGCCGTGTGGGTGGTGCCGGGCGTCGACCTCGCGACCGCGCTCGCGCTGCAGGTCACGCTCCTGCAAGCGTGGGTGCCGGTGGCCGGCTACTTCGGAGCGTTCACCGGGGTCACCTGGACGCTCTCGGTCGACGTCCTCGGGTACGCGCTGTTTCCGTGGCTGCTCGGCCCGATGCGACGCGCGCCGCTCGCCACGCTCGGCGTCGTGCTGGTGGTCAGCCTCGCCGGACCGATCGCCGCCAACGCATTCGGCGCCGCGCGCTCCGACCTGCCGATGGACGCGGTGAATCTCTATGCGCTCGACCGCTTCTTCCCGCCGTCGCGCCTGTTCGAGTTTGCGCTCGGCATGGCGGCCGCCCGCATGCTGCCGGCCGCGAGCGCTCGCCTGCCGCGGCGCGCGGCGGCCGCGACGCTGGTCGAGCTCGCGGCCCTCGCGATCGCGCTCGCCGCGCTGGGCGCGTTGCATGTCATGCCGTACGCGGCCCGCTGGGTCGGCCCCGGCGTCGCGGACTGGTTGTCGCAGGTGGCGGCCGCGCCGGCGCTCGCGATGCTCTTGCTCGTGCTGGCGCGCGGACGCGGCGCCGTCGCCCGGGCGGCGAGCACGCGCGCGGCAGTGCACCTCGGCAACCTGAGCTTCGCCGTCTACCTGCTGCACGTCACGCTCCTGATCGCGATTCCGTGGGACGCGCTCACGCGGAGCCTCGGCGGGACCGCCGCCGCGCTCGTCTTCGTCGCCGCGCTCCTGGCCGCGTCGCACCTCGCCTGGCGCTTCGTCGAGGGTCCGGCGCGGCGCGCCATCGTGCGCCGCGCGCGACGCGACGACGCCGCGCTAACGGCGGTCGCCCCGACGACCTAGCCGAACGGCGGAGGATTAGCGGTCGCGGACGACGACGCCGCGGACGCCGAAGCGCCGCACGACTTCGTGCAGGCCGCGATGGGGAACGTGCACGCGCAGCGGCCGCGGATCCACGCGAGCGCGCTCGTCGAGGTCGATCATCGCGCGGTACAGCTCGCCCATCGACGCCGGCGCGAGGTGCACGTCGACCGGCTCGC
>JADMIO010828339.1_pt1 | contig 15999 bp, 16 predicted proteins | sample 8958161 | NCBI WGS metagenome assembly JADMIO01 (sample SAMN16585339, study PRJNA669376) | soil metagenome | isolation source: Crop rotation soil | place: USA: Cullars Rotation, Alabama | collected 2011
GGCCGCGACTTCAAGTCACGTGAATTCCAAGCTTCGGATCCCACTGTGCTGGAAAGCGGGTGGATGAATCTCTTTGACAACACCCGTGGTGTCAACCGCGGGGACCGCCTTAAATACTAGTCGCGACACGCTTTGGGATCACGCGTGAACCGGTCGAAAAGACGGTAGAACGAGCAAATTGTTACGAGGCTTACGCCCTGCGCAGACCTCGGTTCGGCCGGAATCGCCGGTCCGATAACGGTTTATCGGCAGGGACCGGCCTTATCCATAACCGAGCTCGTCCAAGTCGTCTTCGTCCATGCCGAAGAAGTGGCCGATTTCGTGGAGGACGGTGGTGCGGACCTCGCGGAGGAGGTCGTGCTCGGTGTCGGAGACTTCTTCGACGTCGTCCTGGAAGATGGTGATCATGTCGGGGAGGCGGCCGGAGTCTTCGACCGAGCGTTCGAGGAGGGAGCGGCCGTGGTAGAGGCCGAGGAGCAGTTCGTCCTCTTCCATGTCGAGTTCGCGGAGGAGTTTGGGGGAAGGACGGTCCTGGATTTCGACGCGGACCTCCTCCATGAAGCCGGAGAAGGGATCGGGGAGTTCGGCGATGGCCTGTTGGACCAGCTCGGCGAAGCGCGCTTTGCTCACGTGATAGGGCATGTGGTATTTACTCGTGCATGTTATTCCGACGACTGATGTTACTGCCGCTGGTCGCTTTGGTCTGCGGGTGTGGGATTCCGAGCTTCCTTATCACGCCGGTCTCCAACACGAATAAGTTGGAAGAGTCGGTGGTGGAGCGGGGGTCGGGGGGGAAGGTGGCGATCATCGAGTTGGAGGGGATGCTCGCGAACGCGAAGAGTGGCGGTTTTTTGGCTCCGACGGAGAACAAGCTGTCGCTGTTCGTGCAGCAGCTGGATCGGGCGGCGAAGGATGATGCTGTGAAGGCGGTGGTGCTGCGGGTGAACTCGCCGGGTGGGACGGTGACGTGTACGGACACGATGTACACGCTGCTGAAGAAGTTTAAGGACGAGACGCACAAGCCGGTGGTGGCATCGACGCAGGAGGTGACGGCGTCGGGCGGGTACTACGTGGCGTGCGCGGCCGATAAAATCGTGGCGCACCCGACGAGCGTGGTCGGGTCGATCGGGGTGATCTTCTTCACGTTCGACGCGTCGGGGACGATGTCGAAGATCGGGCTGAAGTCGGAGGCGATCAAGTCGGCGGAGTTCAAGGACATGGGGTCGCCGTTCCGGCCGAGCACGTCGGAGGAGCGGGCGATCATGCAGGGGATCGTGGACGAGTATTACGCGCGGTTCCAGCGGGTGGTGAGGGAGTCGCGGCCGGCGATCAAGGACGTGAAGACGATGACGCTGGTGACGGACGGGCGGGTGTTTTCGGGGAAACGGGCGGTGGAGCTGGGGCTCGCGGACGAGGAAGGATTGCTCTCGGATGCGGTGGACCTGGCGCGAAAGATGGGGAAAGCGCCGAAGGCGGAGGTCGTGTTGTACAAGCGGCCTTATGGGTATACGGGGTCGATTTACGCATCGACGGAGGTGCCGGTGCCGGAGGCGGCGGGGGCAAAGCAAGTTCATGTGGATGTGCCTGGCGCCTCGGCTATTGTGCCCACGGGCTTTTACTATCTGTGGCAGCCCTGATAAACGGATTTTTCTGAAACCGCGGGGGGGTCTGGGCCGATTTATGGTTTGTCGGCCCGCTTTGTGGCGTCGACCGCCCGTGCGAAGGATTGTGCGAGGCGATTTCCCCCCACCTCCCCAGGGATAGTACTTGTGAGCAGGAAGAAGAAAACGACAACGTCGTCGTCGAAGGGCGGCGCCAAGCAGAAGCAGCAGGCCGTTCGGAAGTTTTACGTTTTTACGGCGCTGGCCGGGGCACTCACGGTGACGGGTGCGTTTCTGGCGGTGATTTCGCCCAAGCCGCTCCGTCCGGAGACGGCGATGGCGGCGTCGGACGTGCCGGAGGCTTACCCGGCAATCACGACGACGAGCGCGCCGGTGGTGCCGGGGCGTTGGAAGTATGTGTACGTGCACCACTCGCGTTCGCTGACGGCGCCGGCGGCGGTGACGGACCATTTCGTGCTATCGGACGAAGGACTCCAAGCGACGGCGCTGTGGACGAATCAGCGGCAGGCGCTTTCGCCGACGGGGAACGGGTCGGTGGATCCGGCGTGCGTGTCGGTGTGCGTGGTGGGGGATTTTGACCGGTCGCTGCCGACGCCGGTGCAACAGCATCGGCTGACGCGGCTGGTGGATACGCTCCAATCGACGCTCCGGATGCCGACGCGGTGCCTGATCATGCTGGACCAGCCGGAGAGCGTGGGGTCGGTCGGGAAGCACTTTCCGACGGGGGATTTTCGTAGTTACCTGATGCGATAATTGGACACTAGTCCATATCAGAGAAGTTGACTTAGACCCGCCCTGTTAGACAGGGCGGGTTTTTCTTGTCATGGTTATGTAAGTTATCTATGCTTAAGTTGTAGGATGCAGACCCGACTGGGTTTGCGCGAAGGTCGGTGGAGAGTGTCGGGGCTTTTCAAGGAAGGATGACAGGACCCCCGGGAACGTTATACTAACTGTGCAACGACAACTTGGATGATAGCGACGCGCGAGGCGCGCACCCTCGGACGCCGCGGACCCGTTCATTATTTCATCGTATCGGTTATCGGTCCGGCGGACGGCAGGCCAATTTGCCCCCCACTCAAGCGGGTTGGCTTACAGACGAGACGCTTCGCGAGGGTGGAATGAGTTTTCATGCCTCAAAAACTGCTTCAGTACGACGTCCTTGAGCACATTGGCGAGGGTGCGCGCAGCACCATCTACTTGGTGCAGGACCCCGGGACCGGGAAACGGTTCGCGCTCAAGCACGTGAACCGTGACGAGCAGAAGGACATCCGGTTCATCGAGCAGATGGAGCAGGAGTTCGAGATTTCGCGGCAGTTCAACCACCCGAACCTGCGCAAGAGCTATGAGCTGAAGGTGAACCGGACGATCCTGCTGAAGGTGCAGGAGGCGTTTCTGCTCATGGAATGGGTGGAGGGGAAGCCGCTGGATATGCGGCTGCCGCAGGACATGATCGAGGTGGTGGACGCGTTCATCCAGGCGGCGCAGGGGCTGCGTGCGATGCACGTGCTGGGGTACGTGCACTGCGACATCAAGCCGAACAATATTTTGAGGTCGGACGCGGGGGTGGTGAAGGTCATCGACTTCGGACAGTCGTGCAAGATCGGGACGGTGAAGGAGCGGATCCAGGGGACGCCGGACTTTATTGCGCCGGAGCAGGTCGATCGACGTCCGGTGACGATTCAGACGGACGTGTTCAACCTGGGGGCGACGTTGTACTGGGCGCTGTGCGGGAAGCACATTCCGACGCTGTACACGGTGAAGAAGAAGGGGGAGCACAGCTTCCTGTTGGATGCGCGCATCGATACGCCGCAGCAGCTGAATCCGAAGGTGCCGGTGGCCATTTCGAATCTGGTGATGGACTGCATCGCGACGAGGCCGGCGAAGCGGCCGGCGGACATGGATGCGCTGATCACGCGGTTGGAGCTCGGCAAACACATCCTGATGAAGGAGCGGGGGCTGATTAAGCCGACGACGCTGGAGTTGAACGACGACACGCATCACGGGACGAATCCGCCGGCGGGGAGTGGGACTACGCCGCCGGCGGGCAAATGAGCGTCAGCTCGCGCATGAAATCCGCCCCGATGGGCTCAACGCACAATGGATAACGTTGACCACCTAGATGATGAGTCATCGGACGAACTCGACCCCGAGACGTTGGCAGCAATCGAAGCGGGGCTGGCTGAGGCGGACCGTGGGGAGGGTATGCTCTGGTCCGAGGTGCGCCAGGTAGTTCTGGACCGCTTTGTGAACAAGAAGTAGCGTGCCGATGTCCGAAGCATGTGACTTCAATACGGCACTGTCCGTGGCGCGCTAGCGTCGCTTCGGTCATTCTCTATACTTTATCCCCCCTGCGGCGGACTTAGCGTCGCAGCCGGACCAAACGACGAAAAACGCAGTTACAGGGAGTACGCTATGGCCGCTGAATATCAGCCGAAGAAGATTGTGCTTGCCTATTCCGGGGGGCTGGATACCTCGGTGATCCTGCCATGGCTCAAGGAACGGTATCCGGGGGTGAAGCTGGTGGCGTATGCGGCGGAACTGGGGCAGGGGGATGAATTGAAGGGGATTCAGGACAAGGCGTTCAAGTCGGGGGCGGACGAGGTGATCGTCGAGGACCTGCGGCAGGAGTTCGCGGAGAAGTATTGCTGGCCGATGCTGCGGGCGCATGCGATTTACGAGCAGGATTACCTGCTGGGGACGTCGATCGCGCGGCCGCTGATCGCGGCCAAGCAGGTGGAGGCGGCGCACAAGACGGGGGCCGACGCGGTGGGGCACGGGGCGACGGGGAAGGGGAACGACCAGGTTCGGTTCGAGCTGACGTACATGGCGCTGAACCCGAAGCTGAAGATCATCGCGCCCTGGAAGGACACGAAGTTCGAGCTGCGGGACCGCGAGAGCGCGATCGAATACGCAACGAAGCACAACATCCCGATCCCGGTGTCGAAGAAGAAGATTTACTCGCAGGACCGGAACCTGTGGCACATTTCGCACGAGGGGGCGGAGATCGAGCATCCGGACGCGGAGCCGAATTGGGAGGCGTGTTTGACGATGACGGTGCCGCCGGAGAAGGCGCCGGATCAGGCGGAGGTCGTGGAGGTCCAGTTCGAGCGCGGGAACCCGGTGGCGGTGAATGGGAAGAAGATGGCGGGGCACGAGCTGCTGGCGGAACTGAACCGCGTCGGCGGGAAGCACGGGGTGGGCGTGACGGTGCTGGCGGAGAACCGGCTGGTGGGGATGAAGTCGCGCGGGGTGTACGAGACGCCGGGCGGGACGATCTTGTACGAGGCGCACAAGGCGCTGGAGCAAATCTGTATCGAGCGCGACACGCTGCACTACAAGGAACTGGTGTCGAAGCGGTATGCGGAGCTGGTGTATTACGGGCAGTGGTTCCATCCCCTGCGTGAGGGTTTGCAGACGTTCATCGATCACACGAACGCGACGGTGACCGGGGTGGCGAAGGTGCGGCTGTACAAGGGGCGGGCGATGCAGATCGGGGCGAAGAGCCCGCATACGCTGTATGACCCGCAGCTGGCGAGCTTCTCGATGGAGGGGTATGACGTCACGGCGGCGCGCGGGTTCATCGACTTGTTCGGGCTGCCGATGAAGGTGGCGAGCCAAGCGAAGAAGTGGTGAGCGGGAGAAATCCGGCACGAATCGGTGCTTGATGCTATAATCTGATGCGATGTCGCTGACGATCGAATTGGCCAAGGAGCAGGAAGAGGCGCTGCGTGCGGCGTTCGGCACCGCGCTTCCCGAGGCGACGAAGGAAGCCCTTGCGGTCGAGGGTTATCGGCGCGGGAAGCTCAGTGCGGGTGAGGTTCAGGACCTTTTGGGCCTGTCGACGCGGCACGAGGCTGAGCAGTTCCTTGCGGACCGCGGCGTCCGCATGGGCTATTCGCAGGGTGATCTCGAGCAGGACCGCCAGACACTTAGCCGGCTGCTCGGTGTGCCGCTCTGATGCTGGTGGTGTCCGACGCAACCCCGCTGAACGTGTTAGTCCGCGCCGGACGTGTCGACCTTCTGCATGCCCTGTTTGGTCGGGTGGTCATTCCGACGGCCGTGGCAGAAGAGATGTCGCGGCCGGCAACGCCCGAGGTTGTACGCGATTGGGTAGCCAACCTGCCCACTTGGCTCGACGTGCGGTCCCCTTCGACGCTGGATGCGGGCGCGCCGCGAAACCGTGGTGAGCGAGAAGCGATTTCGCTCGCGAAGGAACTCGGTGCCGATCTGCTTCTGGCCGACGACGCCAAGGCACGCGCGGCTGCGGTGCGGGCGGGGATCTCCGTAGCGGGGACCATCGGTGTTTTGGAGGCCGCGGCGGCGAAGGGCCTGGTCGCACTTCGCGATGCACTTGCGGCCTTACCGCCTGATTTTCTTGGAAGGCTTGATCCGAAGCTCGTCGCGGACGCACTGGCTCGTGATGAGGACCGAAGAAAGACATGACTGAACGCAATCTCACCATCCTTCTCCTCCGTCACGGGCAGACCGATTCGAATGCGAACGGGGTGATCCAGGGGCATTTGCCGACGCCGCTCAATGAGCTCGGGCGGAGGCAGGCGGAGTTGCTCGCGCGGCGGGCGGCGGGGGTGTCGCCGCCGGTGGAGGTGGTGGTTAGTTCGGATTTGGCGCGGGCGGTGGAGACGGCGGGGCCGGTGGCGGGGGCGTGTGGGGTGCCGCTGATGCTGGACAAGGCGTGGCGCGAGAGGTTTCTGGGGTCGTTTCAGGGGAAGACGGTGGGGGAGCGGGGGATCTGGCTGGCGGCGACGGGGCATAGCGATGTGCATGATGCGGAGCCGGTGGAGGAGATGCTCGCGCGGGTGCGGCGGGCGCTGGTGGGTTTGCCGGGGCAGTTTCCGAGTGCGCGGGTGGTGGCGGTGATGACGCACGGGGGGCCGGTGCGGATGGTGCAGCGGTTGTTTGCGGAGCGGCGGATTCCGGTGCCGGCGGAGCATCCGATTTTGGAAGGGGATAATTCGCCGAATTGTTCGATCACACGGGTGTTATTCGATCGGACGACTGGCTTGTGGTCGTTGGATTGTCTGCACGATGTTGCGCATTTGGCGGAACTCGCGACGGCGACGGATGCCGGGTGAGGGCGGTCGGTGACGACGGAATGGGGGAGCCGCATTCGGGGCATTGGCCGGCGGAGGCACGGAGGTCGTAGCCGCAGGTGAGGCAGTGGCCTTCGCGGATGCGCTGGCCGTGGATGGTCGCGCGGCGGAGGCGGAGAGCGGTGAGGCACCAGAGCGCGGCGACGATCGGCCAGAGGGGGAGGTCGATCACGATTCCGGATTGGGTCCACTCCTTGGTGGAGCGAGTGGTGTGGCGGTAGGTGGGGAGATACCAGCCGCGACGTTCGGCGGCGGTGATGGGCCAGTGGAAACGCTCCCAATGCGGGGGGCCGGACAGGAGTGATCCGAACGAAGTGGTGTTGGGGCTGGGAGGGAGGAGAGAGAGTTGGGAGCCTTTGACCCAGCGGATGCGGCCGGCGATGGATTGTAGGCTGAGCATGTCGAGTCTTGAGGTGTCGAAGAAGGTCACGCGTTGGGCGGAATTGGCCATCCAGAAACTGCGAACGAATAGGACCGTCAGCAGGCAGGCGACGATGACGAGGGACGGGGTGATGGCACGCCGGAGGCGATGTGCGAGGATGGTTCGGGTTCCGGGGGTCATGGGATGCGCGATCAGGTGGGACGTCGGCGGCCGCCTTTGGCGACGGGGGTGGCGGTGAGGGGGTCTTCGGGCCAGGAGTGTTTGGGGTATTGGGCGCGGAGGTCTTTGCGGACTTGGAAGTAGGTCGTCGACCAGAAGCTGCGGAGGTCACTGGTGATCTGAACCGGGCGGTAATTGGGTCCGAGCAGGTGCATGAGTACGGGAACCCGGCCGGCGGCGACGCGCGGCGTATCGGTCCAGCCGAACACTTCCTGCAGGCGTACCTTCAGGACAGGTGGGCCGGAGGCGGAGTATTCCAGGCGGATGCGATTGCCGGTCGGGACCTCGATCGATTCGGGGGCATGCTCGTCGAGGAGGCGGTCGAGCGGCCAGGCGAGTCGCGAGCGGATCGCGTCGGCCATGCCGCGCTTCGCGTCGTCGAGGGAACGCTTTCCGCGACATGCCTCGCCGAGCATCTCGGCCAGGCCAGCGTCGTCGATCGTCGGCCATTGCTTTTCCGGCATGTATTGGCGTAGCAGCGCGACCCGGGCAAGGAGATTTGCAGACGCCTCGTCGGCGTCGAAGAGTTCCTTGGCGCGAGAGGCGAAGGCTTCGGCGAGGACTTGGCCGGCGGTCTCGGGGTCGACGGCGACGTCGCGGTCTTCGCGCAAGGGGAGGTCGCGATAGTAGGTGCCGCTGACGCCGACGACGCGTTGTCTCTCCGGGTCGAAAACGGCGCCTTTGGTGCGGCGGACTTCGTGGGGGAAGAGTTGTTCGAGCCAGGATTCTTCGATGGCGCTGGCGATGCGGACAGTGGCCTCGCGTTCGCGGGAGCGGTCATCGGCGCGGGCGTCGACGGCGACGAAGTATTCGGGGTCGTGGACGACGGTTTCGCGGCCGAGGCGGACGCCCGAGCCGCCGACCATGGCGGCGGTTTCACGGTCGGAGGCGCGTCGGCGGCAGACGCGGTCGGGGTAGGCGGCGAGGACGAGTTTTAGGAATTCGTCTTCGGCGCTGGCGGCGGCGCGACCCCCCTGCTGCTTTCGTTCGAGGCGGCGGCCGATGCGTTTGAGTTCTTCGCGGGTGCGGTCGACGGAACGGAGGATCTGGGGGTCGACGTCGGCGCCGCGGCCTCGGGATTCGAGAAGCTCAAGGCGTTTGAGGACGTCGGAGCGGCCGCGTTCTTTGGCGGGTCCCCAGCGGTCGGTGAGGACGAAGTCTTTTTCGGAGAGGAGGGCGGCGACGGCGGCGCCTTCGTCGATGAGGCCGCGGTCGGCGGCGTCGACCATGAGGCGGCCGAGGCGGGGGTGGGCGGGGACGGAGAGGATGCGTTTGCCGAGGTCGGTGATCTTGCCGTCGCGCTCGGCGGTGAGGGCGCCGAGCATTTCGAGGAGGGATTCGGCGGCGTCGAGTGAGGCGTCGGTGGGGCGTTCGTACCAGCTGAAGGTGCGGGGGTTTTCGCCCCAGGCGTGGAGGGTGAGGGCGGTTTGAGCGAGGTCGACGCGGCGGACTTCGGGGGATTCGAAGTCGTCGAGGGAGGCGTGTTCGCGCTCGGACCAGAGGCGGACGCAGCGGCCGGGGCCGACGCGACCGGCACGGCCGGCTCGCTGGGTGGCGGAGGCTTTGGAGATGCGTTTGAGTTCGAGGCGGTCGAGGCCGCGGCGGGGGTCGTAGAGGGCGACGCGGGCGTGGCCGGCGTCGATGACGGTTTTGACGCCTTCGATGGTGAGGGAGGTTTCGGCGATGTTGGTGGCGCAGATGATTTTGCGCGTGCCGGGGGGTGCAGGGCGGAGGGCGGCGTATTGCTCGTCGCCGGTGAGGGAGCCGTGGAGGGGGATGGGGCGGATGTGGCTGGGAAGATTGGAGAGGAGGTCGAGGGTGCGTTGGATTTCCATGACGCCGGGGAGGAAGACAAGGATGTCGCCGTCGGAGTCATTCAGGACGCGGCGGACCTCGGACGCGGCGCGTTCCCACAAGGGAACTTGGGCGGCGCCGGGGAGGAGGCCGCGGTATTCGATTTCGACGGGGAAGGTGCGGCCGGGGACGTTGATGACCGGTGCGCCTCCCAGGAATTCGGCCACGGGGCCGGCGTCGAGGGTGGCGGACATCACGATGAGGATGAGGTCATCCCGGACGGAGCGTTGGATCTCGCGAAGGAGGGCGGCGGCGACGTCGGTGTGGAGGGAGCGCTCGTGGAACTCGTCGAGGATGACGCAGCCGACGCCGGTGAGGAAGGGGTCGTCGACGAGTTGTCGGGTGAGGATGCCCTCGGTCATGACGCGGAGGCGGGTGTCATCCGTCATGCGGCGTTCGAAGCGGATCTGGTAGCCGACCTCGTGGCCGAGGGTCCAGCGGTTTTCGTCGGCGATGCGCTCGGCGGCGGCGCGGGCGGCGACGCGGCGGGGTTGGAGCATGACGACGTTGGGGTTATCGGCCGACAGGATGTTGGATTTGACGAGGGCGGGGCCGACACGGGTGGTTTTCCCAGCGCCGGGCTCGGCGACGAGGACGAGGGCCCGCCGGTCGCGCGCGGTGGCGACGATCTCGGGGAGGGCGCGGTCGATGGGGAGGTCCACCATGGGCGGGCGATTGTAGAGCGCCCGCAACTGTCTTCCATGTGCCGGCCGCAGTCGGGTGAACTATGGCACTGGCACTGATTGCCAGACACCCCCCTTGGGCACCTTTCTAGAACAGCAGCCTTGCGCACACGAGAAAGATCGCTGCTGCAACGGCGGCGTAGACGAACTGGCGACGGACCACCGAACGGCTCTCTGTCGATTCCGGTTGCACGCTTTTGACGCGCAGAATCTGCTCGCGTACCGCCAAGTACGCGGTCAACTCATTCGAGTGGATCACGGAGCCCATATCCAGCAGATCCGCCTGAACCTTGGCATAGATCTGGAGGTAGTCCAAGGCAGCTGGCATAACGGGCAATTCCACGCCGTGGAGCCGCGCGAAGTCCCGGAGGCGCTTGTCATTAACGAGCCGAGACAATTCAAGGGCGAACGCAGCAACCTCCTCCGGCTGATGTCCGGAGTGAGGGCGCGGGATCGACGTCAACGCAACGAGTGCATCTGCCAGCTTTTCGCCACACTCCGGCGTATCGCACACGGAGCATTTGTGAGCACGTTTTGGCATGGCCGCGCCTCCATGAAAATGAGCTAGTTGGTGTGAGGCCGCGTCTGGATAGCTCAATGACCCTTCAGACGCCGGCGCCGCTGCAACACCAACCACTTTAGCAGAACGTCGTTTCGACACAACATCATAATTTTCAAGCACTTACAACCAAACGTAGAATGCGTGACGGACCAACTCCCAAAAGTGGTTTTCATGACATCCGGTCGTGCTTATGACGCGGGCAAAAACGCCCAAACCCGGGTCCGATAAGAAGTAGCGGACTCAACGCAAAACTACCTCAGGTGTTTATGATTTCGTATAATTGCCTTCTGCGCCACTGAGGCGTTAGCACTGGGAAGGAATGTCTATGCTTACAAAAGGTACGCTCGCGGGAAATCCACCTTCCGTTGATGACGTAAGGGCTTACCGGGATGTCCTCGCGAAAGAAATCAACCGCCTCCGCGAAGAGTGTCAGTTCACACAAGCGCAACTGGCCGAGGCAATTGGTCGGCCTCAAGCCACAGTCGGGAAGTACATCAACAATGGCGATGTACCGCCGCCTGGGACGATCGTGGCGATCGCACGGGCCCTGAAGGCCGACGCACGCCGATTGGTATTACTGGGTGGTATCCAGCGCGCAGCACTGAAGGATGAGCCAGACAGTCCTGAAGCGATCAAGCTCCTGTGCGAGATGCTCACCGAGCTCACCGACGCGCCCGTCCAGCAGCTAGGACGGCGCCGGACGCTGGCCAACTTCCCGGCCGCATTCAATGAGCCGTTCGTAGTCATCGTCGGTGACCGCCGCGAGGACGGCGGTAAGAAAATGACGCCGGCAGATTTCGGCGCTTTGTCGGCCTCTCCTGCTGATTTGAGGTTCCTTGACAATCTCCGCCTACCGCATGGTTATCAAATCATTTCCGATAAGATCTTTATACTCGCGCCCTTAGATGAGTTGCGAAGGCGCTTCGCAAATGCCACCCTAATAATCTGCGGCAGCCCAGCGAGTAATCACGCGGCTCGGATTTTCAACCGATACAGCCTCCACCGATTTTCCTTGCCGCAGGACTACTACTACCTACTGGAGAATCTCATCAAAGAGGCTTGGACCGTTGGAGCGCGCGGCCCCGCTGCCATGCGCGAGGGTGGAAAGCATCTGTCGACATCAGCGCCTAGCGGTGAGGACGGTTCTGACGAATCTCCCGATTTCTTCGTCGCTCCCGAGGAAGTTCCCGGGCGTGAGTACTGGAAGTACGAACAGCTAAAACAACTCCAAGCGCAGAAGTCCTCTGATCTACGCTGGCAAAAAAATCTTATATTCAATGGCGGGTTCATTGATCCTGCATTTAACAACGTTACCCGCGGGATACGTTCCGATGATGATCGCGATTTTGGCATTATTACCCTGGCACAGAACCCTTTCCGGGCTGAGAACGACGCCCAATATCCGGCTGTCTTCCTTGGCGGATACCATTTGCCCGGAACGTGCTATGCCCTTCACGAGTCGATCTGGAAGCATCGCGAGACGTTTTTTGCGAGACACCCGTACGGTGGCGTGCTTCGCACGCAATTGGCGCCGATCGCCGAGTGGAAAACGAACTATTACACTTTCTACGACAGAATTGAGCACTTCACGGTGAACTGGGATGATGACTCTGAATACGAAGCAAGCGCCCTATTAGCGGGTTGGGCCAACTTAAAGAACACTCCGTCATCACATATCACGGCAAAGGAAGCCGCACGGGCGCATGCATTTCTGTCGAAACTAATGTCCTAGCGCTGTGGGCCCTAGAATCCGTCAACGATTCAAAAGCCGAGAACCCGTGCGATATTCTCGCTAAGAACCGCCCTCATTTCGCCTGCGGATAGTCGCGCTTCCACAAATAGTTGCATCTGGCGATCGAAGGAGTCGCGGCGCCAGCCTCGGGGGAAGGAGGAGGAGTCCGTGGCGAAGAGGACGCGTTCGGGGCCGAGGGCGTCGACGACGCGGCGGAGGACTTGGGCGTCGGTCGTGGGGGATTCGGTGTATTTGGACCAGGCGCCGACGCCGGAGGTGTCGGTGAAGACATTGGGGGCGGCGTCGGCGAGCATGAGGAGTTCGCGGAGCATGCCGGAGCCGAGATGGGGGAGGATGAAGCGGATGCGGGGGTACTCGGCGGCGGGTTTCTGGAGCATGAGGGGGTTGGCAAGCATCGCGTTGAAGTCTTCGGGGAGGCCGAGTTTTTTCCGGAAGCCGACTTTCAGGACGCCGCAGTGGACGAAGAGGGCCAGGGCGTGGCGGTTGGCGAGTTCGAGGATGGGGCGGACGCCTTCGGAGGAGAAGCCGAAGCCGTGCATGGCGGGGAAGAGGGCGATGCCACGGAAGCCGAATTCGGAGACGGCGCGGTCGGCGAGTTGTGCGGCGCCAGCGACGAGCGGGTTGACGGTGACGAAGCCGACGAGTCGGCCGGCGGTGGACTGGATGGCGCGGCCGGCGGATTCGAGGTCGCCGGGGAGGGTGTGGATGCCGACGGAGGCGTCGACGCCGTGGCGATCGAGTTCGGCGACCCAGCGTTTGCCGACTTCGGCGGGGTCGGGGGGGATGGGGTCCCAGGCGAGTTTTTTGGCGACGTCTTCGGGGCCGACGCCGAGTTGTTTGGCGAGGCCGGCGAGGAAGCCGCGGGTGAAGACGTGGCAGTGGGCGTCCCGGACCCGCATGGGGCCGAAGGGCGTGTCGATCATGGCCGCGGTTTTACAGGGAAGGAAGAGATTTCACCACGGAGGTCACGGAGGGCACGGAGAAGAAGTCGAACCGCAGATTACGCAGATTAACGCAGATTAAGAGAAGGGTTGGAGCTGTATTAGTGTCAGTCGCTGACGCGGACTAGGACTTTTCCCATGGGGCCGCGTTCGAGGGCTTCGAAGGCGGCGATTAAGTCTTCGAAGTCGCAGACGCGGTCGATGACAGGACGGGAGTTGGTTTGGGAGAGGAGGCGGACGATTTCTTTCCAGGCGGCTTGGGATTCGGGGGGGGTGTAGGCACCGACGGCGACGCCGCCGATTTTGTTTCGGCGGAAGAAGAGGGAGGCGGTGTTGAATTCGGGAACTGGGCCGGCGGAGCGGCCGACCACGGAGACTTTGCCTTGGTCGCCGAGGGTCGAGATGACGCCGGAGAAGGATTTGCCGGCGACGGAGTCGACGGCGAGGTCGACTCGCTTTTTGCCCAAGTGTTTCTTGACCTGGTCGGACCAGTCGGGGGATTCGGGGTCGAAGGTTTTTTCGGCGCCGAGTTGTTCGACTTGTTTGCGTTTATCGGGACTGCGGGAGAGGCCGAGGGGGCGGAGGTTCATGGCTTTGGCGAGTTGGGTCGTGGCGACGCCGACGCCGCCGGAGGCGCCGGTGACGAGGACGACGGAGCCTTCGGGGACCGGGCCCCACTGGGTGAGGGCCTGGTAGGCGGTGAGATAGACGAGGGGGCCGGCGGCGGCCTCTTCGTCGGTCCAGCCGTCGGGGACGGGGGCGAGGGATTCGGCGGGGACGGCGACGTACTGGGCGAGGGTGCCCCAGCGGGAGACGCCGATTTCGCTGCGGAGGACGACGACGCGGTCGCCGTCGTTGAAGCCGTCGCACTCGGGCGAGCGGCAGACGACGGTGCCCATGCCGTCGCGGCCGAGGATGTGGGGGAAGTGCGGGCGGGCGGGGTATTGGCCTTCGGAGAGGAAGCGGTCGGCGGGGTTGAGGGCGGCGTAGTGGACGCGGACGATGATCTCGCCGGGGGCGGGGTCGGGGTCTTCGACGTCGCGGAGGTTGAGGCCTTTGAGGCCGGCGAATCCTTCGAGCATCCAAGCCTTCATTGCGCGTGCTCCTTGATGGGGACGGCATCTTAGCGCGCGACTGGCTTGGCCGCATCGGCACCGTAGTTTGTTCTTGCCAGTTTCAGACGTGTAACCGGACTCACGCGCTACACGGGGGGCGAGCGAATAATCAACCGGCAAGCTGGATTAACGGTACCCCCGTTTTCGCTTGACTAAGGGGGGAGATTGATCTAGCTTGTGGGTAGCCGGCGCGAAAGTGCTGGCGACAGCTCAAATCGTCCGCAACCATTCCTAAAGCCGGGCCTAGAGACAAAGAGAAGGCCTCACGAGGATTCGTGGGGCCTTTTTCTATTGGGCCGGTGAAAGGAACCGCGGGAATTCGGCGGTCGTAAAAACGGTTCTGCGATTGGGTTTTCAGGATCCGGCGATTAGCCCGCGGTTGACCGAGAACGAATCAAATCTTAGCGCACAGGCGTAGGATTCGGCCTTCAGTCACGCAGACAACAACGCACGTTTGATCGGCCAGAACCGACAGGCAGAATTTAGAGGAGATCGTCCAATGCTTCATCGTCCCCACTCACGCCGAGCAGTTGGCGGCTTCACGCTCGTGGAGTTGCTGGTGGTCATCGGCATCATCGCGGTGCTGATTTCGGTTCTGCTGCCGGCACTGAGCAAGGCAAGGAACCAGGCCCAGATCGTGGCGTGCGTGAGCAATCTGCGGCAGGTCGGGATGGCGTTCCTGTTGTATTCGAACGCGAACAAGGGGGCGTACCCGTATCCGACGACGGCGGCCCCGTCCAACGAAGCCATGTGCTGGTTCAACGCGATTGACCCGTACCTCGGGGCGAAGGCGGACTCCCGCCGGTCCGGGGCGTCGGGGACGCGTGCGTTCGCGGCGATCAAGCAGTGCCCGGTGTGGACGAGCTTTCCGGACTCGAATGCGACGCTGACGTCGCAGGGGACGCAGAAGGAAGTTTCGCGTACGTACAAGATGAACACGAACCTGCGTCGCAACGGGCTCAAGGCGGACTGGGCAAAGGTAACCGACGTGAAGGGGACGGACTCGTTTGTCATGGTCTGCGAATCGGTGGGATACGACGCGATCGCGATCGACGGCAACACCGATAACAGCCGGTTCTCGTGCCAGATGTCCGAACCGGACGACGCCAACGACGCCTACCCGTACCTGCGGCACAAGAACACGGCGAACGTGGTGTTTTGCGACGGGCACGCGGGGAACCAGGTGATCAAGATGGTCGATCCCGGGAAGGCGCCGAACAACACCAGCGCCCTCCCGTGGGTCAACGCACCGGCCGCCGTCATGAACCCGCACTTCCGGATGTGGGTGGCCGAATACGTCGATGCGAGCGGCAACCTGGTGTGGCCGAACCCGGCGATGAAGGGGAAGTCGCTGGATTCGCTGGGTCTCCGGCACAACCCGGACAATCCACTGCACTGGACGCAGCCGCCGAACCTGACGAGGCGGTAAGCGATTGATTGGCTTAATGAAGAAGGCCCCCGACGAGCGTCGGGGGCCTTTTCGTTTCCTAGCCGGTGGTGCGCCCGTGCACGAGTCGGCGTGTGGAAATGGGGCGGGACTTCGCGTGTAATCGTGGGCGCTCGCGATCATCTCACCGAGGAGTTCCGCTTGGGTTGGAATTTACGACGATGGGTTGGGGTGGCGGTGTTGGCTCTGTTGTCGGCGGGGGCGGGGAAGGTGGAGCCGCTGCGGCCGGGGGTGGTGGCGACGTATAGCGACGGGGAGCGGCGGGTGGTGCGGGTGGTGGGGAGTCCGAACTTCACGCTGGGGGGGAAAG
>JADMIO011482871.1_pt1 | contig 15995 bp, 13 predicted proteins | sample 8958161 | NCBI WGS metagenome assembly JADMIO01 (sample SAMN16585339, study PRJNA669376) | soil metagenome | isolation source: Crop rotation soil | place: USA: Cullars Rotation, Alabama | collected 2011
ATCCTTTGTTACACCACCTGCTGTATAATGTTTCTTAAGCACCGTATCGCCACTGGTGGATGTTGACTCGTCATAGTCACGTTTGCGCGAATAACTTTTTATCGAAAACACGGTGATGGTAATCTTATCCTTTGCTGAATTGAAACTAATCAGCGAGCTCATGGGCTCAATCTTCAAACCCTTTACAGGCAGTTCAATATTTAACTGAAGGCCCCCTACTTCAAAATTGAGGTAGTCAGCTTTGGCATCGCGGTGCAGGCAATCGTTTTGAGCAAAAATTGCGAGTGGCATTAAAAGAAAAAGGGCGACAGTGTATTTCATATATGTAGATGCTTTTTGAGGCGCGACAAAAGTAAAATCTTTTTGATATTAGTTTTTGGCGCCACCATGCGCCAAGGCGGTTGCCTCATCCCGTCATCGCTTCGCTCGACACCCTTACCAGCGCGCTGGAGAAGGGCTGATTTCTTCAATACTGTTAAATACCTACGTAAATAGCGCTATCTAAAGCTAAGCCCCTCTCCGCCGGCTCTGCGGGAGAGAGGGGTGGCCGAAGGCCGGTGTGAGGCAGACCGCCTGAGACGAGAGGGCGAGCCCAATATTTTTATTCGCTTCCGCGTTTGTTACTTTTGTATTCTGCCCATGAACCAAAACACAGCTTTAATTATAGGCGCCACCGGCCTTGTTGGTGAGGCCTGCCTCCATCAACTTGCAGATAACGCAGGTTATGAAACTGTTATAGCGCTAACGCGCAGCAAAATCAGTTTCACTCATCCTAAAGTCAGGAATATTATCGTCGATTTTAACAACCTCGATAAGCATTCTGCCGATATACAAGCTAATCATGTTTACTGCGCCATGGGCACAACTATTGGCAAAGCAGGCAGCAAGGAGGCTTTTAGAAAAGTAGATTATGAAATTCCGATGCAGGTAGCCCGCATAGCCAAAGCAAACGGCGCTGAAAAATTTATGCTGGTTTCGTCACTTGGGGCCGACGCGAAATCGTCCATTTTTTACAGCCGTGTTAAAGGCGAATTGGAGGAATCGTTAAAAGATTTGGGCTATAAGGTGTTACTCATCTTCCGCCCATCCATTTTATTAGGCAACCGCAAGGAAAAGCGCACAGGTGAGGAGTTTGGGCGCTTTTTTGCCGAAAAGCTGCCGTTTTTGTTTGCCGGGCCGCTGGCTAAGTACCGCGGCACGCCTGCTCAGGTAGTCGCTAAGGCGATGGTTAACAGCGCGCTTGTGGAAAAAGCCGGTACATGCATTATAGAAAATGAAGAGATATTTGTAAGAGCTGAAAAACTACCCAATGAATAGCCGTTCCCGGCTTCTTTTTTTACTGCTGTTTTGTGTTGGATATACCTTTGCCCAGGAGCATAAGGAGAACACCAACCTTATTAATGTGAAGCAAAGGCTTCTTAAACGCAAGCCCGACGAAATGAAAGAACAAACCGATTCATTTCAAAAGCTGCACTTAATGATTGGGGGTAACGTATACCAAACCGAAAAGCAGGTAAGCTACGCCTACAATGCCGAAACCGGCAAATACAATTTTAAGGACGAACTGAAATACATTCAGCCAATACTTAACCTGGGCGACATAACTGTTATCAATCTCAAAACTGCATTTGGTGACGACCCCACCAATATTTTCTCGGCCCCTGATGAGTTTGCCCTTAGCCTTAAATATTCAGGCATCAACGCATTGATGCATGCCAACCAGTATACGGCCAACGTAAACAAGCAAACGCTTATCCGCACCCGCGATATTTTTAATCATTACGACATGTTTCATACCGGCGCGTTTGCTGATAAAAACGAACGCCAGGGCAATTACCCTTTAATCATCAACAAAAAAGGTTTCAGGATTGCCATACTGAATTATACCTCCTTACCTGCACGGCCGGGCGTTTCGCGCGATTTCTTTATTAATGAAATTGACAAGCCAACGCTTGACCGTGATATGCGCCTTGCCTTCGCTTACAAGCCCGACTTTATCATTGTTTATTTTAACTGGGGCGGCGATGACAGCCAGGAAAACCCCAACCACACACAGCAAGACCTTGCACAGTATGCATTTGAGAAAGGTGCAAATCTTGTAATAGGCTCAGCACCCAACCGCCCCATGAGGCTTGATTACCTCAACTACTATTATAAAGGTAAACCGCGCGAGGGCATAGTAGCCTACTCGCTGGGCAACCTGGTTGGCAGTAATGAGGAAATAAAAAACCGCAACGGTTACCTGCTGGATATTGAGCTGAAGAAAAACACCTTTACCACAGAAACCAATATGGTCGATTTTGGGGTAATTCCGGTTTACACCTATTACGACACCCTTTCAGTAAAGGGCAAAACCAGCATATTATCAGTACCATGCTGGGCGGTTGAAGCGGGCGACATACTCCAAAACCTGCCCTACATTGAAAAACGCCGTGTGGTAAATGCCGCATACGAAGTGCGCAAGCTGCTGGGCGCATCGGCCGATGAGATACAGTATAATATGAATGAGCGCGTGGTAAGCAACGTGGCCGAAACCATACTGATTACCAATGCACCACTCAACAACAAACAAAGCCAAGCGCGCGAGCTTGACTTAAAACCCAGCGCAGCACCTGCTTTTGCGGTGTCGGGGGATAAGACTGCCCAGTCGGTAGCGTTGGTGCAGGAGCAAATGACACAGCGGGCTATAACACCTGTTTATGGCGATAAACCCGGGCAACTTGACATTAATAAGCAAGTGGTGGAGCTGAATAAGAAAGACCAGATAGAAACCAACATAGCTGCAAAACAGGCTGACGCACTTAAAACTTCAACTACAGCGGGCACCACTCAGCCAACAGAAAAAAATGCGATTGCTGATAATAAAGTAGTTGCAGCCAACACCGCGCAAGCCGATAAAACCGTACAGCAGCCAACAAACAATGCAGTGGTCGGCAACGACGCTGCTACAGCGGTCAACCAAACTACAGCAAAGCAGCCTGATAAAATTGAAGCGCAGCCTGGCGCGGTAAATAATGAAAAGGTTCAGGTAAAGGATAACCCGCAAAACACAGGTACAGTAAACCCAACCGTTGGCGGTGCAACAACAGTAGCGGGCAAACAGCCTGATAAGAATGAAGTGCAACCGGCTGCGGTAAAAACCGATGCTACCAACCCGGCTGATAAAAACCAAAATAATCCGGTTGCAAAAAATACTGAAGTCAATACCGGTAACCCGGCTGTAAAAACAGATGCTACCGCTAATAACACGCAGAACCAAAAAGCAGCACAACCTGCTAACCCAACTTCAACAACGGTAGCAAAGAAAGACGTTACAGATAATACCGTCGCTAATACAAAGGATAAAACCACACAACCTGTTGTTGCACAAAACCAGAAAACAGCTGTAGCGAATGACCCTGCCACACAAGGCAACAGGCAAACCAACCCCGTGCAGCAAAACGATGCTAAATACCGCACGGGTAATGATAACCCACAAGCCAAAAACCCCGCTACAGGCAACGCCACCAAACCTGAAAATGCAGGCACACAAGCAGGCAGCCGCACCGCGCAGGAATCTGCCGGGCTTGATTCAAAGACACCCCTTCAGTTGAATAACACCGTTACAGCTGAAAAAATCGACGTTGCGCCCGTTACGGGTAAAGGCCTTAAGCTGGAAACAGATACCACCTTCCGCGTGCAGTTTTATGCATTGAAAACATTGATACCCATTGATACCAACTACTATGTGCACTTAAAGGGATTCGAGGTGGTAGAAGAAGACGGGCTATATAAATACATGATTGGTAAATTCAAAAATTACAACGACTGCTACCAGTACTGGACCACCCAGATATTGCCGCGCTATAAACAAAGCTATATTGTTAAGTATATTGCAGGCAAACGCGTGCTTAAATGAACCTTGCCGTTGACATAGGCAACACACAAATCAAGCTGGGCATATTTGCCAAAAACGAGTTGAAGGAGGTTTTTCTTCACAATGCCGACCTTGACGTTATACTGGACAACTATAAGATAAAGCATGCCATTATCTCCAAAACAGGCAGCAATGAGGAGCTTGAGTTTAAGCTGAAGGAAAAGAAAATCCCCACCCTCCGCCTCTCGCATCAACTTAAATTACCGTTAAAAATTCTTTATAAAACCCCCGAAACCCTGGGTGCCGACCGCCTTGCGGGCTGTATTGCCGCCAAAGCCCTGTTTCCAGATGAAAATGTATTGAAGATAGACTTTGGCACCTGCGTTACCTATGATTTTGTAAATCAGCAGAACGAATACGCAGGCGGGGCCATTTCGCCGGGCATGATGATGCGCTTTAAATCACTTCATAACTATACTGCCAAACTGCCTTTGGTTGACCCCATGCAGTTCACCGATTTCGCCCTTACGGGCACTGATACCTCCTCCGCCATTGCCAGCGGGGTAATTAACGGCATTAAACAGGAGGTGTTGGGGATAATAAATGAATACAATCAGCGTTTTGGCAGTCTGAAAACGGTAGCCACAGGGGGCGATGCGGGTTTTTTTGTTACTCTGCTCAAAAGTGACATATTTGCCCGCCCTTATCTGGTATTAGAAGGGCTCAATCAGGTTTTGAATTATAATATTTGAAGTGAAAGTAACAGGGTTTAAATTTCTATCGGCAAATGGCGGCTTGCGCCTGTTTTGTTTTTTAATCCTTGTTTCGGCATCATTCAGTGCCCTGGCCCAGGTTGAATCGCCATATTCCCGCTACGGGTTGGGCACTTTGCGTTCACCTGTTTTTTCGGCAAACAAGGGCATGGGCTACCTGGCTGCCCCATACAACAGCATTATGAATATCAATGCTGCCAACCCCGCTTCTTATGCATCACTGGCTTTTACCACTATTGAAGTGGGCGCTTTGATTGATGGAAGCAATATTGTTACCAACGATTCATCATACCGCGCAGGTGCGGGCAACGTGAACCACTTTGCCATTGCGTTTGTGCCTATCCCTAAAAAAGCGGCCTGGGCTATTACCATAGGCCTGATGCCTTACAGCAACGTTAAATACAACTTCGTTAAATCGTATAATGATACTTTGCTGGGCGGCTATAACCAGGTATTTACAGGCAACGGCTCGCTTTACCATGCCTTTGTTGGCGGTGCATTCAAGATAAGCGGGTTCTCATTCGGGGCTAACCTTGGCTACGTTTTTGGTAAAACTGAATACCAGCGCATCATTGCCTACTCTGATTCAATTCAGGCGTACGATACACGTAATTTTACCGGCCTCAATATGGGCGGCTTCTATTACACGGTAGGCGTTCAATACCAAAAACTCATCCGCCATAAAGAAGACGACGTTGAACGCCGCCATGATATTTGGGTTACCATCGGCGCATACGGCTCGGGCGGCAACAAGCTCAACGCTGCAAAATCTGTTTTCTGGGACCGCCTTTATTACAACTCCAGCGGTGGCGGACTGTTAGGGTATGATACTATATCAGCCGTGTTTAACGAGAAAAGCAAAATAAACCTGCCGGTAAATATGGGCGCAGGCATCATGTTCGGCAATGAAGCTTTCTGGCAGGTAGGTGTTGATTTTAAATATGCAAACTGGCAAAGCTTTACCACACCGCTTGATAACGGCGGCCTGGCTAACAGCTGGCAGGTGGCATTCGGCGCGCAGATTTTACCTAAAGACGGCGACCGTAATTATTTCAACCGTATGAACTACCGCGTTGGTGCATATTACGGCCAAAGTGAAATTACTTACCAGGGCAGTAACCTTAGCGAGGGCGGCGCAACTTTCGGGTTGGGCTTTCCATTTAAACCTATACTTGGCGGCAAGCTGTTCGGCCACCTGAATGTTGCCGGTGATTTTGGAACACGCGGCAGCAGCGATAAAACAGCCATACGCGAAAACTATTACCGCTTTACTCTGGGCCTTGTTATTAATAACGCATGGTTCATTCCCCGTAAATTTGATTGATATGAAACCGGCAAAGAACCTTGCGGCATGCATCGCGGGTTTGAAAGCACCCCGCTTCCGCCCGGTTATACTTTTTCTCTCACTCGCTTCAATTACATTATTGCCATCATGCAAAAACAATGATGAGGAGATAAGCAAGATTATCGCCCGGGCCAATGTAAATATTGAAAAGGGGAAAGAGGTGGTGATTAACTATACTGAAAACGGCACCACGCGTATACAAATGCAGGCGCATACAGCTACACGCTTCAATAAAGAACGGCCTTACCTCGAATTTAGTGATGGCATAAAGATTCTTTTTTACAGCGCCACGCACCAGCTTGAAAGCACCCTTACCGGGAAATATGCAACAGCTTACGAAAACAGCCACAGCATGACCGCACGCGATAGTGTAGTAGTAGTAAACGTAAAAGGTGAGGTTTTAAATACCGATGAATTGGTGTGGGACGAGGACAAAAAAATTATTTACTCCAACTCATTCGTTAAAATTACAACCGGCGATGAAATTATTTATGGTAACGGAATGACAGCCAACGAAAACTTCACTGACTACGTTATTAAGCATATTACAGGAAAAATCAAGGTAAAAGCCTCGGATTTGTAACTCCTCACTGCCATTTTTTCCGCATCCCCCATCCGGGGGAATTGTTTTTCACAAACGCATCATCTACAATAATTTTTCAGATATCCCCGTTGTAAAATCATAAGGCGCATGGGATCCCGCAGCCTTTCCACCTCACACTGTGGCTATTGTATCATGTGATTGCATTGTTAACTAAACCACCTAAAAAGTAAAACTATGAGAAGTGTAAAAATGTGCATTATGCTTTTGGCTGTTATGCCAATGCTGATGATAAGCTGTTCAAAAGAAGTAAAGAATAAAGCCTCGAACGTTCAGTTCAAATTAACTGACGCCCCTGCGGCTTTTGATGCATTGATGATTGATGTGCAGGGCGTGCAGATTCACAGCACCGGCGGCGCGTGGACAACCATCAACTCATCGCTCGGCCCTATCAACATTCTTAATTATGTAAACGGCAGCACAGCTATTGCCGCACAAGGCGATGTAGCAGCAGGCAGCATTGACCAGATACGCCTGGTGCTCGGCTCAAATAACAGCGTTGTTATTAATGGTGTAAGCCACCAGTTGCAGGCAACTTCAACAGCAGCATTACAAGCTGCACTTACGTTGAACGTTAGCGGCCAGCTACAAGCAGGCGGCAGCTATTCATGGACAATTGACTTCGATGCTGCACAATCTGTAATTACAGCAGCAGCGGGCAGCTTTCAGTTAAGCCCCGTAATCAGGTTGATTGTTGATGCACAGGGCAACGGCTCAGCTTCGGGTAGTGGCAGTGCCTCAGGCAGCGCATCCGGCGGCATTAATGTTGGCGTTAGCGGCAGCGGCTCAGGTTCAGCAGGAGGTGGTGCATCAGGCAGTGGCAGCGCTTCAGGTGGTGTAGTTGTAAACGGCAATGCGGCCGGCAGCATCACCGGTTCTATCGGTACCATCGGCCTTGCATCAGTTTGTGTTACAGGTTCTGATGGCAGCAGCGTTTGCACTATGACAACACTTACCGGACAATTTACCCTGCAGGCAATCAGCGCAGGCAGCTATAATATTACCATTACGCCTTCACTCGGACTCACAGCAGCCCACACCATTTCAAATGTTAGTGTTACTGCAGGTCAGACAACTAATCTTGGCTTAATCGCCATGTGATAGAGGAGGAGGATTCTGGTATTTTAATTATCAGAGTGCGGGGCCGGGCTTTTAGCCTGGCCCTTTTTTCATTACCTCCAAATCCTCACCAGCTATGAAGGACAGAAGGAAAAGTTTTACATTGTAAAAGTCGTAATTGCATAAACAGGTATGGGGCTTATTAATTTTCTATATTATTCTTTTTATCAGGCAGGTGCATTAGTGAGGAGAGGGTCGGATTTGGAAATGAGGGCCATGGGATTGTTTGCGTTTTCAGTGGCATTCATTGTTGGCGGAGCTATGGATGCTTTTCAAATTCCCGTTTTTCCGGACTCAGTCAAACATTATAAGGGATGGATTATAGTGATATGCTCTTTTGCACTTGTATTCGCAGCTTTATCCAAAAAAGGAATGAGGGGGATTATCAGCGCTTATAATGAAAAAATGAAAGACTGGGATACAATTATTGGCCTTATGGGACTTTTGATTTTTTTAGGAAGCGCTTATTTTTTCTATTATATAGAAACACACAAATCCCATTAATCAATATTTTGAACAATGGGTGTTTGTCCCACTTCCCTAACGGAGAGCAAGAGTTGACCTAAAGATTAATTGCGAAAAGATGCCGGCATGATTACATTCGCTCTATGAAATTTCTTCAATATCTTGAAAAGGCCTGGATAGTAGCGGCTACCTGTTCATTCATTGTAGCCATATACAATTTTGTTACCCTCAGGATATTTGACAACCACGTTTACTTTCCGCTTTTCTGCGGCATCTTTTGCATTCTTATTTGGTTCAACATCCGCGGGCAGCGCAGGTTCAGGGAAAAGATTTTTGGGGATGAGCAGAAAAAGAAAAACAACGGCACCGTTTAATTGCGTTGTTTATTTCCCGGTTTAATGCCACCCCTTCGGGGTTCTTTTCTTCCGATTTGTTGGAGCTATAAAAATTTCACCCCTTCGGGGTTGGACTCAGGAATCTATTTCTGCAAAATCGCCATGCCTCAAAACCCCGAAGGGGTGGCATTTTTATAGAACAGAATAAATTATGAATTAAGAACTCCGAAGGAGTGACATAGGAGCAGCGCAAAGCATTACGCCCTTTTCCAAATCAACGAACCATCGCCATAGCTGAGAAACCTGAAATTATGCGATAGGGCGTAATCGTAAATCTTCTTCCAATCATCGCCGGCTACTGCGGCAACCAATAACAGCAATGTAGAATTGGGCTGATGAAAATTGGTAATAAGCCCATCGGGTACCTTTAATGAATATCCCGGTGCAATAATGATTTGTGTTTTGCTGATTAATCTCTGAACGCCCCGCTTCTGCATTGTTTCAAGCAAGGCCATCAATGCTTCAGCTTTTGAAGGCATTTTGCCAGACAACCTCTCCTCTAATTCATAAGGCTCCCACTGTTTTATCTGCAAAGCTTCAATGCTCAATGAAGAATCAAGCAACAACTTCACTCCCATCCAATACAATGATTCAATGGTGCGCAATGAAGTGGTGCCTACTGAAATAATGGCATCATACGCCGCGGCCAACTGTTGAATTGCATCAACATGCACATCAATAAACTCAGCATGCATTTCATGTTCGCCTATGTTTTCACTTTTTACGGGTTTAAAGGTGCCTGCGCCAACATGCAGCGTAACAAAAGCCTGCTTTACTTCATTTGCTTTTAACTGCTCCAGAATTTGCGGGGTAAAATGCAACCCGGCCGTTGGCGCGGCTACAGAGCCTTTATAATGCGCATATACTGTTTGATATCGTTGCCTGTCGCTTTCATCACTTTGCCTTTTTAAATACGGTGGTATTGGAATAGCACCCGTGCGCTCCAACACTGCGGCAAAAGAAAGCTCAGCTGGTTGCCATTTAAACTCAACAACAAAAGCATCAGCAGCGCGCTCAACAATTTCAGCGCTTAGCTGCAATTCGTTTTGCTGCAGGTGTAAAACCTTCTCCTTCCATTTATTCGCCTTGCCTATCAGGCAGTGCCAGCGGGCGCTTCCGGTTTGGGCCATGGCTATTGCCATTTCAGTATTGCCGGCAGGTTCTAAACAGAACACTTCAATCTTTGCACCATTCGCATTATTGAAAAACATGCGGGCTGCAATTACCCGCGTATCATTAAAAACAAGCAGTGATTTTTGAGGGATGTGCGCTGCCACGTTGCGGTAAATATCTTCAGCAATTGCTCCATCCTTATAAACCAGCAGCTTGGACAAATCCCTTTCCGCCAACGGGTACTTTGCTATGCGCTCATCAGGCAACACGTAAGTATAATCTTTGATTAAAAGGTTTCTGGGGTGAGAATGTTGCATCATCAAATCATCATATCCTCAAATCATAAAATTGGCATTACCGCATTACCTCAAACCTTTGCGTATCGAGGCGGATAAATATAAACAGCAGAATGGTGAAAGACAGCAGCGATGAACCGCCATAGCTGATAAACGGCAAAGGGATGCCTATTACTGGGGCCACGCCAATGGCCATACCTACGTTGATCAAAAAATGCAAAAGCAGGATACTCATTACGCAGTACCCATATATGCGGCTGAATTTACTTCGCTGGCGTTCGGCCAGGTAAAGCAGCCTGAAGAATAGGGCAACAAACAGAAGTATCAAAAGGGCGCTGCCCCAAAAGCCGAACTCCTCACCTATTGAGCTGAAAATAAAATCAGTGCTTTGCTCGGGCACAAACTTCAATTTTGTTTGGGTACCGTTCAGGTAGCCCTTGCCCATAATGCCGCCTGAACCGATGGCGATGATAGATTGGCGAACGTTCCAGTCCTTGCCGTTCTCAACCTGCTTGCCCAACAACACATTGATACGGTCTTTCTGGTGCGGTTTCAAAACTTTATTAAAACCGTAGTTCACTGAAAACACATACATGGATGAAACCAGGAACGTTCCAACTACAAACCAAATCATGCGCTTCTTTTTCCGCAGCAGGTAGGCCACCGCCACAGTCACTACCAGCATTCCTATAATTACATACACAGGTTCAAACAACAAGGCCAGCAACGACATTACTACTACCGAGGCCCCTATTATCAAAAAGTAACTTTCCAACCCTTCGCGGAAAAGCACCAGCACAAAAACCACAAACACTATGGCCTGCCCGGCATCGCCCTGCGCAAGCATAATGCCCATGGGCAGGGCAATCAGCGCAAAAACTTTCCACTTATCGCGCCACTTGCGGATGTCAATATTCAGCGACGAAACAAATTTTGCCACGGCAAGGCTAACGGCAAACTTCGCCAGCTCCGACGGCTGCATCTGGAACGAGCCAATCCGTATCCAGTTCCTTTGCCCTTTTACTACCACGCCAATAAACATTACGGATATGGTAAAAAGCAATACAAAAACAAAAACGGGGTAAGCAAAGGTTACATAGAACCGCGAGTCGATAATAAGCAGCACAAAGGCAATAACTATTGAAGCAATAATCCATTGAAACTGTTTGCCGCTGTTTACACTGGGGTCAAAAATGCTTTTGCCTTCATCAGTATAAACCGATGAATAGATAACCACCCACCCGAACAACACCAGCATGGTGTACAGGAATACCGTTATCCAGTCAATCTTTGCTCCTAATGATTCGCTTTTAGCCATTGTTTTAATTCGGAGTGCGGATTTCGGAATGTGGAAGTGAATACAACCTCCGATTTAGCATTTCATTCCACCGCGCCCACTGACTCCCTAAAGGGAGAACCGCTCCCCGCACTTCGTTCTTATAAACTTTTCATTTTTTGTCTTTCATTCGGCATTCCGAACTCCCTGCCCGTCCAGCAGGCGGGCGCATTCCGCCTTAGTTAATCCTCTTCATTCTTCCTCATCTCTGCGCTTTTGTTAGTGCTTATACCGTATTTATTCAGCAGGTTGCTTTCCATCATTTTCTTTTCCATCGGTTGGCGGCTGGCTTGTATAGTATCGTTCAGATATTTTTCTACCATAAGACTGGCAATGGGGGCGGCGTATTCTGCACCAAAACCTCCGTTCTCCACAATCACTGCAATTGCAATTTTGGGTTTATCGCGCGGGGCAAAACCTGCGAACATAGAGTGGTTATCGCCATGCGGGTTTTGAGCCGTACCTGTTTTGCCGCAAAGGGTTATGCCTTCGCAGCGTGCGGCACGCGCAGTACCTGCTTCAACCACCTCGAACAATCCTTCCACCACTGCAGGGAAATGCTCGGCACCTATGAGACACACATGCTTCTCATATTTATTGGTAACATCCTTGCCTGTTTCGGGGTCGGTTATTTTTTTGATAACGTGAGGGGTAATATAGTAACCCTGGTTGCCCAGGCAGGCATACAGGTTGGCCATTTGCAAAGGTGTTACAAGTATTTCGCCCTGCCCGATGCCAAGAGAGATAATAGTTGACGAGTGCCAACCTGTTGGCCCGTATACTCTATCAAAATGCTCAATGCTCGGTATGTTACCGCTCCTCTCGCTGGGTAAGTCAACACCGGTTTTAATGCCGAGGCCAAAGCTGTTACAATACTCTACCCACTTGCCATATATATCCTGTATGCGTGCATACTTACGGTTCTCAATGGTATTGCGGAAGGTTTGCCAGAAATAAGGATTACAGGATTGCTGCAGCGCATACTGTATGTTGGTAGCACTTGGGTGATGGTGCGAACAATGCAGCGATAGCCCCGCAAAAATATACATGCCGTTGCAAGGCACAGTGTAGTTGATGCCTTGAACACCTTCCTGCAAAGCAATAAGCGCAACCACCGGCTTGAATGATGAACCGGGCGGATACATAGCCTGCGTTGGCCGTGGTATCAGGGGCTTTAATGAATCGGTAGTAAGTATGCGATAGTTTTCGCTGCGCGCTGCGCCGCAAAGCAGGTTGGGGTCGTAACCGGGGCTGCTTACCATGGCCAGTATCTCGCCTGTTTCGGGTTCAATGGCAACAATGCTTCCTTTTTTGTTAGCCATTAATTTTTCGCCATACTCCTGCAGGCGCATATCAAGGGTCATTACAATATTGTCGCCCGATTTTGCCAGCGTATCAAACTCACCATTGCTGAACGAACCCATTTCGCGGTTGTGCACGTCAACAAAAACAAATTTTTTGCCGCGCCTTCCGCCTAACTGTTTCTCGTAAACTTTTTCGATTCCGCTTTTGCCAACGTAATCACCCGGCTTATAATAACCGCTTGACTGTTTTATCTGCTCATCATCCACTTCACCAATATCACCAAGAATAGTTGCAGCACAGCGGTGCGGGTATTTGCGCACGGTACGTATCTGTCCGTAAAAACCGGGAAATTGGTAAAGCGATTCCTGCAAGCGCGAATAATCTTTGAGCGACATCTGCTTTGCAAACACATTCGGCTTATAAGAAGAGTAGCCAACGGCGCTACGGATTGCCTTCATGCGCTGCCCGTATTCGTCTTTTGTAATACCCAATAACTCAGAAAGGCGGGCCGTATCAATCCCCTTTGCCTGGCGGGGTATTACCATCAAATCAAAAATGGCCTCGTTGTATACTATTAAAGTATCACGACGGTCGAACACATAGCCGCGGGTGGGGTAAACATCCTGCTCTTTTATGGCATTGTTGCGGGCAAGTGAAACATACTTTTTATCAATTGCCTGCAGGTAAAAAAGGCGCACCAAAAACACCATGGCGAACACCACAATAATGACGCGGATAACGGTGTAACGGTTCTTAAAAAGGTCCTTGCTCATGGCGGTGCAAAACTAGCTGAAAACGGTGCTAATATTCAGAGAGTATAACGAATAATTAAGGCTTTTTGTGCACAGTTGAAGAAAAGAACAATACAGGGCAAAATTTGTTCTGCAGTGTGCTAGGCAAACCTGCGGTTCTTTCTTGATGAAAACAGGAAGAGGAAAACCAGCATAAAAGCTACCGAGATAATGGTGCTCATTATAATCTTGGCGCTCAGCAGCCAAAAGCCCGAAAAAGTTGCCGCTTCAATAAAAAAGTAGAAGCTGAGGTAAACCAGCGAGGTAACCCCCAGGTAGATAATAAACCAGGGCAGCCCTTGTGCATATACGTTGGGGCTTATTTCAAACTCGGTGCCTTTAGGAGTAATTATGTTAATTAAGAATGGACGCAGGTAGCCAATCAATACCCCTGCCGCCGCATGCATACCGGTTGAGCCCAAAAAAACATCTAGCGCCAACCCCGCAAAGAAGCCCACCAGCATCAGCAGCCAGCGCGGTGTTTCAAAAGGCAGTAGCAAAATGAACAAGGGGAATACGTATGGGTTAACAAAAATGCTGAAGTTGACCTTGCTGAAAATGAGAATCTGCGCCAGCAACAGCAAAGCGAAACGGATAAAATTGATGGGCAGTTGGTTCAGCATTTACCTGGGTATACTATCAAGGGTTAAAATTTCACTTCGCTTGGTGTTCTTCACAGCGTATACGTAACTCAAATTTCCAAAGTCGGTTGAAAGAGACACAGTGAGTTCAAGAAAATTCTTGTCGGCCAGGCCTTTCACCTTCTTTACCGTACCAATCATAATGTTGCGCGGAAACAATTCCGAGAAACCGCTGGTTACAACCGTATCGCCAATTTTCACCTGCACGTGCTTGGGCACGTCTTCCATAGTAGCAGTAGTGGTGTTCAAACCATCCCAATGCAGGTTGCCGAAGTATTCGTTCTTTTTCAGCTTGGCGCTTACTTTAAAATCTTTGTGCAGCACGCTCATGGCAGCAGCATAGTTATCAGTAACACTCACTATCTGACCCACAATACCATTTGAATTGATAACACCCATTGACCTGGTTATGCCCTGCAGTTTGCCTTTATCCAGGTAGATAAGGTTAGCCGCCTGGTTAACCGAATTCTGCACGACGCGGGCGGTGATGTAAATAAAGTGTTGCAGGTTTTTTCCGCTTGAATCGGTTACGTGCATTGAATCCACCTTGCCATCAAAGCGGCTTTCGGGCAGCTGTGCGCGGAGTGCGGCATTTTCAGCCACAAGGCTATCGCTCATCTTGCGCAGGTAGAAATAATCAGTAACGCCTGTATAAGTTTTATAAGCCCTGCCGGTTAAAGAGTTGGCAACATTGATGTAAGCAACCTGGTTGTAGTTTTTGCTTTTGAGGATAAGAAAAAAACAAGCCACCTCTAAAGCCACGAACATGAAGAATAAATAGTAGCGAAGAAAGAAGCGGAGGAGGTTATACACTTTGGATTATTGGTTGCGGGTTACAGGTTGCAGGTTGCAGGTTAAAAAATTCATAATCCGGTTAATCACTCTTTTTGCTTTGGGCTGTTCAGGTATTTAATAAGTTTCGAAGTTTTTCTTGCCTGTGTTTTTAATCGCTCTGTAAGTTTCTTTGCTACCTCTTCTTCTATATATCCAACATCAGCCAGCACTTTAAGGTGGCTCCTAAGTTCACCGCCCGAACCCTTGGAGTAAGTTAGGAACCTTTTAAAATCTTTCCGGTTATCGTATTCAAACCCTTCGGCAATATTAGCCGGGATTGATATTGCGCTACGCCTTACCTGGTCTTTGAGGCCAAAATCTTTGGCCAGTTCGCCGCGCTTTGATAGGTTATAAATGTCAACTGCTATCTGAATCCCTTCTTGCCAAATTTCTAAATCCTCATAAGTTTTTATGGCTGCCATATTTTTAAGTTTTATCTCCCAAAATAAGCAAACCTTCAAACCTCCAAATCCCAACCTGCAACTTGCAACCTGTAACCTGCAATTCCTATTCGTCCATCAAGAACGTAAACCTCTCAATGTTCTTCAGGGCTATACCTGTACCGCGAACAACGGCACGCAGCGGGTCTTCAGCAACACGCACGGGCAGTTTTGTTTTTTGTCCGATACGCTTGTCGAGGCCGCGCAGCAAGGCGCCACCACCGGTTAAGTATAAACCTGTTTTGAAAATATCGGCAGCCAATTCAGGCGGCGTTGTTTCAAGTGCTTTCAAAATCGCCTCCTCAATTTTTGAAATTGATTTGTCGATTGCATGTGCAATTTCAGAGTACGAAACAATAATCTGTTTTGGAATACCGGTCATCAAGTCGCGGCCGTTTACAGGGAAATCATCAGGTGGCACATCAATATCAGTAAGCGCTGAGCCTACATTTATCTTTATCATTTCAGCAGTACGCTCACCAATCAACATGTTGTGCTGGCGGCGCATGTAGTCAACAATATCCAAAGTAAATTCATCACCTGCTACGCGGATAGATTGGTCGCACACAATTCCCGAAAGTGCAATCACCGCAATTTCAGTAGTACCGCCGCCGATATCAATAATCATATTTCCGTTCGGCTCTTCCACATCAATACCGATACCGATTGCTGCGGCCATCGGCTC
>JADMIO010634627.1_pt1 | contig 15994 bp, 11 predicted proteins | sample 8958161 | NCBI WGS metagenome assembly JADMIO01 (sample SAMN16585339, study PRJNA669376) | soil metagenome | isolation source: Crop rotation soil | place: USA: Cullars Rotation, Alabama | collected 2011
CGCGACTTCAAGTCACGTGAATTCCAAGCTTCGGATCCCACTGTGCTGGAAAGAAACTCGGCAGGAAGAGGGCAGATAACTGCCAAATTCGAGCGCGGGGATTCTTCAACCGTCACGTCCGCACTGCTATTCGAACTGAACTGTTTGCACTACCACGCGCCCGTGAGAACGCGTCAAGATCGGGTGTTTTGTTGCGCTGGGAAGAGGCGGGAATTATAGCCAGCCATTTGCTCGCACGACTTGCCTTGACGGTTTATTAGAAGATTTGTGACACCGGCAACATAATCATTTCCCGTACATACAGACTAGGGTAAACTTGTCCCCAGTTCTTCGTGCCCAACAACTCCCGCAATTGAGGTCAGCGCCATGTCAAGCATTAAATACTACCTGCTCTCTATAGCTGCTTGTTGTCTTCTTCTCTTCCCAACGGCGGTCTTCAGCCAGACGAAACCTGCTGAGCCGAGCGTCGACGCGCAGGACGTCATTAAGTTTGAAACATCGTTGGTACAAACTGACGTGATGGTGTTCGACAAGAACGGGCGCTTCGTCGACGGTCTGAAACCGGAGCAGTTTCAGTTAAAGATCAATAACACCGCGCGCGAAATATCCTTTTTCGAAATGATTCGATCCGGCGGTTATGCTACCCAACCTCAGGATCCGAACGCCGCTGTCCAGCCGAACCCAGTCAACTCAATTAAGGCCGATGCACAACGGCGCGCCGTCATCTTTTTTGTTGACGATCTGCATCTCGCTCCAGACAGTCTCGAACGGACACGAAAGGCATTGCTCGAGTTCATCAATAGCGGCATTGGCGAGAAGGATTTAGTCGCCATTACTTCTCCCAGCGGACAAATCGGATTCCTGCAACAGTTCACTGCCGATAAAAACGCATTGCGTTCAGCCGTCGCCCGTTTGAACTATCGCGCAAACACGAAATTCGACATGGACAGACCTCCGATGTCTGAGTTCATCGCGATGAAGATCCGCGAAGGCGATCAACAGATAATGGACTACTACCTCCAGGAGGTGTTCAAGCAAAACTGTTGGAAGGCAGGAAGGGAAATTATCTGCTCAATATCGCCTGATTCCGCCAAACAACTAATCAGGCAGCGTGCACAGCAACTCGTGGTGCAGGCTGCGCCGGCAACAGACGACACGTTGCGACTGCTGGAAGGACTGATGCGCACCGCGGCTCAGTTGCCCGGACGCAAACTGGTGTTTGTGATTTCCGATGGATTCTATCTAAGCGATCGCAAAACAGGTGCGATCGACAGGATCAAGAGAGTAACGGACGCCGCCGGGCGTGCCGGGGTTGTGATTTACACGCTTGATGCGCGTGGCATCGTTAGCGACTCCATCGATATCACCAATGATAAGCCAATGGAAGCCGGCAGTTTGTTGAACGCCGCAACGCTCGGACAAATCTCGGCTTCACAGGATGGACTTAACGCACTCGCCAAAGACACTGGCGGCCAGGCATTACGTAACACCAATCGACCTATGTCTGAGTGGGTTGGAGAAGTGTTGGACGAAACGTCCAGCTACTATCTGCTTGCCTGGAAACCTGACAACGACGAGCAGAAGCGAGGTAAGTTCAAAAACATCGAGGTCAGTGTCATAGGGCGCCCTGATCTCAAGGTGCGCGTGCGTAGTAGTTACTTCAAATCAGCCGCTTTGCCGTTACTGACGACAAAGAAAAAGAAGGACAAGGATCCCCTCAAGGCGCGCGACGACGACATGCGCCTGGTGATCGATGCGCCTGTTTCGCAACGTGAGATACCGGCGGAAGTTGATTTGCGCTTCAGTCAGATGCCGGGTTTAGGCACGCACGTGTTGGCGACTATATCGATAGATGAATCGGCTTTGACGTTTGAGCTTATTGACGGAAAGCTCGCGGCTGACGTTGACATCGGAGGCATCCTTTACGACGACAAAGGCAAACCCATCAACAGCATTGTAGGACGCCTGCGAATCTTTAAGCGGAGTGCGAATGCAAACCGCTCAGGAACGCGATCGATATACAGGTTCAGCACCCTCGTGCCTGGCGGTCTCTACCAGGTCAGAATCGGCGTTCGTGATTTAAAGAGCAGCCGCATCGGTAGCGCGATGGATTGGATCACAGTGCCGAAGATCTAGTTCCTCAGTTTAGAGTTCAAGCTTTGGCTTGCCCGCTCAAAACAGCAACTCTTCTCTGTGCAACCTCTGCGTTCTCTGTGCCTCTGTGGTTGAAGATTGCTTAGGAAAACCACCACCGAGGCACAGAGAACGCAGAGGTTGCACAGAGAAGAAGCCAGTTAGCAGAGTTTTCGTGCAAGGCCGGCTGAACTCTAACGTCTCTATCTATTGACAACCGAATTTATTAGGCATAGAAGTTAGTCTACTTCTCGTTCCCCCGAATTTAACAACCTTCACTTCCCGCGCCCCAATCACCTCCTAATCACCACAGGAGTGTGTCTAATGAATTCAGCTCGCAAAATCCAATCTTGTCTGGGACTCTGTTTCCTGTTGCTGTGCATGGCGCGCGTGAGCGCTGCACAAACTACTTGCAATCCGACATGGAATTCCACGTCGGTCTATACGGCCGGAATGAAGGTAAGCCTTAACGGCATCAACTACACGGCAAACTTCTGGACGCAGGGTCAAAGCCCGGCCACCAACAACGGTGGACCAGGCAGCGGCCAGCCGTGGACCAGCAACGGCTCGTGTAGTGGATCCGGAGGCGGCGGTGGTGGTGGCTCATGCGCGCCAACCTGGAACTCTACCAGTGTTTACACCGGCGGCATGACGGCAAGTCTTAACGGTGTGAACTATCAGGCTAACTTTTGGACGCAGGGACAAAACCCTTCCACAAACAACGGTGGGCCAGGAAGTGGCGCGCCGTGGACCATTATCGGGACGTGCAGTGCTTGCACGACAGTTCCCAGCGTGCCTACAGGACTACAAGCCTCGGGCACCACAAGTAACAGCACGAATCTGAGTTGGACCGCTTCGACAGTCGCCGTCAACTGCGTTTTAACCGGCTACACTATTTTTAGGAACGGTGTTGCGGTCGCTACTTCGAGCAGTCCCAACGTGAGCATAACCGGCCTGTCCCCCTTGACCACTTATAGTTTCAGGGTTGCGGCCACTGACGCTGCCGGAAGTTCCGCGCAGAGCTCAGCGATAAATGTAACTACGCTGAACGGCCCACCGCCGCCGCCACCTGGCGCGAAAGTGTTCGCGCCGTATGTAGACATGGGCCTTACTGTTGACTGGCAGCTTCTGAACATTCAGGCGCAGTCGGGAATCAAGGTCTTTACCCTCGGATTCGTGGTCGGTAATGGCGGCTGCACGCCAACGTGGGGTGGTGTCGGAGCGACGGTCGCGAACGACACGTTGCCAAATGGCACAACGATACTTTCGCTTGTCCAGGGCATACGCGCTGCCGGTGGCGATGTGATCATCTCGTTTGGCGGCGCTTCGGGAACTGAACTGGCACTGGGATGTACCACCGTGTCGAGCCTGCAGGCTGCTTATCAATCGGTGCTCAATAAGTACAGTGTCAACTCAAGTACACCGGTAAGACTGGACTTCGATATCGAAGGAGGAGCGACTACAGACCAGGCTTCGATCAATCGTCGCAACCAGGCATTAGTTGGATTGAAGAACGCGAATCCAGGTCTGGTAATTTCCTACACGCTGCCGGTCCTGCCGACGGGATTGGTGGCGAGTGGCGTCAATATTCTGAACAGCGTGAAAACTTCGGGACTCAACCTGAACGTCGTAAACATCATGGCCATGGACTACGGTTCGGCCAACGATAATGGAGGTCAGATGGGACTCAGCGCTACGCAAGCCGCCAGCAACACGCATAATCAGGTAGTGGCAGCCGGCTTGAGCGCGACTATCGGAGTGACTCCGATGATCGGAATCAACGACGTCAACACCGAGATCTTTCAATTGAGCGACGCGCAAATGCTCTTGAACTTTGCGAACTCAAACAGCTACATCACCCGGCTCTCAATGTGGTCCGTAGCCCGCGACAACGGCAGTTGCGCCGGCCAGGGTTTTGCCTCGCCCGTTTGCAGCGGCATTTCGCAAAGCAACTGGGCGTTCGCGAACATATTCAAGCCGTTTCAGTAAATAGTCTTTAGTCGCAGATAGACGCAGATTCACGCAGATTATCGATCTGCGTATTCTGCGTTCATCTGCGGCTTGTTCTTAATCAGAAAAGACGCAAACACGGAAAGTATAGTGCCGAGCACCGAAAGACGGATCAGGTTAGACACCGCAATGAACTTTACGGTAATGCTTTCACGCGTTGTGGCCTGGCTAACCCTGATCATGTCTTCCAGAAAGTTTGGATAGAAAAATGAAATTGAGATGATGTTGTAAACGGCGTAGACAATGCCGGTGGAAACGCTGATCACAATCCCGACTATGAGCGCCTGGCCGTAGCTGATATGACCTTTAAGCACAGAAGCTCTGTACCATAGTGTGCCGAATACTATGCAAAGAAGAAGCACGGCGAGGGCAACAAAGATACTCCACGGCACAAAGTAAACGCCGCCAAGATACATCGCGACGCCGGTTGCTACTTGAACCAATCCAGCCAGTAGTCCAATTGTGATAAGGGCTTTCCAATTGAAGTCTCTCAGCATCTGATTTGATCCTCCAATCGCTGGATTATCAGACATCATTAGTTCGATTTTGTTCCCGTGTAGCATCCCGGTTAGGGGGTTAATGCGTGAGGAGAGGCTCGTCAAATCGACGAGCCTCTTTCTTTTTATCCGTGTTAACAAAAAGTGGAACCTAAGCGTTAACTAGATGGAATTACTTGTAGCCGCACTACACAGCGAGATTTGGGGGACATCATGTTGAAGGTACACGCCAAAAAATCGGACGCCGTTGCAGTTTTTAACCTGGAAGGCCAGATAATTACTGGTGAAACAGAAAGTCTACGCAGCGCTGTGCAATCAGCGTCCGGTGCCGGCGACATCGTTCTCAACTTTTCGAAGGTGACGATGGTGGATGCCCACGGGCTCGGCGTGTTGTTAGAGCTGCGCGAACAGGCGCTCGCAAGAGGGATTCACTTCGAACTGATAAACGTGAGCAAACGTTTGTACAGAATATTCGAGATCACGCGCCTTCACACGGTTTTCGACATTAGCTGTAAGGTTCAATTCTTTCCTGAGTTCACACTTTCGCACCGCGTGCCTGTGGCTGCGTAACTACGGTTTGATTCTGATCGTGCCGGCGTTACTGACGAGCGCGTGAGCTTTTATGCGGAGCGTGCAAGTTCCCGTGGCGAGCGTGTCCGGAAGACGGAACGTTACCTGAACAAACTCGGAGCCGTTTAATGTTCGTACGTCTTCAGCGGGGATGTCAAAGCTTTGATCGTTACTCCCAACCAGATTAACTACGACAGCGGAAGCCGGCTCGCCTTGCCCTAACTGCAAATTCCCCACGAAAACGATTACCCGCGTATTTTTATCCGTGCCCAGATTCAGGAGATTGTTTGCATTGACGACCGGGAACGGATCTCTAATCAAAGTTAATAGGTCCAGCGCCGCGGCCTGGTCCAACTCCGGGCCCGCCTGATCGAGCAATAGCTGCAACGGAGGTAGGGCAACGACCGTGTACGAAGCGCTCTTCACTGCACTCGTCGTGAAACCGGATCTAAAAGCACGAGCTTTCAATGTCAACGAATGATCCACCATCACAGTCCCGCCAGAAGCGACTACCGGATCATTCTCCGTCGGATCAGATCCATTCGTAGTGTAGTGGATAACACTACCCGGCGTGCCACAGACGATCTGGACCTGAGTCGCGATAGTCGATCCCTCGGCGACACTAAAGTTCGGCCGCGCGACAGTAAGATTTTCGACGACGATCGCCGGACTCAGGTTAGGTAGAATCGAACCAGTCCCCAGAACACCAAAAGCATTGCCACCCCAGGAGCGAATGGTACCGCCAGTAGCTGGATCGCCGATCAGCGCCAGAACCGAATCTCTTCCCGCCACAGTAGCAAATACTCCTGAAATTCCGGGCACCGAAATGGGCGTTGCATGCGGCAATAGATCCACACTTCCGAGACCGAGCTGTCCGCTGTCGTTACGGCCGAATGCTTTAAGAGTGCCCGACTGTTCCGTAACGATCGCAAATGCATCGCCGTTCGACACATCCTTAACCACCAGCCCCGGGATCTGCGTGGGCACTGGATATGGACCATCATCTGGAAGACCTCTTCCCAGTTGGCCTCTGATGTTAGTGCCAAACGAGAGCACGCTGCCGTCCGGTTTCATTGTGACTGTCGACGCCACTCCACTTGCCGTGTCGATCATTCCCTTCAACGCAGGTAATTCTTTGGGTGAGTTTACGGAAAAGCCTGCTGTGCCGTCTCCAAGTTTTCCGAAGAAAGTCGCTCCCCAACCAAACACCGTACCGTCGGCCTTCATTGCATAGGACACGTGATCGCCGGCAAAAATAGCGACAATACCACTAAGCCCGCTTACCTGAGCCGGAGTTGCGTGAGGCGTGAAGTCTGCCGTGCCCAGTCCTAATTCGCCCAGACTGTTTGATCCCCAGGACCAAACAGTGCCATCTGATTTAAGAGCCAAAGCGTGATCAGTTCCCGCCGCTATTGCCGTCATTGAAGATAGGCTCAATACCTGAACCGGCCGGTTCACGGAGGTAGACGGTGGCGCTCCGGTTCCCAATCGTCCCTGGTCATTGCTGCCCCAGGTCCACACTGTGCCGTCGCTCTTAAGCGTGATTGAATAGTTGTTTCCCGCGCCGATGTCGATCACCGACATCAGGTCATCAACCGGCACGGCAGTGGTTCGGCTTACATTTGTTCCGTCACCCACCTGTCCAGAAAAATTATTGCCCCATGCCCACACGGTACCTCGCCGCAATGCCAGAACGTGATTGCCCTCGGGATCGAGCGCGAGTTTCGTTACCTCGGTGAATGGTATCAACTCCACGACGTGAAAAGTTGCAGTCGCACTATTGTTGGCTGGATTCGGATCGTCAACCGAGCTCGAGGCGTTTACGGTCGCGCTGAGCGTGGCTCCTGGTGCGGCGTTTACCTGCGCGGTCACTGTGAAACTCGCCGGAGCAAAGATGGAGTTGAACGTTGTGCTGGCGGTCCCACCGTCCGTACCCGCCGGAGGAGAGCAACCCGGCGCGCAGGAGACGAAGCTAACACCCGATGGAAGAGCAACCGAAAGCTGCGTGTTGATTGCAGCTCCTGGTCCATTGCTCTGTGCGGAAGCAACGAAGTGAACGAACTGGCTGGTCGATACCGGATCTGGACTGGCGATGAAAGATGTGACTACCAGGTCTGCCGGTGGCGTCGGTGTCGGCGATGGTGAAGGTGACGGAGACGGAGTCGGGGTCGGCGTAGGTGTCGGAGTTGGTGTTACTCCGGTCGAGGTCCAGTTTAGAGTGATGTTCCCAAACTCGCTGTTCCAGCCGTCAACCACAATCAGGTAAGTCTGTCCCGCCGAAACATTGAACTGAACGCGACTCGCCTTGTTTATACTGGCGACGATGTCGTCATTTTGCTGGAGATTGATAAGTTGATCGATCGCTGTACCCGTATAGACGGCGAGTGTGGTATCGAAGTTACTGCCGATAGTGTCGAACGTCGCCTGTCCATTGACGGTTGAAATCCACGAGTACCAAACTGACTTGTCACCCAATAGAAAGACGTGAGTTGGCTCTCCAGCCTCACGCGTTGCGCTCACGTTCGTCCCGCTGATCGATCCGGAGCCTGTGCTCAAGGCGATGGCATTGGCGAAGTTGTCGTTCACTGGCCGTACTATTGGTGGTCCACCAATGGTGTAACCAAATAAGTCGAGCGCCAGCATGTCGTTCTCGCTGATCGTTCGGCGTAATCCGTCGGCCATCGTCGGATCCATGATGCCGATGTATTGTCGGGTCGTGACTAGATCGTCGTCGCGCCAGTGACTCGACTGACGCCCATCGCCGTCATCCTCCTCGGGATCTGGGCCACCGGTTGAGAGCGCGAGCTCGGGGGTGGCGTACGTAGTAATCTGATTGCCAAAGAAGACTTGGCTGCCGCCGATCGACATGATGCGCGGCGTGGTGCCGAACGTAGCGAGAGTGGCCCGTGCAGGTTTAAAGCGATAGAGATCCCAAACAGAAACTGTCGGAAGGTTGCGACCCGCATTCGAAGTAAAACCAAGGGCGTGACCGATCTCATGTACGGCGACTGCGTCAAAGTCAGTCAAGCCGGAACTGATGCCGTCGTCAGGATTAAAGTCAAATGGAAATGCTGAATTGAAACCGATGCCGGCGTCGCCTTCCCCGAGCGAGAGTGAGCCGGGATTGGTGATGTCCGGAATGACGCCGAGCGCTCGGGCGTTTGCAGCGGTGGCACGTGCGGTCGTAACGCTGCTGACGACGTCGTTCACTTCGATTGGTAGCTCAGTTTGAGGCAATGCGTTGTAGAGGTCAGATTCAGCGCTCTTTGAAGCATGGTTGATCAGGCGCTGGCGGAGATCGGAGTAAGGTCCAGTCAGCGACGAGGAAAGTGTCTGACCAAGTATGAAGGGATCGTCATATGGCTGGCCGAAGAACGTTGGTCCAAAGTCGACGTCGATGACTACAGTAATCGGAGTGGCGACGATCGCTTCCCAGCGGTTTGCGGCGGCGATGAAAGCATTCTTGACTGTTTGGTTCTGGTCCAACTGCGTCGTGCCGTGCAGGACGATACGTAGTCCGGCCGAAGGCAGCAGATTCTCCAGTGGTTGGGTACCGGTGGGCTTTTCGAACTTGCGCGGAGCGCCGGGATAGATAATGCGTGTCGGGCCGGCCTGGTGGCGCGAGTTGATTCGATCGCGTTCGGCGTTGGTCGCAGGACGGCATATCGTCTCACCGAGTTCGTTCTTGTAGAGGACGAAGATGTCGTCGTCGTTGGTTGAGACGGTCCAGTTCGCGAGCGGTGGTGTCGTTTGGAGCCCGGCGTGGGAAGAGCGCGGCCAGAAGAGGGCGCAGCATAGTCCCGCCAGTAATGCGAATGCTACGGCCCGGGAGGCATAGTGTGGGAGAAAGATGAACCTCAGCATCGAAACTCTACGTCGATTTGTCAGGACTTTTTGAGATTAACCACCAGGGCTCGTTCAGGAAAAGAATCAGCAGTGTCTCACAATTTCGCACTGTGAGAAAAGGCCCAGTAGTGGCCTGGTTGGGATTCTCTGTGCAACCTCTGCGTTCTCTGTGGTTGTTTTTCTCGGCGAATTCTTAGACACAGAGACACAGGGAACGCAGACGTTGCACAGAGAAAAATTCAAATTAGGACCCTACTATGGCCCATGCATAATAGGGCGCCTCTTTGAAGTGCGGTGCCTTGGCACCGCTTTTGCTGACTGTTTCGGAAGAAAGACAAAGCGGTGCCAAGGCACCGCACTCCAAAGAGGCGCCCAGTCAAATTGGTGGTTTTGACCGGATTTTGGTGAATTATTGGGCAAATAGATAGTGCTGTTCAACCAAGATAGTCATTGACAAACAGCCGGACGCGCTTCTATGATCCCATGCAGCGCCGCTGATGTAGGGTGAGTGGGCGCAAAGAAGCTGCTTGAATTCTCCAATACGAGCTATCCCCTATTAACCTCTTTCCTCAGTCTTCTTCACAGCTGACTTGAGCCTACATCCCCAACCACAGGAGCAACGACACATGTTTAAATTTACTAAGGGCCTCCTGACGGCCCTCGCTATCCCAACCTTGCTAATGATGACCGCGGCGGTCTCATTTGCTCAGACCACCGGCTCGGTGACCATGAATGCAACCGTGTCGAACTTTGTCGAACTGACTTCCGGCGGAGCCGTCACGCTCACCGGTAATTCCGGCGGCAGCGTTGTCACTGACGGTACGGCAAACAGCCCGCTGGCAGTGGTGGTAAACCTCGGCGAATTAGGCCCAAGCAACACCAACAGTTTTGTGACGTTGAGTGTGCCGGTCAGACTCCGCAGCAACGTAGCCTATCAACTCAACATGGTTAGCAGCGTTGCCGGCGCGGGCGCTACCAGCTTCAGTCTCAAGGATACCGACGTAGGTTTTGGTTTAACTCCAGCCGCGCGACCAGCGAATCTCGCGGCGGGCGTTGACACAAATGCCACTCCTGGCGATCCAACCGTCGGTGGCAGCACGGATGCCAACGGCCGCTGGGTCTTTGCAGGCGCAAACTCCACGCTGGGCGCCTATGCAGTGTCGGGCGCGGTGTTGAGTGGACCACGCATTAACAAGGCAGTTGCGGCCAACAGTGCCACTAATTTAACTTTCCCCGCGATCTTCGCAATCAAGCCCCAGTTCTTTGATCCTGCTCCGGCGATCACGATCACTGCTCAGTTTACCGTCGTAGCACTTTAATCGTTCGAACCATTCTTACTCTACATGGCGCCGGTCGTCAGCCTTGTTGCTGGCGACCGGACAACCACATTTCGCGCCTACCTCAAAGGATATGAACATGCCCCGCCTAACCAAATCTCTTCTGCTTACGATACTGCTGGTGGTCTCGGCTGTTACCTGTTTCGGACAGAGCACAACCGGAACAGTCAGCATGAGCGCCACCGTTTCGAAATTCGTCGAAATCAACTCAGGTGGCAGCGTCACTCTTACCGGCAACTCCGGTGGAGGCGTGACGACGGATGGAGTGCTCAATTCTCCGCTTGCCGTTTCAATCAACCTGGGTGAACTCGGACCAAGCAACACCAACAACTTCGTCACGGCGCAAGTGCCACTCAAATTGAGGAGCAATGCTGGCTACGTCTTATCGATGAGCGCCACTGTGACGAGCTCCGGCACCACAACCAACAGAATCGGCGCCGCGGATGTGGGCTTTGGCCTGGGAACGATTTCGAGAACCGGAACCGGCGTCAACACAACCGGTACCGATACAAACGCTACTTCCGGCGATCCAACTCTGCCCGCCAACGGCTCTGTGAACGGAACGAGCGGTCGTTATGAATTCACCGCCGTGAGATCGAATCTCAGCGCTTTCTCTTCGGCGACCACTGCGCTCAACGGCGCTTTCATCATGAACGCTGTGCCGCGCAGCAATGGCAATGGACTGACCGTGCCTGCATTCTTCGCCATCAAGCCCCAGTTTTTCGAAAACGGAACCACAACCATCTCCGTCACTTTCACCGTAACGGCACCATAAATGCGATTACGGCTCTTCACATTTCTCATCGCCCTGATTCTCCTTGCTGTTGCCCCCCAAACGGTTTCCGCACAGGCGCTGGATATCAGTAGCGGTGGTCTACCGACGATCACTGGCGCGGTAAGTGGCTCGGTAACCGGCAGTGCGAGTGTACAGAACGATCTGGTTGTGACGATAAATTTCGGAGAAGTCTCACCAGTTAACACGAATGCAGTTGTAAAGGTCGTAGTGCCGATCGCGCTGCGAAGCAATCAACCATATCAAGTTGCGGTTTCGATGTCGGGGCTAACGAATGCAAATGCGCAAGCCCTGCAAGCATCCGATGTGGGCTTCGGTGTCCAGAACCTTCGCTTACTGGGCGGCGCAGGCCAAACTTGCAACCAGAGCACTCATATCATTCGTTCACCCTTCAACAACGATCCGGCCATTTCTGCGACCATAGCCGCTAACGGACGCGTGTCGTACCCATCATCGCTCGCCAGTTTGACCGGTTCGACAGTGATTCTCAGTGGTCCGGAACTTTCGAAAAACAACAGCTCCAAACGTCAGCAATCCGACGGGTGGGCTTTTGACGCCGTCTTCGCTCTGACGCCACAGTTTTTTGCCTCCGGAGTTTCTTCCGCCACTCTCATCTTTACCATCTCGGCTGGTCCAAACGTTCCCTGCTGAAAGGTTTTCAGATCGATGCGCCGATTCATAGCGGTTCTATTCTGTGTCTTTGTTACGGCGGTTTGCGTGTGCGCGCAAAGCCCGAATCCGAACCCCGCGGGCAGTGGCATCTCGCTGGCGCCGGCCCGGTTTGAGCTCGAGATGCAACCCGGTGCAGAAACAACAGTCGTCGTGAATCTCGACTATCACAGCACCACGGAAAACTCACAACCAGTTCGCATCGTTGCCAGCCTGAACGATTGGACCATCGATCGTGACGGCCAGGTGCAGTTTGAAAAAGCCAACACGCTGCAAAACTCGGCGAGTTCGTGGCTGATCTACAGCCCGGCGGAAACAACGGTCACGCCGGGAAATCTACATGCGATTCGCGTCACCATCTCAGTTCCGAAAGACGCGACTCCGGGAGATCATCTCTCGGCTCTGATCATCGAACAACGGCCTGAGAACCTGAAGTTCAACGAGAATCGCCGTCAAATGGTGATTCGCTATCGAATGGCGGCGGTGTTCTATATCAAAGTGCCGGGCCTGCGTCGCGCGGGATCGTTGGAAAGTCTGCGTGCTGAGGCAAAGGGCGATAAGGTAGTCGTCACTCCCCTGCTAAAGAATGTGGGCAACAGTGTGATTCGTCCTCTTACTTCGTTAAAGGTGACGGATCGTTCCGGTGTGCCGGTCGTTGAGTTACCGCAGAAAGAATATTTACCGCTACTTGGTGGGGCTGAACTGGCGCAGCCACTCGTACTGGAAACGCGTCTGGCGCCTGGCACTTATAACGTGAAGTATCGAGTCGATTTTCAGGATGGCAGCAGGCCAACCGAAGGTATCACGGAATTAGTGGTGCTGCCGTCGCAGTGAACGTCAGGTGGACCAATGAATCTCGGCCCGGCTGGGGCTGCATGCGTATGAGTAAGGTGACTTGCAAAGCGTTGTTTGGAGATTGAAGCGTTCCGCCAAGCGAGATGCGTGGACCGCTCAATACGAGCAAGGGTTGTGTAGCATTCACATCGACTTCCGGCCTCACAACAGCATTAACAACTTCAGGGGAAACAAGGCTTCCGGTGGAACGCACCTCGATTACCGACAAGTGAGTTAACACCGCCGATTGTGACTCGACGACAGCGGAGATTTTGAAATTGCTATTTGAACGCACGAGCAAGGGCACACGAACTTCAGCATCCGTGCTCGACAACGTCATCCGCGCGGTGCCGCCGCTGCTGACAACATTCACCCCAGTATTCGGGAGGACCGAAAGAGCTACGGTTTCGCTGACGGTTCCCTGTAGCGTCACCGAGCCTGTTTGCGCGTGAAGACAGACGGGCGCCAGAAACAACACCGCGATCAGCGTGAGATATCTCGCCGGCATCAAGTGAGAACTCCTTAATTAGATTGCTGGGTTTATAACACACTCAATGCACTTTGGAATACAGATTTTCGTCAAGTTGGGCGTCTCTTTGGAGTGCGGTGCCCTGGCACCGCTTTGGCGCATATTTCCGAACAAAGCGGTGCCAGGGCACCGCACTCCAAAGAGACGCCCAAACTCCATCACGATCTTTATCCTTTCCTTTTTGGTGATGGGACAACCTGCGGTGCTCGGAAATGGCAAAACCGGAGCCCAGGAAGGCTCTGTAATCATCGTCAACGAGCGCGCACTGGTTGGTCCAAATAGTGCTGCGCAATTACGTGGCGGACGTTTGTTTCTTCCGATCGCCACCATAGCGCAGGCCCTCGGCGACACGCTCAGCGCCGGCTCAGCTTCGCGCATAGTCACGATTCGTCGACAGAATGGCACGACCTCGGTTTTCAACGCGCCGCTGAATGAAGTGCGTGAGAATGGCGCTGTGATTCTCACTGTTTCCGGTACTGCCGACCTTGTCTTCCCGCCCACACCAAACGAGCTAATGCTTCCCGCTGAGATCGTCGCCGCACTGCTGGATGTTACTGTCCGGCGCGACGAAAACCAGGCGATCGTTATCACGCGCAAAGGTCTCCCAGTTCAGACAGTTCAAACCGGCGCCAAGCATGTGCCCTGGGAGATCTTTCAGATCGAGTACGATTACAACTACTCGCGCTACACAACATCGGGCGATCACACACTGGTGCTGCGTGGCACGGGTCGCGCCGGCGACGCACGATTGAGTTTTATTGCTAACACGGCGATGGGCGTGACAAACAATTCGGCTCGTCCGAGTCTGACTGGTGGAAGTGTCAGACTGGATAGGCCCAACGGTCAGAGCTTCGTCGCCGGCGAATTTGGCACTGGCACAGACGTAGAATTCCTGACTGCAGCCGTACGCGGCGGGCTCGTTCAATTGCCTTTCAATCGCGTGCGACTGGACTTCTTTGGCGGGCAATCGACTTCCGGAATACCCGAGCCGCTTCCCCTCCTCGATCCTTTAAGGCCGAACCCTTTCACGCCGCTCGCCGTCCGCTACGACACAAAAGTCTTTGGCGCAATCGCAAGCACCACGACACACAATCCACTTCGACCAGACTTCACGTTTTCTGCGGGTGGTATGCATTTCGGCGGTTCAAGTCGTAAAGGAGACATGTTCGCCGGCGGCGTTAAATATGTTTCCGGTCTGAACCGGTTTCAGGCTGATGTCGCGCTGGGCCAGTTCTCAGGTGTGAACCGCGACAAGACACAAATAAGTGGCGGCGACGTCGCGTTCAATCTCACTGGTTCTTACCGGCTGATGGACCAGGTGCTGGTGCAAGGTCGTTTCACTCACGTGGGCGAAAAGTTTCTGAGTCCGCAAAGTGGAATTCACGAACCTACTAACGGAGCCGCCGCGGCCGTGAGCTGGCAACCGTCGCGATGGTTTACGGCAGCTTTGAGCGGCAGCACTGCGACCACGCCTGGCCGGGTTGGGCAGTTCAATCGCTATATAACTGCGACTATGAATATCACGCCGGATAACGCACTACCGTCTCTCTTCATCTCTCACACCCAGAGTGGAACGACGCAACTGAGAAGCTCAGCATTCACGTTGATCACGGCCACGAAAAAGTTTGACCGCTGGAACATGTTTCTGAACGGCGCGCGTGTTAAGACGTTTGGGGCCGCGGCGCTCAACCTGCAAGTCGGTGGAAACATCCGGATCAACGAATCGAATACTCTCGAGGTGAGCCAGTCGGTGGGCAATCGAGGGCTGCTTAGCGGCCTTGCAACCTGGCAGATGTCCAACCTGTTTCGCAATCATTTCGGCTTTAGTGGCGGGCTTGGTTACACGAGAAGTAATTCTGCTCCGTTTCAAACGTCGCAACATCTATCAGCTTTCGTAAAATTGCCGCGGAACAACACGCTGCAATTCAGTTTCTTGCGAACGGAGACGGGGACGACGGCACTGCTTAGTCTGCACGGCTTGTTCTTCTCTTCCAAACGAGCCGAGCGTGCGATCAACGGTCCACTTTCGGAGTTGAATTCCTACGGCGCGGTGTATGGCCGGGTTTACCAGGACGTAAACCTCAACGGGCGGTTTGATCCGGAGAATGATCTGCCGCAGGCGAATGTGCGGGTGCGTGTTGATGGAAGTCGTTACGTGGTCTCGGATGCGGCGGGCAATTTTCGCGTCGACAGCGTTGCGCGCGGCGAGCACACGGTCTATCTCGACCTGTTGTCTGTGCGTGCTGATTTGACGCTGTTGGATGACGTGCAGCAAATCGTCATGATGGATTCGCGCCGCGATTCGATCGTGAATTTCCGCGTCGTGCGTACGGGGCGCATCAGTGGTCTGGTGTGGCTCGATACGAATGAGAATGGACGATTGGATGATGGCGAACTTCCGTTGTCTGACGTGCGCGTCGTGACGGGAAGTGGCCGCGATACGCTGACGGATGCGAACGGTTATTTCATCATCGGCGACCTGCCGCCCGGCGAGCACATCCTGTTGTTGGATGAGAAAACCATTCCGGAGCGCACCAGGTCCATCGCCGGCTCACTAACCGTCAAAGTCACCGCCGGCAACGAAACCTCCACCCTCCTCCCCGTCACCCCCCTCCCTGACCAAATAAAAAGATTCCCTCGAGACTAGGGCGTCTCCTTGGAGTGCGGCGGCCTGGCGCCGCTTTGTTATCGATCAAGCATGATCGAGACCAAAGCGGCGCCAGGCCTTTCCAGCACATTGGGATCCTAAGCTTAGAATTCCACGTGGACAAGTTGT
>JADMIO010904411.1_pt1 | contig 15992 bp, 15 predicted proteins | sample 8958161 | NCBI WGS metagenome assembly JADMIO01 (sample SAMN16585339, study PRJNA669376) | soil metagenome | isolation source: Crop rotation soil | place: USA: Cullars Rotation, Alabama | collected 2011
CCCGCCCCCTCCGCTCCCCCGCCGCTCAACAGGTCCACCCCCACCCTCCCGCATCCGAGCACGAGCGGAAGGATCCACAGCACCCGCGAGCCCCGCACCACCATGAATAGAAGAGGATACCACCGCCGGCTCCGGCCGCTCAGTCGGGAGCACAGGTGCGCATTTTTCGTACACTGCGCAGCTTTCGATCGCGGCAAAAACCCCAGCTCCGGGGATTTTCGCAACACATGGGGCAGGCACACGCCGTGCTTCCATCGTTTCGCGGAGGTTCTCGCATGTTCCGCCGAATCGCCCGGGTCGTCAGCAGCGTGAAGGACCACGCCTTCGTTGCACGAGAGCTTTCGGCAGGTCTCTACGAGGCCGTCGCGTCGGTGGTGCGTATCCAGTCCGACCTGGAAATCGTGCTCACGGCGCACGAGCAGCAGATCCAGCGCGAGCTGCCCGGCTTCTAGACGTCGAACCGACGCGGGCGAGGGGGAACCGCCAAGGCGCCAAGTTCGTTGGCTCGACGTCGGGACACGTCGGTTTCTGCTTCTCTCTAGCCGATCACGTCCGACAGCACGAGCACGGGCCTGCCGGCCTCGCGTGAGGCGTCCATGTCCACGGCGAAGTCGAGCGCCCAGTCGTTCGCCTCTTCCTCGTCCAGGATGATCTGCTGAACGCGCCACTGCTCGTCGGAGCGGGAGACCACGCGCGTGTTCGCCGGTACGCGGGCCTTCGGGTCAACGCGGATGGCGGCGTGCTCCGCCCAGAAAGACGCGAACCGCGCCTCCAGCCGCTCCGCCGTCCAGTCGCCGGGCTGGAGGGCAGACACGGCGAGCGCGTAGTCCTTCCGGGAAAGCGCGCGCACCGCCGCGAAGATGACGTTGCGTACCAGCACCAGGAACTCCTTCGGGTTGCGGGTGACGTCCGCCTCCCCGGGCGCCTCGGCCGGAAGCGCGGGCGCCGGCGCGGCGCCGCCGCGCAGACGCTCCCACTCGTCGAGCAAGCTCGAATCCACGGAGCGCACGATGGCCGCGAAGTACGTGATTACGTCGTCCACTTCGGCGGTCTTCTCCGGCTCCGGCACGGACTGCACCAGGGTCTTGTACACGTCCGACAGGTAGCGCAGGAGCACGCCCTCTCCTCGCTCCAGGCCGTACTCCTTCACGTACTCCGGGAAGGACTGGAACGTCTCGAACATCTCCCGGGCTATCGACTTCGGACGGATGTTCTCCGTTCCCACCCACGGATGCTGCCGGGCGAACGCGTTGAACGTGTCGTAGATGAAGTCCCGGTTGGGCTTCGGATACTCGAGCTTCTCGAGCGCCTCGATGCGCTCGTCGTACTCCACTCCCTGCGCCTTCAGCTCCGCCAGCTTCTCCTGCTTCAGCTTGTCCAGCTGCCGGAACAGGACCAGGTCCGGGTTCTCCAGGATGGACTCCACCAGGGTGAGGAGGTCCAGCGCGTGCGTCGGCAGCTCGCGATCCAGGAGGTCCATGACCTGGAAGAGGTACAGGGAGAGCGCGTGGTTCAGCGAGAAGTCGTCCTGTAGATCGGCGTTCACCACCACGCCGCGGTCCGGTCCGAGCTCCACGATGCCGGCGTCCACCAGCGAGCGGAACATCTGCATCGCCGTCCTCGCTACGATCCGCTGCTGCGCAGGCCGTTCGTGCGAGTCCTTGATCAGCCGCGCCATGGCGCGGCACCCACCGCGGCCGCGGGACAGCACGTGGAGCAGCATGCCGTGCGAGACCTGGAAGCGGGACACCAGGGGCTCCGGCGGCGAGGTCCGGAGCCGCTCGAACGTGGACCGGTCCCAGTGGACATAGCCCTTGTCCGGCGGCTTCTTCTTCACCATCTTCCGCCGCTTCGCCGGGTCCGCCGCGGCCTTCGCTTCCAGCCGGAGGTTCTCGATGACGTGCTCCGGCGCCTGCGCGACGACGCTTCCCCGCTCGTCGAAACCCTTGCGGCCCGCGCGGCCGGCGATCTGCTGGAAGTCCCTGACCGAGAGGATCGCCGTCTTCTCCCCGTCGTACTTGCAGAGCTTCGTGAAGAGCACCGTGCGGATGGGGATGTTCACGCCCACGCCCAGCGTGTCCGTGCCGCAGATGACCTTCAGGTGGCCGCGCTGCGCCAGGCGCTCCACGACCCGGCGGTACTTCGGCAGCAGCCCCGCGTGGTGCAGCCCGATCCCGTGACGGACGAACTTCTGCAGCTCCTTGCCGTACGGGCTGTCGAAGCGCGTGCCCTGCAGCGCGGCGGCGATCGCCTTCTTCTCGTCCTTCGTCGAGAAATCGAGGCTCATCAGGTTCTGCGCCTCCTCTGCGGCGGCGCGCTGCGTGAAGCACACCATGTACACCGGCGCGCGCCCCGTACGGACCAGGTCGACCAGCGTCTCGTGCAGCGGCGTTTCCCGGTACTCGAAGTCGAGCGGAACCGGCCGCTCCGCGCTCCGCACCACGGCGGTCTCGGCTCCCGTGAGGTCCGTCAGTGCCTGCTCGAAGCGCTCCGTGGGACCCAGCGTGGCCGACATGAGCAGGAAGCGGGCGTTCGGAAGGGTGAGCAGCGGCACCTGCCAGGCGACGCCGCGCTCCCGGTCCGCGTAGTAGTGGAACTCGTCCATCACCACGTAGTCCACGTCCGCGTCCGCCCCGTCCCCGAGGGCCATGTTCGCCAGGATCTCCGCGGTGCAGCAGATGATGGGCGCGTCACGGTTCACCGTCGCGTCGCCGGTCATCATGCCCACGTTGTCCGGCCCGAAGTCCTCGCACAGGGCGAAGAACTTCTCGCTGGCGAGCGCCTTGATGGGGCACGTGTAGAAGGACCGCCGCCGCTCCGCCATCGCCAGGAAGTGCATGGCGGTCGCCACGAGGGACTTCCCGGAGCCGGTGGGCGTGGAGAGGATGACGTTCTTGCCGGAGACGATCTCGAGGATCGCCTCCTCCTGCGCGGGGTAGAGCGAGAGCCCCCGCTCCTTCACGTACAGAAGGAAGCGCGAGAGCACGTCCTCCGCGCGCACGTCTTCCGGCCGCGGCGGCAGCGCGTAGAGGTGATACGCGAGGGGTGGTTCCGCGCCGCCGCTCGCGGCGCTCACGCGTCGACGAGCTTCAGCGAACCCACGTAGTCGCGCTTGCCGAGCTCGACGCCGTTGTGCCGCAGGATGGCGTACGCCATGGTGAGGTGGAAATAGAAGTTCGGAAGCCCGAACTCGTTCAGGTAGTCCGCCGCCTTGAGCGCCTTTCCGGGCAAGAAGAAGAGGGGGATGAGCCGCTCGTCCTTCCCGGTGAACTCCTCCGGAGTGAACGTGCCGAGGTAGTCCAACACGGACCGGACGCGCTGCCGGAGCTCGTCGATGGTGGTCTCCGTGTCGGGGTGCTTGGGCGGCTCCTTCCCGGCGAGGCGCGCCGGCGTCGCCTTCGCGTTGTCACAGGCGGCCTGGATTTGTCGGACCAAGGCGAAGGCGTCCGGCGCCAGACGGGCGGAGAGCAGGGTGTTCGGGTCGAAGGACTTCTTCTGGGCGTGGGCGACGGCCGCTTCCAACCATCGGTCGAGGTTCTCGAGCATCTTCTTGAACTGAGGAACGGACGAATCGTAAAGGGACATGGCCGCACCCTTAGCGCAGCTCCCCTTGGACCGGGAGCCCCATGGCGTCGCGAACGAAGCCGCAGTACTCCCGGGCGCGTGTCGGCACTGGACGCGATCCTCCTGGCGGTGGCGGCCGCCCTGGGCGGCGCGCTGAACTCGGTCGCCGGCGGCGGCAGCTTCCTCACGTTCCCGGCCCTGATCTTCGCGGGCGTCCCTCCGGTGACGGCGAACGCCACCAGCGCCGTCGCGCTGTGGCCGGCGGCGGTGGCGGCGGCCTTCGCTTACCGGGAGAGGCTCCGGGAATCGGAATCGGACCTCGTGCGGCTGTCCGTCGTGAGCGTCGTGGGCGGCCTCGTCGGCGCGGTGCTGCTGCTTCGCACGCCGAACACCACCTTCTCGCGCCTCTTGCCGTACCTGCTGCTCGCCGCGACGCTGGTCTTCACGTTCGGCAAGCGGCTCGGCAAGCGGGCGTCGGGCGCGGAGCGGCGGCTGCCTCCGGCGGCGGGCGTCGCCGTCCAGCTCGCGATCGCCGTGTACGGCGGCTACTTCGGCGGCGGTATGGGCATCGTCATGCTGGCGGCGCTCTCCGCCACCGGCATGACGAACATCCACGCCATGAACGCGCTGAAGACGGTGCTCGGCGCGCTCATCAACCTCGTCGCCATCGGGGCGTTCATCGTCGCGGGCGCCGTGGCGTGGAGGCCCGGCGTGGTCATGGTGGTCGCCGGCACCCTGGGCGGCTACCTGGGCGCCAGGACCGCCCAGAAGATCGACCCCACCTGGGTGCGGCGGTTCGTGCTGGCGGTGGGCTGGGGCATGACCGCGGTGTTCTTCTGGAGGGCGTACACCACGTCGTAGTGCGCGAGCCGGACGCGACGGGATCACGCAGGGGGCAGTGCGCCGTTCGCCCCGCGCTCTTCCAGGTAGCGGCGCCAGGTGGACCACAGGAACCGCTCCACGCCCTCCAGGACGCGCACGGTCCGCGGCGACGCGAAAACGTCGAAGGCGTGCTGCGCGCCCGGAATCTCCGCGTAATACACCGGCGCGGTCGACACCTTCCGCAGCTCCTCGACGAAGTGACGCGCGTACTCGACGGGCGCGAGCGTGTCGCGGTCCCCATGCACCACGAGCATGGGCGGAGCGCCCGCGTGGATACGATCGACGGGCGAGGCGGCGCGGTACTCGTCGGGCGCGTGCGCGCGGCTCACCTTCATGACCCAGCGCTCGAGCAGCACGGAGCCGAACTCCGGTGGGTAGAGGCCGAGCCTGCCGGTGAAGCAGTAGATGCCGTAGAACGGCACGGCGCCCTGCACGCGCGTGTCCGCGTGCTCGAAGCCCGGCTGGTACTCGGGCACGTTCGCGGTCAGCGCCGCGAGCGCCGTGAGGTGTCCGCCGGCCGAGCCGCCGGTGATGCAGATGAAGTCCGGGTCCACGCCGTACTCGTCCGCGTGCTCGCGCACCCAGGCGATGGCGCGCTTCACGTCGATCAGGTGGTCCGGAAAGGTCGCCCGCGGGCTCAGCCGGTAGTTCGCGTTGAAGCCGACCCAGCCCTGGCTCGCCAGGTGGTAGAGGAGCGGCAATCCCTGCTCGCGCTTGTCGCCGATGACCCAGCCGCCGCCGTGGATGTGGACGATGGCCGGACGGCGCGTCCCGTTCCCCGGAGGCAGGTAGACGTCCAGCCGCAACCGCTTCCCAGCCACCTCGCTGAACACGACGTTCCGGACGCGGCGCACCCGCGGATGCCCTGGCGCGAACGGCAGCCACAGGCGGACCGACGGAATGCGGGGCCATGGATCCTCGCCCGCGGCGGCTCCCAGCGCGCTCCGCATGGCGCGCGCCGCGCCGCTTCCCTGCCGGAACAGCAGCAGGAGGCCGCACGACGAGAGGACGGTCAGCACGAGGGCCACCACGCCTTCCGGACGAGCCAGCGCGCCCAGCCGCACGAAGACCGCGGCGGCGAGGCCCTGAGCCAGCAACGTGTAGAGCGCGAGCTCGTTGACGAGCCACGACGCGAAGAAGGCCGGGAGCCGCACGAGGCCGCGGAGCGGCCGGAACGTGTTCACCGTGAGGCAGGCGCCCACCACGCTGGCGGCGAGAAACGCCCACGACACCGGCACCGGGATTTGCATAGGCTTGCGGTTCCTCTCGCAACCTAGCACCCACCATGGAGCGCCTCACCGGACTCGACGCGTCCTTCCTGTACCTGGAAACGCCGCAGACACCGCTGCACGTGGGCATGGTCGCGGTCCTGGATCCGTCCGGGGTGCCGGGGGGCTACTCCTTCGACAAGGTGGTCCGGCGCATCGAGAGCCGCATCCATCTGCTGCCCCCGTTTCGGCGTCGCCTGGTCCGCGTGCCGTTCAACCTGGATCACCCGGTGTGGGTGGACGACCCGGACTTCGACATCATCCACCACGTCCGGCACGTGGCGCTCCCGGAGCCCGGCGGCGCGCGCGAGCTCGGCGCCATGGCCGGCCGGATCACCAGCACGCCGCTCGACCGATCACGCCCCCTCTGGGAGGTCTGGCTGGTGGAGGGGCTCGAACACGGCCGCGTCGCGATGATCGCGAAGATCCACCACGCGGCCGTCGACGGCGCGTCCGGCGCGGGCCTCCTGGTGCACCTCTTCGACCTGGTGCGCGACCCGCCGGAACCGCCGCCCACGCCCGCGCCGCCGTCCGAACCGGTGCCCTCGGACGGCGCGCTGGTGCGGAAAGCCGTCCGCTCCCAGCTCGGCAAGCCGGAGCGGTTCGCGCGCCTCGTCCGGGAGACGGCGCAGGCGGTGACGGACGTCGTGAAGCGCCGCCGCAACGCGGACCTGCCGTGGGGCGCAACCCCGCTGACCGCGCCGCGGACGCACTTCAACGCGTCCGTCACGGCGAAGCGCAGCGCCGCATTCGCGCGCGTCCCCCTGGAGGACGTGAAGCGCGTGAAGCGCGCCTTCGGAACGACGGTGAACGACGTGGTGCTGGCGGTGTCGGCGGGTGCGCTCAGGACGTACCTCCTGGGGCGCCGCGCGCTGCCGGAGGACCCGCTCGTCGCGGTGGTCCCCATCTCCGTGCGCGGCCCGGGGGACCTCGGGCAGATCACGAACAAGGTGTCCGCGATGTTCACGTCCCTCGCCACGAACGTGGCGGACCCGGTGGAGCGGCTCCGGCGGATCCAGCGGGCCACGCACGGCGCCAAGGAGGAGCACCACGCCATCGGCGCGGACATGCTGCAGAACTGGGCGGAGTTCGCGGCCCCGAACACGTTCCACCTGGCGGCGCGGTTCTACACGCGCTTCAAGCTGGCGAACCGGCATCCGCCGGTCCACAACCTCGTCATCTCGAACGTACCCGGTCCGCCCTTCCCGCTCTACCTCGCGGGCGCGGAGCTGCTCTCCGTGCATGCGCTGGGGCCGGTGATGGAGGGCGCGGGGTTGAACATCACCGTGATGAGCTACCGCGGCTCGATCGACTTCGGCTTCATGGTGAGCGCCGACCTCGTGCCCGACGTGTGGACGCTGGCCGACGCGGTCGGGCCGGCCGCCGCGGAGCTCGTGCGCGCGGCGGGTGCGGCCTCGTGATCCCCCGCCGGCTGACGGCCGCGGCGGTCGCGTTGTCGCTCGTCGCGCACGCCGCGTGCAGCCGCCGGCATGCGGCGCCGCGCGGAGCCCCCGCGCCTTCGTCTTCCGCTGCGGCCACCGCGCGGGACCGGAACACGCCGCGGCCCGCTCGCCGGGAGGTGCACGGCCCGCTGCACTTCCTCGCCATCGGCGGCGGCGCCACGCCGGAGAGCACCGAGGTGTCGCTCGAGCAGGACATCGACCTGGTACGGCGCACGCTGCCGGGAGCCGGAAGCGTCCTGTTCGCCGGCGGGTCGGAGTCGCAGAGCGTGCGGGAGCTCACGCCGTCTCCGCGCGGCGACGTGCTGCTCCGCGCGCTGGGCGAGCTGTTCCAGCCCCGGTCCGGGCGGCAGAGCAAGTACCGCGCGCCGCGGTTCGACGCGGATCGGGCCACCGTGGCCGGCGTGGAAGAGAGCCTCTCGGCGGCGCTCTCCTCCGGTTCGGAGCCGCTGCTCGTGTACGTCGCCGCGCACGGCGACCAGGGATCCGCGCCGCGCGAGAACTCCATCGCGCTGTGGGGAGGCAGGCCGTTCACCGTCGAGCGGCTCGCGGAGCTCCACGAGCGGCACTCGCGGCCGCTCCGCCTGGTGGCCACGTCGTGCTACTCGGGCGGCTTCGCCGAGCTGGCGTTCGCGCACGCGGACGAGCACGCGGGCCCCAGCGAGACGCCCCGCTGCGGCGTCTTCGCGGGTACGTGGGACCGGCAGACCAGCGGCTGCGACGCGAACCCGGACCGGCGCGCGCAGGAGAGCTACGGCCTGCACTTCATCCACGCGCTGGCGCGCGCGGACCGCGCGGGGCGGCCGCTCGCGCCGGAGCTCGTCGATTTCGACCACGACGGGAAGGTGGGGCTCCTCGACGCCCACACCCGCGCCCGCATCGCGGCGGCCTCGCTGGACGTCCCGACGACGACGTCGGAGCGCTGGCTCCGGAAGGCGGAGCCGGGCACGGCGCCCATCGACCAGAAGATCCTCCCGGAGGACGCCGCCGTGGTCGCGGCCCTGGGCGCGGCCCTGAACCTCCGCGACGAGGCGGCCGTGGAGCGCCGCGCGAAGGCCATCGACCGCAGGATCGGCGACCTCTCGAACGCCCTCGACGACGCCGATGACCGGCTCGACGAGACGGTGGCGGCGCTGACGTCGAGCCTCCTCGCGCGGTGGCCGGTGCTGGACGACGCCTACCACCCGGACTTCGCCGCGATGCTCGCCCGGAACCGCGCCGCCATCCGGGAAATGCTGGAGCGCTCACCGGAAGCCGAGGCCCGCGCGGAGGCCCAGCGCGTGGTCGAAGGCCTGGACGAGCAGCTCTCCGACGTGGAGGTGGAGGAGGCGCGCGTGCTGCGCCTGTCCCGCGCCTACGAGACGCTGCACCACGCCGCCGCCCTGATGAAGCGCGGCGGCCCCGCCGCCCGCTACTACCAGGCGCTCCTCGCGTGCGAGCGCGAACCGCCGTGACGTCCTCTGCCCGCTTACAGGCTTCAGGCTTCAGGCTACAGGCTACAGGCTACAGGCTACAGACTACAGACTCAGGCTACAGACTACAGGCTCAGGCTCAGGCTCAGGCTCGTTCCTCTTCGCGGGCCATCTCGGCGAGCTTCTTCACGGTGTTGAGGTTGCGGCCCGTCCCTGCCTTCGCGAACGGAAGCTTCAGCTTCGACTGGCCCATCCCGTCCGGGTAGTGCACGAAGATCTCGCGCCCGAGGACCTTCACCACTTCCTTTCCGGGGATCACCAGATCGTCGAGCACGTTCCGCGGTGGCGTGTCGTCCAGGAAGGAGACGATGACCCGGTTCGGAGGAGCCTTCTTGAACGGGTTCTGCTTCAGGACCGCGTCGAGCTCCGCGCCGGTGCGGACGAGCACGCCGAACGGCTTGCCCATCTTCGCAGCGAGGGCCTTCTCGAGCTTCGCCTTCACCTTCGCCTCGGGGAGGCGGCTTCCGAAGACGACGTTGCCGCTCTGGATGTACGTCCTCGGACGGTCGAAGCCGGCTTCCTCGCAGAGCGCCCGGAGGTCGCTCATGCCGAGCTTGCCGGTGCCCCCGACGTTGATGGCACGGAGTAAGGCAACGTAGGCGGTCATTGTCCGGAGAACGGGACACGCGGCCCGAGCACGCGTCAACCCGGCGCTGCCGCCGAGAGGAACATGCCGATTCGGCCATCGGCGTCCATCCGAGTGCCGTTTCTGGCATGCCGTCCAATGGCGAATGGCCACTTGGCCGGTCAAGTAGCCCGGCACGCGTACGGTCACGGGCCCATCACGAGTTGCTTCGCGCGCCCGGCCAACTATAAAAGCGCTTGGTACGCATCCTTCGAGGGGAATGAAGGTCCAACGCAGATGAACACTCAGCGCCTCGGCTCCGGCGTCGCTCTGCTCCTCCTCGCTGCCTGCTCGTCTTCGGACGACGGGAAGAAGAACGAACCAGCGGACGAGAAGTACCTCGGCCTGTCCACGCCGACGGACGGCTTCCAGGTCAGAAACCTCGGGAAGGACATCCAGCCCGGCGAGGACGTGGAGTACTGCGAGGTCGCGGAGATGCCCGGGGAGCCGGACACCGTCTATTACGTGAACCGGCTGGAGTTCGCGAACGGCAACGCCAGCCACCACCTCATCATCGACACGGCGAAGCCGGGGTCCGCGGCGGAAGAGAACCTGCGCGGCAGGAACGTCGGCGATCAGGTGGAGTGCCTGTCGTCCCAGTCCGCGTTCGGAGACGGCTTCGAGTTCACCGGCGGCATCCAGCGCCCGTACGGGGACCTGGTGTTCCCCGAGGGAGTGGGCCGCGTCTACCACGGTGGCCAGCGCTTCGTGTTCGACTTCCACTACTACAACACGACGGACCGCACCGTGCAGGCGCGCAGCGCCGTGAACTTCCACACCACCAGCGCGGACGAGGTGACGCGCATCGCGCAGATCGTCGGTTTCAACAACGTCACGATCGACACGGCGCCGGGCGAGCACGGTTCCTTCGTCGGGGAGTGCCGTTACAAGGCGGACGTGGAGGTGCACAGCCTCACGCGGCACACGCACCGCTGGGGCACGGACTACTCCGTGTGGTTCTCCGGCGGCGCCCGGGACGGCGAGCACATCTGGACCAGTCACGACTTCCAGGAGGACACGTTCTTCCCGTTCGACCAGCCCATCCTCATGAAGGCGGGCGAAGGGTTCCGGTTCCAGTGCGACTACCAGAACACGGAGACGCACGCCCTCCGCTTCGGCCCGAACGCCACGGACGAGATGTGCATCCTCTTCAGCATCGCGTGGGAAGCGGACGTGGGCACGCCGTTCGGGAACGAGGACTGTTTCATCTCGCAGGTGGGCTCGGACGGCGTGGGGCACCCGGTGGACCCGGGCAGCTATCCGGAGCCCACGCCGGAGCAGGTGCAGTCATGCACGGACAAATCTCCGACGTCGCCGGCGTGCACGACGTGCGCGTGCGGCACGTGCGGCGGCGTCATCGCGGAGTGCGTGGACGACCCGGACTGCCTGGCCATCCTGAACTGCATCCAGACATCGAACTGCAGTCAGTCGACTTGCATCAACGTGTGCGGCGACGTCATCAACGAGCACTCGTCGGGCACAGGCAAGCTCATCCAGGTCTCCACCTGCCTGTCGTCGTCTTGCGGCGCGCTCTGCATGCCGACCGGCGCGGACGCCGGCGCGCCCTGACCGTCACCGGCTTCGCTGCAGCACGCCGGACCCGTTCCACGGAGACGTCCGAGCCTCGAACCGGAACAGGTCCCCGCTGAGCTCGCCCCGCACGTCGTACGGCACGCCGCTCTCGTCGTAGAGCGTCAGCTTCAGCCGGTCCCCGTCCACCTCGACGATGCGGTAGGTGCGGGTGGCCTGGACGCCCACGCCGGTGGCGAACATCCGGGCGCCGTCCACGTCCACCGTCAGCCGGCCAATCTGGAAGGCGAGGAGCTGTCCCAGCATCGGCTCGAGCGCGACGTCCGGCCGGAAGCCGACCAGGACCCACCGTCCCTTCAGCCGCTCGTTCGCCCTCGCGACTTCGGCGGCCGGATCCGACGCGCCCGAGGAGGAACCGCCGCACGAGGAGAGCGGCGCCGCCGAGACGAGCACGACGAACGCTGCGAGGAGCGCGCGTGCGCGCCGCGATAGTGCCAGTGTGGCGCAGCCCTGAATCATGGGACCGTGCCGCCATGATAGAGGGCCTGCTGCATCGCGCAAAGCGATTCCACTTCTCTCGTCTTCGAGAGGCGGCTTCGTATCTGAAATCGCGAACGACGACGCGCGCACGATCGCGTGACGGAGGTGGCGCGTCTCTGATACTGATGAAGACTCCGCCTCCGTATGACTCGCCCATCCTTGTCGCAGCGAGGAGCCGCCGTCCTGTTCGCCGGCGTCTTGTCTCTTCTGTCGTGCCAGCCGCACTGGCCCGGCGCGCGCGCCGCGACCGAAGCGCGCGCCGCAGACGCGCGCCTGGACGATCGCCTGCGCATCGAACGGCAACCGGTGTGCGTCGGCTCGCGCCGGTGGTCCGCCGGTGAGCTCGGCGAGACGGTCCTCTACACGTACCGCCGGGAGGGTCGCAGGCTGTACGTGGGCTACTTCGTGTACTGGTCCACGGAGCGGCCATGGGGCGACAACGTGTACTCGTACACGCTCTTCCCCGCGCTCGTGACGGACGCCGTCTACAGCCACCTGCTCTACGTCCTTCCGGGCACGAAGGACCTGCTGTACGGCCCCGCTGACGTGGAAGGCGCTACCGTCGTCTTCGAGGAACGGGAAGACGGGTCGCTCGACGTGGTGGAGGGGCTCGCGGACGACGAGTTCCACGGCGCCGTCCGGCTCTCGCGGAGCGACCTCCTGGACGGCGGACGCGTCGTCCTGCTCACGGAAGCCTGGAGCCACCAGCTCGGCGGCCACGGCGGATCGCGCTTCGCCAGGAGCGGCGGAGCCCTGCGCTGCTACGAGCCGTCCGCCGTCCGCCCCATGACCGGCGAGGTGGCGCAGAGCTTCCGGCTGGGGGACGAGGGCCGGCCGCTCCGCGCACGGCCGGCGTGGCACGCGAGGAACGCGTCGTACTTCGCACGGCCGGGCGAGGAGCGACGCGAGGTCGCGAGCCGTCGCTGACGGCGGTTGCGGCGCGCGGCCTTCCGTCGAATCCTCCGCGCGTGCGCGTTCACCTGGTCGACGGGACCTACGAGCTCTTTCGCGCCTTCTTCGGCGCGCCGTCGTCGCGAAACGCCGCGGGCCGCGAGGTGGGCGCCGCGCGGGCGCTCGCCGGCATGGTCCTCAAGCTGCTGCGCGAGCCCGGAGTCACGCACGTGGGGTGGGCGTTCGACCACGTCATCGAGTCCTTCCGCAACCGTCTCTTCGCCGGTTACAAGACGGGGGAAGGCCTCGATCCGGATCTCCTGGGGCAGTTCCAGCTCGCGGAGGACGTCTGCACCGCCCTGGGCGTCGTCACCTGGTCCATGGTGGAGTTCGAGGCGGACGACGCCATGGCGACGGCGGCGCGCGTGGCGGCGGAGGACCCGCGCGTCGAGCAGGTGCTCCTGTGCTCGCCCGACAAGGACCTGGCCCAGTGCGTGCGCGACGACCGCGTGATCCTCTGCGATCGGATGCGGCAGAAGACGCTGGACTCCGCGGGCGTGGTCACGAAGTTCGGCGTCCCGCCGTCCGCCATCCCCGACTACCTGGCCCTCGTGGGCGACACCGCGGACGGCATCCCGGGGGTGAATGGCTGGGGTCCGAAGTCCGCGGCCGTCGTCCTGTCCGCGTACGGCACGCTCGAGGCGATCCCCGACGACGACGCGGCGTGGACGGTGAAGCCGCGCGGCGCACCGGCGCTCGCGCGGGCCCTCGCGGCGTCCCGCGACGTGGTCCGCCTGTACAAGGAGCTCGCGACGCTGCGCGTGGACGTGCCCGTGGGCACGACCGTGGATGACCTCGAATGGAAGGGCGCGGACGCTGCGCGCTGCGAGGCGGTCGGCCGCGAGCTCGACGATCCCACGCTGTTCGAGCGCGCGCGCGACCTCCGGGCCGCGCGCGGCGCCCGCTGACGCGCGTCACCCGATCCTGCCGGGCAGCTCCGACGCGAGGAACCCGACGAACGCGCTGACCTTCGGCGACCGCTGCCGGCCGGGGAGGTAGACCGCCGCGACGATCAGGTCGCGCGCGACGTAGTCCGTGAGGACGGTGCGGAGCGCGCCGGCACGGAGCGCCTCTTGCACCTCCAGACGCGGGACGCTGGCGATGCCCAGACCGGCGAGCGCGGCGGCGCGGATGGCGCCGGATTGGTTGAACACGGCCCGCGGGATCACCGGCGCGCTCACGGGGCCTTCCCTGGTCCGGAAGGTCCACTCGTCGTCCACCGCGAGGTGGCCGAGGTGCAGGCAGTCGTGCGTGGACAGATCGTCCGGCGACAGCGGAACGCCGCGCCGCTCGAAGTACGCCGGAGCGCCGCAGACCACCGCCCGGTCCGTGGCCAGTCGCTTCGCGACGAGCGCGGAGTCCCGGGGCGCCGACAGCTGGATGGCGAGGTCGTACGCCTCGTCCGCAAGGCTCGTCAGACCGTCGCCGAGCACGACGTCCAGCCGGACGTCGGGGTAGCGAGCGGTGAAGAGCGCCGAGAGCGGCGCGACGTACAGCTCGCCGAACGCCACCGGCGCATGGACGCGGAGCACCCCGCACGGCTTTCCGCCGAGCTCCGACGCGGCCGCCTCCGCGTCGCTCACGTCCGACAGGATGCGCGCGCAGCGCTCGTAGAACGCGTTCCCGGCCATCGTGGGCCAGACCCGCCGGGTGGTGCGCTCGAGGAGGCGCACGCTCAGCCGCTCCTCCAGCTCCGAGATGCGCTTGCTGACCGAAGAGGTGGTCATGTCGAGCGCGCGGCCGGCCGCCGTCAGCGAGCGCGTCTCCACGACGCAGACGAACAGCGCCATCGACCGGAAGTCGGCGCTCGCGCGCGGGCCGCCGGAATGTTTCGGCATCGGAAAGACACTTGGTCGGGGCGCGCGACTGTCGCAAGGGGCCGCGCGCGCACAAGTTCCCACTCATCGAACGAAGGAATCGAAGGAGGTCCCGTCATGCGAAGAGTCATTGCCGCCCTGTGTGCTCTCGCGGCCGCCGCCTCGACGCGAGCGGCGAGCGCGCAGGCCCAGCCGTCTCCCGACCTGCCGCCGATGGCGCCCGCCGACGGGAAGCCGGCCGAACCGGCTCCCGTGGTCGTCACCCGGGAGACGACGGTGATGGAGCACGACGTGGGCGCCGCCCGGTCGGACGAGCTGGATCATCCCGTGCGCGCGGTGAACCGCGCCCTGGAGCTCCAGATCGGCGGCGGTTTCACCGAGGGCTTCGGCAACGTCGCGGAGCGGTTCCCGAGCGTGCGCGACCTGTCGGGCCCCGGCGGGACCGTGCAGGCGACGATCGGTTTCCGCGCGTCGCCCGGTTTCATGATCGGCTTGTACGGCAGCGCCGCCCAGCTGACCCGCGGCGACACTCTGGCGCGAGGAACGGACGTGCGGTCGGCCACGGCAGGCATCCAGGCCGATTTCCATTTCCGGCCGTCGTATGCCCTCGACCCGTGGGTGTCGGTCGCTTCCGGGTGGCGCGGCATGTGGACCGACCCGGACGTCGGCAAGACGACCAGCTTCCACGGCCTGGAGATCGCGCGCCTGCAGGTGGGTCTCGATTTCCGGCTGACCCCCGGCGTGGCCGTGGCTCCGGTGGTCGGCGGTGACGCGTCGATGTTCCTCACCGCGGACCGGGAGGGCACGGACGGCTTCGCGAACATCGAGAGTCCGCGCGTGAACGTCTTCCTGTTCGGCGGGCTGCAGGCGCGCTTCGACATCGGCGAAGCGAAGGGCAGCACGCCTTACGCGAGCGCCCCGAGCGGCGCGGCCAGGTTCTGAGCGTCCAGTTCCGGTCTCTCAGTCGCGCTGCCGGGTCAGGGCCTCGCGCACCTTCCGGACGATACTCTCCCGGCGCGCGGGGCCCAGCCGCGAACCGTCGAGCTCCCGCAGCTCGAACTGATCCCGCGCCGTCTCCGCGAACGTGGTCACGTGCGACGCCGCGATGGTCAGCTTCTCGCGAAAGACGATGAGCGTGATCGTCAGGAGGAGGCCGGGCCGGTCCGGCGCCTGCACCACGAGCAGGTCCGCGTCCTCCGCGTCCTGGAAGTAAACGACGCTCGAGGGCACGCCGGCCGGCCTGGGCGTCGGGCGTCCGCGGTTCAGGAGCGTCGCCACGTCCGTGTCGCCGCCGAGCAGGGATTCGATCGCGCGGCCCAGGGACTCGAGCAACGTACCGCTCGAGTCGAGGTGGTACGGCGGCTTGATGCGCCGTAGGGAGAAGAGGTCCACCGCTTCCGCGGCCGCCCCTGGGCGCTCCCGGCAGTAGACCCGGGCGCTCAGGATATCCAGTGAATGCGCCGTGATGGCGGCGGAGAGAAGCGACAGGAGGCCCGGTCGATCGTCCGCGACGACGCACAGCCACTGCTCGTCCCCGTCACCGCCGCGGCAGAGCTCCAGGTGCACCGCGGCACCCGCGCGCCGCCCCACGATGCGCGCGTGCTCCCGGATCTCCCCTTCCTCGTGCCGCTGCGCGTAAGCTTCCGGCATGCTGGCGATGAACGCCCCAAGGTCGTCCGGCACAGCGCGTACCGCTTGAGTGAGCACAGAGACGGGCTCGTTCGTGGCAGCCATTCCAAGATAAGGACGCCACCTCGCGCGTCCGGAAAGTTTCCGCCAGGCTACAGACTACAGCGCCTCCCCTCCCCCAATCCCAACCCCTCCCCCAACCCCCAATCCCAACCCCTCCCCCAACCCCATCCCCATCCCCTCCCCCAACCCCT
>JADMIO011837197.1_pt1 | contig 15985 bp, 17 predicted proteins | sample 8958161 | NCBI WGS metagenome assembly JADMIO01 (sample SAMN16585339, study PRJNA669376) | soil metagenome | isolation source: Crop rotation soil | place: USA: Cullars Rotation, Alabama | collected 2011
CTTTCCCTGACATTCACAAGGTTGCCGGCCGTCATCGTCGTGAGGAAGAACTTCTTATCGTGCTGTGCGACTTGGAAAGCTGGAAGTGTGAGGTTCGCCACTGGGCTCCCGTCTTGTTAGTGTTGCGGACTTCAGATGCCGGATGACTTCGGCGATGGCAGCCTGATATCCGCCACCATCTTGTAACCTGTAATATGAAGCCACGTTCTGTCGCCCTCGGTTTCTATCCTGCCGCCGACGCCGACGATCCTCGCGTCGTATCTGAAAATCCTGCGCGGTCCAGGTGTGGTCGCGGGATCGGTCGGGTCAATGAGCACCACAAAACATTGGGCGCCAGCTTGAACCATTTCGAGGTGCTGCATACGCTCGCGATATCCAAGATTTGATCCGCCGCCGCGTACGTGGTGAGCCACCATCGCCCACTTGTGACGTTCGACCGACTTCATTTCATCGGTCCAGACACGAAGGAATATGGCTCCGTCTGCTTTGCGCTCCGCTCCCCAGGACCAGTTCTGATTCGTGAGGGGCGCACCGAGAGATTCAAAAAACTGCGTTATGGTCACGGCTAGAATCGGACTCTTACGATGCCAGTCGCTTTCGCTCTAGCCAACGCGCCCGCATTCCTGCGCTAATCTTTCTTCTAGCTGCTTCTGACATCGTTTTGCGCTTCTTCCGCCTTTGTTTCGGAGATGCTACCGGTCGGAGCTCGGGAAACAAACGAAAGATTGCCTGGAGTTCAGCTTGTAACTGCAGGATTCGCACCGGAGCCCCAAGTTTGGCGAGGTCCCGCAGCAGTTTTGCATCGCTGGAAGCCATAGTCGCCGGAGTTTAGCGCATCTTTTGCCGGACTCCACGGTCAATCGGTCGCCCCCATGAAGTAGGAATCGGGTAGATTGCAGGATATGTCCGATGACAGATTGAGCCTGTTCAATCAACGAGTTGATAAGTGCAGCCCGTATGTTCAGGAGGCCTTGGTCTTCTTGCGGTCGGAGGCCGAACGGATTGGCGCGCCGAACGTGCAACTGAAGATCGCTGGCCGGGGTATCGGCATCATCTACTTCGTTGACGGCGTTAACGTCTGCCGATTCGATCCGAAATTCCTCGATGGCCACGAACAGCTGTGGGCGAAGTTGTCTCCATCGCCGGACGCGGAGGCGCTTAAGGCAACCGGCTTACACGTGCGACGCGAAGACAAGGACGGGCCTTGGATTCTGATCAACCACACTCGCGACGCAAAGAAGCTCGCGCCACTGATTGCTGAGGCCTTTCATTTGGCTTCTGGCCATTAACTCTCGCCGTCGCCGCCAACCCGAGCAATTGCTGAACCTATCGGCCATCCATTCGGAAGCACACCGACACGTTCAAAAAGAAACCCCGACTCGCGTCGGGGTTGTGCCTTCAGAACTGGAAGGCGCAGTACCGGAATCCGTCCGGTGGCGGGTACTTCTTCACGACTCGCAGCGGCAACGAGCCCCCGGACCGTACGACCGCTCACAGTCAGCGCACGTCGCCTCGACCTCAGTCTCAAACTCCTTGTATGAGTCGAGAATCAGATCGCGCAATTTGTCCTGGCTGCTGGCGTCCGCTGCTGGGCGCAAAAGCGCAAAGCTTCGGCGCTCGCCATTGACGGAATACTGCCGGGCCGGGAAGGTGACGTTTCGGCCCCCAGTCCTCCGTTCCCACAAGGCAAACCCGACGAGTTTCAATCCGTCGAGCGGCCCTCCGCTGAAGTGCAGTTCCGCATCGGCGAGTTTGCCGGCCGGACTGCCCTTGTCGTTGACGTTGAATTTCACAGTCACTGTCATTCTCCTTTTCATGTTGTCTTCCTTCGAACGGAGACGGCTTTCACGTACGAGACCGATTCGAGGTTCGAGGTGATTTCGTCGGCAACAACCGTTGCAGGTGTGCGACCGTCACTGGAGCCATGGGTGTCGACGATAGCGGCTGGATCGACGATCACGTCGATCGTGAATGTGAGTGTCTGATTCCGCGAGGACTTCGACTTTGTGCAGCCGGCTTGGCGACCCATGTCAATACTCGTCGGGCCGAAGAATGGTCGTTACGCTCCGATCAGCTTCGGTAATAACCCAGAGCTTGTCGTTGCCGACCATGTAGCTCGACAGAATCCGGAAGCCCTCGCGCACCGAGAGTTCGTTTTCCTTCGCGTCTTCGGAAGGCACATCGCCCCAGTCGCCGTTTTGGTGTCTGACGAGTAACTGATCCGGTGGAATACCTGTGGAGTTGAGAACTTCCATAGCGCCCGGCGTCGCCACAATCTGGCCCAGAGAAAATCGCATAGCGAGTCTCCTGATATGAACGTGCGCCTCGGCTCATGTGAGCAAGCCGCGGTTCACGGTTGTCAAAGGACTTGGAAGGCGGGATTGCCCTCCTGTCTGCCAGCCCGTTCAATGGCACCTAAAACCCGGTGCAGGACTGGCAGACAGGAAGGTCCGCGAGCGAGAGGAGCTAGATTGAAGTCTTGATGATGGTCGCGCTGAAGGGGCGAGACACCTGAGAGTCGATCATTAATCGAAGATAGACGTGGTGGTTTGGTAAACCTACGAGGTCGACAGCCTCGAACACCGGCTGCAGCTCACGGGCCAGCCGGGAAGCATCGTCGGCGCTTAGCCGAAACAAAATCAGCGAGCCAGCGTTTCCCAATACGGCGTCGCGGACGACAGGATCAAGTTGGCCCAGGAACTGATTTGCCAAGATGAGTGAAACTCCGTATTTCCGAAGTTCAGCCAGCATTGTGGCGAGCGACCGCGTTGCGAACATCTGGAACTCATCTAGGTAGACCAGAAAATCTCGCCGGCTTGCTTCCGGCCGGTCGGCCCGAGCGAGTCCTGCCAAGCCGATGCGCGCTGTGAGCAATGCGCCGAGCATCGTTGCCGGCCCCTCCCCGATGAGCCCCCTCGACAAATTGACGAGGAGGATCTTGCCCTCATCCATGACTTGACTCAGGTCAAACGACGTTTTCTCAGCGGTGATGATTGTGTTCACCCGGGGGTCGGTTAGCAACGCGCCAAGCTTGTTCTGAAGAGGCGCGACTACAACGGCTCGGAAGGCCGGACTGTAACCGGCATACTCTTTAAGCCAGAATTGACGCACCGCCTCGTTTGTCAGCTTTTTGGCCAAGTCTTCGCGGTATTCCCGGTCGTTGAGCAGATGAAGTGCATCCGCCAGCGTCGCACCGGGCGTGTCGAAAAGGGTGAAAAGGACGTTTCGCAGTAAGTGTTCAAGGCGAGGCCCCCAGTCATCTGCCCAGATCTTGCGGAACACCTCAATCAGTTCGGCGACGGCAAGCGCTTCTTCTCCGGCCCTTACACCACTCAGGGGATTGAAGGTCCAATTTCCTTCAGGCGTATTCAGATAGACGATGTCGCGTTGGCGAGCCTCCGGAACGCTGTCGAACACATCGGCTACCAGGTCGCCGTGCGGATCGAAGAGTGCGAGGCCGCGATCATTGAGAATGTCCTGGAGGACCAACGTTCTGAGCAGGGTCGACTTGCCTGTGCCAGTTTTGCCGATGACGTACATATGAAATCTACGGTCGGCCTGTTTGATGCCGAATCGTTTGGCTGCACCTCGATGGTTGGTCTCCGCGAAGTACGTGATGTCGGACGATCCACGGTTTGAAATCATTCCGGAATCATCGCGCTTGGCTCGGAATCGGAAAAGACGTCAGGCTGTTCCGTTACGCAGTGGTCTTCCGAGATTCTCCCAGGCGCTGACGCTCGCAGCGAGAGCCATGAACAATCCGATACGGTCGTCCTCGCTTTGCCACGGCTTCCGGCGCGGCGGCAGGCTTCTAGCGACTTCCGGGAAATGTCTGGCAATGACTTCAGCGATGTGCCACTTGGTCGGTCGTTGCTTCTCAGACAGCGCTCTGATCTGCGAATTTGCGACCTCAAGCACTATCACGCCGTGCATGTCACAGGCCTTCTTCACCGCGCCGGCGAACACCCGCCCTCGCTGGCGCTTGTGCCGGGCACCCTCGCGGTCGAATGCTACGAACAACGGCTTCGCTCGCCGAATGACTCTGTCAAGTATCTTGACGGCCCTTGAAGTGGATGGCGGAATGCGATGAAGGCCCGAGCCGACTAATCTCCGAGGACCCTCAGTCACGGCAAAGGCCATCCCCCTCGTAGTCGACGTCACCCCGAGAATCCTGACGATTATTTGTTGCCCTCCCATATCGGTATGACGTGATGCTCGTCTGGATGAGCCAAGCGCGAAAGCACTTCCAGCTTCGCAGCCATCTCCTTGCTTGGGGTGTTATCCAAACTCTCCAGAAGAGTCCTGGCCCTGCTCATGACGTCCTCCGTCACGCGCTCCGCTACGCCAGCGAACAAGTCGCGGGCGGGCTGGCCAAGAACAATCTCAAGTGCCAGCAGCGATTCAAGATTCGGATGGCGTAAGCCTTCTTCATACTTGGACACAGCCGACCGTTGTTCGACCGCAATCAACAGCGACAATTCGGCTTGTGACAGTCCGACGCGCTTTCGATGCATCTTTATGTAGTTGTCGAGTGATCCGTACAACTTCATGACTTAAGCATATCGAGTCGCGTGCCAACTGCCGAGACGGCTGATGTTGCCACTGTGGATAACTCCGGCGCGAGGTTCGCCGAATCCTTATCGGTTGGCCTGCCGCCGCTGCGATTGGACGAGCATCGAAGGTGAAGTCGAGTCGCCGCTCTGACTGCTGGGGTGCGGGGCGGGGAACGTCGCTTATCAGACGGAAGACGCGGTCGCCGTTGGCTTCTTGATCTCGAATGACTTCATCAGTTCTCGAATCTCCTCGTGTTCTGTCGCCAATCGGTCTAGGAGAGCTTTGGCGTCGGCTCCGCCCAGCTGTATCGCGTCAAGCGCCCGCGCGTCAGACGCACCGCCGATTCCAGTTCGGAGCAGCATCGCGGCCAGCAGTTCCAGGTTCCGGGAGCGTGACTTGTTCAAGACATCCTGCCAAGGAAGAATGGTGATCTCTGAATTTGGCGAGGTTGCGCTGTGCGGGTTGCGGCCGATGAGGTACCCACGCCGCTTTGACTGCGGGTAGTGTGCGCGAAACCATCCCAAGTAGTCCTGCAGTTGCATCTCGTTGTCGAGCGTCAGGTCCTCCTGAGGGTTCTTCAGTTCGACAACGACGATGAGGTGATCCTCCGGGCTGGACAGAAAGACGAAATCGGGCTTGTTGGTTTCCGGCACGCCTCCGACGGTCTGTCGCCGCCCCGCCGGAATCTGGCCCATTTGTTCAGCCTTCTCTACCGCCGTCTTGAGCTGCTGGTTCGCGGTCAGTACTGCCAGGTCAGGCTCAACGATCCAAGGAAACTTTTCGATGAGCCGCTGCAGGTCAGTCTCAGAACCATGGTGAACGTAGTCATACAAGCGCGTGAGCGCAAACGCCCGTTGAGCAAAGACCACGGCTAGGTTCAGCGATTCCGGGACTGAGTGGGCGGACAGCCGTTCGACGACCTCGGTAAAAGCAGCGGGTGCCATCTCTCCCGCCTTACCGATTGAGGTCCACAAGTCGCGGACGAGCTTTCGCATCGGCTGCTGAACCCAAGCGTCAGAAACCGCCTTCACCAGCCTTTCCTTGGCTGAAGTATCTTTCCCGAATGCTGGCGTGATCGTCGAGACGAGCCGCACGATTTCTTCTTCTTCCGGAGGAGTCACCTTTGCGGCCTCGCCGCTGCGCGTCGCTGCCTGCACGATCTTGCGGTTGTCCTCCTCTTCGAGTCCTTCTCGCCACGTGCCGAACTTTGCCAACCACGTCGTGACCTCCTGGTGGCCCCAGTCGTACAGCTCTTTTGTTTCAGGCACCGCCCAATCGACGCTCGTTCTATCCGTTGAGATCACGTCTTTGTCCAACTCGTCGAGCCACTCGGCCTCGATCACCCCGAACATATAGCGCGCGTAGATCTCCTTTCCCTTCACTCCGAACGTGAAAGGCCGATCTTGGGCGATCTTGCCGTGTGAATAGACACCCACACCGGCTTGGTCAGCGGGCCAGTCCGCTTTTCTCACGAAACCGACCCAGTACTTCACCTCACGGCCGGCGACAGAGACCGTCGTATAACCACTGTCCGGAATCCGAAAATCAAACTCCGGAAGCATGTTTTCCGTCGTCGCCAGCTTTCCATTCACGTAGACGCTGAAATTGTTGCCGACGGTGATGGTGAACCGATGGCCGAGCGAGCCGATGAGCTGGCTATCGGGGACTGCGCGCCCGAGCGAAAGGCGAGACATCAGCACGAGGGTGCCGCTCTTCTTTCCGCGAAGCGCATTGCGCCATTGCTCGACTTGGTTGGCTCCCGTTGGGTCCTTGGTGATCGGAAGATCGTCCAGGTCGATCCCTACGGCCACAGGCGCGGGTCTGTACGAGACCTTTCCGTCTCCTTGCGCCAACAGGTCGTCCAGATCGAAGTGAAGCCAGTAGACAATCGGCTTGCCGTCTTTCTGGGCCGCCGTGAGGATGTCCATTTCTCGGGCGATGCCGAACGGTGCCAGCTTTCCGATACCTTTCCGGCCCATCAGGCGGCGTCGGCCTGGCGACGTGTCAGCTGGCTGGGTTCTGCGGCTCTTACCGATGATCAAGTAAGCCGAGGCGAGGTCGTCGTGGCTCATCCCGTGTCCGTCGTCGTGGACGGCGATCCAACGATTGCCGCCCTCCATCGACATGTTGACGTCCACTCGCGCCGCATCCGCATCCCAGGAATTCGAGACGACTTCGGCGATCACGTTCGTCGGCTTGTTCTGGTAAAGCTTCAGCCCAAGGTGTTCGACGATGTTGTGACTGAACTTCAGAACGAGATCGTCGTTTGCTGCTGCACTCACTATTTCCCCCAAGGGTTCCACAAGGTCATCGCCTCGCGAACAGCGACATGAGCGCCGACCGCGAGAGATTTCCGGATGTCGTCTTCTGCTTACTCGGACTTGCTGTTTCGGCGCGCACGGTTTCGGAGCGCCTCGTACGCGGTGACCGCCAGTTGTTCAGCGAAGAGGGGTGGAACCGCATTGCCGATCATCTGACATACGCGGTCAATCTTGGCGGAATCGAATCGAAACCCCTTGGGGAATGTCTGAAGCGTCGCGGCCTCGCGGACGGAAATGGTCGTGCGACGACGATCCGGGTGTCCGAAGCGACCCTTTGCCGGGGTCGTACATCCCGCTGTGATTGTCGGAGCTGGTGCGTTCCAGGCCATCCGCATGTAGACGTTGCGGAACCCCTCGTAACCCTGCTGGTGGCAGTCGGGCAGAAGGTTTTTTGAGAGCTGATGTCGCATATCGCCAGGCTCGGTTGCTCGCAGGCGAGCAAGCGTATCCGGCAGGAGGTTTCGTACTACATGCCAGTTCGCGGCGCGCGGTCCTCGCTGCTTTCCGACCTTGTCGGGCGTCCTCTCGCGGCGAATCGCGCTGGCGACGGTCCTCCACGGCCGTCGCCCGTCGCCGCGTTTGGGTCGTCGCGCGTGGGTGGCCGTCGGCAGCGCGATCTCGAAGCCTTTACCGGCGAGCAGGACGAGCCGCCGCCTCCGCTGGGGAACGCCGAAGTCGGCCATCTCGACGTTCCACCACTGCGGCTTGTAACCAGCGTCACGCAGTTGTTTGATGAAGGCGGCGAGCAGCGACTTGCCCCGCAGGGCCAGGCCGGGGACGTTCTCCATCAGAACCGCTGTTGGCTTCGTCTCTTCCACCAGACGCGCCATTTCCAGCACGAGCTGATTCCTGGGATCTTCCCGCTCGTTCTTGAGGGTGAGCGAGCAGAACCCTTGGCAAGGCGCACAGCCCATCAGCAAATCGATGTGGCCTCCAGCCTTGCGCTTCAGATCGGCACCGCACAGTTCGCGAATGTCGCTCTGAATGAGAGTCACATCGGGATGATTCTTCTGGTATGTCGTCGTGATCTCGGGATCAATCTCTACGGCGACGGGCACTTTGAAGCCAGCCCGACGCGCACCGAGGCTGAGTCCACCGGCACCGGCAAAGAGGTCAACGGCAACGGGTTTCGGGAGGCGGGCCATTGTGTGAGGACGTCAGTATATTCAACCAAAGACAACGCCGCCGCTCCGCGTTCGACGAACCTCGTCGATCTCCTGCTCCTGAGTCGGATAAGTCCTGTTCCCGGCGTCAGGCCCAGGTCACCCAAGAGACGTGTCGCTTTACGATGAAGATCAGGCTTCCGCCGAAGTCCACCGTCTGGCCCTTCGCGCAGTACGGGCAGACCCACGTCGCCGGTTTGGCGTTCGGATCGGGCGGCCCGACACAGGCTCTGAGCTTGCCGCCGCAATCCGGGCAGTTGATCGGAAGCTCGATCGGGTCGCCCTTCTCGTCCGCGATCATCTCCTGCGCTCACTCCCCGAAATAATCTGACTCAACCGTCGAGATCCGCCGGCGGCCGGCGTCCCTGCCGCCGCGTCGAATTCAGCCAGGGGGATTCCACCTTTGGTAGCTTGGGCTGCATGAATGCTTACCAAAGGACAACTCGGAGTTGGTCTCCACTGGGACGACATGGACCGTTGCCGGACCGCCGTTGCCTCTTGGTTGCTCCTGCACGTGACCGTATGGCGCAAGCCTGTACGCGCACTCCGGCCCAACGCGCTGCGAACAGATGACCCAGCTCGTGGACAAACACGACCACGGTAAAGACGATGGCCGCACCGATGACCTTGGCCATCATGCCCGGGCGGCAACCTCGCGACCGTCCGCTGCCTCCTCCCGTTTCAGTTCAGCCTTGAAGTCTTCCAAGAAGAAGATCGGCTTATCCGCAACGTAGAACAGTTCGCGGCTACCCGTGACCCGCGACGTCACGACGTAGACACGTTTGCCCCTCGATCGAAGCAGATCTACCGCGCGCTCGAAGTCACTGTCACCAGAGAACAGAAACGCCAGGTCGTAGTTATCAGCAGTGTTGATCAGGTCGAGGACGAGCTCAGTGTCTACGTTTGCCTTCGTCAGCTTCTGGCCCGTCTCCTGATCCCGGATAACCTTCACGGCTTTGCGTCGCACGATGTAGTCGGAGTGGGCAAGGAAGTCGAGGTACCGCTGCTGCATCGGGTCGGACGCGGTGAAATCGGCGATGTAGTAGAAGGCAGCGTAGAACAAACCATGCGCGAGGAAGAACTGACGCGCCTTGCGATAGTCGATGAAATAGCCAGCCATGCGGCATGCCAAGTCCATGTTGGCGCCATCGATGAACATGGCAACGCGGTCGTTCATGCCGACGACTCGAGATGGGTCAATACGAACCGAGGTCGGCAAGGGAGCTACAACGGGCGGCCTGAGACCTCCGGCCGCCGCGGGCTCTGCCTGGGCCGGCGTAACCAACGGCTTCGACGGTGTCGAAGCCTTGGCAGCAGGCTCTACGGCGGGCTTGGTCTGAATCAGCCTCGCCAAGTCGGCAGACAGTACTGGGTTAATCACGGGGAGCGCGACGCGCTCAATGAGATCGGCGATGGCGAACGTGTCGCGCTGCCGCAACCGGACGCGCCACTGGTCGCCGTTTTTTACGCGATCCACTTCCGCGGCGGCGACCAGTACTACTTTGCCCTGCGGAAGCCTGGCCACCCGGCGGCCATCCGCCTGCTCCCGGAATATTAGAGTTGCCTCAACGAGCTCATCGTCATTCTGCAGCACTGAATCGGAGCCGGCCATGGGAGGATTCTACCTAGGAGGCGCGTCGGCGGCGGTCCCATTGTCCGGAGTATCGAATCTAGAGTTCAGCACCGACCGCGCTGCAGGACTTTGGGGACCATGGGGACGGGAAGCGAGCCCTTCATCCGACAGCTGTCGACCCGCTGTCAGGCCGTCGAGGGGGCCGTCGATGTGCTCTGCCCCCTCGCGAGCGGCATCCGACAACCCGTATTCCCGAAAAAGGTCACGAAGGTGCGGGTACTCTGTGGGCGGAATTGTGTAATTGCCGTGGCTTTTCACAGGCCGAATCATCAACCGTCGCACGATTGAGCCAATCCAACGGTGGGTTACATCAATGCCGTAACGGGTTCCCCAGTCTCGGTCGAACTGTTGCGCCAATGCAGCCAACGTCAGCGGGACCGTTGGGTCGCGCATGAGCAGCTGGGCGGAAGACAACACCTCTCTCTCCGCATTCATAAAAGTATTCTGGCCGGTCTGTGTTTGGCTGGAGGCGAAGGCCTGAATGCGTCGTCGAGCCTGATCGGTTGTCGCAATTGAGAGGAGCGGCGCAATTATCTGCGCTTGTCTTGGTCCGACTCCTGACTCCACTTCGTTCCGCTCTTCCCGCGGCAGGGCAAAACGACGGAACCGATACGAGAGCAATTTGTTACGAAGTTCTTCCGCCTCACGGTCGAACGACCGCGGCAGACTGATGGGAATATCTCGGCGAACCGGACGGCCTCCAAGTACGCCAGTCAGGCAGCGACTCTCAAGGGCTGGATCTTCAAATGGGTGACGCGTCGCCACGATCTTTGGGCCGAAGATATTGAACGCTCGAGGATTGAATTCCTTCTGCGGCGTGACTTCACTTCTCAGCACGGGAAAGCCTCTGGCGTTGCCGTTGTTAAGAATCTTCGTGATCTCGGCACGCTCGTCACTGGCCCAAAAGTCGGCTTCATCCACGATCAGCGTTCCGCCAATCTGATCAATCAACCGGAATAGCGGCGACACCGTCGATGCTCCACTGGCGAATATCGGCTTCATGCACAGTGAGCCGATTGTGAGGAGGAATCGTGACTTCCCGCTGCCGTATTGACCGCGCACTCGAAGGTACGGGACTTCGTTGAACGTGTCGTAGCCCCACGTGAGGAGCACGTAGTGCGCCGCGATCTCCTCAAAGGCCGGACTTACGTCGACATACCGATGAACGAAGGCCTGGACGTCATTCAGCAAGGATTCGTCAGACTCGTATTCGCCAACTGCAGACGGCAAGACGACCACTCGATGCGTGAGTAAATTGTTTTCCGCTGAGTACGGAGCATATTCACGGCCGTCAGCCACAATCGACGTGTGCTCGGTACACATACTGTCGCGCTGCACCAGGAGCGCGGTCTCCCCGGAAAGCGGACGATAAATCATTTCTATTAGCGATCCATCGGGCGTGCGCAGAGACATGATGGGCTCTGGTCGTGCCGACTTCGACGATCGTGATTGGTTCTCAAGTTCCATCCCTCAACGCTAGCGAGATCTACGGCATCACGACAGACGACATGATGTCCCGCGGGACCCAGGCGCCGCCTCGCTTGACTCGCTGACGTCTCATAAAGTGAGGCGATGACTGAGAAACCGAAGACGTTTTTCCCATACCTAGAAGGCGATGAGCGACGGCGCGCCGAGGAGTGGCTCTACGCCTACTTGAAGTTGGTCATCAGGATCTATAACGAGCGCACACCCGCTCAGAACACGGAGTTATCCACACCGAGGCCGTTGACAGACGGCGCTGTACTGGCACGATCAGTACGGCCTACCAATCAGGCTTCTCTCACGCAATCAGATGAATAAATTCTACGCATATACAAGAGTCTCGACGCTGAAACAGGGCGAGAAGGGAGTGTCCCTGCAGGAACAACACGGAGCGATCGCTCGATACGCTGAGCGACAGCGATTTCAGATCATCGAGTGGTTCGAAGAACGCCTGACGGCAGCAAAACAGGGCCGGCCTCTTTTTGCCAAGATGCTCAAGGGTCTACGGAGCGGAGCAGCTGACGGCGTGATTATCCACAAGATAGACCGCAGTACCAGGAACCTACGGGACTGGGCTGACCTCGGCGAGCTCATTGATGCCGGTGTGGCCGTACATTTTGCGAATGAGGGACTCGACCTTCATTCCCGTGGTGGCCGTCTGTCTGCGGACATTCAGGCGGTGGTTGCATCGGACTACATCCGCAATCTTCGCGAAGAGGCGCGTAAGGGAATCTATGGTCGTCTTAAACAAGGCATTTATCCGTTCGGAGCGCCGCTTGGCTACGTCGATATGGGTGGCGGTCGGGTCAAGGAAGTTGACCCGGTTCGGGCCCCCCTGGTGATCGATGCTTTTGAACGCTACGCGACCGGACGCTACACCCTAGACTCCCTTCTGTCTTACCTCTATGCCCAGGGCCTACGAACCAAGAAAGGCCGAGCCCTCAGCCGCGCCGGGCTGTCGGGCCTGCTGAATAACCCTTTCTACGCGGGTCTGATTCGCATTCGCACAACATCGGAGGTCTATCAGGGAGCTCATACACCACTCGTATCGATGTCCTTGTTCAAACAGGTCGGCGGCAGATTGGCGGGGCGGATTAGAGCACGCGAGTGGACCCACGACTTCGTGTTCCGCGGCCTCTTCGAGTGCTCGCAGTGTCACCGCGTTCTCGTCGGCGAACGTCAAAAGGGTCATAGCTACTATCGTTGTCATACAAGGGGTTGCGTGACGAAGACGTTCCGCGAGGAAGTGCTGGAAGACGCCGTCCTCAGATCGTGGCCACCCATTGCCGTCACGGAACATGAGAGACAGCTTCTGCTGGAACACTTAACTCATATCCGGGCGAGTGAGGCAGCACACGACGACGATCGACGAGCCAGCGTGACCGCGCAAATCGGGAAACTAAAGGCACGTCTGGACCGAATGGTCGACGCATATGTTGATGGAGCCTTGGATAGGGAGACATTTCTCGCTCGGAAGGCAACGCTCTTGGAAGAACAGCTCGGCCTTGAACAAGCGCTGACTGTAACGGATTCACCATCGACTCATTTTGCGAACGATATTCTCGAAATGCTCGAACTGGCATCGAGCGCTCAACACAGCTACCGATTGGCATCGGTCGATTCACGACGGGAAATGGTCATTAAACTCTCTTCGAACCGCTCCGTGTCCGGAAAAAAGGTTGTAGTTGAGCCGTGTCTTGCTCTTACTCACCTTGCCTCCATCGATTCCGTTCACAGTGGTGGACATCATCGGAACGCCACTCGAACCTTGGAACAAGTTGCACGGCAGTTGTGGGACTGGGCGAAGGAAGGGGTAGAGCCTTGGCGGGACGCCTCGGCAGATGTCCCCTTCGTCCCCAATGTCCCCAATGTCCGGCGTAACGTAGCGTAGCCAGTTGTGAGGACGTTCCCAGCCTTGGACTCTCGGGCGCCGCGTCAGGCCTTCGTTGTTAAGCCGTTCTTCGCCGTATCCATGATGGACTTAAGTTCCGCTACCGACAGCGGCGGCTTTCGGCGGTGAAGCATTGAGTGACAATTCGCGCAAACAGGAACGAGATCAGTGGCAGGATTCACGATCGTGCCAGGCTTGAGGTTCGAGACCATCTCTACGTGATGGACCTCGATGAAACCCAGACCAAGCGGTCCGTACTGGTCACCAAAATCAAAACCGCACACCTTGCATCGGCAACCCTGAAGCTCTATGCAAGCAGCTCGATTGATAAGACTGCGCTCGTACCTCTTGACCAGGACCTCGTGCACTGTCCCTTCCGCCTCCCCCGAAAGCGCCGGCTCGATAGGCTCAAGTGGGAGAAGCGCCAGAACGGTTCCGAGAATCCTGGTACTCCAAGTTAGGGCGACAAGTTCTGAGTGAGCGGGCGCGGAATTCTCGAAGACGACAGGACTCTTCCGCATGCTAAGAGTCACGGACCGCCAGCCCGTGGGCCACACGCTGTACTCTTTTGGATCTGTCGACTGGCCATTAACAACGAAGGACACTTCGGCGCCGTCTTCCAAAGCCGACTGTATGAACGCCGCAAACAGTAACCGTTGGTCAGTCGCGGCCGCCTCCATCAATTGAAGAAGTGGAACCGCGAACGACCCGGGAGCAAACTCTGCTTCTATCGCACGCCACTCGATGACAAGGTCTATCGAAAATCCTTGCGTCGCCGGAAGGTCGCGAGGCCGAAACCTGATCCGCTGGCCGCGTTCATCCTTGATGCTTTCTCCCGAAATCGAAACGCCGAAACGCCTGGTAAGTTCGTCGGCGAGCGGGGCCGGATCAAGCATTCTCGCCGTCCTCGTCCACGCTCAGGTCCGGTTCGGGCAAATCCTCGACGAGTTCCCTAAGCAATCTGGACACTTCAAAGCGCAATTCCTTGAAGTGTTTGCGGGTCGCATCCGTCGTCGCGCCGAGTTCTGCTTCGCCAAGTGCCCAGAGAAGAGAGTCCATACCCTGGACCGTGACCCCCGAAGCGAGATTGGGCACATATACCTTGTGGTAATACCCGTGCCCTGTATTGACGCGAACACCATGGTGCCCGTCAATCAAGCACGGCTCCCACAACAACCCGTCATCGATGCTGGGAACCGGCTGGACGCTGACCTCACCCTTACGCGATGCGGTCGAAAGCGGCAGCCGGATACGAAAGGTGCCCTGCTTATTTTGGATCTCGACTTCGCCTTTGGCCGCATCGGTCACCTTAATGTTGGCAAGACTGAGATCCTGCTCCTTCGCCGAAATCGCGGCGTTCGAATTCGCATGGGCGTTTTCCGCCTTCTCCTGCGCTTTCTTTTTTTCTCCCTTTCGGTACCGTTCCTCAGCCGCCCGGCGGGGTCCAGGCAGGAACTTGTCCTTCACGAAGTTGTAGAGCTCGTCCTTCAGCAGAATCCGGGACTTCTTGATGTCAACCTGAAATGCATCGTCGAGCTTATGGTCGAACGAAAACTCTACGCGCAGCAGGCTGAAGTGCGGCTCCTTGCTGAACATTCCGAGCCAATCGGGCAGATGGATTAGGCGGTTTTCTCGATAAACGTAGAATCCCTGATTCTGGTTTTCGAGTCTCGCTTTTCGCCGTTCCTCAGGGCTCGCGAACTCTTCACGCCGCGGCAGGACGACCGCGCGCACAGTGAATTCCGCTGTATCCCCGTTCGGATACTCGACCGGAACCGTTTTCTCGGCCACCATCTCGGCACGAGGATTGTCGCGACAGAAAGGATCGTAGGGATCAAGTTTTTCCCCATTTACCGTCATCTGGATATTGCGCGCTCGTTTGTCATTCGGATCAAGGAACCGCTGATACACCAGCGCAGCATGCTCCCGAAAATCGTCGATGACGCCCTGCAGGGCCTTCCGTGCTGGCTTGCCGCCGCGCTTTTCGTAGTCCTTCAAGAGTCTGTCGACGCTGTCCCACAGTACTAGTGTTCCGGAACCGCCCTCGGCAACCTCATTCAACAGTGAAATGTCTCCGGTAGAAGGAGCATCAAGCAGCACGTCCCAGGCCTTCTTCTTGGTAACGTAGTCAAGATCCCAAGTGGCTTTGTGCACAGCGCTCTTTCCGTCCCGCGACACGACAGATAGTCGTCGGCAGAAAGCGGTCGATGCTGTTTTCAATCCGAGACCAAATTTGCCGAGCGAGGTCTTGTCCTTCTTACTCTTCGCGCCATAGGTCATGGCGTTGAGAAGGTCGGCCTCGTTCATTCCGTGACCGTTGTCCGCCACGCTGACAGTCGTTTCGCCATCCTGGTCCATTCGGATCCAAATGTGGACATCCGTGCACTTGGCATCGATCGAGTTGTCGACGATGTCCGCGAGGGCAGTATTGAAGTCGTAGCCCGTATCTCGCAGGCCTTCAATCAACCGGGAGGGGTCGGGCGGCAGAGTGTGTGGGGTGCTCATTAAGGCTCCTGAGGCGAATCGCGAAGCAACGAACTGAACTACAAGTCGATGATCTTCCAAGACGTACCCAAGCGAAGCCGGCCGTCATCCTTGTCGGGGGTGTCAAGCCTCTCAAACATCACTCGATAGTCCGTGGGCGGCCTGCGCAGCAACGTTAGCGTGTCGCCGGCTCTGAGATTGTTGGCCCGAATAAATGCCGTCATTCTCGTGAGGCGGTACTCGTCTCTTGTCCCGTCAAAGCGGCGGTTATTGTAGTAGATGAACGCAAATGTCCACTTACCCATGTTGATGTCCCGAAACGTAATCAGATGCCGAGGGTTGTATTCCGAAGCGTTGAGCTCGGGGAAAAAGGCCAAGATGGTGGGATCACGGGGTATAAGAATGCCGGCCTGATGGCCTCCCGTTTCGCCGGTGTCGTTTCGGCTCAAGGGGAAAG
>JADMIO010604161.1_pt1 | contig 15982 bp, 18 predicted proteins | sample 8958161 | NCBI WGS metagenome assembly JADMIO01 (sample SAMN16585339, study PRJNA669376) | soil metagenome | isolation source: Crop rotation soil | place: USA: Cullars Rotation, Alabama | collected 2011
GCCGCGACTTCAAGTCACGTGAATTCCAAGCTTCGGATCCCACTGTGCTGGAAAGAGCTGCCAAGCGGCCACATTATTGTAAGCGATATGGAGAACGGCCTGTTTGTTTTAGATGCTGATAGTGCTTTAGGTATAATACACCACATTTCAGTAGGAGTGGGTGAACCTGTTTCTAATACAGGCATCAGTATTTATCCTAACCCTGCCAATAATAAAGTTTTTGTAAATGCAGGTGCCGAAAAGGTTCTAACTATCGAGGTGTTCGATATAGAAGGCCGCAAAGTATTAACTCCTGAATTTTCAGGTGGCCAGTTTTCAATTGAGGTTTTAAGCAATGGTTATTATTTGGCCGCAGTTACAACTAGCACCGCAATCCATTTCGCCAAAGTGCTAAAACAGTAGTTTCTCTTAACTCCTCCCCTTTAGGGGAGCCTGCCTGCCGGTAGGCAGGGCTGGGAGGGGTTACTTCGGAGGCTCCATTACCGTGCCGCATTTTTTGCAGGTACGTAATTCTAAATTGCCATAGAACCTTTCCATAACGCCGGGCAAATCTTTTACAATATCATCTACCCTAACCTGCTCTTCGTACAACTTATTGCCACAGCTTTCGCAATACCACTGAAAAGCATCCAATACGCCTTCAGGCCGGTTAACTTCCATTACCAGCCCAACGCTGTTCTCCGGCCTGCGGGGCGAGTGCGGTGTACGCGCCGGCAGTAAAAAAATATCGCCTTCGTTAATGTTCATGTCCACCACTTTACCATCTTCTACTATTTTAACTGTAATGTTCCCTTCCAGTTGGTAGAAGAACTCTTCCGTCTCGTTATAATGGAAGTCTTTGCGCTTATTAGGCCCGCCAACCACCATTACCACAAAATCATCAGTGCCTTTGTAAACCACCTGGTTCATTACGGGTGGCTTAAGCAAATGGCGGTGTTCGTCAATCCATTTTTTAAAGTTGAAGGGCCTTGTTATCATAGCTAAAAAATTATTTGTTATTTAACCCGCAAAAGCGGCAAAGCAAATTACATTTACACGGTTAAAGTTAATAAGAATCATGAATTTAGATTTAACAGGAAAAAACGCATTTGTTGGCGGTAGCAGCAAAGGGTTAGGAAAGGCTACTGCTATTGAACTGGCAAAATTAGGCGCCAACGTAACTTTTGTTGGCCGAGATGAGCAATCTTTAATGCAAAACCTGATCGACCTAAGTTTTATAGGCACCAGTGGCCAGCGCCATGATTACGTAGCGGTGGATTACAGCAACCCCGAAAAGGTTAAAACCGCTGTTGACCGCCACATGAAAAAAACCAATAAAACCTACCATATACTGGTTAACAATACCGGTGGCCCCAACCCCGGCAAAATTCAGGATGCACAGGAAGATGAATTCATAAAGGCTTTCGATGCCCATTTAATCTGCAACCACATCCTCACCAAACTTTTTGTGGATGGGATGAAAAAAGATGGTTATGGCCGCATTGTAAATATTATTTCCACCTCAGTAAAAGTGCCTTTGGCTAACCTTGGTGTAAGTAATACTATACGCGGTGCGGTAGCAAGCTGGGCTAAAACCATGGCCAATGAGCTTGGCGAATTTGGAATTACGGTAAACAACGTATTACCCGGTGCCACTGAAACCGATAGGCATTTTAATCTGCTAAAAGCCCGCAGCGAAAAATCAGGCATCGCGGTTGAGCAACTGGAACAGGAAATGCTGAAAATTATACCAATGAAACGCTTTGGCAAACCTGATGAAGTAGCCGCTGCTGTGGCATTCCTTTGTTCTCCGGCAGCCTCATACATAAACGGCATTAATGTGCCGGTTGATGGTGGCCGCACAGGTTCATTATAATACGCATGGTATGGAACAATTAAAAAACTACATAAACGGTGCGCTGGTTCAGCCGGTGTCTAAAACTTATTTAGATAACTACGAACCGGCAACCGGCCAGGTATACTCCCAAATCCCCGATTCCGATGAGCGCGATATACAATTAGCGGTTGATGCCGCAAAGGCCGCCTTCCCTGCCTGGAGCAAAACCGGCCTCGAAGAACGCATGCTCATGCTTTTAAAAATAGCCGATGGCATTGAAAAGCGCATGGATGAATTTGTAAAGGCCGAATCAAAAGATAATGGCAAAACATTAAAGCTGGCCCGGGCGGTTGATATTCCCCGTGCAGTTTCCAACTTCCGTTTCTTCGCGTCGGCTCTCCAGCATTTTGCGGCTGAAAGCCACCAAATGCCCGGAGTTGGCATAAATTATACGCTTCGCCAGCCCATTGGCGTAGTGGGATGCATTTCACCGTGGAACCTACCCATTTATCTTTTTACCTGGAAAATTGCCCCTGCTTTAGCCGCAGGCAACTGCGTAGTTAGTAAGCCCAGCGAAGTAACTCCTTATACTTCTTACCTGCTATCGCAGGTTTGTATTGAAGCGGGGTTGCCTGCAGGCGTTTTAAATATTATTCATGGCCTTGGTGGCAAAGCTGGCCAGGCTATTATTGAGCACCCTGAAATAAAAGCTATTTCATTTACAGGCGGTACTGAAACAGGAAAGAAAATTGCGGCCACTGCCGCACCCATGTTCAAAAAACTTTCGCTTGAACTTGGCGGCAAAAACCCTACCATCGTTTTTGCCGATTGCGATTTTGATGAAACAGTAAAACAAACCGTTACCGCTTCATTCAGCAACCAGGGCGAAATTTGCCTTTGCGGCTCACGTGTTTTTGTTGAGCGCAGTATTTATGAAAAGTTTAAAGAAGCCTTTGTAGCCCGCGTAAAAACTTTAAAAGTTGGCGACCCTAACAGTGATGATTCCGGTTTAGGGGCTATTGTTTCGCTGCCGCACAAACAGAAAATTTTATCGTACATACAACTGGCTAGAGAAGAAGGGGGAACAATTTTAACCGGCGGAAACGAAATAACTTTAAGTGGGCGTTGCACCAATGGCTATTTTATCGAGCCCACAGTTATTGAGGGCCTTGATTATATGTGCCGCGTGCAGCAGGAAGAAATATTTGGCCCCGTGGCTACCCTAACTCCTTTTGATAGCGAGGAAGGAGCCTTAGAAATGGCCAACAGCGTTAAATACGGCCTGGCCTCATCCATCTGGACCAATGATTTAAAACGTGCACACCGTATTGCAGAAAACATTGAAGCTGGTATAGTATGGATTAATTGCTGGCTGCTTCGCGATTTGCGCACACCCTTTGGCGGCACCAAAGCTTCAGGCGTAGGCCGCGAAGGCGGCTGGGAAGCCCTGCGGTTTTTTACCGAGGCCAAAAATGTTTGTATTAAGCAATAATATTATATTTTTGGGCTTATGCCCAAAATCCTAGCCAGCCCGATAACCCAGGCCTCTATACTTGTATTTATATTTTTGGCATTCTTTACACCTACTGCTTCCTTTCAATATGATACCAGTGCAATACAAGAGTGGTGTTCATACATATTCAGGCACGGCATAGGCCAGGTTTATAATTGCGCCGGCCGCGAATTTAATTACCCTCCTTTAATATGCTATCCATTGTATATGTTTGGTAAATTCCAGGGGAGTGTTGATTCCATTGCACGGTATTTTTATTTTTTTAAACTGTTTTCACTGCTGTTTGACATAGCAGGGGCTTATATTATTGCTTACCTGGTTAGCGGCCATAGCAGGCGTGTAACTGTTTTTCTTTTTTTGGTGCTTAATCCCATATTTATTTATAACTCTTACTGCTGGGGCCAGGTTGATTCAGTGTTTTCAGTAATGGTTTTCAGTTCCTTTATTTTAATGATGCGCAGAAAGTTGGTGTGGTCGCTTGTCCTTTATCTGTTGGCCTTAAACTTTAAAGCGCAGGCAATTATATTTTTCCCGCTGTTGGGCTTACAGTACCTCTATATTTTTTGGGGCAGCTTTAATATAAAAAATATTGCAACTGCTTTATTTGCAATGGCTGTGGTTGAATTGGCAATTTTATTTCCATTCATACTGGCCGGCGAGGTGCCTCATTTATGGAAAGTAGTAAGCTCGCTGGGCAATTACTATCCGCAAACTGTAATTAGCGCATGCAATTTTTGGATGATTGTTTTTGGCTCGCGTGGAATTGCGATCAACGATTCCACCGTTTATTTGGGTTTATCGTATAAAAACTGGGGGCTTATTTTATTTTGCCTATCCTCTTTTTTCACGCTTCTTCCAATATTCGTAGCAGTGGCGAGTAGATTTTTGGGAAAAGTACAATTCGTTGTTTCGATGGAGATGATGTTTGTTACCGCTGCCCTTATTACTTTAAATTTCTTCTTCTTCAACACTGAAATGCACGAAAGATATTCTCATCCGGCGCTTATATTTATATCTGCTTACGCTTTTTGCCAAAAAAGGTACCTTATATTGAGCATTGTCTTTTTAGCTTATTTTGCCAACATGGAACAATGCGTTCATTTTTTCAACTTTTCTAATTATAATGTTGTGTTCTTTAACACTAAATGCGTTAGTTGGCTTTTTGCCGGTTCAATTATTTTGCTAACTTTTCGTTTATACCAACAGTTTTACCTAAACAAAGAAAATTTTCATGAGCGATAAACTACCACAACCCATGGGGCTTTACCCTGCAACACGAAAAGTGGGCAACCTCTTATTTGTTTCGGGCATGGGCCCGCGCGAAGCAGCTACGGATACTATCCCCGGTTTAAAAATGGATAAGCACGGCAACTACCTTGAGTTTGATTTCGAAGCGCAGGTACATTCGGTATTTAAGAATGTAAAAATTGCCCTTGAAGGCGCCGGCAGCAATTGGAGCCGCATTGTTGATGTAACCGTTTTTTTGGTTGATATGAAACGCGATTTTCAAATTTATAACCGCGTTTACGCTGAGTATTTTAAAGATAACCAGCCCTGCCGCACTACGGTTGAAGTAAACGCACTGCCTTCAAGTATCGCCATTGAACTAAAGGTAATTGCCACGGTGGATTGATGGCAACGGGCAAAAGAAAAATGGCTTTATGGAAGAAGGGGTTGTGGGTGTTTGCCTTTATTGCCATTGTTGCGCTTGCTGTTTACTTTAATAAAAAATATGTGCGCCGGGCTTACAGGTATTTTGCCCACCGCTATTTTAGAAAAGAGTTTAAAAAAACTGATTTCCCCGAGGATTACGATATACACGGTATAGATATTTCGCATTACCAGGATAGGATAGATTGGAAAAAACTAATGGCCGTTGAAACTTATGGCGACACCATTCATTTTAAGTTTGTTTACATAAAAGCCACCGAAGGCATCTTAGGCGGCGATGATACTTTCGATTATAACTGGGAAGATGCCAAAAGTAACCACATTGTCAGGGGCGCGTACCACTACTTTTTGCCTGGCCGCAGTGCCCGTTTACAGGCTAAAAATTTTATCAATACCGTGAAACTGGAACCCGGCGACTTGCCGCCTGTGGTTGATATTGAAGAAACACGCGGAAAAACCAAGGCTGAAATAACCGCAGGGGTAAAGGAGTTTATGGATTCCTTAGAATCGCACTATCGCGTACAGCCGGTTATTTACTCCAACTTTAACTTTATTGAAGATTACCTGCTTGACGATTTTAAGGCTTACCCTTTTTGGATTGCACACTATTACAAAGATGAGCTTGTTTTGGACGATAGCATCCACTGGGTTTTTTGGCAGCATACCGATAAAGCCGGCCTGCTGGGTATAAACGGAAATACTGATGCTGACGTATTTAACGGCACCGAAGAGGACTTTAATAACCTGCGCATAAAATGATTTTTACAAATCTTTACACCTGCCGCTGCATATCCTGCTTTATAGATACTATAGAATTACTTTCTTTGCCCTATGAATTTTTTGCAAAGTAAAATTTATCACAATACCCTCGAAGAATGGCTGATAGCAACTGGCATTATTGCAGCAAGCGTAATACTTGCCCGGGTAATCTATTGGCTCATTAGCGGATTATTGAAGCAGTTCAGCAAACAGGCCGGTACCGGCATTGGCGATTTGATATTGCAGAAGATAGACACACCGGTGGCTTTGGGTATAATATTAATTGGCACCCGCATTGCCATTGAGCGCCTCGATTTTTCGCCAAAAGCAGAAGAATATATTATGCGCTGGTTTGTTTTTATGAGCGCCCTGTCAATTACATGGCTATTGGCAAGGATTGCCCGGGCCGGGATTGAGCATTACTTTAACCAACAGGATAGCAAAGCCAACACGCGGTTAGACAGGCAAATGATGATGCTTGTAAAACGGGTGTCGGTAATCTCTATTTGGCTGCTTGGTTTTATTGTGGGCCTCAATAACGCAGGCTTTAACGTGGGGGCCCTTATTGCGGGCCTTGGTATAGGTGGTTTGGCCATTGCCTTGGCCGCACAGGATACAGTAAAAAACATCATTGGCGGCCTTATTGTATTTGTCGACCGCCCCTTTAAAGTGGGCGACCACATAAAATTACGCGAAATTGAAGGCACCGTACTTTATATAGGCATTCGCAGCTCGCGGTTGCGCACACCTGCCGGTAGGGTTATTACCTTGCCCAATAGCCAGTTTTCCGATAACCCCATTGAAAACATTACTGTTGAGCCAAATAAAAGGGTAGTAACCTACTTATCGCTGGTATATGATACCAGTACAGCAAAAATTGATGAAGCCATTGCCATCCTTAACGATATCGCCACTACTTCGCCTTTTTTAACCGGTACTGAAACCCTGGCTTTTCTCGAAAAGTTCAACCAATCATCCATTGATTTAAATTTCACTTACCACATACGTAAGGATAAAGACATTTTTTTGGCTCAAACTGAGGTAAATAAGCTCATACTCGCCCGGTTTAAAGGTGCGGGTATCGAATTTGCCTTCCCCACCCAAACGGTATTCAATAAAAACTGAAGCTGAAATAAAAGCGGTATTTTTGCAACATGGAGACTACAAAACCATTGGTAAACAAAGTGGCCCAAAAGGCACTTATTACAATCGACCTTGAGGAATTTTTCCCAAGGGAAGATGCCATTGCCGCTATCGACCTTAAAGAATACCTTTTTAAAGGGCTTATATTAAAAGAGGCCGATTTCAGGGAGACGGTTAAGAATACTGATTGGGCGCAATACAAAGGGAAATATGTTGTGTTGCATTGCTCAACAAACGCTATAGTACCTATGTGGGCATACATGGTATTAAGTGCAGAATTGGCTGGCCACGCCATTGACGTTGCCTGCAGTTCGCCTGAACATGCCGCTGAAATTTTTCTCTACCGCAAAATTGCCTCATTGGATATGGAGGAATTTAAGGATAAGCGCATTGTTGTAAAGGGTTGCGGTGAACGCCAGGTGCCCGAGGCGGCTTATGTTCAAATAACCCAACAATTATCTAAGGTAGCGCGCGTTGTAATGTACGGCGAGCCCTGCTCTACCGTCCCGGTTTTTAAAAAAGTAATTGATTAAATGAACATTAACCGCAAGTTCCTTATTCCTCTGCTGGCCGTTTTGTGCCTGGCAGTTGGATACGCCTCAGCAACAATTATTGCCGCTGTTACACAACCCAAAACAAATATTTTTGAGCGAACTAAAAATGAATGCCCTGGCGTAAAGTGGGATAGCGGGGTTGATTCATCAAATGCCGTTTCACCCATAAAAATTGAAGGCGATTTATACTTTGCCGGCGAACGTGTGCCGCTGGAAGACCCTGAAGTAAAAGAAAGGCTTGAGCGCGAATTACAGATTAACACCTATTGGCATTCCAATACCCTCTTATGCCTTAAATCAGCTAACCGCTATTTCGATGCTATAGAAAAGATTTTGGCGGATAACGGGGTACCCGATGATTTCAAGTACCTTGCCGTTATTGAAAGTAACCTGCGCAATGATGTTTCCCCTGCCGGCGCTGTTGGTTTCTGGCAATTTATGAAGGGCTCTGCTAAAATTTATGGCCTGGAGGTAACAGACGAGGTGGATGAGCGGTACGATTTTGAAAAATCAACCACAGCGGCCTGCAAACTTCTTAAGGAATCGAAAGCAAAATTCGGAACATGGGCTATGGCCTGCGCAGCTTATAACATGGGGCCTGGGGGCTTAGAAGAGCACGTAAAGCAGCAAAAAGAGAATAATTACTACAACATGTACCTTAACTCAGAAACATCGAGGTATGTTTTCAGGATTTTGGCCCTAAAGGTTATTTTTTCAAATCCGGCAAAGGCTGGCTTTTCAATAAAGCCCGAGGAGTTATATCAGCCTTTTAAGTATAAAACAGTGGAAGTAGATGGCCCTATAGCTAGTATAGCTGATTTTGCTGCCAAATACAGCCTTAAATACAAACACATTAAACTTCTTAACCCCTGGCTGCGGAGCTACCAACTGGTAAATGCAGCTAAAAAGCACTACCAAATCAAGATTTTAGAGCAAAATTAGCTTCGTTTTTGGTAATGTTGCGGGAATATTTATTTTTGGCGTCCCAAAATTAAGGTGCGGTAGCTCAGTTGGTAGAGCAATAGACTGAAAATCTATGTGTCGGGGGTTCAATTCCCTCCCACACCACTTAGTCAACTTTCAAACAGTTTCAAGTTTCTTCAAACCCGCGCCCGGCGCGGGTTTTGCTTTTATAGCCCTTCGGAAAGCTTCAGTTTTACATGCCATTTGTTCCACTATTGTTCACCAAATTTTGCATCAAACATCAGATTAAGGGCCGTTCTTGATTTTACTATACAGGTTCAATTCCCCTCACTAACAGCACTTAACTTTGGCCGGTGCATCCCCATTGTTTTTTGCAAGTGTCATGTTTGAAGTTTAATAGTTAATAATATGTTTCTTGTACAATATACCATTGCCCAAATGTGTTATAAATAATAGCCGATAATGATGGAATTGATGCTGATCAACCCATCGGGATATTTGAGGGCTGCCGGTAGAGGGTTATTCTTTATGGGTTTCCAAGGCTTCAATGAAGTAATCGCGGGCGCGTAGCTTCGGCAAAAATGCAAGGGTGTTGCCATGCGTGGATTATGGTGCTTATGAAAAAATTAAGGCTGTTAAGTATGGCGAAGGCCTGCCTGTATGGGAGGGATAAAAAAAGCGGCTGTCATTATTAGGATATGGCAGCCGCGTATGGTTTTTTAGGCAATTTCAATTTTTCTGGATATATCCACCGGCGGGCCGGCTTTGGGTATGGTTATTATAAGTTCGCCGTTTTCATAGAGGGCTTCAATACCATTTACATTAACGTTTTCGGGCAATTTGAATGAGCGGCTGAAGGAATCATAGCAATACTCGCGGTGAGAATATCCTTCATCTTCTTCCTCTATATCAATCTCATTCTCTGCTGAAATTGTTAAAACGCCCTCCTGGATACCTATCTCAAAATTTTCCCTGCTCATACCCGGTACGCCTATTTCAATTTCGTAAAATTCTTCCGTTTCTGAAATATTAACCGCAGGTACACGGCCGTTTATTGATGTTTCTGATGCATCCGCCATGGAAGTTGATGGTTCTGTGTTTTGTGTTATCAATATCATAATTTTTGAGTTTGTTGTTTGCTTTTTGCGCAAACGGGTTAAGAAATACTGTGTTCAAAAGTATTATGGGTTCATAAGGTTTTACGATACCAATTGTCAATTGCAGCGTTGATGCTGGTTAATGTGGTTTTGGGTGTTGGGGGTTTTATTTGTATGCAGGAAAAGGTAATCCAACATTTAAAGCAATGTTTTATGCAAACAACAAAACAAAAACCGGTTATTGAAGCTGGTTCGGTAATAGGAACTATTAACCAAAGACGGGCTGTAAGAAAGTTTACAAGCCAGCCTATTACCAAAAAGATAATTGAGCAACTATTGCATGCCGGGCGTATGGCCCCGTCAGCTATGAACAGGCAGCCGTGGCAGTTTTATATACTTACAAACCGCGCAACTATAAAAGCATTTTCCACCTCAATACTCCAGTCGTCGAAAATGGCGATGTTTAAAGCGGGGATTAAAGAAGCTGTTCATTTTGTCCTTCACCCCGGTTCTTTTCATTTAAAAGATGGTGCCGCTTTTTTTAAGGCAGAGGACCCGATATTTCATGGCGCCCCTTTGGTAATATTTATCACCTCGCCAAAAGATAATGAGTGGGCTTCATTGGATATTGGAATGTGCGCACAGAACATGATGCTGGCTGCTACATCCCTGGGCTTAGGCTCGTGCCCGGTTGGGTTTGCAAAATTTGTTGAGCATGCCGATATTTATAAAAAGCTTAAGGTGCCCGGATCGCACCAGGTGAACCTGGCGCTAATTTTTGGCTATGCCGATGAGAAACCAACCCTGCATCCCAGAAAAAAGGACAATGCCTTTTACATAGATAAAAAAGCTATTCGGTGATAATCGTATTGCTAAAATAAATGCCTTGCAAATAAGCGGGTTTTTTCGCCACGCACAAAGGTGTATTGCCAATGCCCGTGCAGCCATCCTTAGGCGCCCATTGATTTTATGGCCTATACCCCGAAAGGATACGTTTCGGGCATTTGATGGCCATCGGGTTTTATGTGTAATGGGTGCAGTGCCCTGGTTTTATCGAGGTAAATAAATGCATCATACCGCTTTGGCATATAGCTTAGTACATAATTGCCCAAGTGTTCATACTCCGGGTGGTACACCACCCCAATTGCACGATGCCCCAAAGGTTTATTGCTGAAAATGTTTGCCATATCTGTACTCATAAATATCAGGCGGTTTTTAGCCCCTGCCTGGTGCACCATGTTTTCCCAACTTCCGGTTTGGGCCTTGGGCACATTCGTAACACGCATGGGCGCATTCCATTTTTGCCCGGCAATAACTGTTCCCTCATACGAGCCAAAACCCACACTAAAAACACCTTCGGCAGCGTGCTGTTCCCTTACAAGTTCACCAACGTTCACCATTCCCTCCTGGGCCATATCGGTTGCCCGTGCATCGCCTATATGCGTGTTGTGTTCCCAAATTATTGCTTTTGCACCGCTTCCTGTAAAATTCATTAAACGGTTTAGGGTACTAACCATATGGTGGTCGCGTATATTCCACGACCTGGGCCCGCCCTCCACCATTGCGCGGTAATAGCGTTCGGCATTAACAATTACATGTGCATTCTGCTCGGCATTCATTACAGCCTCATGGTCGGTATTGTAATTTATCATCCTGATAAGGATTTCTTTTAATAGTGAAACCACTTCATTGCGGCAGGATACGGGAATCATTTGTGTAGCGCGGGCATATGCCTGGCCTTCTTCATCACTATAAGGTTCAAAACAACGGAATGCCTTTAACGCAACTTCCTTTGCAGGCTTATCCACCTTTTCCAGATAATTAATAATTGCAGAAAGCGATTCCCATAAACTATAAACATCCAGGCCATAAAATCCAACCTTCTTGTTACGGGGTAACTGTTCATTATGTTTGCGTAGCCATTCAGCTAGGGCCACCGTTTCCCAATTAGCCCACATCCAGGTAGGCCAGCGGTTAAATTCGCGCAAAACATCATAGGCGTTTTTGCCCGAATCGGGATAGTTTTTTACGTAACGGTTCAACCTGTAGCAATCCGGCCAATCACCTTCAACACTTATAAATGAAAACCCTTTTTCTGTAATCAGCCGTTTGGTAATAGCGGTCCGCCAGGTGTAATATTCATGAGTGCCGTGAGAGGCTTCGCCCAGTAATACATATTTAGTATCGCCAATCTTTTCTATCAGTGTGTCCAAATCGCCAATATTATTTAATACGATGGAATTGTTTTCTATTGCCTTCCGATAAATTGAGCCATCCTGCTGGCCTTCAGATATAAGCTTTTTCATTACCTTATTTTTAGTAATGCAATTTAAAACGAGTGGCTTTTTGGTATTAATAACATTCATCATTATACCGGTTAATTAAAATCAACAAAATTGCCTTGCGGGTATGTTTTCTTTGGCTTACAAAATTAATATCAAGCCATGGGCAATAAAACATCAGTTGAAATTCGCATAGCCGTTGGCTCCATTCATTTGGTGGGCGGTTTTTTTGTGCCTACGCAGAGTAATAGCATGGTTATCTTTTCGCATGGCAGCGGTAGCAGCAGGTTAAGCCCCCGCAACAGGTATGTTGCCGGGGAACTCAATAAAAAGGGTATAGCCACTTTGTTAATTGATTTGCTTACTCCGGCGGAGGATAGCATTTATGAAAACCGTTTTAATATTGGCCTGCTTACACAGCGCCTGTTAAAGGTTACTGAATATATAGTATCAATACCTGATTTTAAGAATTTCAAAATCGGTTATTTTGGTGCCAGCACAGGTGCTGCCTCAGCACTTATGGCTGCCGCAAAGCTCAATAACCGGATTGGCGCAGTGGTATCGCGGGGAGGAAGGCCTGATTTGGCCGCAGCTAGCCTGAACCTGGTGAGGTGCCCAACTTTGCTGATTGTTGGCAGCCTAGATGGGCCTGTAATAGAATTAAACCGCGGAGTTTATAGCGTATTAACCTGCGACAAGCGGATGGTTATTGTACAAGGGGCAAGCCACCTTTTTGAAGAACCCGGCAAATTGGAAGAAGTGGCCAGGCTTGCGGGTAATTGGTTTGAAATTAATCTGCAAGGGAAGGCAGTGGATGTTTTAGACAAACGAAAAAATATTGAATTATGATATTTAAGGACAGGAGGGATGCTGCGTTTAAGCTAATCCCGCATTTGGAAAAGTATAAAAATGACAAAGGTGTAGTGTTGGTAATTCCGCGGGGAGGGGTTCCATTAGGGTTTTACGTTGCAAAACATTTTAATTTCCCTGTTGATTTGCTAATGGCAAAAAAAATAGGGCATCCTAATAACAAGGAATTCGCTATTGGCTCGGTAAGCCTGGAAGGCAGGGTTTTGGATCCGCATTTTATGGTTGACATGGATTATATAGAAAGCGAAACGGCACGAATCCGAAAAACTTTAACCGAACGCTACCGTGAATTTATGGGGCATCAAAAACCAGTTGAACTAAAAGGTAAAACCGTGATAATAATTGATGATGGGGTAGCAACAGGCAATACCATGCTGGCATCCATTGAACTGATTAAACATAAGGAGCCGGCAAAGGTAATTGTGGCTGTCCCAGTAGCAGCACCAACGGCTGCAGCTAAACTTAAGGCCAGCGTTAATGATTTTATTTGCCTTCAGGTTCCGGATGATTTTGCGGCAGTGGGCCAGTTCTACGCTGATTTTTCAGAAGTAAGCGATGAAGAGGTTATCAGTTTGCTCAATGAGTTGAGCGCCCGCGATGCGGCATAGATAAGGTAGTGGCCGGCTAATGGTTACTGGTGGTTTGGGCGTGCCTCTTTTTTTGCAGTTGTCCCTCTACTATCTTCAGCAAGTCAGAACCATCAAATGGTTTTACTATAAACTCGCTGGCACCCATTTCCATCCCTTTCATCTTTTCGCTTCGCTCTGCTTTTGCGGTAAGGAAAATAAAAGGGATGGGCCCGAGTGCCATGTTGCGGTTTAACGCATCTAACACCGCGAAACCATCCAGCTGCCGCATTTGTATATCACATATAATAAGGTCGGGTTTTTCATTTGCCGCAAGTTCCAGGCCCCGCTTGCCATTGTCTGCGGAACATACTTCATAACCCGCTAGTTCAAGAATCTCGGCAATGTTTTCCAGGACATTTTGAGTGTCTTCAATAAGTAAGATCTTTTTCATAGTAACGGGTATTACCAGAAGCGAAATAAAGGTGGGAACTGAAAATACATGTTTTTATGACTTCAATCATGTGCTGATTCAATGACCTATAAGTCATTGAGTGTGTTATGGTTTAAGATTATTATACCAAGTTGTTTTTTTGAAGTGTGTACCTGAAAACAGGTAGGGAGATTAAGGAAAAATAAAAAAAACACTAATCCAATAGATGATAATGTCCGCCAATCAATTTTTTTGCAATAGTGGTTGATGGACCAGCAGGAAAGTGTAGGAACCTGCTACAATTACGGCCCAGTTGCTTAGAGCAGTATAAATTGTTTAAGTTTTCAATCGGATGGGACAATAAAAACAAGTCAAAATTATGGAAGAGGAAGGTTGCCTAGTTTGCGCTCTAGTTCAAGTAATAATTTTCCTTCTTTATGCCCTGTATGTTTAAAAGCATTGGCAACCTGCTTAGCCGCTGCCAAAGCGGCATCGCGCATGCGTTTGTCAATGGCAGTATGATGGGCTTCTACAAAATTAATGAACGATGCGAATGAGGCTTCAACGTCGGCACCCGCATCTTCAAGAATATCAAATTCAATATCCACGTAATTAGCGGCATCGGTGCCGAATTTGTCAGTATGGGTTTCTGCCGGTGCTAATTGCTTACGTACCAAAGCCCTTAAAGCCTCTTTCTCTTTTGGGGAAATAACTCCATCCACTGCCGCAATAGCATATAGCAATTTGCCAAGTTCTGAGTAAAATTGTTGGTAATACATAAAATATTGTTTTCCTGTTGCAAAATAAAAACAATTGGCGGCAGATAAGGTGATAATGCTTAAGCATTATTATGAGCATAATCAACGGGCCAAAAGTTGGTTGGAATAGCCAATCGCTGATTCCCTGTTTGGAAGAGGCCATAAAAAACAAAAAACGGCTGCTCTTTCAGAACTGAAATTTAGCTTGCTATGGAAATCTGAAAAGGGCGTTTTCATTTCCGCAACGCTTAAATTTTTTTAAGCCGTTTTTTGTCGGGCAGGTGGGAAAATTGTTTCTACCAATTGTGGTTATGGCCGTTTAATTAGCTTTAAAACCTTTACGCTCTCCCCATGTTTAATTCTGATAAGGTAGCTGCCATCTGCCAGGTTGCGCAGGTTAAAGCTGCCTATCTCCGTAATCTTTTCAGCCGTGGACACTAAATTTCCGGCCATATCGGTAATGGTTATTTCGCAAGTGGTTTTATCTGAAATCCTAATTGTAAACACCCCGTTATTTGGGTTTGGGTATAATTCAACACCGAAGGCAATGCCTGTTTCTGAAATTTCAGTGATAGTTATATGCTGCGAACTGCTGCTACAACCATTACTATCAGTAACCTGCACCTGATATTGCCCATTTTGGGTTGCAGTAATCATTTGCATCGTTGCCCCTTGTACAAAATTATTATCGAGGAGCCACTGGTATGAATATGCAGGGCTGGATATTAATGTATCGGATATTTGTGTTATTACCGGTTGTGGCGGCAATGCCCATGTTGTTAGGTGCAAAATAACTGCAATATTACATCCCTCTGTCGAGATAAAGGTGTCAATATAAGTACCAGCTTCCGCTAATACCTTGCCGTTAAAATTGTAGATACTTCCCTGGCACATGCCTGCATAAATAGTACTTGACGATGGCAATACGGTTAAGTTCAAACTAACAATGCTGTCGCATCCATGGATAGAAGCGAGCGTATCCACATAATTACCGCTTTCACTTATTGCGCGCCCATGAAAGTCATAGCTGCTACCTGAACAAATAGTAATAGTGTCAGCGGTTGTTAATACCGGGAATACTGTAAGGTTCAAAGTAACAATACTATCGCAACCGGTAGTTGAGGTCAAAGTGTCAGTATAGGTTCCTGTTGTGCTGATTATTTGTCCGTTGAAAATGTAAGTGGACCCGGCGCATATACCCTCATTCAGAATTGTAGTACGGCTGGGTATAACAGTTAACGCCAAAGTAACAATACTGTCGCAGCCATTTACCGTGGATAGGGTATCGGCATAAGCACCCGCAACACTTAACTGCCGCCCGTTGAAATTATAAACTGACCCTTGGCAAATACTTCCACTAATTGGGGTGGTAATAACGGGGTTCACAACCAAATGAAGGTAGTTGATACTATCGCAGCCTTGTTGCGATTGCATTCTATGTATATAATCTCCACTTATTGTTAAAGAAACCCCATAATAAACAAGGCCATTACCTTCACAAATTGTTGCAGTATCATAGTGAGTGAATAAGGGGTTAACAACCAGATGCAGGTAGTCGATGCTATCGCAACCGGATTGAGATTGCATAGCATGGCT
>JADMIO011283471.1_pt1 | contig 15982 bp, 12 predicted proteins | sample 8958161 | NCBI WGS metagenome assembly JADMIO01 (sample SAMN16585339, study PRJNA669376) | soil metagenome | isolation source: Crop rotation soil | place: USA: Cullars Rotation, Alabama | collected 2011
AAATTGCCGCCGATGACATTGCGACGCGTTTCGTAAAAGCCGCTGAACAAGATCGCTGGCTGGCGTTTCGCGCTGAACCGATGATTGGCGGAAGCGCTGAACAGCCTTTGCCCGCCGGAACGAATTTCACGGCTTATGTTCAACCCGGCGCGCCATCCGCCGAAGGTTCGCGCGTTACCACTGAATACCAAAAATTCACGTTCAAAACTTTTGATGCTTTGCAGTTGACCGAAGCCCGCTGCGGTTGGGGAGACGGTTGCCGTCCGTTCACGCCGTTTCAGATGGTTTTCAACAACCCCCTGGACGCCAATGCGTTTCAGCAAACGTGGGTGAAAGTGGCTCCGGCAATAGAAGGCATGAAAGTCGGCGTATTCGGCAATACGATTCAAGTCAGCGGTGCAACCAAAGGCCGCACCAGCTACACCGTGACGATTGATGCGGCTTTGCGCGATGGATTTGGTCAAACGCTCGGGCGCAGCGTTTCGCGCAGCTTCACTGTTGGTGACGCGTACCCAATGTTGTCGGCAAACGGCAGCGGCTTTGTTGTGCTGGATCCAAACGGGCCGCCGCGCTTTTCGATTTACACAATCAACCAGCCCAGCGTGAAAGTTCGGATGTTTGCCGTCACCATCGAACAATGGCGCAGCTATCAGCAATTTCTGCAAACGCGCAACCAGCAGCGGCAGCAAACACAAACGCCGCCGGGTGAACTGGTCAAAACACAGACTTTGACGATCAATGCCCAAGCAGACGAAATGGCGGAAACGGCAATTGACCTAAGCCCGGCGATGAAAAACGGATTAGGCCATGTGATTCTGGCCATCGAACCTACTGTGAAACGCCGCGACTGGGAACAGGAAGTCATGCTGTGGGTTCAGGCGACGCAAATTGGCTTGGACGCGTTTGTGGATCAAACCGATTTGGTTGGCTGGGCGACTTCTCTGAAAGACGGCAAACCGATTGAAGGCGCGGAACTGGAATTGTTTGGCGGTTCCGGCACTGAATTGGGCAGTCAGGCGAAAGCCAGCACCGCCGCCGATGGTTTGGCGAAGTTGACGCTGCCGGCTTCCGGCTCACAAAAAATGCTAGTCGCTCGCAAAGGCGAAGACGTGGCGTTCCTGCCCGAAAGCCCTTACTGGTGGGAAGGCGCGCAAAGCGCCTGGAATCGCCGCGCCGTTTCCGATTCACTGCGCTGGTTTGTTTTCGACGACCGACGAATGTATCGCCCCAGCGAAGAAGTCCACGTCAAAGGGTGGATTCGACGCCTGGGCGGAGGCAAAACCGGTGATATTGGTTCCGCCGCTGACGCCAGAAACGTCAGTTATGTGCTGCGCGATTCGCGCAACAACGAAGTGCTGAAAGGCACGGCTCGCGTCAACGCGCTGGGCGGATTCGATATGGCGTTCAAGCTGCCGCCGACTATGAATCTGGGGCACGCCCTTTTATCTTTCAGACCAGAGTCTGTGAGCTTGCCAGACAATTATTACGAACACGTGATTCAGGTTCAGGAATTTCGCCGTCCCGAATACGAAGTCAAAGTATCGGCAAGCAATGGTCCGCACTTGGTTCGCGGGTTTGCGACGGTGACAGCCGCGGCGAATTATTACGCCGGAGGCGCGCTATCGAACACTGAAACGCAATGGACCGTGACGTCAACGCCAACGAATTACACGCCGCCCAACCGAGGCGATTTCAATTTCGGCACTTGGACTCCTTGGTGGTGGTATGACCGTCCAAGCTACGGCGGCGGCACTTCGCAAAACTTCACCGGCCGCACAGACGCCGCAGGCAAACACAATCTGCGAATTGATTTCGATTCGGTTTCGCCGATTCGTGCGACAAGTGTTACCGCGCAAGCCGTCGTGCAAGACGTTAATCGTCAGGCAATCAGTGGTTCGACAACGCTGCTGGTGCATCCTTCGGAACTGTATGTCGGCATTCGCAGCCCGCGAATGTTCGTTCAAAAAGGCGAGCCGCTGATTGTCGAAACCATTGCCACAGACATTGACGGAAAGCTGATGGTGGGCCGCGAAATTCGGATGCGCGCCGTGTTGATTGATTGGACGTTTGAAAACGGCGAATGGAAAGAGCGCGAAACCGCGCCGCAGGATTGCGTTGTTCGTTCCGGCGCTAATCCGGTTCAATGCCGGTTTGAAACCAAAGAAGGTGGGCGGTATCGCGTGACGGCTTCGATTCTGGACGACCGTGAACGCCGCAACGAAAGCCAGATGACGTTGTGGGTGGCGGGCGGCAAAACCGAACCGCAGCGCGATGTGGCGCAGGAAAAAGTCGAACTGATTCCCAACCAGAAAGAATACGAATCCGGCCAGACGGCGGAAATTCTGGTGCAGGCTCCGTTCTTTCCGGCGGAAGCCATCGTTACGTTGCAACGTTCGGGCTTGATCAGCACCGAACGCTTCACGATGACCACGGCTTCGCACACGCTGAAAATTCCGATCAATGAAGCGTATGTGCCGAACCTTCACGTCCAGGTTGATCTGGTTGGCGCTGCAGTTCGCACGGACGATGCGGGTAACGCCAAACCCAGTTTACCCAAGCGACCGGCGTTTGCTTCGGGCACGTTGAATCTGATGGTTCCTCCGCTGAAACGAAAGCTGGCAGTGACAGCTACGCCACGTGACAAGGCGCTGGAACCGGGTGGTGAAACCACCGTGGATGTTGAGTTGCGCGACGCTGCTGGCAAACCTGTCGCGGGCGGCGAAGTCGCCGTTGTCGTGGTGGATGAATCCGTGCTGGCCCTGAGCAATTATCAACTGGCCGATCCGCTGGCAACGTTTTATACGCAGCGCGGTGGCGACGTCAGCAATCACCATCTGCGGCAGAATGTTCTGTTAACGAAATCGGATGATTTGATTGGCCAAGCTCAGCAGGGGCAACAAGGGGCTATGATGGATGCCAATCCTTCTGGCGGCAATGCGAGCCGAAATAGAGCGCTCCAAAAATCGTCTGTATCAGCAATGCCGATGGCTGCCCCAGCCCCTCCGATGACAGAAATGGTAATGCTCACAGAACAGCGCGAACAGACAGTCGCGCAGCCAATTCGTGCTCGCACTGACTTCAACGCGCTGGCCACATTTGCTCCTGCGTTGCCAACCGATGCCAACGGACGCGCTTCAGTCAAAGTCAAAGTGCCGGACAACCTGACCCGCTACCGAGTGATGGCCGTCGCCGTCGCTGGTGAAAAGCAATTCGGTTCCGGCGAATCGGCGATCACGGCTCGGTTGCCGCTGATGGCGCGTCCGTCGGCTCCGCGCTTTTTGAATTTTGGCGATCGGTTTGAATTGCCCGTCGTCGTGCAAAACCAAACTGACAATCCGATGACGGTTGATGTCGCGGTGAGGGCTTCAAACGCAGAGTTCGTAGTCCCGCCTTCAGGCGGAACCGGCTCTGCGGCCACGACCATTCCGCCTAAAGGCGGGACTACAAACATCGCTGGCCGCCGAGTCACCGTTCCGGCAAATGATCGCGTTGAAGTTCGTTTCCCAACAACAACTAGCAAACCTGGAACCGCTCGATTTCAGATTGCTGTGGCTTCGGGCAAATGGGCGGACGCAGCAGAAGTGAATTTACCGGTGTGGACTCCGGCAACGACGGAAGCTTTTGCGACTTACGGCGAAGTGGATGCCGGAGCGATCATCCAACCGGTCAAGGCTCCGTCGGATGCCTTCCGGCAATTCGGTGGCCTGGAAATCACGACGTCTTCAACGCAGTTGCAAGCGTTGACCGACGCGGTGATTTATCTGGTCAATTATCCCTACGATTGCGCTGAACAGATTTCGTCCCGTGTGCTGGCCATCGCCGCACTGAAAGACGTTTTGGGAGCGTTTGACGCCAAGGGATTGCCGCCCGCTGAAGCGCTGATCGCTTCGGTGGCACACGATATGGAACGGTTGAAGGCGCTGCAAAACGGCGACGGCGGTTTTGGCTTCTGGCGAAACGGCGAAGAAAGCTGGCCTTACGTCAGCATTCACGCCGCCCACGCGATGCAGCGAGCCAAGGAAAAAGGCTTTGCCGTTCCGTCGGACATGTTTCAGAAGTCGCAAAACTACCTGAAACAAATCGAAACCAAATTTCCCAACTATTACGGCCCTGAAGCTCGCCGCGTGCTGACGGCTTACGCACTGAATGTTCGCAACCGAATGGGCGACCGCGACGCGGCAAAGGCTCGTTCGCTGATTGCGCAAGCTGGCGGCGTGGAAAAACTGCCGCTGGAAGCGTTGGGCTGGCTGCTGCCTGTGCTTTCCGGCGATGCTGGTTCCGGCAATGAACTCACAGCAATTCGTCGCCACCTGAACAACCGGGCCGAAGAAACTGCTGGCACGGCGCACTTTACGACTTCCTACACGGATAGCGCGCACTTGCTGCTGCATTCCAACCGCAGAGCCGACGGCATCATTCTGGAATCTTTGATCGGCGATGATCCAAAGAGTGATTTGATTCCGAAAATCGTACGCGGCTTGCTGGCCAATCGAGTCAAAGGCCGCTGGGAAAATACGCAGGAAAACGCCTTCATTCTGTTGGCGCTGGATCGGTACTTCCAGGTTTACGAAAAAGCGACGCCGAATTTTGTCGCGCGCGCCTGGCTGGGCGAGGCCCAGGCTGGAAGCCACGAATTCCGTGGCAGAACGACCGACAGCCAGCAAATCAACGTGCCGATGAATTACCTGATGTCGTCGGCGATGCCTGCGACACAGAATCTGACACTCGGCAAAGAAGGCACTGGCCGGTTGTATTACCGAATCGGCATGAATTACGCGCCGACCAGTTTGCAACTGAAACCTTATGACGCGGGCTTCACGGTTTCACGCAGTTACGAAGCCATTGACGATCCGAACGACGTTCGACGATTGGAAGACGGTTCGTGGCGCATCAAAGCCGGATCACGCGTCAGAGTTCGTTTGACGATGTACGCGGCGGCTCGGCGTTACCACGTGGCGCTGGTTGATCCGATGCCTGCCGGGTTTGAAGCCTTGAATCCGGCGCTGGCCGTGACCGGCAGTCTGCCGCGCGATGAAAAGGACGTAAATGCGCGCGGCGGTTGGTGGTGGTCGTGGCAATGGTTCCAGCATCAGAACATGCGCGATGAACGAGTTGAAGCCTTTACGACCATGTTGTGGGAAGGCGTTTACAACTATTCGTACATTGCGCGCGCGACAACGCCGGGCAATTTCGTGGTGCCGCCAACCAAGGCCGAAGAAATGTACCATCCGGAAACTTTCGGACGGTCGGCCAGCGAACGCGTTGTCATCGAATAAGGTTCTGAATCATAACGGCTCGGCGCGGCTTTCAATGTAAAGCCGCGCCGAGCCGTATGGTTCAAACATTGCCCGCTTGCTTGGCTCGCCACTGGCCGCTATAGTTTCCGCCTGTTACTAAGAAACTTAATTTCCCTCCCAAAGAGAAAGAGGTCGTTATGGGCTTAGGAATGCCTGAAGTCATTTTGATTCTGGTTGTCGCACTGATTATTTTTGGCCCGCGCAAATTGCCGGAACTTGGCAAGACACTTGGCCAAGCGATGTCGCAATTCCGCCGCGCTTCGGACGATTTCAAACGCACCTGGGAACAGGAAGTTGAAATGGAAAAGTACCGCACAGACAGCACTCCCCACAGTGTTGAAAGCTCCAGTTCAAGTTCTGAATACAATTCTTCGAACGAGACTTACAATCCCTATTCCGGCGAATACGAATCAACCGATCACAGCACGGCTCAACTGAATGAGGCGCCACACACGAACGCGGTCGAGCAGGAACCAGCCAAGGCTGAAGCCGCAACAGTTGGCGTAACCGCTACCCCTGAGCCAAAGCAGCAACATTGGATTTAGTGTTTGATGATCAACTTGAAGGCGGTTCGTCGCCGAAAAGATTGGTTGCCGTCATAACCGCAAATGATTGCGCGTTAAGTTCAAGACGGCAGCCAATTTTTGTGTTCGATTCAATGGCAGGAGTCAGCAAAAGATGAGCACAGAAGTGGAAGAACAAGAAGGGTTACAAATGTCGTTTCTGGATCACCTAGACGAATTGCGTCGCAGGCTGGTGAATTCTGTGGTGGCTATTTTTATCGCGTTTATTGTTTGCTGGCTGATATCGGACAGAATCTTTAACTTCCTTTCGATTCCGATTAATGCGCAGATCCGCAAAATGAGGATTGCTGCCCAGTCCGTTAATGGCAATCCTGATCTGAATCAATTGCAAGAAAACGAAGTTGCCCAATACACCTTTGTTCAGGAATCTTCTGTTGGCCAGGTAAAGATTCCACTCGGCACAACTATCGAAGTCAAAAAAGTCGTCACGGATGGCAAAGCCGATTTGGTTACAGCCAAAGCCTGGACCGTCGGCAAGAATGTCGTGCCTGTCGGTTCGTCAATTGGCAAAATTCAATCAGATAACGGCTCGGCGCTTTCGTACGACGATACAAATGGATTGGTTATCACCAAAGTTGGAGGCGCTTTTACGTTGTACATGACCATTGCTCTTTATACGGGCATTGGGCTGGCGATCCCATTTTTGCTGTATCAAGTTTGGGCCTTCATTGCGCCCGGATTGTACAAACACGAAAAGCATTATGCGGTGCCTGTGATTTCAATGAGCGCCATTTTCTTCATTGCCGGAGTCACCTTTGCCTACAAAATCGCGTTTCCCCGCGCATGCGAATATCTGCTGGGGTTGCAACAATCCGGCAAGTTTCAAACGCTGATCAATGCCGAAGATTACTTCGACCTGATTATTATGATCATGCTGGGGTTGGGTGTGGTGTTTCAGATTCCGTCGCTGTCGTTTCTGCTTGGGCGAATCGGTTTGCTGAAAGCAGGAACGATGCTGAAAACGTGGCGTTACGCAATTGTCGTCATCCTGATAATTGCCGCCGTGCTAACGCCAACGCCGGATCCTTACAATCTGATGATCTTTGCAACGCCCATGTTCGCTCTCTATTTTCTGAGCATTGGCATCGTCTGGGTTTTCGGCAAGCCTCGTCAAACTGACGAAGAATACGACTCAAATTCTTCATAGCGCTCAATATTGAGTGAACGTTATTCACTCGCCTTCTTTTCTTTTGTCTTCACAGCAAATGGCTGTTTCAATCCCCGTTCGGCCTGTTCGCGCGAATCGTAAACGTTAGGACGCGCCAGCACGGCTTTGTATTGAGCAATAGCTTCGTTGCGCTGCCCAGCTTGATCGTACACCTGAGCGGCTCGCAACAACGCAATCGTTGCCAGACTGGCATCGGCAACATTCGCTTTTGGGACAGCCAGGAAATGTTCCGCCGCCATTTTGTGCTGGTTGTCCGCCGCCAAGGCCTCAGCGTACTGATAATGCACCAGATCAATTGCAGGAGCGGCAGCCGGGTCTTTCAACAAATCCTCAAACGCGGCAAACGCTTCTTTCGATTGTTTCAGCGTAACCAATGTCGAAGCCGTTTCCAGTTTCAACAAATAACTGGCCGGATATTTGCCGCTGAGCTGTTGCAATGTCGTCAGCGCGTCAGCGTATCGTTTTTCGTTTTTGTATATCGCCAATAGCATCACGCGCGCGTCGTCCGCTGTCGCAGCGTTTTTAGCAACGATGGTTTGTAATCGTTCGATGCCGCGCTGTTTATTGCCGCGGACTCCTGCCATAGCAGCCAGCGCTTTGTACACAAACGGCAGATTGCCGACGATGTAATCGTACATGCCAACCGACAGATAGGCGTCATAATAATCCGGCTTCAGCTTCAAAACCTTTTCGTGAGCATCAACGCTGCGCGAACCATTTCGCATTGCGGCAAAAAATTTCCGAGCGACTGAGGCTTCGTAACCTGCCATCACCCCGTAATAAGCGCCCAGAAAATACTGTGCGTCGGCATCGTTTTTATTGCGAGCCACCAAAGCCAAAGCTTTTGTCTTTGCCTGAGCCATCCGATCGCGGAATGCGCGATCAACTGTCGCATCAACCACATCGCCTTCGTTGTCTTCCTTGGCGTTTTCGGCTCCGGCGTAAAAGCTGGAATCGTCGCTGTAAAGTCCGGTTTGCAGCCGCCGGCTTTTGTTCAGATGTTCCAGCCAAATTGTCGTGGCCAGATAAAGGTCTCCGGCCGGATGTTGTGGTTGAAGCTTTCTGATTTCCTCAAACTTGGTTCGCGCCGCTGCATAATCAATGTTGTAGAGCGCAGCGTTGCCTTCTCGCCGCAACTCGATCACCTGGGGCGACAAAGTAGTGCTTACTGTTGCTGTGCTTGTCGTTGCCGCACCAGCATTCGCGGTTGTACCGGAAGTCTGCGCTTGCCCGATGGCGACTGGCAACAACAGAGTCAAAAGAATTGCGGCTGTGCTTTCCAAATAAGACCAAATACGAATCATCTTTCCTTCTCCTCCTCAATCTTTGTCATCGCGCGTTAGGAAGGGGCGCGAAAATACGCAACGCTGCAGGCACGATTTCAAAATTCATCGGCAATTTCCCCATCACATCACCGTCCAGTTGCACTGGCGCTTCGTCACTTGAATTGGCATAGGCTTTTCCGGCTTCCTGATAAACCACTCCGGGACTGATGGTGTGCCGGCCAATCAAACTCAGCGCGGCGTAAGCTAAATAAACCAACCGGCTGCGCGAATTGAAAACGCAGACATTTAGCTTGTCGTCATCAATTGAAGCGCCCGGTGCGATCGTAAAATTGCCTGCATAGCTCGCGGCATTTGAAATTACCGTGAACGTGCTTTCGTGATGCCGTTCATTAAACTTGATCGAAAATGGCGTAATGGGCATTCGGGCCAGAAAGTCCAAACCGGACGCAAAATATGCCCCTTTGCCAAATGATTTCTTCAATTTCAAATTCACGCCCTGCACAATTGACGCGTCCAAACCAATCCCAGCCATCAGCAAAAAATACCGCTGCCATCCGGTTTCAGGCTTCATGGCCCGGCCAACGCTGATCGTGCGGACGCTATTTTCGGCAATCAACTTTGCCAGAGCCTTCTGGCTCTTCGGTAAACGCAATTCTTCGGCCAACACATTTGCGGTTCCACAAGGCCAGATTGCTAGCGCGGTGTTCGTTCCAACAAGTGCTTGGGCAACTTCATTGATTGTTCCGTCACCACCGCAAACGATGACAATCGGAATACGACTCTGTACAGCTTGCTGGGCCAGCTCAGTTGCGTGTCCTGCATAGTGAGTTGGCGTTGGGATCACCGAAACGCCAACTCGGTTTAACTCTTCCGCCAACCATACGATTTGTTTGGGGTTATGCCGCACTGCGCCAGCCGTTGGGTTATAAATTAGTTCTGCTTTCATCTACCGTTTTACTTCTCGATTTCGCACCTTATGGGATCTGGATGCATTGGTTTCGCGGGAAGCCGATATACTTTCAGCAATAAGGATGCCAATGGTTGAGTCTTCCTGGGGCGGACTTTGGCAGATTTTCCCATAAACTTACTGCCAGTTTTAGCGGACGGGTGACGGAATTTGCTGACTATCAACTTGTGACTTATAGTCGCGGCAATGAAATCGCTTTCCGAATGAATCGTTTATGAGCCTGCTTGAAGTCAGAAATCTGAAAACTTATTTTGCCACACGGAAGGGCGAAGTGCGCTCTGTAGACGACATATCGTTTACGGTCGAGCTTGGCGAAACTCTTAGCTTGGTCGGGGAATCCGGCTGCGGAAAATCTGTCACGGCGCTTTCGATCATGCGGCTTCTTTCCTCGCCGGGTCGCATTGTTGGTGGCGAAGTTCTGTTTGAAGGCCGCGATCTGTCTAAGCTGACCGAAAAAGAGATGCGCGCAATTAGCGGCGACGACATCGCGATGATTTTTCAGGACCCGATGACTTCCTTAAATCCGGTGCTGACCGTTGGCGAACAAATTGCCGAAGCTATCAGATTGCATCGAAAAGTCTCCAAACGTGAAGCCTGGAATCAAGTCATTGAAGGTATGCGCGACGTCGCGATTCCTTCGCCGGAAACTCGCGCCAAAAGCTATCCACACGAAATGTCAGGCGGCATGCGGCAGCGCGTGATGATCGCCATGGCGCTGGCGTGTGATCCGAAGCTGCTGATTGCCGATGAGCCAACAACAGCACTGGACGTAACCATTCAAGCGCAAATCCTGGATTTGCTGAAAGAGTTACGCGAAAAACGAAATCTGGCGTTGCTACTAATCACCCACGATTTGGGCGTGGTAGCCGAAACTTCTGACCGCGTAGCCGTGATGTACGCGGGCAAGATCGTCGAGGAGGCTTCAGTTACAGAGTTATTCAGCCGCCCACGCCACCCTTATACGGAAGGCTTGCTTCGCGCCGTGCCTCGCATTGACGAAGAGAGACACGGAAGAATGTTGCGGCTGCAAACTATCGAAGGAACGGTGCCGAATCCACTGGAATTGCCACACGGTTGCCGGTTTGCTCCACGTTGCCCACACGCAAAAGATAAATGCAGGGAAGGCGATATCCCACTGATGAATCTTGGCGCTGAACATCTTTCGCGATGCATTCGTGTGGGTGAAATTTATCAGACGTAAAAATTGACTCCCGTCAGAACTTGAGCGCAATATCTATTCTGATGACCAATCAAACACTCATCGAAGTCAAAAACTTAACCAAGCATTTTCCAGCCGCACATAAACAAGTCGTTCAGGCTGTTGATGGAGTTTCCTTCATCATTCAGCGCGGAGAAACGTTGGGATTGGTTGGCGAATCTGGCTGCGGAAAAACAACAGTCGGACGATGCCTGCTGAGATTGATTGAACCTAGCGGCGGCGAGATTCGTTTTGACGGGCGCAATCTTACTGAAATCAATCGAACTGAACTTCGCGGGTTACGACGAAGAATGCAGATCATTTTTCAGGACCCGTATTCATCGCTTAACCCACGGATGAAAGTCGGCCAGATCATTGCCGAGCCTTTGATCGTCCACAAAGTTGGGTCGAAAGCCGAACAGCGCGAAAAGGTCGCCGAGTTATTACGTGTCGTAGGGCTTGACCCAGATTACGCCAATCGCTATCCGCACCAATTCAGCGGGGGCCAGCGACAACGCATCGGCATTGCGCGAGCCTTGGCGTTGAACCCTGACTTCATTGTTGCCGACGAACCGGTTTCGGCGCTGGATGTTTCGGTGCAGGCTCAGGTTGTAAATCTGCTGCAAGACCTGCAAGCGCAGTTTGGATTGACCTATCTGTTTATTTCGCACGGGCTGGCAGTGGTCAAACACATTTCTTCGCGCGTGGGTGTGATGTATCTGGGCAAGCTGGTTGAACTGGCTTCATCTGATGACATTTACGCGCAACCGCTGCATCCTTACACGCAGGCTTTGCTGGCGGCGATTCCAGTTCCTGAGCCACAAGCTACGAAACGGGAAGTGAAAAGGCTTGGCGGCGATCTGCCAACACCTCTGAATCCACCAACGGGTTGTCGGTTTCACACCCGTTGCCCTTATGTAACTGAACGCTGCAAAATTGAAGAACCAAAACTTACAGAAGTCATGCCCGGCCACTGGGCGGCGTGTCATCTGCACGATTCACCCAACGTAGTTTCACCAGGCAGTACTCCATAAACCCCTAACTTACAGGAGGAACTATGAATTCTGAACTTACTCAAGACAACCAACTTAATCCTCTAACCGAAGCACCTGCGCCGCAGAATTTCTTCAGCAGATTGATCAACCTCTATTTTTCACCAGGCGATACCTTTCAAGAGATCGGCCGCGCGCCGCGTGTCCTGATTCCAATGCTAGTAATGGCCCTGATTGCGGGAGCGATGAACTTCGTCGTCGTGAATCGTTACGGAGCCGAAAACGCTGCCAGAAAGCAAATGGAGCCAATGATGCGCTCGATGGGAGTGCCAGAGGAAAAAATTGAAGAAGAAGTTCAAAAAGCAGTCGTCGCTTCAAGGACTACCTGGGGAAAAATCAAAGGCCCTCTTTCCGGAGCTATTGGGTTCGCCGTCTTGATGTTCATCGTCGCCGGCGTGTTCAAGCTTTTCACCTTAATGATGGGAGCGACCAATCGCTTCAAGCCAGTGCTGTCAGTCATTACTTACGCGTATCTGGCCATCGCTTTGATTCAAGTGGTCCTAACCGTCATTATTCTTTATCTGAAAAACCCCGAAGACATAGATTTATTCAACCCAGTCAGTTCAAATCTTGGCGGCTTGCTTACAGTCGCTGGAGTCGCACTCCCCAAGTTTGTTGGCTCATTGGCGAACTTCGTTGATGTGTTTGGAATTTGGAGAATTGCGCTGCTGGGAATTGGTTGTGCGGCTGTTACACACAAAATGAAACCTAGCGTAGCGGCAATTCCCCATATCATCCTTTACATCATTGCCGCTCTGCTTTTCTCAGTTGCGGCCTCCATGATGGGATAGAACTTTGGGCTTTTATGGCGAACCTCTCACAGCAAATTTCACAGTTGCGCCGCGATTACGTTTCGCAACCTTTTGACGAAAGCCACATTGCCACGGAGCCATTCGCGCAATTCAAGCATTGGTTCGAAGAAGCCATGCAAGCCGAACAGCCTGATGTTGAGGCGATGACGCTTTCAACTTCGACAAGCAAGGGCCGCATTTCAAGCAGAATTGTTTTGTTGAAGGGTTTCGATGCGCGTGGCTTTGTTTTCTTTACAAACTATGAAAGCCGGAAGAGCCGTGAGCTGCTGGAAAATCCGCAAGCGGCTCTGACGTTTTATTGGCACACGTTGAATCGTCAGATAAGGATCGAAGGAAGAATCGATAAAGCGTCCCGGCAGGAATCGGAAGAGTATTTTCGGACCCGGCCGCGCGGCAGCCAAATTGGCGCATGGGCTTCACCGCAGAGTGATGAGATTACCAAGCGTGAAGTTTTGGAAGAGCGAGTCGCTGAAATTGAAGCGCGATTTGGTGAAGGCGAAATTCCCTGTCCGCTTTTTTGGGGAGGCTGGCGGTTGGAACCAGACCACATCGAATTCTGGCAAGGGCGCGAAAGTCGGCTGCACGACCGGATCGTTTACATCAAACAGGATGATGCTGGGCAGGCTGATGTTTGGAAAATCGTCCGGTTGGCACCCTAATCAATCATTGCGGCTTCAAACCCAGGGATCGTATGTGCCGATATTCCAAAGGCGGCCTTCCAGATCGCGGCAACTGAAGCCACGGCCGCCATAATCTTCATCTTTAATCTCTATCACAATTTCCGCTCCTGCGGCCTTGGCCTTCTCATAAATGGCATCAGCATCAGAAACAACCAGATAAGCGCTCTGGGTTTCTGCTCCACCAATCTCGTCTGGCTGTTTGATCAAGCGGCCAAATTCAGATTCCACAACCGACCCAAGCATAATCATTCCATTGCCCAAACCAAGCTGTGCATGCGCGATGGTTCCATCTTTGTTGGGCACAACCAGAAGCTTTTCAAACCCAAAGTTCTGGCATAGCCATTCGATGGCGGCGGGCGCGTTTCGATAACGAAGGCAGGGAATTACAGTCGCTTTGGTATTTTTTGCTAAAGCAGGCATGACGAACTCCTTTTTAGTGTGTAACAACTTTCAGGCATCCAAATCGTAGGCGACTTTCAGCCAGTGTTTAACCCCATCGTCAATTTCATCAAGCGAGGCGATCGGAATGCGATGTGTAATCCGGTCTTTTTTTGCAAAGCCGCCGGTGTCAATTAACCGTTCGGAAACCGCCATATTGCCAAGCGCAAGCCCGAGATCAAGTCTGGTTCGCGTCGTGGGTTTTAACTGCGCAAAAACGTGATTTCGATAAAGCGGCACGATGGTTTTGCCCGGAGAAGCTTTGACGTCTTTACCAAGGCTGAGGCCGAGGTTCAGTAGTGCATCGTAAATTGGCCGCAATCCGGCTTTGGCTCCGGAAAACATTTCTTCGACATAAATTTCGGCTTGCCGCAAATAACCTTCCGGTGAATCTTCTTCCCAACCTTTCCCTTGCGCCCGTTCAGCCAGCCACCAAGCCGTGTTCGTGCCGAGTTTAAAGTTTTCCTTCAACCACACGCGGCATTCCTTTTCGTCTTTCGGACCAGACTTTTTGATGAACGCCATCCATTCATCCAGCGAACGGCCAGTTTTTTCCGGCAAAGTTCCAATCCATTTCTCTACCATCAGAACCCCAGGATGAACGCTGTACAGCGATTTGTTTTTTGATGCTGCCATCTTCGCTTCCTTTGCGGTTGATTATCGAATCGTTGGCGTTTCACCAAATTTCCCAGCAAGCGCTGTCATGTATTTTTCCATCGTCGCCGTGTGCCCGAAGACATATTTGGACATAAACCGAAATAAAGCGTTGGGAACTTTGCCCCGTTCGGTGATGGTTAATTGGCAGCCACCTTCGATGGTTGGAGTGATGATATATTCCCAGTCTCCGCCAAATCCCAAATCTTCAGAAGCGATTCGTCTGACCAGTTTTTTGGGAGCTTCCATCTCCAAGATTTCGAGAGGGATCTTCATGCCGGACATTTCTTCCTGCCAAACGGCGTGGCCGTTGCGGTCCGCTAATCGCTCAACGCTTTTCATTTCCGAATTCCATTTTGGCTGATTGGCAAAATCAGTAATGACTTGCCAAACGGTCTCAGGCGGCTGGCGCAGCGTCAGAGTTTTGCTGGCGACGTGATTTTCCGGCAGAAAACTGCCCACAACGAAGACGATGACTCCTGCCAGAACCAGGACGCCGACGATTCCAAGTATCCAGTACATAAGCTTCCTCACAGTGCGCCTCCGAACGGATTGAGGTTCAAAACGCGGCGATTATCTTCCGAAAAACAAAACAGCGAAAGGCGGGCACATCGTTGCGGGATGCAAATGCTCGATGACAACGGACGTGCGCCTTTCGCTATTGGATCGCGGCTGATGCTGATTGCCGCGAAGCTTTGCAGATTTAGAAATTTAACTTGATGACCGCAAAAGCAGCGCCTTGTGGATCGGTCAGCATGGAAAAACGCCCAACGTTGGGGATGTCCATTGGCGGAACGTGAGCTTGTCCACCCAGCGATTTGGCTTTTTCAACCGTCGCATCGCAATCGGCAACCGAAAAATATACCAACCAATGCGGAGGAATCCCTTCCATATGCGGCATCATTACGTACATCCCACCGAACGCGAATGGTTTCCCGTCTGCACCTTTTAGAAAGATTTCGGTGTACTGCATCCCGTCGCCTTCTTTGGTTTGAGGGTCCCAGCCAAAAACGGTTGCGTAAAACTTCTTCGCTCCCGGCAAATCACGCGTTGCCAACTCCTGCCAACACATGGAATTGACTTCTCCCATAATGCCGACACCATTGTTCTTCAGCGGTTGCCATATTTTGAATGTCGCTCCCGTTGGATCCTGGGCAACTGCCATTCGGCCAACATCAAATACGTCAAACGGTTCAGCCAGCACGTTCCCACCAGCAGCAGTAATCGCTTTGGCCGATTCGTCAGCGTTTTCAACGCAAATATAAAGTCCCCAATTGGGAGGAACCCCCACTGAAGTTTCTCCCTTACCTTGGGTATAAGCGGCAGCTACATCTTTGCCGTTGAGTTGGAACATGGTGTAAACGCCTTCCGGCCCCATCGGAACATCGTTAACTCCCCAACCGAAAAGCTCCCCATAAAACCTCTTGGCTGCTTCTTGATCTGACGTGCCCAGTTCAACCCAACAGAATGTTCCGGGAATATGTTTGCTGACTTCCATATCGGTGATCTCCTTAATTTGAATTGTGATCGAAGGGTTCTCTGCGACTTAGACAAGACACAGAAAGTTTGCATTTGTGGGATAAAGACGTTTCAGCAAACGCTGCCGGAGAATCATTTGTTCCAGCACTCAAGCGGCACGAGCCAAGTCGTCTTGTTCCCAGGAACGCTCCGTCCACAAATACTTCATTGCTGGTTGTCCCATAGAAACAAAGTTTCCATCTACACTACGCAGCATTGAGACCTTCGATCCCATTTCACGAACGTAATCACTCAACCGTCCGCGATGGTGAACTGTATGGTCGTGCAGGAAGGTCAGGAAAACCACGGCTGGGTGCCTGAACACGCC
>JADMIO010634628.1_pt1 | contig 15981 bp, 13 predicted proteins | sample 8958161 | NCBI WGS metagenome assembly JADMIO01 (sample SAMN16585339, study PRJNA669376) | soil metagenome | isolation source: Crop rotation soil | place: USA: Cullars Rotation, Alabama | collected 2011
GCGACAACTTGTCCACGTGGAATTCTAAGCTTAGGATCCCAATGTGCTGGAAAGCAATGCGGCCCTGCCGGTCCAGGTAGATCTGTTTGGTCGACCACTGCGGATAAAAATTCATGCCGAGTATGTCGAGATCGATGCGATTCTGCTGCAGCTCGAGCAGGTCGTCCGGCCTCGCACCGTTCCTCACCAGCCACGAAAAAAGCGGATGATCGTGCGAGACCATGCCGCTCAACAGGTCAAAGGCGACATAGCCGCGGTGCTTTTCGTCGCGGACCAAAGCTGCCAGGTCCTCGCGGATCGTCCGTGTCATACCGGTCGCTTCGACATGCACCATTACGGCTTCGTTATCGACCTCGCGAATGGCGCGAACGCTCCGCTGAATGCCTTTGACGACCTGCAACATGATCTGAATGTAGCCCTTCTCACCACGCATGTACGGCGGCCACAGCGCCCGCATGCCGCACATCAACGCGGTGATGATCGGCTCATTCAGAGGGGTGTAGTATTTGATGACGTGCTTGTACCGGTCGGCGACAGCGGCGCAAAACCGGGCGACGTATTTCGTGTAATCACGGTTAGCGAACGAGCGCTCCAGCCAGAAAGGACAGCCGTAGTGGACCAGATCCAGCACGGGCGTGATCTTAAGGTCCTCGACCATGTAATGAATAACTTCATCCGTCCACGCCCAGTCGAATTTCCCCGGCTCAGGCTCGACCTTATACCACGGCAAACCCCAGCGAACGGCCTGCAGGCCCAGCCTGCGACAGAGCTCGAGGTCCTCGCGCCAGTGCACGTAATGGCCCATTAACTCATATTCGTCGAGTGGCCGATGACCGTTACGTGTCTGTGGGACAAAGGTATCCTCTATCCCGGCCGCCCAGATAAATTCGCTTGCTTTTTGGTTAACAGGGCCAGGGGCCGAATTCAGATGATCCACTACTGCTTTGATGAAGTCCGTGACTGGGGAACGCCACAAGAAACTGCAATATATTACGTTCCAATTCGCACGATGGCAAATCAAAACCGCGACTCTCGATCAGATTGCCGTAAATCGTATCATATCGACCACGACGGCTGCATCTTCGATCTCGATGGAGAGCAGATTTGATGCATTTCCAGTGAAGTTTGTATCGCCGCAAATTACGTCATCAACATAAATAGTCAGCCGATCCCCACGATGTAAAAAGCGAAACTGATGAAACACCTCAGGCGAGTAGTCCGGTGGAAGCGGAAATGTCTTTCCGCTGGCGTCGAGCATCCAGTCCTCCGCCTTTCTGATAGTGATCGGCCCGCCGCATTTCACCGTGATCCTGCTCGTTTCGCTCCATGACCGCAATAACAGATTCACCGCAACATCGGCATCGCGGTAGATCATATTCTTTGAGAGTTGAACTGGCGAGGTCGCCTGTATAACCAGGCATTCGTTTTCGATCTCGACGCTGCCGTTGCCTTCAATCCGCCAGCCTCGCGCCTGCAGTGCGTTCGTTGCAAAAATATCCTCAAAGCCGCTGGTAAGCGAAAAGGCGGAAAAGGCGGCTTCACCGCCATTTGCAAACAGCGTCACATGGGCGATCTCGCTCTCCAGTGTCGGTGTAACCGATATGTCGGCATCGTCCATCGAGAGCTTTGCATAGTGTCCGTCCACCTCGAGCGTCACCTCGTGCCAGACTGCGGCATTAAAATTCGGCTGCAGCTTAAACGGGCCCGCACGCTTGCCGTTGCGCCAAACGACTTCGCTCTCTGTCGGCGAGATCAAGAATTCCGCAGCTTGTCCATCAACTGAGCCGAGCCGTACGCCAAATTCGCCGCAGCCGTCGATCGACCGAACGTAAAACTTGCAGAAAAAGCTCGCGTTTCCGGTCTCGTAAACGATCTCACTCGTTCTGTCCGGGTGTGAGATGATCGCCCTCTTGCCAAGCCGCCATTCGCCCGATGTGCGGCGGGCAGCGGTGTCCAGAAGACTCTCAAAAGTGTCCAGCAGCGCCGGCCGAAATGGCGCCGGCTGCTCAGTTGTGGTCGGTCCGACGACAAACAGCCGCTCGCCGCCCGCAAAATCCATCCGGTCTATGGCCATCACGCGGTGATCACCGACCCAACGGTGGTAAACGCAGTAGAGTTCGCGGCCATTCGGGCCTTCGACTGCCGAGTTGTGTCCCGGGCCGACTACTTTTTCGGGGATGGTGCGCAAAAGCGGCAGCGAGTCGGTGCCGTCGCAGATCTGCCGCCATTCTACGTTGCGAAACAGATCACGGGTCACCGCGTAACCGACACCGTAGCTGATGTTCTTCCAATTTCCCCCGCTGAACATTTCAAAATACGCGCCCTTTCGTTTTAGAACACAAGGGCCCTCGACCGTATGCCATCGGACGCCGCCTTTTTCCTTTCGTGCGGGGTCGTAGACCTGCCAATCATATTTCGCACGCGTGACAGTCCGAGGTTTGCCCTCGAGAGTCAAAGGATCGAGCATCCGATCGACGACCGTACCGGTGCCGATGTGCGGTTCGGTGAGAAAGTCCGTCGCATAGAACATGTAAAGGCAGCCGTCGTCGTCGCGGAACACGTGCGGATCGATCGCGAACTCCTGAAACGTCAACCTGCGGCCGGCATCTATGAAATTGCCGTCGGGCCGGTCGGCAATAGCGATCCGTATCTCCATCAGGGTCTCGTTGCCGACGCTGTAGTAAAGATAGAACTTGCCGTTAAAATAGCTGACCTCCGGCGCCCAGTAAAATGGCGCGTCTGTCGCGAGCGGCTGCATCGCGCCGGCCAGCTCTGTCCAATTTACGAGGTCAGTCGAACGCAGCACCCCGAAAACGCGGCCGTCCGGCGCAAATCCCGTGCAATATGCAAAGTACTCTCCGCGAAACTTAAGAACGAACGGATCGGGAAACGAGCGCACGAAAACCGGATTGGTATAAGTCAGGTTAGCGGGGCGGGACATCAGCGGCAGGGCTGTCATCAGGCTGCCGTGCAAACGTGCGGCTGGACCGCGGAGTCGATCAGCGTTCTGAACTGCTTGAGATCGTGCGCAAAGAATCTGTTGGTCGAACAGGCGGCGTCGCTGTTGTCAAACGCGACCACGGTCATGTCGTCCTCGCAAACGCAGCTACGCAGGGCTGAACGCAGCGTCTCGAATCGCTGTGCGAGCGAACTTACCGGCAAAAGCACTACATCCGGCCGCTCTGCGACTGTGAAATCCGACAGTTCCTCAAGGGCATGTCCGACATCATTGGCCTTCCAGGTGATGTAACCGTTCTCGCGCAGCCACTGATCGACCGGTGCGTCCGCCGCTTCTTCATTCGAAAGCAGAACAACGATCGTCTTTGCAGTCTCAGGTTGGTAATGTCCCATTTTAGAAAACCTCCGCGTGTACACAATGTCATAGCCGCACCTGTGATTTCTGTATTCCTAACGACAATCCGCACTATACACTTGTCACTTATCACTATTCACTTTTGCAGATTCGCAGGTATCCCTCTAATGTTCGGGAGCGGACATTCAGATCGTCGGTCGCTAATATACTGGTCAGATGAGCAGCGCTGGTTTTAAAAGCTTTCTCATGGGCGGTTTTGAGTGTTCCTCGCATCGGCGACGCGACGGCAAGCGCCTCGACATGATCGACGCCACAGGCCACGACCGTTTTGCGGCGCGGGATTACGGTGCACTCGCAGATCTTGGTATGTTTACGGCGCGTGATGGGCTCCGGTGGCACCTGATCGAGAAGGATGCGGGCCGTTTCGATTTCTCGAGCGTCATGGCTCAAATGAACGGCGCCGCGTCGGCCGACGTGCAGGTCATTTGGGACCTGTTTCATTACGGCTACCCTGAGCACATCAACATTTTCAGCGAGGACTTTCCGAAGCGGCTCGCGGATATGGCCGCTGCGTTCGCCTTATTGCATGTGCGAGAGACCGGTGCCGCGCCATACGTTGTGCCCGTCAATGAAGTCTCGTTCTTCTCATGGATAGCGGGCGAGATCGGCAGATTTTATCCGTTTGCCCGGCGGCGAAGCCACGAAATGAAACGCCAACTTATCTCGGCAGCGATCGCCGTGATCGAAGCCGTTCACGATGTCGCGCCCGGTTCACGGACCGTGACATCGGAACCAGCAATTCACGTCATCGCTCGGCAAGAGAAGCCGGAATTCGACACCGATGCTGAAAATTTTCGCCTGTCACAATTCCAGGTGCTCGAGATGCTCGCCGGGCGCATCGCACCCGAACTCGGCGGCCGGCCCGAATACATTGACATCATCGGGCTTAACTATTACCCGCATAACCAGTGGTTTTATCCGGACCGCGAGATGATACCGCTTGGTGATGAGATGTATCGGCCGCTCAGTGAGATACTCGCCGAGATCTACGGCCGTTACAAGCGCCCCATATTTTTCTCGGAGACAGGCACTGAGGATGATGAACGCGTGCCGTGGTTCCGATACGTAGTGTCTGAGTCGCGGCTTGCAAAAGAAGCGGGCGTCGATCTCAATGGCATCTGCCTCTATCCGATCCTCAATCATCCTGGCTGGGCCGACGAACGACACTGCTATAACGGATTGTGGGATTACGCGGATGAAAACGGCGATCGCGAGATCCACGAGCCGCTCGCGCGCGAATTAGCTCTCGCCGCTGAGGTCTTACAGCCTAAGAAGCCGGCATCGTTTGCCGCGCACTGATAAGCAGCATCAGATGCGGCCGGCGGTTTCGACTGCCGCACGATCGGTACTCTTTGCGGCGATCACACCCTCGATCAGATCAGACATCTCAGCATAGGTTTTGTCCCATGAGCGATCTCTTAAAAAATCGGCGACGCGCTCGCGACGATCGTGCGCATCCTCAACCAAAGCGCTGTCGAGAGCCATAACGAATTCTTCTGGCGTGGCAGCAATATGCACCAAACCCATTTCTCCGTATGGCCTGGCCACATCTGCGATTGGCGTCGAAACGACGGGTAGCCCTGCCGCGAGATACTCTGGCGTTTTCGTGGGGCTGATGTAACGCGTCGCTTCGTTTAGCGCGAATGGCATCATCGCCACATCCCAGCCGGCTAAGACGGATGGTAGCTCGTCGTACGCCTTGCCGCCGAGGTAATAAATGTTTTGCCGACGGGGCAGATCGGCCTCATCGATCTTTACTACGGGCCCGACCATGATGAAGTTAAGCTCGGGACGCAGGTCTGCGATCGCAGCAAGCAAGTCGATGTCCAGACGTTCGTCCAATACGCCGACAAAACCTATGCGCGGATGTCCGATATGCATCTGTGCCTCGTTCTCATCGTCAATGCTCATCGCCTTGCTGAAATGCGCGGCATCGATGCTCGAGGGAAATGCATAAACCGCCCGGTGCTGCTTCCGCTTCGCCTCATACAAACTCTCGCCACCCGTAAATACGAGATCCGCTCGCGAAAACAGCTCCCGCTCGCGCCCCACCAGTTCCGGCGGAGCGTTCTTAAATCCCGAGAGCTCGTCCATGCAGTCATAGATCACCGCTCGCGGTTGTAATCCCTCGCCCCAGCCCAGCATCATCGGCGTGTAGAACCATGCAATGTAATTATCGATATTTCGTTCTTCGATCAGCTCGCGAACGAATCCCCGAACCACGTCTGACGCCGGCCAGTTTGCCATCTCCCTTTCCGGCAGCCGAGGAACGCACACGAACACATTGTTCCCGCGATCTGAAGCGTCGAGCCGGGCCTCGCCGTCCGTGACGATGGGCTCTTCGATAACAAAGACGCGGCCGTCTCTCGCAAAGCGGCTCATCAAATGCTGTGGCCGTTGATAAACAAAATCCCATCGCAGATGACAAAAGCAAATAACATCCAGTGATGTGGCAGAAGCGTATTGAGTAGAGTTAGTAGATTCCATAATTAGTTCGTGTTTTGTAACTGACGATGTTTATCCTAAGCGGGCAGCCGAGGAGCATCTGTAGCTTTCTATACATTGCACTTACGAAAAGTTCGGAAGAATGTGCAGTTGTGACGCCGCTCACGCGCATTATCCATTCGCAATATATTATATTCGTACTTAGAACAGACGAAATGAATGGCTGCGAGCAGTACTAAACCTACCATGAGCCATGTTCAGGCGACGCTGATCGGTATTGCTGCCTCTGCGATCCTGACCGCTCTGGTAATCATCGGATCACGAAATCTCGAAAACTTCGACTCCGCTCTCTTTGGCTACACCGTTGCAAGCGTCGTCGCCTTTGGAGCGATCGCTTTCCGATATGCGCTTTGGCTGCAGAGGCCTGCAACGCGAAGATATTTCCGGCGCGGGCTGCAGTTGTTCTTTGAGCGGCGCAAACTCGCGCGGAACTCCACCAGCGCCGCAGCGACGGTTGCCACAAACATGGTCGGGCAGCGGTTCATCTTCCGCCGCAGCAAGACCCGCTGGCTGATGCACCAACTGATAATGTGGGGCTGTCTGCTTGCCGCCGCTATCACGTTCCCGCTCGTATTTGGATGGGTGCACTTCAAGTTGGAAGGCGACATCGGCTATCGGGCATTCGTCTTTGGCTTTCCGGCCTCGCCGGCGATCCCGGGCCGAAGCATTTTGGCGTGGGTCATGTTCCACGGTCTTGATATTTCAGCCGTGATGGTCATTGCCGGCTGCGCGATCGCGATACACCGACGGCTGCGCGACCGCGGGGCGATCGCCGTACAGCAATTCCTGCTCGATTTCATTCCGCACATTCTGCTGATCGCGATCTCCGTTTCAGGGCTGATGCTGACGGCGTCGAGCCTGTGGTTCGGCGGTTATATGTATCCGTTCATCGCGTTATCGCATCAAGCGCTGGTGATAATGACGCTGTTCTTTCTGCCATTTGGCAAGTTGTTTCACATTGTCCAGCGCCCGGCGTCAATTGGTGTCGAGCTCTACCAGAACCGTTCCGCCGAAATGGAACAGGCCATCTGTCCACGCTGCGGTACGAGCTTCGCTGGTCAAATGTGGATCGACGATCTGAAGACCGTTGTTGGCCAGTTGGGCTATAACTATCGCCTCGCGAACGGACACACGCTTCAGGACTATTGCCCGCGATGCAAACGTGTGATGCGGGGACTGGCCTACGCCGGAATGGCAGACACGACAGAGCCGGTCTTTTTCGGCACCCGGGCGGATGATAAATGAGTAAAGTCGAACATCTCGAAAGCATTATCGATCGATACGGTCCGCATCTCCACGACGCGCCGTTTGACGGCTGGCAGGCTGACCGCAAGATCGACAAGGTAGTCAATACGCATTGTCCCTACTGCGGCATGCAATGCGGGTTGAAGCTGCTCGTCGAGAAAAATCATGTAGTCGGCCTCGAGCCGCGATACGATTTCCCGGTCAACGAAGGCCGCCTCTGTCCAAAAGGCGTCACCGCATATCTCCAAACGCACCATCCTGACCGGCTGGAATACCCGCTTATCAAACGCAACGGCAATTTCGAGCGCGCGAGTTGGGATGAGGCACTCGGCCTCGTGACGGATAAATTCAAACAGCTGCAGGCGAAGTATGGCAAAGACTCGATAGCTGTCTATTCGGGCTCGTCATTGACGACCGAGAAGACATACCTCGTTGGCAAATTCGCACGGGTTGGGCTCGGCACGCGTTACATCGATTATAACGGCCGTCTCTGCATGGCCTCCGCCGCTGCGGGGAACAACAAAGCATTCGGTATCGACCGCGCCGCAAACCCATGGAGCGACATACCCTTTGCTGAGGTCCTGATCATCGCCGGGGCAAACTGCGCCGAAACGTTTCCCATCATCAACGGCTTTCTATGGAAACAGCGTGACAATGGCGGCCGTTGGATCGTGATCGATCCGCGGGAAACAGCGACAGCGCGGCAGGGCGATCTGCACCTGCAGCTTAAACCCGGGACCGATGTTGCCGTGGCAAACGGGATGCTGAATGTCCTTATCAACGACGGTCTCATCGATCAAAAATTCATTGATTCGAGAACGAACGATTGGGAAGCGACCATGCAAGTCGCCCTCAAATACACGCCCGATGTTGCATCCCAGATCTCGGGCGTGACGGCAGAAAGAATAGTGCATGCGGCACGGCTCTACGGACGCGCAAAAACGGCGATGGTAATGCATGCACGCGGCATAGAGCACCACTCGAACGGCACCGAGAATGTTTTGAGTTACATTAACCTCGTCCTCGCCACCGGTCAGATCGGCGGCCGCGGATGCGGCTATGGCACGATCACCGGGCAGGGCAATGGTCAGGGCGGACGCGAGCACGGGCAGAAGGCCGATCAACTGCCGGGCTATCGCTCAATGCTGAATCCTGAGCACCGAAAATACGTCGCCGGTGTATGGGGCATCGACGAATCAGAGATGCCAGAACCCGGGGTATCTGCCGTCGAGGCATTCGATAAAATGCGAAACCGCGAGATCAAGGGGCTGCTGTCCATCTGCAGCAACATGATGGTCTCGTTGCCAGATACAAACCAGGTGCGCCGGTCACTCGAGACTCTCGAGTTCAACGTTAACATCGATTTCTTTATGTCTGAGGCGTCGCGTTATGCCGATGTCGTTCTGCCGGGCACGACCTGGGCCGAGGATGAGGGCACGACGACCAATGGGGAGGGCCGTGTCATCAAGATCAACCAGGCGATAGATCCGCCGGGCGAGGCACGCCGCGATTGGGAAATATTGCAGGACATCGCGCGCCATCTCGGACGGGGAAGATATTTCAACTTTAGTTCGCCGCGAGAGATCTTTGACGAGCTTCGGCTCGCTTCTAAAGGCGGCAAGGCCGATTATTACGGAATTACTTACGAAAAGATCGAGAGGCAGAACGGCGTCTTCTGGCCGTGTCCATCCGAAGACAGCGAGGGAACTCCGCGCCTGTTCGAGGAGCGTTTCGCCCATGAGGACGGCCGGGCTAAATTTCACCCGATCGAATATAAAGGCGCCGCCGAAAAGCCGGACGACGAGTTTCCGCTCATCTACACGACGGGGCGCATCGTCCATCAATACCTTTCGGGCAATCAGACACGCCGCATCGGTTTTCTGGTGCAGCAGTGCCCCGAACCTTTCGTCGAGATACATCCGGAGACGGCACAAAAGTACGGCATCAACGATGGCGAGCGCGTAAAGGTTGTATCCCGAAGGGGCGAAGGCATCTTTCCGGCTCTCGTCGTAAAAACCATCAGACCCGACACGATCTTTATTCCGTATCACTGGGGCGAACAGCTTGCGGCGAATCAGTTGACGAACGCCGCGCTTGATCCGACATCGAAAATTCCGGAATTCAAGGCGTGTGCCGCGCGTCTGGAAAAGATCCATTCGCGTGAATTGCCGATACTCGGCAAGGGAAGAAAAGGCACGAGCTTGAGCGAGGTGCAGAGAGGCAAGTAGGTCTATGAAAGAGACGATGTTCATCGATCCGCAGCGGTGTATAGGATGCAGGTCCTGCGTTGCCGCGTGCCGCGAGTGCTCGACCCACAAGGGCTTTTCGATGATATTCGTCGACTACATCGATCGTGCGGAGACGACCGCAACGATGCCGACGGTCTGCATGCATTGCAATGAGCCGACGTGTGCGCAGGTTTGTCCTGCCGATGCGATAAAGCAGACAGAGGACGGCATTGTCATGTCTGCTCTAAAACCTCGGTGTCTCGACTGCCGCAATTGCGTCAATGCATGTCCGTTCGGCGTGCCGAAATACAATTCTCAGATGCACCTGCAGATGAAGTGCGATATGTGCTACGACCGCACATCCGAAGGCCTCAAACCGATGTGCGCGAGCGTTTGTCCGACGGGCGCGATAACCTTTGGCACTTATGAGGAGGTGGTGCCGCTTCGCCGGACAAAGCCGGTAAATGTTCACGTCTTTGGCGATCAAAAGGTCGAAACGCGTGTGTATATGATGCTCCCGACCGACAACGATCATGTTCTGGTGGACGGCGGCGATGAGTTTGAGTTTGAGGGGCGCGGCGCTCAAACCGCCGAATCGTGGATCGACACACAGGTCGAGGACAGCGACAAGAGCAACGAATTCTAATGAACGACTGGCAAATGCAATAAATAACGTGCTTTCCGACGAGTCGGATGTCCGTGATGCGACCGCGGGCCATCAGGCAGAGTTTCCATATGGCCAGCAGAACGAAGCGCAGGTCACGCGACGTGAATTCTGCAACTTCCTCTTCCTGACCTCGACGGCGCTCTTCGCCGGAGCCGCGGGTTTCGCGGGCAAGGCATACTACAACAATCGTCGTCACATCGAACGTGGCCCTGAACGCATACCGGGTGCCGCCGCGATGGAACCGGGCACCGCGATGAACTTCAACTACCCAAAACAAGAAAGCGCGATACTCATTCGTTCAAGAGATGGCAGCTATCACGCGTTTGGGCAAAAATGCACCCACCTGTCGTGTCCGGTGCATTATTCAAAGGAGCACGACCGGCTTGAGTGCCCATGTCACGAGGGCGGTTTCAGTGCCGAGACGGGCGAGGTGCTTTACGGTCCCCCGCCGCGTCCGCTGGATCGCATCTCGATCGAGGTGCACAATGGCGAGGTTTTCGCGGCCGGCCGAGAGGTGCGTGGGAATGGAAATGCAAGTTAAGACATCAAAATACGGCGTCGGCAATCAGCCGCAGCCCCGCGGACGCACCGCCGTATGGCAGGCGCGGCTTGCGATTTTCGTGATGATCAATCTCGCCCAGCTCTGGGTACTCTCGGCCGCCGTCGAGGCGGCGCTCGGCCACGAGTACCGCCAACTCGTCCCGCTCGTGGTTGCTTCCGGCGTCTGCTGGCTGATCGCGTTGTCGATCTTTCTCTGGTGGAAGCCAGCCGAGCCGGGCAATCGCCCCGGCCGATGAATTTTCGCCCGCGGGCGCGAAAAAATTCACGTATCGGGCTCCTTTCATTACCACACTCAGGCTTGCAACCTGTTGAAAACACTGCATAACCGCTCAAGTAGATCGTCTTATGGAAGCTAAAACATTTCGACCTGGTGCTGGAAAGGCTTTGTTTCTCTCAACAACCGCATTCGGTGTTTCCTTCGCCGTCTGGGGCCTTGTCGGTGCGCTCGCGCCGACGTTTACCCAGCTTTACGGCCTCAGCGCCACGCAAAAGAGCCTCATGATCGCGGTGCCGGTGCTGCTCGGATCGGTCGGCCGTATCGCCGCCGGCATGCTTGCCGACCGATTTGGCGGCCGCAAGGTCTTTGCCGCGCTGCTTGTCTTTGCCGCGCTGCCGGCTGCTGCAATAGGATTTTCGACGAGCTATTCGCAGCTCATTGCATTTGGCCTACTGCTTGGTGTAGCGGGAACGACTTTTCCGGTCGGCGTCGGATTCACCTCGCGCTGGTTTGCTCCGGAAAAACAGGGAACCGCCCTCGGAATCTACGGCATGGGCAACATCGGCCAATCGGTTGCCGTGTTCTTTGCACCTGTTCTCGCGATCCAATTGGGTGATTGGCGATACGTGTTTTTCATCTTCGCCGCGATAACGCTCGTCTGGGGAATCGTCTTCTATCTCACTGCCGAAAACGACACCACGACCGCGCGTCCGCGCACCATATCTGAAATGATGGCCCCGCTAAAAGCATCGGGCATGGCGTGGCTACTGGCACTGTTCTATTTCCTGACGTTCGGCGGGTTCGTCGCCCTAGCTCTCTACATGCCGACGTTTCTCAAAGAGATCTTTGCTCTCACCCCGACCGACGCAGGCGCCCGGACCGCCGGGTTTGTCGTTCTTGCAACTCTAATGCGGCCGGCGGGCGGCATTCTCGCCGATAAGTTTGGAGGCGCCCGCGTGCTGATAGTTGTATTTACCGCGATCGCGGGTTTGTCGCTTCTGTTGAGCTTTACGACGATCGCTCCGTTCACGATCGGAGCACTCGGCTGTGCCGCGGCCCTTGGTCTCGGTAACGGTGCGGTATTCAAACTCGTTCCGCAATATTTTCCAAAAGAAACCGGAACAGTCACGGGACTCGTAGGTGCATTTGGCGGGCTGGGAGGATTTTTCCCGCCGCTTGAATTAGGCCTTGTGAAGGATGCTACCGGCGCCTACACCTTCGGCTTCGTTCTGCTGTCGGCATTCGCCCTCATCTGTCTCGCGGTCAATTACACGGCACTGACCCGCAGGCCCGCAGTGGCACTCGCCTGAGATCGCAATTTTGTTTGCTCAACTAAATGGAATGGACTACGCGCTCATTCCATTTTGTTGGCGTGGGCGGCAGCATTTTGCGTATCGGTGTTTGTCAGCCTACAATTGCGTTCGTCAGATGGCACTTGAGATCGAAAAAAAGTACAAGATCGACCCGAAGCGGCTCGCTGAACTGACAGCGAAACTTGGCGAGTTAAATGCAGAGTTCGCTTACGAGACCTTTGAGGAAAATTACCTCCATCGCGGCGGCAAACTTGACGAAAACACGGCCTTTTTGCGGCTCCGCAAGACCGATTCCGTCAACACGCTGACCTATAAAGAAAAGGCCCAGACCGAAGGCGAATTCAAACAGCAGATCGAGTTTGAGACCGTGGTTTCCGATGTCGAGGCTACCGAGCACATCATCGAAAAGCTGGGCTACAAGCTCTCCGTAGTTTATGAAAAGCGTCGCAAGGCTTGGCATCTGGGTGGCGTCGAGGTCGTGCTCGATGAGGTACCGTTCGGCCACTATATGGAGATCGAAGGCAAGATCGACGACATCCTCAAGGTAGAGGAATTGCTCGGCGCCGCCGACCTCCAGGTCGAACCCAACGGCTACCCGCGCCTAACCTTAAGATACGGCAAACCGAACGGCGAAGTGATGGAATCTCGTTTTGCAAAGTAGTTCAGGTGTCCCGTCCCACTGTCCCACTTTTTTTCACGCTTCCGGCGGTCGTTCCACCGTTCCGAACGTTCCAAACGTTCCAGGCGTTCCAAATCGTTCCAAACTTGAGTGTGTTGTTATCAACTTTGCAAAGAACCTGCACGGTCTCACACCTGTGCCCGGCCTCACGTTAGCAGAACAGAAACCGGCATGAAAGCGCACTTTGCGTAGATCGACGTATTTTGCGTAGATCGCGTGAAATTGGAGAGCGATCTTTAATACTGTGCTATAACGTATTTGCAACCCGTGTCAGTTTAGGGCTTTTGCTAGGGATGAAAGCTCGCATCCTCACTCTCGCATTTGTAATGTTCGCCGTGCTCGGCTTTGCGGCAATTGATTTTCGCGCGGACTCGACCGATCAAACAAACACCACTGCGACAACCTGGACGATCACGAAGGTCGAGGACACGAACGACGGCCTGTGCGATGCCGACTGCAGCTTACGCGAAGCCGTCGCGGCAGCCACAAGCGGCGACACGATAGTTTTCTCGCCCCTCTTCAATTCCCCCCAAACCATCACGCTCCTCCTCGGCCAGATCACCATCGACAAAAACCTGACCATCACCGGCACCGGCTCAAATCTGATAGCGATCAGCGCCAACATGTCAGGGCGGATATTCAATATGACCGGCAGTATCAGCGTGATGATGTCGGGCATGAACCTTCGCGATGGGCGCGTGGGTGCAAATCTAGAAGATGGTCGCGGCGGAGCCATTCTCTTCATCATCGAGAGCGGGAATGGAACCCTTGGCTTGTCGAACATGGAATTCACAAATAACGCGGCGTATTACGCACCAGATCATTATGGGCTCGGAGCGGGTGTATATTGTTATGGCTGCACGATCACGGCGACTAACCTTCACCTTCACGACAATGTTGGTCCTGGAAACGCATCTGCGATCGACGCCGATTCGGCAACCGTGAGCATCAGCGATTCGGTAATTGACCGTAACATCGGGGGCGCGACGGGCACAACTCTGATCGTTCAAGACTCAAGCGTGACGGAAAACCTGATTGGAGGTATCAGTGGGAGGAATATAACGCTCATCAATTCAACCGTAAGTAACAACCACGGACGTGGGGTGTTTGGCGGGGGTGGTGCGTCAACTATGAGCATAGAGAATTCAACTGTCTCTGGAAACACCGATGGCGGACTCTCGAACGATGGGTTTGCCGTGATCAAAAATACGCTGGTGAGCAATAATCAAAAGAGCAGCGATGGGGCCGGTATTACGAATTTCGGTACGATGTATATCTATGGTTCTGCCATCACGGGAAATAGTGCGGGCCAGAATGGTGGAGGACTCGTCAACTCGATAGGCCAATTGGCCCTTATAAACTCGACAGTAAGTGGGAATTTTGCGGGTACTACTATTTCAAATGCCGTTGGAGGAGGAATCTACGGACAAGTGGATATTGCGAATCCGAACGGCCGTCTTATTCTGACAAATTCGACGATCACCAACAATCAGAGTTCCGGCAATGGTGGCGGCTTACGACAGGATCTTCAGGGCACTACAAGAATCCGGAACACAATAGTGTCAGGCAACACGTCATCTAATACAAGCTCCGGAGATGTGTCCGGAGCGGTCATTTCCAATGGGGTGAATCTGGTGGGAAACACGACGGGAAGTTCCGGCTGGCTCGCCTGTGACCTATTAAATGTAAATCCGATCCTTGGGCCGCTTGCCGAAAATGGCGGTGGCACCATGACTCGTGCTCTTTTACCCGGCAGTCCTGCGATCGATGCAGGAAACAATTCAACGGCCATTGATCCTCAGACGCAAATGCCGCTGATCACTGATCAGAGGGGGTTTAAGAGAGTCTCTGGCGGGACGGTGGACATCGGGGCTTATGAGGAGCAGCCGGTGATAACCGGAACAGTCACTTATGGAAATGCTGTAGGATCTCCGACACCCCGTTTTGTTTCAGGCGTTCTGTTGACCGCTATTGGCCCGGCGAGTGTTTCTGCGACGAATCGTCTTGACGGCACATACACGCTTGGCGGATTTGGAAGCGGGTCTTATACAGTTACCCCGACCAAGGTCGGGGACGTTAACGGCATTTCGTCGTTCGATGCTGCCCGCATAGCCCAGCACGTAGCGGGTCTGAACAATCTGACCGGCAATCAGTTGATCGTCGCCGATGTGAGCGGAAACGGCACGATCTCATCATTTGACGCGGGCGAGATCGCCCGTTATGTTGCCGGACTCAACAACTCCGGCGCAACTGGCAATTGGATATTCCAACCCGTGAACAGATTCTATCCGTCAGTCACAGGCAATCTCGCCGGCGAGGATTTCATCGCCCTCCTCATGGGTGAGGTTTCAGGGAATTGGCGAGAACCAGTCGGCAGTCGGCGGTCGGCAGTCGGCGGTCGTTGATTCCAGCTGCGGAGCAGCGGCATATTTGTAGCCCCACATGGAGTGAAGCGGAATGTGGGGAATGCAGGAAAAATGATCGAGAACCCGCGAAGTGGGTGACATCTCGACATGAGTGAGAGAGGCGCTGCATTGCGCCATTATGTCGCCCGCTCCGCAGGCTTGAGGTCCTGAATGGAACCCAACCCCACGTTCCGCTTTGCTTCACGTGGGGCTACAAATATTTTCGTCGGCTTTGCCGACTGGCAAGCAAGATGCTTGCCGCTCCAGTCGCCGAAACACACAGGCCACCTAAAGTTCATCAAGGCGGGCACTGTTTACGCCAACCGGCCAACCGGAGCTTCCTATCAAAAAGCACCTCGCGGAGCAGTGCCCGAGAGGAAGACACCATCTCACGCCGCAAGCAACGTGAAAAGCGCTTCGGCTGAGTAGAAGTTAGTTAAATATTTTTGTAAATGCCTCCGGCAGGCGATGGTTTTATTTCCATTGGCTTGCCGGAGCTTTTGGCGCTGTGAATTTGTTCGGAGGCGCGAAACCAAATTTGTTCAGCCGGTGAGTCCGAAAGACATCAGAACAGACGAGCATTTTGAAGACAATGTTCTATTCTATGAATGCTTTCATGGAAACAGTCGCTCGGGCGTCGGCGGCAAGTCATCAGACAGGCTGGACAGGACTCTGGCGAAGGTACTGCAGCAAAGCGGTGAATAGATGATCAAGCTTAGCGAGAAGATCGTAACCGATGTTGATGCTTCAACCGCGCGTGAGTGGCTGGAGACCAACGGTATTGGCGG
>JADMIO011741652.1_pt1 | contig 15980 bp, 30 predicted proteins | sample 8958161 | NCBI WGS metagenome assembly JADMIO01 (sample SAMN16585339, study PRJNA669376) | soil metagenome | isolation source: Crop rotation soil | place: USA: Cullars Rotation, Alabama | collected 2011
CTTTCCCGGCGGGTTCTTCCGCCTTAGCAGCGGCCGGCTGTGGCGCGGGCGACGTAGCCTGACAATCGGTACTCGCCTTTGCCGCCTCCGGCGCTTTTTTAGGGGCTGGCTTGTCGCTGTGCTTTTTAATCTCCGACTTGGCGAGTTCAACGGTTGGTTTCGCGCCCCTTCCAACCGCCTTCTCAACGGCCTCGATTGCCTTCTTGGGAGTTCCAGGGGCCGCGAGCAAATAAGCCACGGTTGGCGGCAATTTTCCAATTATTGGAAAATCGCAATTCCTTTCGTACACGTTCTTTAGGTTGTACGCGCTGCTCAAACCTATCTCTGTCTCACACTCCACCCATTGCTCAAAAAGTCCCTTTCGTTCGGTAGCCAGAACTTCGTGGGCTTCGTGGACCGCTTCGCCCACTTCCATGCCAGACTCGCGAAATCTGTCGCTGAGTTTTCGCAACCGCCCGGCAATGTTAATCAGCTTGCCCTTCACGTCTTTATCCACGCTCGAATAGTCGAACGTCGCAGCAGTTAATTCTTTACTCACCGGCTAATACTCCATTAGTTCCTTGCCGCCCACGAATCCGAGAAATCAAACTGTCGTTGTCACCTGCTCGTCAAAATGTCCAAACCAAAACTTTTCGGCATTAACAATCTTCTCTTTCGCCAACTGCTCCTCTAAATCTTCGATGAGGTCTAGCCACGGCTCACCGCTTCCGCCCGCACAGCATCTCCCAATCGCGGCATGTGCCATTCGATAGCAGTGGCTCATTTGCTCTTGAAGCATCGCGATATATTCCTCTGCTGAAAACCCTGGAAATGGCTTCCCGCGATGCGCTATGAAATCGTCGCAACTTGCGCTGCATACGCATTCGATCATTAACATCGCTCGATTGAGTCGTTCGTTGGTGGATGCTTCGCGTAATCGTTTCATGGTTTTCTCCCTACGCAGCCGCGCCGGCCGCTTCCCTGTCCATTGCCCTGTGTCCGTCGATTTCCTTTTGGATATCTGCCACCATGAAATCGAGTTCCTGTTTTTCGGCGTCGGTCAGTTTGTTTTCCTTGCGGGACTTGTAAATGAAGTCCTCGGCCTTTGTGAGACGCTGGCTGGCGTCGGCGCTCGCGGAGTCGATGGAACCCAAGCCGTCTTTAATCGTCTGGCTGAGAGTCTTCACCGCATCGCCGGTTTTCATGTTGTTCTGTTGGGCGACACGCTTGGCGCGGCTTTCCGGCCGGTGATCCTGACCCTGCGCCGCGTTGCCGTCGTCATCTTCCGGGGCCACCCCAACGATGGATTGCAGGCTGTAGCGCCGCAGATAGGTCACGATGGAACCGATTGACTGCGGCCCGTCGTCTTTGGCAACTGCGGTTAGCTCACCTTCGATCCACTGTCCGCTCGAATGCACCAGACGGGTTTCGACCGTAACGACATTGCCGTCCGCACGGGGAAACTGAATGACCGCCAAGCCGTTCTTCGCCAGCGGTGCCCGGCAGGCGTCCCAAACGCTCGCGAGGTCGGCATACTTCGATTTGAAAAACGGGTTGGCGCTATCTTTCTGCGCCGATTCGATGTCGCCCTGCGCCTTGGCCAGAGCCATTGATAGTTCCGAGATTTCTGTGCTCGTCTTCATGTGCCAAACCTTTCTTCAAATGCTTTGACTCCGTATCCTGAATAACGACAATCATCAGGCGGTGGATTCTTCGCCCAATAATCGGACTCCATGATTCGCAATTGTTCTTCGGCCGCTTTCTTCGCCGCTTCACACTCGCTACGCCGCCGCACGACCTTAGAGACGCACTGGCTTATCGCCTTCGCAGCCTCGGCCAATACCTGCCGCTGTTCTTCGGGCAGCTTGGGCCAGGCGTCCGGCTCCGCCGCGTCTTTCAGCCGTCTGCGGGCGCTGGCCAGGGAATCAAAGCAGGCGTCCCACTTGTTGATCGCTAGTTGTTCGGCAATCGCCTTGCTGTTGATCGCCTGAAATTCCGGTGAGTTCGATAGCGCCACTGGCGGATAGTTGCACCCGCGCGGCATCCGCTGGCCGTTGGCGTCTACACGTCGATACATTTCAGGGTGGATTGCCGCATCCACGCGTGCGTGGTCCGCGTCGTCAATACAGGGGCTAGTCTGTCGTGGTTCACTAAGCATCACGAATCGCCTCCAATTCAGCCATAACCATCTCAGCCCCCTCTCGCCTCATATCCACCAGTAACTCCTTGAGCACTTCCCCGGCCTCAGCGCGTAACGGCCTGACGACGTACATGCACAGGAAATCCACGTAGCGGTCGGAGATGGTTGGGGCGGTTTGTTGGGGGTTGGCGATCATGTGCCCTCAACTTTCGCGATGGCGGCATATCGACGAGCTAATGCAGTCGCAATCGCGTCAAGGTTCTCAAAGTTGATTTCATTGAAAGACGGTCCAGGCTCGCTAAGCGTGTCAGCGTCTTGCTCAATACTGGCCAGCGATTGACGAACCGATTCGATGTGGTCTTGGATCGTCATTGCTTCGGCTCCCATCTGTAAGTCGCCCGCAGCGTTGTAATGGAGGAAGTGAACGGCCGACGGCGTTCGACCGATTCGAGATACCATTTGCCAACGCGGGGGCCGCAGTCAAACGACACGTCAAGCGGAATACAGTCGCAGTTGTCCATTCCATCCACGGCAATCAAATCGCCGCGATCTAAGCCCTGCTCAAAGACTTCTCGCTCAAGGTTTTTGCGAACGTAGTCTTCGGCAAGCGAAAGCGCGGTTTCGGCTATTGGGATCATTCCGATCATCGTCTTCACCGGGCTACGCCTTTCGTGGGTTGGTTACGCCGGCCTCATCACCAAATACCGACGAACGCTACCGATGCTGTATTCGGGCACATCAACATCCCTTCTCGCATCCTCGCGCCGCCTCGGTCCAAACGCTCTAATCGCTTCACAGGCCGCTTGCGGGCACGCTTTGACAACGGGCGTGGATTGCGGAGTAGTCGGATGCGGTAGGGGTGGGTGATCATGAACGGACCTCCATCACTTCACACTCCTGCGAATCCAGCACGCACCCGGCAAACACCGGATCGTCAATCGCCAGATAGCCCCGCTGGACTTTCTGAGCCTGAAACCAATCGCTGACGATCTCTGCGCCGTCTAGCACGCGGATCGTGACAACGCGCGCCTTGCGGCCCCGCAGCGAGCGGCCATAGACCAACTTGCCATCGGGAGCGCGGAACACGGGCCTGCCGAGATGGAATCCGCAGCACGGCCCGCGTTGTCCGGGGTTGTTGACGTTCTGTAGGCGGGTGCCGAGTTTTAGAACGGACATGCGTTTATCTCCGCTTGTTCTTCCGGTGTCATCTCGCTCCGCGTCCGGTTCGCCCGCTCCGTTTCGAGCGTCAGCTTGTGCGCCCGGTTGTCGTTCCGTGCGCCGGTGTGATTCACGTCCACGCCGCGCGGCAGATCGGCGACGTACTTTCGCCACTGGTCCCCGCCCAACGCGACCGCCAGTGCCTTCATCTTCACGAGCCGATTCACGCGAACGTACCGCCGTCGCCGATACCGCTTGACTCGCTTCCCGTTCCGTAGCATTTCGATTTCGGGTTTGCCGCGCCGGTCGCTCCGCTCGCGAGCCAACCAGATATGCAGATAGCCGTCGCGATCCTCGCCGAACTTCATTCGCTTGCGCTTGCTGCCCACGAGCGAAAAAACTTCGCCGGTCGTCAGGTTCACGTCTAAGGTTCCGTCTCGTAAGCATTGGCATTCCAGCGATTCCTCGCCGGGTGGTAAGTGAATCTTTTTCAACTGTCCTTGTCGCATCGGTCGATCCGTCTCTACGCAAAGCTCTCAGCCAAAACGCCCGCCAAAAGCGGCACGGCGAATGTGATTAGGATGGGGAGGATCATTTGCCGTTGCACTCCGCCATTGATCGAATTCGCTTTGACAACACCGCCGCGTCGTACCAACTGAATGACAGTTCTGGATTGCTCGCGAACCGGCCCATCTTGCCAAGGCACTCGGAAACATGGTCGTCGTCGTACAGGAAGATGTATTTCTCGCCGTCCTTGACGAGCACCAGCACGTTTATGTCAGCGATGCGATTCATGCCGCCCTCAATTCCCCAACCGGATCGCCCGCGTCTTGATACAGGTCGTCCACATCAACGTCCTTCGGTTCGTCCGGTTCTCGGTCCACGGCAACGGTGATCGTTACGCTGCCGAGGACAATCGTTTTCCAAAGTTTCTCGGTAAACATGGCGACTCCATTCGTGTTAGTGCCGAACGCGCCCGCTTGCGTCATGCTCGCGGGTCGCATCGGCAATCCCTGCCGCCCCCGCTCCAACGAGGGCCGTTCTTCTCCGGGTCCGTGTTTCAAATGGCAGTGGGCCGGGCTTGATTCCGACTTACTGCGTCCAGTCAGCGAGAGTGTTCGGGACACTCTAAACCCACCCTCATCCGTCGATGTAAGTTGCTATCTTCGAGCTTTAGGCGGCTGATCGTGGCTGTCACCCACTGGACCGTCATTGCTCTTGGGTCGTGTTTCGCTGTCACGTCCTTCCGTGATGCCACTGCCAAACGCCTCGGGCTGGAATTGCACCAGCTTGGTGAGTCGCAAATTGTCGTCTGTCCTAGGCTCATGCTCTCACCAGACTCGACTTGCCCGCGTGTCCCTAAACCACGCCGCCGAAGCACACTCGTCTTTCCGAGTCGTCAACATGGTTTGCGTTCACGAGTACCATGCTTCCTCGTTACCCCTCACGGGCCGCTACGCTCGTGGTTTGTTACTAATCCCTCGCCCGACGCTCTTTCGCCTGCTCTTTGTCGTACTCGCGCTGGTAGGAGCACAGAATCGCGAAGCCGGCAGGAATGACCACAGCACCGTGCGTCGGATGCTGGACAGTCCGCTGCTTCGTGATCCGCAAAAACGGACCCTGCAACGATTCTTCGTTCCAGTTGGCGGGCAACAACAGCTCCACGCCGTCCAGAGAATCGAGGCAGTGCTTCGCGCCTTGCGTGTTGCCTGGAACCAATTGCGGCGAAGGTTTCTTCGGAGTTGAATAGCCGGACGATTTCAAGTAGTCGTCCCAAGCGAACTTGGATTTATCGCCCGGCGACTGTGCGACGATCAGGTACAGGTCGCCCTGACGGATGAAATCGCCTTCCGTCGCTGCCTCGCTAAATCGCTCGATTTGCCCCGGCTTAACTTTTAGGTCTTTGCCGTTGGCAATGCGATTAACTCGCCGCTGAATTCGTTCGATGGTTGTCAATGACATCACGTCGCTCCTATTGGATTGAGTTTCAAACCTGGAATCTGGGGACCAAGCCATGACTGGGCCTGTTCACATGTTTCGATTTCCGGTGGTAGGCCAAGACTGAACAGCCGCCCGGTTGAGCATCCGACAACAAATCGCTGCTCGCCTCGCCTGGTTCGGTAGATCGCCTCTGGCGTATTGCTGACTGCGTTTAGTCGTTCACAGCGACATTCAGCGCCAGACTCTTTCAGGTATCGCGCCCAGCCAAATCGTTCGATGCGAATGGACCGCACGTCGTTGTTTTGTTCTTTGTCGATCTGATCGACGGTTTGTGATTCCGGCCGCATGACGATCTGCTCATCAACGGGGATGCCTCCAATTGAGTACAACCCCCATCCGCTGCGAAACTCAACGGCCTTACCGTCTTCGCAATGCAGCAAGCCATCTCGCCATTTCACAGACGACGGAAAGCGCGACACAACTGGAATTCCAGTATTGGCATAGATCACCGGCACGCTCATGGACCATTGCAGAAACAATGCAAAAGCATCGCTGTCGAATTCAACGCCTAGAATATGTCCGCCCTCATACCAACCGCTCCACGCTCTCCAGTACACGCTTACATAGAGTTGGGAGTCGAGTTGGGAGTCGAGTTGGGAGTAGAGTTGGGAGCCGAGTTGGGAGCGGAGTTGGGAGTCGAGTTGGGAGTAGAGTTGGGAGTAGAGTTGGGAGTAGAGTTGGGAGTCGAGTTTTTGTCCGGCTGCGCCGGCTAACATTGACATGAAGATCGCACCAACAATCGGGCAATCCGCAATCACCACCGCCGCAGGTGTTTTATCCATCCGCGCCCACATCTTGCGAACAACTTCCCGCACCGATTCGTCGCTCGGCTGGTCCGTGATACCGTCGATAACACGCTGACGAAGTTCGTCGATGCGCGCCCACTGTTCGGGAGTGGCCTTGGTTATTTTTTTGGTTGCCATTTACCGGCCTCCGTGACATTGGGTGGAGGGTGATTTCATTACTTGGCTCCGACTGTGTGTTGGTCGATCCACTCGTTACGCATCGCTCCGATGACTCTTAATCCAAGCAATCAATTCATCGCCGCTGAAATACACGCGAGTTCCACAGCGGATCGCTTTGACCATGCCGCTTTTTTTCGCTTCCAATAACGACTCGTCGCCGATACCGGCAGCGCGAAGCACGCCCTCTCGCGTGTAAAGTCGCTCCGGCGCTATGATCCCTTGCACCTTCAACTTTTGACGGCGTGCAAACACGGCCTTAGCCCCTTCCAAGTTCGCGGGTGAATTTGTTGATTGGCCGTGCGCCGCCTTGAGCCGGCGGCAGCATCTTGCCTTCACGCAATAACTGGTTTCGCGTGACCCTGCCTGCTATCCACGCGCGGCGGGCAGCGTGATAGCACGTCGGGTGCAGTCCGCACTTTGTTTTTTCGCCTTCGGCAATTTTCTCCTCACAGCCCAGGCAGCGATTCTGCGAGAGTAGTAAGTCGATTCGCTTTTGGCCTTCGTCCGTAATCCTGACTTTCACAACGTCCCACTCCTTCACGACGCGAAACGCGATTTCGCTCATTCCCAAATCGTTCTTTCCGTCGCGTCCGTGACCTGTTGTTCCTTTAAGTTCCAAAAACCCAACCGCCTACTCATCCCGGCAAGGATGAGTGAAGCGGCCGGGCGTGAATTCACGGCGATCGTTGTGTCGCGTGGCATTTTTTGCACTCGCGAACAGACTCGCCCCACAGTTCTCCGGTTGGCACGCCGCTATCGCGCCATTCGGACCATTCGTGGTTGCACGACATAAGCGAATCCGTAATGACGTAGGCAATTAGCCCTAAAGTCGCGAGCGCTCCGCCGATGATCCAAATCATTGATTACTCCAACCGAAAAACGCTGGTCTTCGGGCACACCTTCAACTCACTGACGCAATCGAATTCTTCGCTCGTCGAATATCTGCTCCCCATTTCTTGGTCCGTTAAAACCTCAATTTCCCAGCCACCCTTCGCGTCAACAGCGACCATGAATAAGTGATGATCCAACGAGATGATTTGCTCGCCGTCGCTGCCTAGCAAAACTTGGTGCCCAGAATCAACCACGTCATTCCAGAGCGACCACCAACACAGATCGCTCGCGCGATCGCACCCTGGATTGTTCACGAACCCGTGAGACGCCATGTACTCGGCTTCGGCTTCGTTCTCAGTCCAGCCGAGGAAATTGCCGTTCGCGTCGTAGGCGTTGAATTCCTGCCCACAGCGGTGAATCTCGCCGCCCATCGAAAGCGATTTGATGAGCACGCTTTTGCCGTCTCGTCTTTGCCTGTGGTAGCCGCTCTGCTTTTTCTTCATTGCAGTCGTCATTTCATTTCTCCTTTGCCGGGATGTTCGCGACCGTTGTTGATCGCGATGGGCAGATGGTAACGATGTGGCAACACGAATGCAACACGTTTCTACACGTATCAAATCGGTTTATTTCTTAAGCCAATGGCCTACAAGGACTTGCGTCTACGTTTTTTTTCGCGAACATTCGTGTATGGCGACTCTTAGTTACGATGAAGTTGCAAAGCTCGAATCGTTACTCCTTAGGCTGCAAGGCTTTGTGGAGAAACTGAAAAACCAATCGACGATACTCACGCCAGCGCAACAGAAACGCATCGACACAATGCGTGAAAAAAAGCTGTGTTTGGTGTGCGAACTTCCGCTTGAAGGGCAGGTTCGGCGCGGGTCGCACCACGCTTGCTACAACGGCGTGAAGGATCGAATTGACGCGGGCACGCTCCCGGAGCAGCAGGCCGTCAACGAAGGCATTTGGAACCCGTCGAAAAACAAACCAGGCCGCAAGGGCCGTTACGAATCAACCGCGAAGAAAGCGATCGACCGCGCAGCACGAAAGGGAAACAAACACGGGACACGTGGCGGGACAAAGACGCCGTAAGTCCTTTGTACGGAGGGTAAGCGAATGGCTAGCAGACTGATTCGAAAATTATTGCCCACCCCGTCTGTTTCCCGTCGTTCATTTTTTGCCAGAGATTTCGCACGTTTGCCACCGCGTTGATTCATTCGCCAATCGAAAAAACGGTCAGTTTTCGGGACAGATCGCGGGACAGCAAATCATGGATGGGCTTCGCGTAATGGTGCGGTCGAAGGGAGAGAATCGACCGCTCTTGCTCTACTACCGCGATCCCGAAACCGGCAAGGAAGTATCGAAGTCTGCCGGCACTTTTGATCGTCGCGAGGCGGACCGCGCGGCGGCTCTGTGGGAGAATGACTTGCTCGATCGGCGGGGCCGCGACGGTGCGTCATGGGATTGGTTTATTGAGCGATTCACGAACGAACATTTGGCAAGCCTTTCGCGCCGCGGTCGCAACAGTTACGTTACCGCGCTCAACCAGTTCCGCAGCATCGTTTCCATAACGTCGATGCGGCAAATCGACGCCAGCATAATCAGCACCTTCAAAGCTGGCTTACTTGCACGCAAGCACCCCAATAGCACCATCGCAACCTATATGGGGCATCTGCGCGCAGCGTTGAACTGGGCCGCTGGCATTGGATTGATTCGCGAGTGCCCCACAATCAAGGTGCCCAAGATCGGCAAGCGGAAGTTGATGCGTGGTAGGCCGCTCACTTTCGACGAATATCAGGCCATGCGCAAACTCGCCAAGCCTGCCCTGCAAAGGATGCTTGACGTTCTCTGGCTCTCAGGCTTGCGACTTGGGGAAGCTCGGCGACTATCGTGGGATAGCCCACCGCTCCAGGTTCAAGTCGATGCGAAGCCCTATCCTCAAATCCTGTTCTACGCCGAGGGCCACAAGGCGGGCCAGGACGACACGACGCCAATAACACCAGACTTCGCCGCGTGGCTACAGAAGACTCCCAAATGCGATAGGAAGGGCCGCGTTGTACCGCTGGGCGGCTCGCTTGAGAAAGTAAGCCAGAGAATCACGGACCTGGGCCGGGCTGCTGACGTGGTTGTAAACGACAAGGGGAAGTTTGGCAGCGCTCACGACTTTCGCCGCTCATTCGGGACGCGATGGGCAGCCAATGTTCGACCTGTGACGCTACAGAAGTTAATGCGTCACAAGTCAATCGAAACGACGCTGATGTATTACGTCGGGCTTACATCGGCAGACGCCGGCGCTGAGCTGTGGGGCTGCCTACCTGCCGACAGCAAAGATTCCCAAGCTCAATAAAACGTCCGGCCTAGTCGAAGCGATCTTGTTGTATTCGGCAACGGTCTTTTTGAGTTCAGCTAGATTGCTTCGCGTTGGGCGTTTGAGCGTCGTTATCCATTCGACTTCACTGCTGTCGGGGTCAGGATCGTAAAGCCCAAGTCTGTATCCCATCACAAAGCCTGCGTTCCGCGTTTTCCGCTCCCCCTTCTTAGAAGTGCGCATACTGATCCGCCTCTCAACGTCCCCGCGTCCTCATGACTTCGGGGCCGCTAATGATTCGAGCCGTCGCCCGTGACAACTCGGTGCAAAACTCCGCCCCCTGATTGGGCGGCAATCTTACCAAGCCTATTAGAAAAGCAAGGTCGATTTCCCGCTGATTGTGAAGAAAGAGTTTTGTACGCCTGCTGACAGTGACGGGTGCCAGCTTGCCGGTGTCTCGCGACTCTGCGGGCTAGCGAAGATGTGCCGGCAGGCGCTTTGGTGAAGGGGACGATGATAGCGGATGTACACCGCGCTCGTCAAGGGTCACGCTAGCGGATTTTATTGCGGGTTGCCGACAGCTAGATCAGCCGCGCCGTTCCGTAGAGCCGAATGAAGTAATTACGCCACCATCGGGCTACCTTGACGTTGTGGCCGCGAATCTTGGCCCGATGCCTGATCCCAACCTAGCGCTTTAACCGTATTGAGCAGGATCTCGTAAAGCTGGTCGGAGAGCTTGAACCGCTCGCGATTGATTTCCAGCGATCGCAGAATGTTTCCGGTAGCGTGTCGCTCGGTAGCTGCGCGCCAATCGCATAGCATCTCCACCAGGTCGATCAGCGTCATGCCGGCGACGCCCTTTTCGCCATGGAACTCCGGGTGGTGGCGATTGTTGGCATAATGATGCTTCAGGTAGATGTCCATCGCCGGACCGCTCTTCTCCAGCCCATCCTTGTACTCCTGGCTGCCGTAGGTCAACCCTTTGAGCAGCGGCGTAAACTGGTCAAGGGCCTCCTTCTCCGGCGTATCGAGCTTGCTCTGGTCGTGCAGCTTGGCCCGCAGTGCTAGTTGGGAGCCGAAGTGGTACAGCCGCTCGCTGACGTTGCGGATGTGTTCGAGCGTGTCGCTAGTGCTGTCGTAGCTCATTCCAATGACCTCCATGCAAAATCGGTGTCGTGGTCCTCATAACTCAGCGTAATGATACCGGCATCGCCATCGTCGCCGTCAAGAGCCCGCACGGCCGCTGCCTCGGCGTCCGTTAGCCGCCTGGTGTTGAAGATGGCATGGATATCGACGGGCGTGGGCAGTGCGAGCGACCGGGCATAGCTATCTGCCGTCGTATGCATGCCGTGCTGCTGGCACCACAGCCAGGGCGCGACGTCGAGGGTGAAGGGGATTTCGATCATGGATCACCAAAGTAATGGTAACGACATACTTGGCTCAGCAAACTTGGCTTGCTCATCTTTTAAGCAGTTCGATCACGGGATATCCACGTACTGGTAACCATTGTGAATTTCGCCGCCAATCGCTACCCAGGTATATATCAGGACTTTGGTATGCCCGTAACGCCAGGGCTCAACGAAACGCGACAAGATACCGAACCGTAGCTCGATCGGCGTTGGCCAGAAGACGTAGTCGCCTTCGCGGCATTTATTCGAGAGTCGCCGGAAGGTACGAAAGGGGATTTCGATCACGTGTATTTGGCCCACACATCGGGAGCGACCTCTACCACCATGCAACTGCCCAGGATCTGCCGCCGCAGGCCGGCCCAGTCTTGCCGGGGCTCGCCGATCTCCTCACGGGTGCAACCGACCACTTCAGCGATCCACTCGTCGCGGCGTTCTTCGTAGTCGATCGTGGTGAACGTGTCAGCAAACTGCAGCAAGCTGCGGATGCACTCGCCCTCCATCGAGTGGTATTGGAGATCGCCGAAGGGCTTACCGAAGGGGATGGTGATCATCGGGCTTAGTCTCGGGCTCTGGGACGAACGCCTCGCCGTACTTGCGCCGCATGTACTGATCCGTCGCAAGTTCTAAATCGCCGCACTGGACCAGCAGCTTTAGGATTTCGCGCTGATCTTCTTCGGTGATGACGTACGTTTTGCCGTTCTTCCCCAGAACCTTCCGCACGGTATGCCGTAAGTTCACCTTGCTCATCTTGGTCTGATAGCCCGATTCGATCAGCGCTACCATGATCTCGGTCAACGTCATCGGCTTCGTGAATACCTGCCCAATGGCTTGTAGAAGCGGCGTATCGTCCGGTTGCCGGCCCTTGAGCGGTGTTTCGACTCTGGCAAAGACTGCCGGTTCGTTGCTTCTGGCCCGTCTGACGAGCCGCAATAGCCCTTGGTCCCGTAGCCGCATGATGTGGTCGTACACAGACCGCTTGTGCCACGGCCGGGCCGGTTCCGCATTCTCCAGAATCGTCACGATATCGTTGACCGTGAAATCGCTGTCGAGGGGAATCACCGATTCGATAGCCGCGCCCACCCGGCCCTTGCGAATCGATACCTGTCCCAGCAGCTCCAATTGCAGAGCCGCGATCTTCTCTAGCGCCACTTCGTACTCGCGGCGGATCGTCGCAATGGCCCGGTCCCGGTTGATTCTGGCGCGTTCGCGCAAGGCGTTGAATTCGTCGAGCATAGACGAACGGTATCGCGGTTCTGGTTGTCGTCAAATGTCCGGGCATATGTGTGGTTATACCTAGCCAGTGCCAATCAAATGCAGGGCAAGGCGGGTTAGCGACGGTTAGGCCGATAATCTGCGTATGCGCCTGAATGATTGGTTAGCGTTCATGGTTTAAGGCTGCTCTACCGTCGAGCTAGGCAGGCTATTGAGTTCGGCTTGCGATTGCTTCCATTCCGCGTGAACGGCTCGCACCGATCGCGGTTGCTTTTGCGGACCGATACGCGCAAGCACTTCGTTAATGTCGGCCGGTAGTTCTGCCAACAGTGGAAGGATAAGGATAGCGACAGTGCGGCCGTAGTCTGGGTCAGTAAATGGCATGAGAGAATTATACCGTCTTGGGCGCATAAAAACGCCCGCCATTGCTGACGGGCGAATGACCAACCAGCCTAGCCTTGCGGCAGAACCCAGGGGTTCTTTCAGTAGGGTGGAACCTTTGAAAGTTGGCCTCGCGGCGAACGCACGCATTCTACCGCTCGGCAGCCGGGGAGGGCAAGGCTTGTCGGGTTTCGCGGCTAAAAAGCCCTCTACAAATAGCCAAGACTTGCTTTTCTAGGACGAATGCCCAGACTGGAGGGTATCGGTATGTTGGAAATGGCCTACATTTTCGGTCTGACCGTCGTTTCGATCTGGGGAATTACCAAAAGCGTCGAGGGCTATCTGTGAAGTGGTATCTGGTAGCTGCGTTTTCCATCGGTTCCCTGCTCGGGTTCGCCGGCGCCGAAGGGCGCAACGCAGTCGTGCGCTCCCGGCTACAAAGCGACTTAGCCCGCGCCCGCGAGCAATCTTTGGCATGGTCCGAACTGGCCGAAGAGCGCGAGAAGGAATGCCACGCACTGCATAAGCAACTGGAGGCTTCCCAATGAGACGCGGTTTCACGCTGTCCGAATTGATGATCGTCATCACGATCATGGCTATACTCGCCGGGCTCGGCTTCTCGGCTTTCACTGGGACAATGAATCTGGCCCGCGAGCAGCGCACGCGGTCGGAAATCAACCGGATCAACGGGCTGATTATGGAGAAGTGGGAGAGTTATCGGACGCGTGCAGTGCCAATAACAATCTCTCCGACGACAAACCCCAGCCATCAAGTTAATCCGTTGCCGGGTCTTTTTCCCAATCAGCCGGGCCGCGGGATCGCGATGGTCAGGCTCTTGGCGCTGCGTGTTTTGATGCGAATGGAGATGCCTGATCGAAAGTCCGATATTGTCAACCCCACAACAATGCAGCCGGAAGTAGCTGGCTTTGTGGCCGGTACAGTTGATCTATCGGCATGGATGGGCGCTCGGCCGTCGCTGACTCGAAGCTACCTAAATAAAGCGATGAGATTCACCGGCGGCGATTTGAGCCGGTGGACGCAAGAGAATGAAGGCGCGGAATGTCTCTATCTGATCCTGAGCGCCATGCGCGACGGCGACAAGTCGGCGCTAGACTATTTTGACAGCACGGAAGTCGGCGATACCGATGGCGATGGGATGCCGGAAATCTTGGACGGCTGGGGAACGCCGATTGGCTTCATTCGCTGGCCAGTCGGTTACGTTGAGTCGGCGACGTTTCCAGGTAGTGAGACAATGCAAATCGTCGGCCCGCGGGCTCCCGACCCATTCGATCCGGCGAAAGTCGATCCGCATTGGAACTTCACACCGCAGCCGTTTGCCTTGTACCCGCTGATTTACTCCGCCGGCCGCGACAAGAGTTACGACATTGTTAGTTCGCTCGATCCCGGTTTTCGCTATGCGGTTCCGCCAGCAGCGGCGTCCGGTAATCCGCTCAATCTGCCGAACGATCCGTATTTCATCCCCGCGGGAACGTCGCTGACTTCACAGGTCCAAATCGGCACGCCGATGGACGTGGACGGGGACGGGTTTCTCAACTTCTCGGACAACATCACGAATCAGGCGACGAAAGAGTAGCGCGAAGCCAAGCGTGTACGTCGTTTATCCACTTCTGCCTTCGGCCACAGGCCGCGCAGGGCGGTATGCCAAACCTGTCCGTCAACGCCTTAATCCGGTTGCCCAATAGCGTTGGGTCTTCGCCGGGGAATAGTTCGGTGATCTCGGAGTCCGTGAGGGGCTTGGGGGCGATTGATGGGGGTGGAATACCGGGCGGTAGTTCGCTCAGGGGTGAACCATTTGCGCGCCAGCGGATATAGCGGACGATTGCAGACGCATGGTTGATCCCAAATGCTTCCGCAAAGAAAGTGATCCATTCGCGCCACTCATTAGCCAGAGGCAGGCCGCGACACTGAGAACGTATTTTCTCGTGAGGGTATGGTGAGTTGCCAACAATTCCGCATCCGCGGCGAGTGCATTTCACATCCCGGAAGCCTTTATCGTCTCGCTCGCCAATATCTTCCCAGATGCAATTCATGTGATCGTGCAGGCTGAAGCGCTAGCGTCGCAAAAAGTGGAATTCGAGCCAAGAGGCAGAGAATGTCCGCAGTTTCCTACAGCAGTCGCCCACGTAAGCCCGCCTGAGTATGAAACGACACGCTTCGCGCTTACTGTGTACGTTAATCCAGTGGGGATGAACGCTCCGCAAATTGCTGGTGCACCCGACGAGGAAAAATGGCAAGAGCTAGTATTCGTTACGACGTATGAACCGTTAATGTCTGCGCAGTCGGTGCAAGGCGGGACGCTGGGAGGTCCGTTGACTACGCCAGAAATCGTGATCGTGGCGGTAGTTGTCGGAGCCCTACAGTTGCCGCAATTGACTGGCTCTGGATCAAACAGCACCGACGGCAATAACGCCACCGGCACGATCAACGTGACGATCGACAGCGGCATACCAAGCAGCCAGCACGCAAACGCGATGGCGGTAAACCGGATGACGAGAATTAAGCGGGCGCGGTTCATGTTTCTAGCGGCGCTGCTACGATAACGCCGTTAATCAAGGCGGCAGCACCACGCTTACCGTTGTTGAGTGTGGTAAGTAAATTGACCGACGTAGTTTGGCTGCTTGTGTTCGTCAGGTCTTTCAAGATGTCCACGGTTCGCGAGCCCGCCGCCAAATCGCCCCCGCTCGTATTCTTCACCAAAATTTCCCCCGTGAACGGCTCCAGGAAAATCAACCCAGCTTGCTCGGCGTGTCCCCACTTCGAATGCCTAATCAGTTCCGTAACGCAGCCTAGATCATCGCCGTAGTCCCGCCACACCATTTCATGCACTTCGCAGCCAGGCCGCAGGTTGTTGGACGAACCGAATCCGCTGGCGCCGGTGACGATGCCGCTATAAATCACGACGCCGTTTTCGCTTCCCAGGTTAATGCGATCTTTGATCTTCGCCATCATCTCATCGGCCAAGGTATCGAGCGTGGCGCTGTTGTTGACCGTCGAGCCGTCCGCGTCGATCTCCGCAATGAAGTTCGTCCGGTATGACATGATCGTCCCGGCCTGCGCTCCCGTCAGGCTGGTCGTTTTCTCGATCGTGTGATAAGGCGCGACCAGATGGGCGTTTGCCGCCGTGTCAAACAGCGAGTATTCCAGTTCAAGCCGCTTGGGGAAGTAAAAGCGGATTTTCTCAGGGGCCACAGATAGATTCAGGTCGGTGCGTGGCGTGTCGTCTAGCAACCGCCGGCTCTGGCTGCTCAGGATTGATTTGGCGGTCGTAAGGTTGGTCTGTGCTGCCCCGATGCGTTGCACGGTGAATGTGTCGGCAATCGGATCGTAGCAGAGCACGTTTTGGGTGGCTTCCAGAACCACGCCGATGGCATCCCAGGCCGAACCGTGGAACCGGAAGTTCTCGGGCTCGTTGCTCGGGACGTAGCCGCTCGTAGTCAGCGTCGGGGCGGTGCCCGCGATCGCAGACGGCAGATTACCCCACAGGTCCGCGAACATCGTCTGCCACGTCCAATCCGAACCGCTGTCGCGCTTTCCAGCACAGTGGGATCCGAAGCTTGGAATTCACGTGACTTGAAGTC
>JADMIO010001345.1_pt1 | contig 15977 bp, 12 predicted proteins | sample 8958161 | NCBI WGS metagenome assembly JADMIO01 (sample SAMN16585339, study PRJNA669376) | soil metagenome | isolation source: Crop rotation soil | place: USA: Cullars Rotation, Alabama | collected 2011
CGGCCTGCCGGTGCCGCCGGGCTTCACGATCACCACCGACGTCTGCACCTACTACTACGACAACAAGCGCACCTACCCGTCCGTGCTGAAGCAGCAGGTCCTGGACGGCCTGGCGCGCGTCGAGGGCATCACCGGCCGGAAGTTCGGTGATCCGAAGAACCCGCTGCTCGTGTCGGTGCGCTCCGGCGCCCGCGCCTCGATGCCCGGCATGATGGACACGGTGCTGAACCTCGGCCTCAACGACGAGACCGTGCAAGGCCTCATCACCGACGCCAACACCGAGCGCTTCGCCTGGGACTCCTACCGCCGCTTCGTGCAGATGTACGGCGACGTCGTGCTCGGCATGAAGCCCGAGGACAAGAAGCAGGCGGACCCGTTCGAAGAGATCCTCGAGAAGAAGAAGCACGCGCGCGGGGCGAAGCTCGACACGGATCTCAGCGCGGCGGATCTCAAGGAGCTGGTCGGCGAGTTCAAGGCGCTCATCAAGCAGAAGCTCGGCGTCGACTTTCCGAGCGACCCGCACCAGCAGCTCTGGGGCGCCATCGGCGCGGTGTTCGGGTCGTGGCAAAACGATCGCGCGATCGTCTACCGCCGGCTCTACGGGATTCCCGACGCGTGGGGCACTGCCGTGAACGTCCAGGCGATGGTGTTCGGCAACCTCGGCGACGACTGCGCGACGGGTGTCGGCTTTTCGCGCGACCCCGCGACCGGCGAGCGCGCGTTCTACGGCGACTTCCTGGTGAACGCGCAGGGCGAAGACGTCGTCGCCGGCATCCGCACGCCGCAAGCGCTCAGCAAGAAGGCGTCGATCGAGGACGCGCGCGCGCAGGGCATTCCCGACGCCGACCGCCTGCCGTCGCTCGAAGAGACGATGCCGAACCTCTACAAGCAGCTCACGCAGATCGCCGGCCGGCTCGAGAAGCACTACCGCGACATGCAGGACATCGAGTTCACCATCGAGCGCGGCACGCTCTACATGCTGCAGACGCGGAACGGGAAGCGCACCGCGCCCGCCGCGATCAAGATCGCCGTCGACATGGTGAAGGAGAAGCTGATCGACAAGGAGACCGCCATCCAGCGCGTCGACGCGAGCTCGATCGACCAGCTCCTCCACCCCGGTCTCGATCCGAAGGCCGAGAAGAAGCTGATCGCGAAGGGGGTCGCCGCTTCGCCGGGCGCGGCCGCGGGCGAGGTCGTGTTCAGCGCCGACGACGCCGAGACCGAGGCGCACGCCGGGAAGAAGGTGATCCTGGTCCGCGTCGAGACGTCGCCCGAGGACATCCACGGCATGAACGTGGCCGAGGGCATCCTGACGGCGCGCGGCGGCAAGGCGTCGCACGCCGCGGTCGTGGCGCGCGGCATGGGCAAGACCTGCGTCGCCGGCTGCAGCGACCTCGAAATCCACTACGAGGGTGAATACTTCCTCGCGAAGGGCGGCGTGCGGGTCGCTCGCGGCGAGTGGATCACCCTCGACGGCTCGACCGGCGAAGTGTTCCTCGGCCAGGTGCCGACCGTCGCGGGCGAAGGCGAGACCGGCGACTTCGCGACCCTGATGGGCTGGGCGGACAAGACCCGCACGCTCAAGGTCCGCACCAACGCCGACACGCCGCACGACGCCGAGGTCGCGCGCCGGTTCGGCGCCGAGGGCATCGGACTCTGCCGCACCGAGCACATGTTCTTCGAGGCCGACCGCATCGACGCGGTCCGCGAGATGATCCTCGCGACCGACCTCGCCGGCCGTGAGAAGGCGCTCGCGAAGCTGCTCCCGATCCAGCGCGGGGACTTCATCGGCATCTTCCGGGCGATGAACGGCCTGCCGGTGACGATCCGCCTCCTCGATCCCCCGCTCCACGAGTTCCTGCCGCAGACCGACGCCGACACCGACGAGCTCGCTCGCAAGATCGGGGTCGACCCGACGAAGCTGCGCGCGCGCCGCGCCCAGCTCCACGAGATCAATCCGATGCTCGGCATGCGGGGCTGCCGGCTCGGCATCGTGTATCCCGAGATCTACCTGATGCAGGTGCGTGCGATCATGGAGGCCGCCTGCCAGGTCGCCAAGGACAAGATCAAGGTGATTCCCGAGATCATGATTCCGCTGATCGGCCACGTGAACGAGCTCGCCCGGCTCCGCAAGGAAGCCGACGACCTCTGCAAGCAGGTGATCGCGGAGACCGGCCAGAAGGTCGCGTACATGATCGGCACCATGATCGAGGTGCCGCGCGCCGCGCTCACGGCGGACGAGATCGCGCGCGAGGCCGAGTTCTTCTCGTTCGGCACGAACGACCTGACGCAGATGGGCTTCGGGCTCTCGCGCGACGACTCCGGGACGTTCCTCCCGACGTACGTCGACAGCGGCATCCTGCCGGTCGACCCGTTCGCGAGCCTCGATCAGGAAGGCATCGGGCAGTTGATGGAGGTCGCCGTCCGCAAGGGCCGCGCGGTGCGGAGCAACCTCAAGATCGGCATCTGCGGGGAGCACGGCGGCGACCCGAGCTCGATCGATTTCTGCCATCGCACCGGGCTCGACTACGTGTCGTGCTCGCCCTACCGCGTGCCGGTCGCCCGGCTCGCGGCCGCCCAAGCGACGCTCGCGGCCCAGGCCGCGAAAAAGAAGAAATGAGCGGACGGGGTCGTCGAGGCTCGGGGGACGTGCGCGGAACGACGCGCGTCTACGGCATCCTCGGCGACCCCGTGTCGCACAGCCTCTCGCCGGCGATGCAAAACGCCGCGTTCGCGGCGGCCGGTATCGACGGCGCATACGTGCCGTTCCCCGTCGCGGCGTCCGGTCTCGCCGCGACGCTCGCCGGGCTTCATGCGGCGGGCGTCGCCGGCCTGAACGTGACCGTCCCGCACAAGGAGGCCGCCGCGCGCCTTTGCGTTTCGCTCCGGCCGCGTGCCCGCGCCTGCGGCGCCGCGAACACGCTGATCCGGTCGCCGAAGGGATGGGTCGGCGACAATACGGACGGGGCTGGCCTCTTGGCTGCGCTCGCCGAGCAGCGCTTCGCCCCGCGCGGAAAGAACGTCTTGCTGATAGGCGCCGGCGGCTCCGCGCGAAGCGTGGCGCATGCGTTCGCCCGTGCCGGCGTCGCACTCCTGCTCGTCGCCAACCGCACGCCGGAGCGCGCCGCCGAGCTCGCCGCCGGCCTCCGACGGCGCGATGCCTACGCCGCCGACCTCCGCGTGCTCGCGAATCCCGACGTGCTCGCCGGTCTCGACCTGATCGTGAACTCGACGTCGACCACGCTCGGCGGCGATGCCCTACCGGCGATCGACTACGCCGCGACCTCTCCCACCCTTCTCTGCTGCGACCTCATGTACGGCAAGAAGCCGTCGCGCTTCCTCGCACAGGCGCGACGCGCCGGCCGGCGCACGATGGACGGCAGCGGCATGCTGCTGCACCAAGGCGCGCTCGCGTTCACGCTGTGGACGGGCAAGAAGGCGCCGGTCGCGGTGATGCGACGCGCGCTGCGCAAAGCCACGACCGCCGGCTGATCGGCGCCCCGTCCTGATTCCCGGATAGCGCGCGCCGAAACTGTCCACGTTCGGAGACGCAGTCCACTCCTCCGCGGTCCTCCACGCTCGCAAACCAAGCTCGCACATCGCCCCCCGCTGTCGCTCGATCGCGGCCGCTGCGCCAGCGTGAGACACAAATCACGCCACGTTCCAACTTGGCGCGCTATTCGAGCGCGACCGCCGGCACACGGCACCGCGATTGCTGCCGAGCCGTGCCAGCGCGTGACGCAGACGCGATCGTTCCGCTCATCCAATCACGAAACAACGACATTCAGGATCGCTACGAGCGAGGAGGATTCGATGGCTGACAAGAACGTTGGACGCAAACGCGCGGCCGCCAAGAAGCGTCGCCGCAAAGGCAACGCGAAAGTAGTCGCTTTCGCAATGAAGCCCGCTGAGTCGCCGCACGAATGGGACATCCTATTGAGCGGTCGGGAAAGCACCGTCGCGCGAGCAAACGCGTGGGCGAACGCCCGCATCCATGAAGCCGGTTCTACACCGGCTGAACCCGAAGGATCGATCGAGGCATCCTTTGGCGTTGCCTGGGTAGATCCGACGTTTCCGGTTTTCTACCACGTGCTGGTGAACGGCATCGACATCGGTGCGCCTCGAGACGCAACCGGTGGCCGCATCGTGCGAGAAATCGCTCTTGAGCCTGGTGAGAATCGTCTGGATTGGTCGATTCGTCACACAGGCCAGGGATGGAAGAATGCCGTGTTTCTGAAGGTGAACGGCAAGGTCTTCAAGCTCAACGAAGATAGCGATCCTTCAGCGGGCACAGACGACGACGTGTCGAGCAAAACCGTCGTTTTCACGATCTGAGGAGACGACCATGCACACCTACAGGATCAGTGTACTCTCCTTCGTCGCCTGCCTCTCGGTGGCGTCGTTCGCTGCAGCCGATCCGCTTCAGGCACCCTTCGAAGGTGAGATGTCCGAAACCGAGCTGACCTTCGTCGAAACCACGTTGCCACCCAAGGTGACGCCCGACGACGTCCAGCCCGCGGGCATCGCTCAAGCGTGGAGATCCTCCCCACTGCTCGAGAAGAACATGGCCACCGTCAATCCCTTCAACAGCACGAACTCCATTGCGATCATCGGCCGACCATCTTGGGACTCGCTGCTGGATAGCGCGGTGGACTTCAGCAACAAAGAAGGCACGCTCTCGTTCACGCTTTCTCCCGCTCTACTCTTCACGCCATACCCCGATTGGTATCTCGCAAATGCGAAAATCACCGGCAGCGCTAACACGGACGACGGGACAGTGACTGTGGGAGGCAAATACGATCTCGATTTCACCGACCCGCGATTCTACTTTCAAGCGCGTGTTCGCGAACGCGTCGGAGCCGAGTTGGACCGGCAGTATTCAGAGTGCAACCAGAAGTATGACGACACTATTCGCACGCTCGCCATCAAGAAACGCGGACCCAAAGGCAACAAGAAGCCCCTGACACCCGCGGAACTCGACGAGATGGCTCAGGCGCGGGACCAGTGGCATGCGACGATCGACAAAAAGGCCGTATGCTTCAATGCGGTTTTGAAAGCCGTCGTCGACGACGAGCTCAAACGCAAAGAGGAAGAGGACAAATTCGCTCCCTCTTTCTCGCTGGCGGGGAGTGTGAACTACAATTCCAAGGAGGGGAGCTTTGGCGGCGCAAATGCGAGCCTGGCGGCAGGCTGGAAGCTACGGGAACCCTTCGGCATCGCAGGGTCCGTCATCCCGTTGACGGCAAATCTGAGCTACGAAGACGCGATCAAAAAGACCGATAAGGATTCCGACGATACGGAGCGCGACCAGCAGGCTGGCGGCGGCGTCGAGATTGCCTATCGACACGAGTTCCAGGCGTTTGGCGCGGATCGCGCACTGGAGCTCGGAGGGGCATTCACGGCCCTCGCATGCTTGGACACGCCGTGTGCCAACACGAAATCGACGCTTCGCCTCAATCCCTTTCTCGCCATCGCGATCACCGACTCTATCGGCGGTCGTGTCGACGTAGTGTGGGAAGGGAACGGAGACGACTTCGGGTCGGCGGTGGCCGGCATGAGCATGAGTTATTCATTCTCGAAGCTCGGCGGAGGCTCGTAGCGACTTGGAGCATCGAGGAGTCGGCGGCGTTGGGGCAGGCAGCGCCGCCGACCTCTTTCCAAAACCACGGACCGCTGACCCCGTGCTCTCGCTCCCCTCTCACTCGAGCCGCATGAGCTGCCCCGCATAGTTCCGCGGGCCGGCGAAGCGCACGAGGATCGGCGGCTTCGCGTCGTCGATGAAGAACTCGGTCTTCGGGACGAACCGCTGCAGGATGGGGTCGATCAGGAAGTTCACGGTCGGCAGCAGGGTGAAGCGCGTCGTCGCGACCTTGCCGCCGGCGATCCGCGTGATCGTCGCGGCGCCGGCGCGCGCGAGTTCCATGTCGATCACGCGCGGCTTCGGGGTCGGCGCGACGGTCTGAAACACGAGCTTTCCGTCTTTCGCGTTGGCGTCGAAGTTCTTGAGTGCCAAGTTGATGAGCGGTCCCCAGTACGTGCCGGGGCCGATGTCGACTTCCTCGTCGACGGCCTGACGCTTCCCGTCGTCGAGATAGAAGCCGGTGATGCGCTTGCCGCCGACGTCGATCTTGAGGTCGACGACGGGTGTGCCGCGCTTGTCGCGGATGATCGAGCGGCCGCTGATCGACTCGAGACGATCGCCCACGCGCACCTCGGCCTCGTCCTCGTCACGCGAGCCGTCACGGAAGCGCGCGACTCGCTTCACGTGCAGGCGATCCCGCTCGCGCCGTTGCACGTACTCGATGATGCCGAGCACGCGCTTCCCGTCTTCCGCCCAGATGAAGCTCGTGCCGGCCGCGTCGCCCTCGACGTAGCCGAGCGCGATCGGCGGCGTCGGGCTCGCGGCCGCGGCCTGCGATGCGCCGACCAGCGCGCCGACGAGCACGATCGCCAGCGCGACCGCCCCTCTCATGGTCGCACGTCCGCACGCGCCAGCAGGTCGCTCGGGCTCGCGCCTTTGCAGCCGAGCCACGCGAGCAGCTCGCCGCCGCCGAAGTTGCCGGCGCCCCGGCCGCGCTGCTCCCACACGACCTCGCGCTTCGCGTCGACGGCGAAGAAACCGGGCACGAGCTCGTCCGCGCTCGCCGCGAAGCCCGCGGCGTTTGCGAGCGCAACGGCATTCTCGGCGACGAACGGATAGGGAAAGCTCGACTCGCGTGCGATCGCGGCGACCGTCTCGGTGCCGCCTGGGGCGAGCACGATGAAGCTCACCCCGCACGCGCGAAGGCGCGGCAGCAGTCGCCCGAGGCGGGAGAGCTGGGCGCGGCAGACGGGGCACGACGCGGCCTTCACCGTGACGAACACGAGGCGACCGTGACGGGCGAGCGCGTCGACGTCGACGACGGCGCCCGTGACGTCGCGCAGCACCGGCGGCACGACGGCCGTCGCCGCGACCGCCGGCGCCGGCAAAGCAGTCACCAACGTCATCGTCAGCACGAGCGTGCGCAGGACGGCCATGGGTCGACCATGCGGGGCGGGAACGCCCGATACAACCCTAGCGTGCCGGCATGATCGGGACGGGCGGCGCGCCGAACACGCTCGTGATCGCAAGGAACCCGCTCGCCCCGGCGTCCAAGTCGTACGACGTCATGAGCTCGACCCGGAACGGCCATCCCGACGGCCGATAGGTGAGCCGCGTGCCGACGCCCATGAGCCGCGTCGCCGCCTCGCTGATCGCGTGATCCTCGTAGACGGTGAGCGAGAAGCGCTGGCCCGCGAGCAAGTCCGACACGAGCGTGCGCTGCATGACGACGTCCTGGCCGTCGTCGGCGCGGCCCTGGCGCGTGAGCGAGATCAGCGTGCGGCCCTTGGCGCGCGCGACGATCGCGAGCGTCGGCAGCTCCGCCTTTTCTTCGTCGCCTGCCGGCGGGAGGAACGTGACGAGCGGCTTCACGCCGATCGGGTTCCGCTTCACGTGCGCGAGAAAGCGCGAGAGCGGATCCTCGCCACGCATCTCTTCCACGACCGGCACGATTTCGTCGCTCCGCTCGAGCAACCAGCGGGCCGGGCCGCGCGGGCCGTCCTGCGCCTCGACCGCGGTCGCGATCGCGAGCAATGCGAGGACGAGCATCGGAGCCCGAGACATTTGCGTGGTCCGCCTGAAAAAATTCTACGCCCGCCGACTTTCGGAAGAAAAGAAAAAAGATGCCCGCGGAGCGCGCACTCACGGAATTCTTCGCCGCTGCCGATAAGCCGAAACGAGGGATGGGGAGGCGTGTGCTCATGCGAACTATCAAGCCGATGCGCAACCGCTCGACCCGCTGCTTTTAGCCGTTGAGCCCGATGCTCTCCGCTCCTACGACGACCGGCATGACCCGCTCCGATAGCGCCGCCGAGGACCCGCGATGACGACCCTCTCTCGCCTGGGCGAGCTGCTCGTGAAGCGCGGTCAGATCGACGCAGCGCATCTCGAACGCGCGATGACCGAGCAGCGCACCCACGGGGGTGCGCTTGCGAGCCACCTGGTAAAGCTCGGCTACATCAACGAGGACGCCCTCCTCTCGTATTTGCAGAAGGAATACCGCCTCCCGGTCGTCGACCCGTCGAACCTCGACATCCCGCCCGAGGTGCTCGGCCTCATGCCGCCCGCGATGGCGCAGAAGCACCACCTGATTCCGGTGAACCTCGTGCGGTCCACGCTCACCATCGCGATGGCGGACCCGTCGAATCTGGTCGCCATCAACGAGGTGAAGTTCCTGACCGGCTACGACGTGAAGATCGCCGTCGCCGGCGCGACGGCCATCCAACGCGCCCTCGACCGCTACTACGACGCCGCCGCCAACTACGACCAGATGCTCACCGAGATGGGCGAGAACGGCGACGTCCAGCTCGTCCAGGGCGAGGAGGAGGTGAGCCTCCAGGACCTCGAGCGGGCCACCGAAGAGGCGCCCGTCGTCCGTCTGGTGAACGCGCTCTTGACCGACGCCATCAAGAAGCGCGCGAGCGACATCCACGTCGAGCCGTACGAGAAGATGCTGCGCGTCCGCTTCCGCATGGACGGCGTGCTCTACGAGATCATGCAGCCGCCGGTGAAGCTCAAGAACGCCATCACCTCGCGCATCAAGGTCATGGCGTCGCTCGACATCGCCGAGCGCCGCATGCCGCAGGACGGCCGCATCAAGCTGAAGCTCGGCAACAACCGCGAGATGGACTTCCGCGTCTCGGTGCTGCCGACGATCTTCGGCGAGAAGGTCGTGCTCCGGCTCCTCGACAAATCGAACCTCCAGCTGGACATGACGAAGCTCGGATTCGAGGAGAAGGCGCTCGCCGACTTCAAGGAGGCGATCTACCGCCCGCACGGCATGGTGCTGGTCACGGGCCCGACCGGCTCGGGCAAGACGACGACGCTCTATTCGGCGCTCGCCGAGCTCAACAAGGTTTCGTCGAACATCTCGACCGCCGAGGATCCGGTCGAGTTCAACCTCGTCGGCATCAATCAGGTCCAGATGCACGAGGACATCGGCCTCACCTTCGCCGCCTCGCTGCGCTCCTTCCTGCGTCAGGATCCGGATATCATCATGGTCGGCGAGATCCGCGACTTCGAGACCGCCGAGATCGGCGTGAAGGCCGCGCTCACCGGCCACTTGGTGTTGTCGACGCTCCACACCAACGACGCACCGTCCACGATCAATCGTCTGCTCAACATGGGCGTCGAGCCCTTCCTGGTCGCGTCGTCGATCAACCTCATCATGGCGCAGCGCCTGGTACGCGTGATCTGCGCGAGCTGCAAGGAAGAGTCGCCGCTCACGCCCGAGGCGCTGCTCGAGATCGGCGTGCCGCCCGAGATGGCACAGGACATGATTTGCTATCGCGGCGTCGGCTGCGCGAACTGCAACGGCACGGGGTACAAGGGCCGGCTCGCGCTCTACGAGGTGATGCCGATGGCCGATCTGATCCGCGAGGCGGTGCTCGCCGGCGCGTCGACGGCCGAGGTGAAACGCACGGCGATCGCGAGCGGCATGTGCACCCTCCGTCGGAGCGGCATCAACAAGATCGCCGAAGGCGTGACGACCGTCGAAGAAGTGCTGCGCATCACCATGCCGGACTCGCAGTCTGGCGCGGCGTAACGACGCTAAGACCCCGATGCGACACGGGGTGTCGGGGCGGCTGGGGTACCCCGTCGCGCCCGTAACACCGCGCCGCCTCGGCATGTCGCTTGCTCCCTGCAGTAGCTCGCGGAGGACCGTCTCGTGGTGAACATCCAAGATTTTCTGCAGCTCATGCTCGAAGCAGGCGCGTCCGACCTGCACGTCACGCAGGACAGCCCGCCCCTCATTCGGGTACACGGCGAGCTCCGGCCGCTCTCGTATCCCCCGCTCACGGCGACCGACACGCGCCAGCTCTGCTACAGCATCCTCACCGAGGCGCAGAAGAAGAAGTTCGAGGAGGACAGCGAGCTCGACTTCTCCTTCGCCGCGAAGGGCGTCTGCCGGTTCCGCGGCAACCTCTACAGCCAGAAGGGCGCCGTCGGCGGCGCCTTCCGCGCCATTCCGTACGAGATCCCGCCGCTCGAGAAGCTCGGCCTGCCGCGCTCCGTGATGGAGATGTCGACCCTGCCGCGCGGCCTCGTACTCGTGACCGGTCCGACCGGCTCCGGCAAATCGACCACGCTCGCGGCGATCATCGACAAGATCAACGCCACGCGCCCGGAGCACATCATCACGGTCGAGGACCCGATCGAGTTCGTCCACAACCACAAGCGCGCGATGATCAACCAACGCGAGGTGTTCGCCGACACGCACGGCTTCGCTCCCGCGCTGAAGCACGTCCTCCGGCAGGACCCCGACATCGTGCTGATCGGCGAAATGCGCGACCTCGAGACCATCGAGGCGGCGCTGGTCGTCGCCGAGACGGGCCACTTGGTGTTCTCGACGCTGCACACCAACTGCGCCGTCCAGACCATCAACCGCGTGATCGACGTCTTCCCGCCGCATCAGCAGGAGCAGGTGCGCGCGCAGCTCTCGCTCGTGCTCCAGGGCGTCGTGTCGCAGCAGCTCTTGCCGCGCGCCGACGGCCGCGGCCGGTGCCTGGCCGCCGAGATCATGATCCCGAACGCCGCCATCCGAAACCTGATCCGCGAGGCCAAGGTGCACCAGATCTACTCGCAGATGCAGGTCGGCCAGACGAAGTTCGGCATGCAGACCATGAGCCAGGCGCTCGTCGACCTGCACCAGCGCCGTCTCGTCACGACCGAGGAGGCGCTCGGCCACGCGACGGAGCTCGAGGAGCTGAAGACCATGCTCGGCCAGGGCGCCGGCGTCGGTGACAACAAAGTCCGTCCGATGGCGCGGCACTGAGCGCCGCGTCGGTCACGGCAACGTCTTAGGGGGAAAGAGCCATGCCAGTCTTCAAATGGGTCGGGGTCGGGCCGAACGGCGAGACCATGCGGGGCGAGATGGAGGCGATGACGCGCCAAGCGGTCATCACGCGCCTCCGCACTCAGCGCATCAATCCCGCGCCCGAGAAGATCAAGGAGAAGGGCAAGGGCTTCGATCGCGAGATCAACCTCCCCTCCTTCGGCTCGCCGGTGAAGCAGCGCGACATCGTCATCTTCACCCGCCAGTTCGCGACGATGATCGACGCCGGCCTGCCGCTCGTGCAGTGCCTCGAGATCCTGTCGCAGCAGTCCGACAGCAAGGCGCTCTGCAAGGCGATCAAAGAGGTGAAGGAAGAGGTCGAGTCCGGATCGACCTTCGCCGCCGCGCTGAAGAAGCATCCCAAGATCTTCACCGACCTGTACTCCAACATGGTCGCGGCCGGTGAGGTCGGCGGTATCCTCGACACGATCCTGAATCGCCTCGCCGCGTACATGGAGAAGATCGTCAAGCTGAAGAGCAAGATCAAAGGCGCGATGATCTATCCGGCCTGCATCATCTCGGCCGCCGTGCTCGTGACCGGCATCTTGCTCGTGTACGTGATCCCGGTCTTCGCCGACCTCTTCAACAGCTTCGGCCAGGCGCTGCCCGCGCCGACCCAGTTCGTCATCAACCTCTCGAACTTCACGATCAACAATTTCTGGCTGATCGTCGGCGGGATCATCGCGACGATCGGCGGGTTCGTCTTCACGTCGCGCACCGATCGGGGGCGCTACTACCTCGACAAGATCGGCCTGCGCGTCCCCGTCTTCGGCGACCTCATCCGCAAGAGCGCGATCGCGCGTTTCGCGCGCACGCTCGGCACGCTCGTCTCCTCCGGCGTACCCATCCTCGACGCTCTCACGATCACGGGCCGCACCGCCGGCAACAAGATCATCGAGGAGGCGATCTACGCGACGCGCTCCAGCATCAGCGAGGGCAAGACGATCGCGGAGCCGCTGATCGCGAGCAAGGTCTTCCCGCCCATGGTCTGCCAGATGATCGCCGTCGGCGAGACGACGGGCGCGCTCGACCAGATGCTGCAGAAGATCGCCGACTTCTATGAAGACGAGGTCGACAACGCCGTCGCCAACCTCACGGCCCTGATGGAGCCGATGGTGATCCTGCTGCTCGGCGGCCTGATCGGCGGTCTCGTCGTCTCGATGTACCTCCCGATCTTCAAGCTCGGCTCGGTCCTGGGCTGACATGACGATCCTCGCCGAGGACGAGGGCCCGCGAGGCCCGGCGGCAACCGTGCGCCCCGGGACCGCGCATGCGCTACGGCGTCGGCTGGGTTGGTTCCTCCTGGTCCGCACGGTCCTCGTCACGCTCTTCCTCGGGTTCGCGGCGTGGGTGTACGGGCCGCAAGAGGCGACGGGTCCGGATCCGCGGCTCGGTCTGATCGCCGTCGGCTACGGCCTGACGGCGATCTCGAGCCTCCTCCTGCCGCGCGTGCATCGCATCGCGCTCTTCGCCGGCGTGCAGGTGGCCGTCGATCTCGTGCTGGTGACGCTCGTGATCGTCGCGACCGGCGGACTGCTGAGCCCGCTCGCCGTCCTCTACAACGTCGTCATTCTCAACACCGCGCTTCTTCGCCTCGGGCGCGGCATCATGACGACGGCGACCGCCGCGGCCGTCATCTACGGCGCGCTGATGGCATGGCTCGCGTCGGCGTACCCGGGCGAGCTCGCGCTCGCGCCGCACGCCGTGAGCCACGGGACGATCATTCTGTCCTTCTTCGCCATCGCCGCCCTCGCCCGCTACCTCGCCGCGCAGCTCGCCGCTGCCGAGAGCCTGCTCGCGGCGCGCCAAGAGGACCTCGGACGCGTCGAGGTGCTGCAGCAGCTCGTCGCGAACGCCGTCGACAACGGCCTCGTGGTGACCGACGCGAACGGGCGCGTGATCTCCGCGAACCCGACGGCGGCGGAGATGCTCGGGCTTCCGTCGGGCGGCGCGGGACCGACGCTCGACACGCTCCTCCCGGGTGCCAGCGCCCTCGCCGCGGATCGCGAAGCGACCGAGCTGTCGATCGGCGACGGCAGCGACGGCGCCCGCCAGCTCCGCATCAAGGTCGGGACCGTGACGGACACGTTCCAGCACGCGATCGGCCGCATGTACGTCATCCAAGACGTCACCACGGTCCGCGATCTCGAAGCGCGCCTGCGCGAGCAGGAGCAGCTCGAAGCCTTTGCGGACAGCGTCCGTACGAAGAGCGAGACCGCCGTCACCGTCTTCGAGGGCCTGGTCGGCGAAAGCGAGCTCATGCGCCGGGTGTTCGGCCTGATCGAAAAGGTCGCGCCGAGCGATTCGACCGTGCTCATCACGGGCGAGAGCGGCACCGGCAAGGAGCTCGTCGCCCGCGCGCTCCATCGCCGGAGCCAGCGCGCCGACCGCGAGTTCGTGCCGGTCAACTGCGGCGCCATTCCCGACACGCTGATCGAGAGCGAGCTCTTCGGCCACGTACGGGGCGCGTTCACGGGCGCCGTCACCGACCGCCCGGGTCTCTTCCGCCAGGCCCACCGCGGCACCATCTTCCTCGACGAGATCGGCGAGCTGCCGCTCGCGATGCAGGTGCGTTTGCTGCGCGTCTTGCAGGATCGGCAGATCGTCCCCGTCGGCGGGACCCAAGCGATCACCGTAGACGTCCGCGTCGTCGCCGCGACCAACCGCGACCTCGAGCGCCTCGTCGCCGAGGGCAAGTTCCGCGAGGATCTCTACTATCGGTTGAACGTCATCCGCATCGAGACGCCGTCCCTGCGCGCGCGGCCCGAAGACATCCCGCTCCTCCTGGTGCACCTGCTCCGGAGCTGCTCCGAGCGGCACGGCAAGACCGTCGAGCGCGTCACGCCGCGCACGCTCCGTACGCTCTGCACGTACACCTATCCCGGCAACATCCGCGAGCTCGAGAACGTGGTCGACCATGCGATCACGCTCTGCGAAGGCGACGCGCTGACCGAACAGGATCTGCCCTCGCACATGACCGCGCAGGAGCATGCGTCGGCCGCGGCCGAGCCCGCGACGCCGGCGGCGCCGGTCTTCGGTGAAGGCTTGAACCTCGACGACCAGCTCGCGAACTACGAGAAGGACATGCTGCTCGCCGCGCTCGAGCGCGCGGGCGGCGTGCGGAAGCGAGCCGCCGAGCTCCTCGGCATCAAGTATCGCAGCCTTCGCCATCGGCTTTCGAAGTACGGGCTCGCGGCCGGCGACGACGACGACCTCGACCTGGGTCCGGGGTCGTTGAACTGATGGTCGCGCTCAGCGGCGCCGCCGCGACTCCTTCTTCCATGACCGTCGTCGATGGCGCGTCGGCTGCGCGCGTTGCTGTCGCCGACCCGATCAGCGGCGTGAATGTGACGGTCAAAAAGTGTCACCGTCAAGGAATTCGCCGGTTTTTGGCCGCGCAACGGGGCGCACGCAATGCGGTCTCGTACACGAAGCGTCGCCGCGTCCGCACAAGCGAGTCGGCAGTGCGGAGCGCGCGCAACGACGAAAGCCGCGTCGCCATTGGAAGCGCCGTCCGGTGCGTCCACACGCGCCACGCCCAGGGCGGTTGCTGGCACCTGGCTTGCTCCCTCACCAACCCAACAAATCGGCTTCGGGACGATCAACGGCCCGAGACACTAGGAGGCAGAGACAATGAGTAAGCAGAATCAGTCCGGTTTCACCCTGATCGAGCTTCTGGTCGTCGTCGCGATCATCGGTATCTTGGCCGCGATCGCGATTCCGCAGTTCGCCGCGTACCGCGCTCGGGGCTTCGACGCCCGCGCCGAGTCGGATTGCCGTAACGCTGCGACGGCCGAAGAGGCGTACTTCGTCGACAACGCGACCTACACCACCACGGTCGCTTCGCTCCCCGGCTTCTCTCAGTCGGAGGACGTGACGGTCTCGATCGCCGCCGGCAACGGCACGATCGCGGACTCCTTCGCGGTCACCTGCACCTCGCCGAAGGGCTCTGGCCTCTCGTGCACCTGGACGAGCGACCCGGCGGCCGGCGATCCGAACATGGACTGCAGCTGATCCTGAGTTGAATCCGCAGTACCCGAGCGCGGGTGGGCTTCGGCCTGCCCGCGCTCGTTTCATTTTCGGGGAGCAGAAGGCGCCCCCGTCCTCTGCTAGATTGCCCGACGCATGGAGACCATGACCCTCGCCCTCGTGTTCGTGTACGGGGCGATCATCGGGAGCTTCCTGAACGTCTGCATCGCGCGGCTCCCGGACGGCCGCTCGGTGGTGCGGCCCCCGTCGCACTGCCCGAAGTGCCAGAGCCATCTCGCCTGGTACGACAACGTCCCGATCCTGAGCTACCTGGTGCTGGCGGGCCGCTGCCGCGCCTGTCGGACGCGGATCTCGGCGATCTACCCCGCGGTCGAGGTGCTGACCGGCGCCCTCGCGGTCGCGCTCTTTCTGCGGCTCGGACCGACACTCGCCTTCGTCGGCTATTTCGTGTTCGCGGCCGCGCTCGTCGTGATCACCTTCATCGATCTCGACCACCAGATCATTCCCGACGTGATCAGCCTGCCGGGAATCGTCGTCGGCCTCGCCTTCTCGCTCGTATCGCCGCTCGTGACGCCGATCGACGCGATCCTCGGCGTGCTCGCCGGCGGCGGCATCCTGCTGCTCGTCGCATGGCTCTACAAGACGTTCCGCGGCCAGGAAGGCATGGGCGGCGGCGACGTGAAGCTGCTCGCGATGATCGGCGCCTTTCTCGGCTGGCAGAGCATCTTCGTGACGCTCTTCGTCGGGTCGGTGATCGGCTCGATCATCGGCGTCGCTCTGATGCTCTACGAGGGCGCCGACACGAAGCTCGCGATCCCGTTCGGTCCCTTCCTCGCCGGCGGCGCGCTCGTCTACCTGTTCTGGGGCGACCGCATCCTCGCCTTTTACTTCGGGAGCTGAGTCGTCGGGCGTTCGCCTGGGTGACCACGAGCGCAACCAACGCCGAGCTGTCCCAGAATCTCATCGGCTTTCGTCGCGCTCGTCCAGGAGGCTCTTCACGACGTCGGCCTTGCTCTTGGGACGTCGCGCCCGCCAATTCTTCGGCAGCGGCTTCACGGCGCGGCGAATCGT
>JADMIO011204700.1_pt1 | contig 15977 bp, 12 predicted proteins | sample 8958161 | NCBI WGS metagenome assembly JADMIO01 (sample SAMN16585339, study PRJNA669376) | soil metagenome | isolation source: Crop rotation soil | place: USA: Cullars Rotation, Alabama | collected 2011
CGCGACAACTTGTCCACGTGGAATTCTAAGCTTAGGATCCCAATGTGCTGGAAAGGAAGGCCTTCTTCGGCCGCTTGCGGAGGAAGAAGCCCGCCGCTTCGCCGCCGGCGCTTGCCGCCGGAGCGCCAGCCCTCGCCCGAAGCAACGAGCCGAACCCGGGACCGGCGGAGTAGCCCGCGGTTGGCGGACTACTCGGCTGGTTCGGCCACCTGCCCTGAGGATTGCATGCGGCTGCGGGTTGCCGCCGCCCGCGCCCGGTAGAGCATGAACTGCTGGTCGGCGATGACGCCGATCAGGATGACCGTGCCCATCACGGCGAAGTTCAGCGATGACGGGATGCCGAGCAGGTTGACCAGGTTCTGCAGCACCTGGAGGAGAATGGTGCCGAGCACCACGCCGACGATCGAGCCCTCGCCGCCCCGCAGCGAGAAGCCGCCGAGCACCGCCGCGGCGATCGCGTAGAGCTCATAGAAGTTGCCGTGGCCCGACGGCAGGATCGAGCGGGTGTACATGGCGAAGAAGATCGCCGAGAGCGCCGCCAGGACGTCGCAGATGATGTAGGCGGCGACGATCACCCGCGTGGTGCGGATGCCGGAATAACGCGCCGCCTCCTCGTTCTTGCCGACCGCGAACAGGTAGCGGCCGAAGACCGAGCGGTGCAGGACCACCCACATGATCACCGCGATCACCAGCATGATGAAGAAGGAATGCGGGATGGGGATCGATTGCATCGAGCCGCCGGTAAGCAGCGAGACGATGTCGGTGCGCCCGGTGGTCAGCCACTCGAGATCCGGGAAGCTCGCGCCGAACTTGAAGCCGGCGGTGGCGTCCGCGGTGTAAAAGCGCGCGATGCCGCGATAGATGAGCAGGCCGCACAGCGTCACCACGAACGGCTGGAGCTTCAGTTTGGTGATCAGCAGCCCGTGCGCCAGCCCCATGACGGCGCCGATGGCGAGCACGATCAGCGCGGTCAGCGGCCACCAGATGCCGTGATTGGCGATGAGGTCGATGAAGATGACGCCGAGCAGCGCGATGATCGAGCCGACCGACAGTTCGATGCCGCCGGTGATGATGACAAAACCCTGGCCGATCGAGAAGATGCCGAACAGGCCGACCAGGTTGGCGGTGTTGGAAATGTTGATCGACGACAGGAACAGCGGGTTGATGATTCCGACGGTCGCCCCGACAACGACGATCAGCACCAAGAGACCCAGGTCTTTCTTCAGCATCCCCCGCCCCGTTCCTAGATCGACCTGCCGACGGCCAGCCGCAGGATGTTCTCTTCGCTGCACTGGGCGCGGTCGAGAGTACCCTGAATGTGGCCCTCGTGCATGACCGCGACGCGGTCGGAGACGCCGATCACCTCTTCCATGTCCGATGAAATCATCAGTACCGCGACGCCCGATTCAGACAGGCCGCGCATCAGGCGATAAATCTCCGCCTTGGCGCCCACATCGATGCCCCGGGTGGGCTCGTCAAGAATGATCACCTTCGGCTTCATGGCGAGCCACTTGGCGAGCACGACCTTCTGCTGATTGCCACCCGACAAGGAGGACGTGCGCTGAACCACGTCGGCAGCGCGAATGTCGAGATCGGATCGGCTGCGCCTGGCGCGGACGACCTCGGCGTCATGCGAGACGAGGCCGCTGCGTGCGTAATTGTGCAGGTCCGGAAGCGTGATGTTCTGGGCGATCGAAAGATCGAGAAGCAGGCCGGTGCCCTTGCGATCCTCGGGCACCAGAAAGATGCCGGCAGCGACCGCATCGGAGGAGGTCGCGAAATGCACCTGCTTGCCGTTCAGCGCGATGCTGCCCGCGACCGGCCGGTCGATGCCGAAGAGGACGCGGGCAAGCTCCGTCCGCCCTGCTCCGACCAGGCCCGCCAATCCCACAATCTCGCCGGCGCGGAGGTCGAGATCGATCTCGCGATGCGGATAGGTGGTGGTGCGCAGGCCCCTGATCGACACCGCCACATCGCCGCGTTCCTTGGAGGGCGGCACGTAATCGACCTTGAGCTCGCGCCCGACCATCAGCCGGACCATGGCGTCGTGGTTGATGTCGGCGCCTTCGAGCGTGCCGACCAGGTTCCCGTCGCGGAGAACCATGACGCGGTCGGAAGCCCTGACGACTTCATGGAGCCGGTGCGAGATGAAGATGACCGAGATGCCGTGCGCCTTCAGGCCGGCGATCACCTCGAGCAGCTTCTCCGTCTCGGCGATCGGCAGGCTCGAGGTCGGCTCGTCAAGGATGACGAGACGCGACTGGAGGCTGAGCGCCTTGGCGATCTCGACGAGTTGCTGCTGCGCCAAAGACAGCCGCGCCACCGGCGTCGCCGGCGAGAAGGTAGCGCCAAGCCGGTCGAGAAACGGCTGAACCGCCTTTTGCAGCTTGTCGTCGTCAACCAGTTGCAGGAAGCCGTATTTCCTCGGTTCGCGCCCGATATAGACGTTGGCGGCGGCCGACAGGTTGTCGAAGAGGTTGAGTTCCTGATGGACGAAGGCGATGCCCGCCGCCATCGACTGGGCAACCGTCAGCGCAGAATGCCGGGCGCCGTCGATCTCGATGCCACCGCGGTCCGGGGCGATAACCCCGCCCAGGATCTTCATCAGGGTGGACTTGCCGGCGCCGTTTTCGCCGACGATGCCGATCACCTCGCCCGGCCGCACCTCCATGCTGAAATCGGCAAGCGCGACGACGCCGGGATAGGTCTTGCGCAGGCCCGACAGCCTGAGGAAGGGCTCAGCGGACGCCGACGTCACGACGGCAGCAGTTGCGGACGCGGTCATTGCGCCAAGGATATATCAGGAGCCGGAAATGCAGACCACCCGCAGCCGGTTCCCCGGCTGCGGGCAGTCAGCGACGGGTCTAGCCGCCGGAGAGCTTCTTCTGGAAGTCTTCCTGGAACTGCTTGACGTTGTCCTTGGTCAGCGTCAGGCCCGGGATGATCATGACCCCGTCCGCCGGAATCTTCGACTTGTCGCCGTTGAGGTAGTCGGCGATCAGGTGCGCGCTCGTGATGCCCCACTCATAGGGGTTCTGCACGACCGTGCCAGCGAACGAGCCTTCGGCAACGGCGCCGAGCGTGATCGGGTCTTCGTCGAACGCGACGACCGTGATCTGGCCAAGCTTGTTGGCGTCCTTGAGGGCTTCGTACATGCGCGGCGGGTTGTAGGAGTAGAAGCCGACCATGCAGTTCACTTCCGGATGGGCGACCAGCACGTCGTCCACGTTGGCGCGGGCGCGGGTCTGGTCGATGTCGTCGCCGCGGACGTCGATCAGCTCAAGTCCGGTGCCCTTCACGGCCGTATTGTAGCCGTTGATGCGCTCCTTGGCGTTATCGGCGCCGGGAAGACCGACGAAGCCGATGCACTTGCCCTGCTTGCCGGCCATGGCCTTCTTCATCAGCTCACCGGCCGCGGTGCCGAGCTCGGTGTTCGACGAGCCGACATAGGCGATGCGCTTGGACTGGGTCGCGTCCGAGTCGAACGTGAAGACCGGGATCTTCGCGGCGACGCCGTTCAGCGCGTCGGTCGAGGTCGGCGGATCGACAACCGACACCGAGATGGCGGCTGCGCCGGCGGCCACGAGGTCGTCCAGCATGCGGCGCTGCACGGCCGCGTCGGCACGCTCGGGATATTTGAACTGCAGGTCGAAGTCCGGCAGATCCTTCTGGGCGTGCGCAACCGCCGCTTCCATGATCTTCCAGAAGTCGGACGGGCCGTTCACGACGAAGGCGATGACCTTCTTGTCGGCCGCCGATGCGGTCGAGACGGCAAGCGCCATAGCGACCGACAGTCCAGCAATCATCATACGCTTCATAGGTGGGTTCCTCCCATTTTGAAGGCTCAACAAAGACAGGATCGTGATTTCTGTCGCAGCAGGGCGACACGGATCTCTCCGGCGTCGATGCGGCCCTCCCAAACCGCCCTAGCCGGTCGCTTCTACTGGCGCTCGCCGTCTCAAAGCGGGCGGCTGCCAGTGCCTGGCCAGTGTTCCGCGCCGGTTTTCCCGTTTCGGAAACTGTTCAACAGGAACAGCCTAATACTACTTTCGTCATATGAAAACCAGCAGGATGCCGCACCATTTTTGGGGGGCCTCGCGAAGCCCTCTGGAATATGGCGGGAATCGGGCGTAGTATGGTTGCAGTGCAGACGAAGCCACGGGGCATGGTCGGCACAGCTGCTTCTCTTTTTTTAACGAGGCGGCGTCAAACAGAGTAGACCGAGCGCCACCGTCAAAAGACGGGTCGCCACAGGGTCGCAGGGGGGAGATAGGACGCTCCAATCCGGTCGTTCCGCGTTTTTTTGTCGGATCGGTTGGTGGAGGCTCTGGACGAGATGGTGCCCGAAGCCGGCTCCATCTCTCCCCTACACCCGGTTACCGATACCGGGCCGAGATTGTCCTATTCCGCTGGAACCTGCGCCCCGGGAATGTCGCCGAGTTCTTCCGCCGTCGGCTGATAGCCACGCGGCGCATCGCCCGCTTCGCGGAGCTCGCGCTCGAGCCGCAGCTGTTCGGTGATGCGCGGCTTCGAGAACCGCGCCAGCAGGCTGTAGACCACCGGCGTCAGGAAGAGCGTGGCGAGGGTCGCGAAGCCGAGCCCGCCGACGATGATCCAGCCAAGCGCCTTGCGCGCTTCGGCGCCGGCGCCGCCGGTGAGGAGCAGCGGCAGGCCGCTCAGCACCGTCGACAACATGGTCATCACCACCGGACGAAGCCGGATCATCGCGGCGTTGTGGATCGCCTCGCGCACGGATTGCCCCTGGTCGCGAAGCTGGTTGGCGAACTCGACGATCAGGATGCCGTTCTTGGCCATCAGGCCGACCAGCATGACGAGGCCGATCTGGCTGTAGATGTTGAGCGACCCGCCGGTAAGGATCATCGCGAACACCGCGGCAGCAAGACCGAAAGGCACGGTGGCCATCAGGATAAAGGCGCTGGTGAAGCTCTCGAACTGGGCGGCGAGCACGAGGAGCACCACGAGGATCGCGAAGATGAAGGTCTGCGCGACGCCGGCGGTGGCGGTATTCAGTTCCTTGGCCTCGCCGGAATAGACGAGGCCCATGCCGGGCGGCAGCTCGGTCGAGGCAAGCGCGTTGAGCCGCGTGATGCCGGTCTTCATGTCGACGCCCGGCGCGAGCGTCGCCGTCATCGGCACGGCGCGCCGCTGATCCTGGCGCTGGAGGCTCGGGGCGACCGCAGTCTCCTTGAAGGTCACCAGCGAGGAAAGCGGCACCATGGCGCCGGAGGCCGAGCGGAGCGGCACGCGGTCGAAACCTGCGGGATCCTGAATCATCCCGGCCGGCGCCTGGAGCTGCACCTTGATGGGATCGTCGCCGATGTAGAAGTTGCCGAGATCCTTGCCGTCGAGGAGGCCTTGGACGATGGCCGCGATGCCTTCGATCGAGATGCCGAGGTCGGCGGCGCGCTCGCGGTCGATCTGGATGGAAAGCTGAGGCTGGGTGGTGTCGTAGTTGAGACGGACCGAGGCAAAGGCCGGCTCCTTCTCCATCGCCGCGAGCAGCTTGTCGGCGGCCGAGGCGATCTCGTCATAGTCGTTGCCGGTGATCGCGAACTGGAGCCCCTGCCCGCCGCCGCGCAGGCCGAGGCTGTTGGCGGTGAACGCGAAGACCTGAATGCCGGGGATCGTCTGCAGCTTGCTGTTGAGATCCTGGGTGATTTCCGCCTGCGTGCGCGTCCGCTGGTCCCACGGGGCGAGCGTCACGAACATGAAGCCGCCGCCGCCAAAGCCGCGGGCCGTGGAGAAGACGTTGGTGACCTCGCCGCTGTCGACGAAGGGGCGGATGAGCCGCTCGGCCTTCTGCATCTGCTCGGCGGTGAAGTCGACGGTCGCCCCCTGCGGCGCGCGGATCGAGATCGGGATGAAGCCGCGATCCTCGGGCGGCGTCAGCTCCGAGGGGAGCAAAGGAAAGGCGAAAGCCGCCGCGCCGGCGAAGGCAAGGCCGGCGGTCACCACGATCATCGGCGCGTCGAGACAAGCGCTGAGCAGCGTCGAATAGAGATGCTCGGCCTTGCGACCGATATAAGTAAGCCCCCTGCCGATCGGGTTGCGGCTCGGCTTCTCGTGGCCGTCGCCGATCCAGCGCGAGGCGAGCATCGGGCAGAGTGTCAGGGCGACGAACGCCGACAGCCCCACCGCGAAAGCGAGAACGAAGCCGAACTCCGAGAAGAGCCGGCCGGCTGTGCCGGGGAAGAACGAGATCGGGATGAACACGGCGGCGAGTGTCGCCGTGGTCGAGATGACCGCGAAGAAAACCTGCTTGGTGCCGAGCACCGCCGCGGCCCGGGGACCGAGGCCTAGTCCCCGCTGGCGGGTGATGTTCTCGACGACGACGATCGCGTCGTCGACCACCATGCCGGTCGCCAGAACCAGGGCAAGCAGCGTCAGGATGTTGATCGAAAACCCGGCAAGCCAGATCGTCGCGAGCGTGCCGATCAGCGCCACCGGCACGGTGACCGCCGGAATGAAGGTGATCCGTACCGAGCGGAGGAAAATATAGATGATGGCAATGACGATCGCGGTGGCGAGGCCGAGGGTGAACATCACTTCGGTGATCGAATGGCGAATGAACAGTGCGTCATCCGAGGTGATGACCAGTTGCACGCCGTCCGGCAGCGACGCATTGAGTTCCGCCACCGCCGCCGTGACGCCCGACGAGATTTGTAAGGAATTGGCCTTGGCCTGGCGGATGATGCCGATGCCGACCCCGGTCTTGCCGTTCATGCGGAGCGAAGTGTTCTGATCGGCGGGACCAAAGACGACGCTCGCAACGTCGCTGACGCGCGTGGACGGATTGATCTCGATCGCCCCGATCTGCTCGGCGGACTTGGCGCTGGCGTCGGCGCGGACGAGGAGCGTCTGGGTGGCGTTCGACACCTGACCCGCCGGCGCGTCGAGGGCGACGCTGGAAAGCGCCGAAACCAGGTCGGCGACAGTCAGCTTGCGCGCCGCCATCGCATCCGGATCGACGATCACGCGAACCAGGGGGTCGCGGTCGCCATAGATCTGGACGTCGGCGACGCCCTCCACCGCCGCCAGGCGATCGACGACGCGATCGTTGACGATCTGGGTGAGCTGCTCGATCGGAATCGAGGCGGACGTCGCCGAAATGCGCATGATCGCGTCGGAATCGGCGTCGGCCTTGACAATGGTTGGCGGATCCGCGTCGTCGGGCAGGCTGCGCAGGCCGCCGATCGCGTCGCGGAGGTCATTGGCGGCAACGTTGATGTCGGTCGAGTCGTCGAACTGAATGGTGATCCGGCTTTGCCCGGCGCTCGATTGCGACGACATCGAAACCACGCCCGGGGTCCGCGCGACGGCGCCCTCGATGACGGCGGTAATTTCCTTGTCGATGGTCTCGGGGGTCGCACCGTCGTAGTCGGTGCGGATGGTGATGACCGGCTGGTCGATATTCGGCAGCTCGCGAATCTCGACACCCATGAAGGCGGCGATTCCGGCGACGACGATCAGGATGTTGAGGACGATGGCGAGCACCGGCCGGCTGACAAACAGCGCGGCAAAACCGGCACTCTTGGAATCGGTGGCGACCTGGACGTCACTCATGGCGATCACCCGTTGCGGGCTTTGGGTGTCGCCCCGGCCTCGGGAACCCCGTCGCCGGGGGTTTTGGCGGGCGGCGTCGCCGGCGCCCCGGGTTTGGCGATCGGATCGCCATTCTGGTCAACCCGCGCCACAGTCGCTCCGGGACGCAGTTTCAACGCGCCCTCGACGACCACCTCGTCATTCTCGGCGAGCCCACCCGCCACGGACACCGAACCGCTCTGGCGATCGACGACCTGGACCGGCGTCCGCACCGCCTTGTCGCCGTCGAGCTTCCAGACAAACGAGCCCTGTCGGTCCCACTGGATCGCCAGCGATGGCACAGTCGGACGCGGCTCGCCGGCAATCGAGAGCGAGATCGTCACAGCCATGCCGGGCTTCAGCATCGCCGCCTCATTGGGAAGCGTCGCCTCGAGCTTCAGGGTCCGGGTGTCGGCGCCGATGCGGCTGTCGACGGCGGTGATCGTGCCCGCCATGGTTTCGCCGGGGAGCGCTGCGGCAGTACCGGTGACCGGCAGCCCGACGGCCATCTGCCCGGCGACCCGCTCGGGAACCTCGAAGTCCACGGTCACCGTCGACATATCGTCGATCGTGGTGATCTCCTTCGAAGTGCTGACGAGGTCGCCGATCGCGAGATTGGTCAGGCCAACCGTGCCGGCGAAGGGCGCGGTGATGGTGCGCTTGGCGAGTTCGAGCTGGGCGCTGCGGAGGTCGATCTGCGCGGTCTGAACATCGGTCTGCGCATCCGAGAGGGTGACCGCTGACACGTTCCCCGATTTCTGCAGCCGCTCGGCGCGGGCGACCGCTTCTTTCGCCTTGTCGAGGGCGACAGTCGCCCGATCGACCGCCACCCGCTGGTCGGCGTCGTCGAGCTTCACCAAGGTATCGCCCGCCGCCACCTTTGTGCCGGGCGTGAATTCGATCTCGCTGATGATCCCGGTGACCTGCGGGTAAACTGTGACCGAGCGCGCGGCGTCGGCAGTGCCGATCGCGCGGACATCGATGCCGGTCGAATCGATTCCGACTTTCGCTGCGACCACCATCGTGGCGCCGCCGCCGGGGCGTCCGCCCCCTCCGGGCGCACGCGCGCCACCGCCGCCACCCGACGCCCGGGCACCGGGCGTGCCGCTATCGGCGCCGGCACTGTGGCCGCCCGGCGAGTTCGAAGCCGCGCCGGACGGGGCGACCGACGCACCCGCTGACGAAAAGATCAGGTCTCGCCGCTCATAGAGCAGCCAACCGGCCGCCGCGACGATGAGAACAAGGACTGAAAGCGTTATCTGTCTGGGTATGGACATCCGTAGCCCGGCGACCGTTTTCTCATGTTACCCCACTGATTTTCCTAGGCCTCGACCACCCATCCACTGGGATTCAGTCGATTCTGTCGCCGCCTGAGACCTATCATGATCCTTTTTGCAACACTGCCAACCAACGATTATTTCATCTTCAAGGCTCTTTATTTGATTGCCGGAGTTTGCAACATTCCGGCCGGAAACGCTTGAGAAGTGCCCGGAAGAGGCAGCAGAATTGTGACGACAATCCAGGATGTCACTCGCGAGGGCGAGCCTAGCGGCCCCGCGGGTAGACCTGCCGCGGGGCAGGGCATGAGCCCTACCGACATCGGCAATCCGGCTTATTTTCATAAGGTCGTCGACTGCCAGTGGGCCTGTCCCGCGCATACGCCGGTTCCCGAATATATCCGGCTGATCGCCGCCGGACGCTACAGCGACGCTTATATGGTGAACTGGGCGTCGAACGTCTTCCCCGGGATTCTGGGCAGGACCTGCGACCGCCCCTGCGAGCCTGCCTGCCGGCGCGGACGCGTCGAGGCCGAGCCAGTCGCGATCTGCCGGCTGAAGCGGGTCGCCGCCGACAACAAGGATGACATCCGCGACCGCCTGCCGAGCGCAGGCGCCACGCGCGGCAAGCGGGTGGCGCTGATCGGCGCTGGTCCGGCCTCGCTGACCGTCGCCCGCGATCTCGCGCCGCTTGGCTACAGCTTGACGCTCTACGATTCCGAACCGCGAGGCGGCGGCATGATCCGCAGCCAGATCCCGCGCTTCCGCCTGCCCGAATCGGTGATCGACGAGGAAGTCGGCTACATCCTTGGCATCGGCGGCATCGAAACCCGCTTCGGCAAGCGGATCGACAGCCTCAAGGGGCTCGTGGCCGAAGGCTATGACGCGATCTTCGTCGGCACCGGCGCCCCGCGTGGCCGCGACCTCGACATTCCCGGCCGCAAGGAAGCCGCCGCCAACATCCATATCGGCATCGACTGGCTGTCGAATGTGTCGTTCGGGCATATCGGCAAGATCGGCCGACGAGTGATTGTGCTCGGCGGCGGCAACACCGCCATGGATTGCTGCCGGACCTCGCGGCGGCTTGGCGGCGATGACGTGAAAGTGATCGTCAGATCCGGCTTCGAGGAGATGAAAGCGTCTCCCTGGGAGAAAGAGGACGCGATGCACGAGGGCATCCCGATCCTCAATTATCTCGTGCCCAAGGAATTCACCCACACCGAGGGCAAGCTGACCGGCGTGCTCTTCGAGAAGGTCGCCGCAAGATACGACGATCGCGGGCGCCGGCGGCTGGAGCCGACCGGCGAGCCCGATGTCCACTACGCCTGCGACGACGTTCTGGTCGCGGTCGGACAGGAAAACGCCTTTCCGTGGATCGAGCGCGACATCGGCCTCGACTTCGACCGCCACGGCATGCCGGTGGTCGATCCCCTCACCTTCCAGTCGACGCTGCCCAAGGTCTTCTTCGGCGGCGATTCGGCCTTCGGACCGAAGAACATCATCTGGGCTGTCGCGCACGGCCACGAGGCGGCGATCTCGATCGACCGGCTTCTGTCGAGCGGCGACGTCGCCGACCGGCCGCCGCCGCATGTGACGCTCATCAGCCAGAAGATGGGCATCCACGAGTGGAGCTACGACAACGAGATCTCGCTCGACAAGCGCTACAAGGTGCCGCTTCGCGACCAGAAGGTGGCGCTCGCCGACATCAAGGCGGAAGTCGAACTCGGCTTCGACCGCACCGTCGGCTACGAGGAAACCCAGCGCTGCCTCAACTGCGATATCCAGACGGTCTTTTCCGACAAGCTCTGCATCGAATGCGACGCCTGCGTCGACATCTGCCCGATGGACTGCATCACGTTCACGGCGAACGGCCCCGAGGCGGAGCTGAGGACGCGGCTTGAGGCGCCGGCCCCGAACCTGACGCAGGACATCTACATCTCGGCGGCTCTGAAGACCGGCCGCGTCATGGCCAAGGACGAGGATGTCTGCCTGCACTGCGGGCTTTGCGCCGAGCGCTGCCCGACCGGCGCCTGGGACATGCAGAAGTTCCTTCTCGAAATGGCGCATGCCGGCGCCGGCACCGGACGCCACCCATGACCATCGAGCCGCTCGGCGAGGTCCGCTTCAACGACTTCGTCGTCAAGTTCGCCAACGTCAACGGCTCAGGCTCGGCGAGCGCCAACCGGCTGTTTGCCCGCTCGATCCTGAGGATGGGCGTGCCGGTCGCCTCGCGGAATATTTTTCCCTCGAACATCCAAGGCCTGCCGACCTGGTACGAGGTGCGCGTCTCCGAGGCCGGGCATATCGGCCGGCGCGGCGGCGTCGACCTGATGGTCGCGATGAACCCGCAGACATGGGACAAGGATCTCGCCGAGATCGAAGCCGGCGGCTTCCTGTTTTACGATTCGACGAGGCCGCTGCCGCCGTCGAAGTTCCGCTCCGATGTCCGCACGATCGGGCTGCCGCTCACCGCCATCTGCAACGAGCGCTACAGCGACCCGCGCCAGCGGCAGCTGTTCAAGAACATCATCTATGTCGGCGCGCTGGCGGAAATCCTCGGCATCGAGGCGGCCGAGATCGAGAAGCTGCTCGGCGAGCAGTTCAAGGGCAAGGAAAAGCTGATCCCCGCCAATATTGAGGCCCTCAACATGGGCCGTGAGCACGCGCGGGCGGAGATCGGCCCCCTGCCCTTGCGCATTCGTCGCGCTGACGCGGTCGGCGACCGCATCTTCCTCGAAGGCAACAACGCCGCCGGGCTTGGCGCCGTCTATGGCGGCGCGACTGTCTGCGCCTGGTATCCGATCACGCCGTCGACCTCGCTCGCCGAAGCCTTCGAGCGGCATTGCCGACGGCTTCGCGTCGATCCGGCAAGCGGCAAGAACCGCTTCGCGGTCGTGCAGGCCGAGGATGAGCTGGCGTCGATCGGCATGGTGATCGGCGCCTCGTGGAATGGCGCGCGCGCCTTCACCGCGACCGCCGGCCCCGGCATCTCGCTGATGCAGGAATTCATCGGGCTCGCCTATTTTGCCGAAGTGCCGGCGGTGATCTTCGATGTGCAGCGCGGCGGCCCCTCGACCGGGATGCCCACGCGCACGCAGCAGTCGGATATCCTCTCCTGCGCCTATGCCTCGCACGGCGACACCAAGCATGTGCTGCTTCTGCCGGAAGACCCGCACGAATGCTTCGAATTCGCGGCGACCTCCTTCGACCTCGCCGACCGCCTGCAGACGCCGATATTCGTGATGCTCGACCTCGACATCGGCATGAACGAGTGGCTCTGCAAGCCGCTCGCCTGGGACGACAGCCGCCAGTACGACCGCGGCAAGGTCCTGACGGCGGAGGAGCTTTCGGCCGGCCGCGAATTCGGGCGCTACCTCGATGTCGATGGGGACGGCATCCCCTATCGCACCTATCCCGGCACGCACCCGAGCAAGGGCGCCTTCTTCACCCGCGGCACGTCGAAGGACCGCTTCGCCAAATACACCGAGGAAGGCGGGGCCTATGTCGACAACATGCAGAGGCTACTCCGCAAGTTCGAGACGGCGAAGAGCCTGGTGCCGGCGCCGGTGCGGGTCGACGCCGCCGAGCCGACGCGTTTCGGGGTGATCTATTACGGGTCGACAGCTCCGGCGATGGACGAAGCGCTGGAAAACCTCGCCCGCGACGACATCCACATCAACCGGCTGCGAGTTCGCGCTTTCCCGTTTGCCGACTCGGTGGTCGACTTCGTCCTCGACCACGACCAGGTCTTCATCGTCGAACAGAACCGCGACGCGCAGCTGCGCACGCTCCTGATGAATGAATGCGCGCTCGACCCGGCGCGGCTGATCCCGGTGCTGCACTACGACGGAACGCCGATCACCGCGCGCTTCATCGTCGACGCCATCAGCCGCCAATGGCGCGTGCTCGCCGGCAAGGCGCACCGGGACGCGGCGGAATGAGTACGTCAGTCGTCGTCGGGGGCGGCTTGGCCGGGGCGCAGTTGAGCGCTGTGATAGACCGCGAGTATCGAAACCGTGTTGGGCGCGTCGATCTCAACACGATGGACGAGAACGTAAGGCACGCCGGGCACGACAAGTTCCCGAGTGCCGGGAAGAGCTCCCGCGTGACCGAGATGTGGAAATTTCGTCAGCAGGCGAGCCGCCCTGCGTATCCTGTTGCGAACCTCGCTCGCTGCACGCGGACTCCTCTCCCTGAGGTACCGACTGATCGAGAGCAGCTGGCGCCGGGCGTGTGGCGTGTATTGGAGCTTCATTTCCCGAAGCTGCGCCAGACGTCCTCCATCTCTTCTTCGCTCACGAATTCGCCCCTGTCAGCTTCCGCGATAGCGAGCTTCAAATCCTCGATTTGTTCGGGCGTGAGCAGGGATTTGGGTTCGGACGAGGTCGCGATCTCAAGCAGGAGCTTCCCGGCAAAATCCTGGTCCTCGTCGGACAGCGTTTCGACCGCCTCAATGCCCTGTCTGAACAATTTGGTCACGGGAGCCTCGCCGTCTCTCTCTGGTGCCTCAACCTTAGCAAATTTTGTCGGCCGGCAGAACTGACGGCCGATACCCATGCAATCGGACATGCTTCAATGACCTACCTCGTCAAGCCGAAGTTCAAGCATCCGAACCTGCCGACCAACCGGCTCGGCCTCACCCACCGCGATTACGAGGGTTCGGTTTCGACGCTCTGCGCCGGGTGCGGGCATGACTCGATTTCCTCGGCGCTGATCCAGGCTTGTTTCGAGCTCGACCTGCCGCCCCACCGGGTCGCCAAGATGTCCGGCATCGGCTGCTCGTCGAAGACGCCGACCTATTTCCTCGGCCAGAGCCACGGCTTCAACAGCGTGCATGGGCGCATGCCGTCAGTGGCGACTGGCGCCAACCTCGCCAATCGCGACCTGGTCTATCTCGGCGTCTCCGGCGACGGCGATTCGGCGTCGATCGGGCTCGGCCAGTTGGCGCATTGCCTCAGGCGCGGCGTCAACATGACCTACATCGTCGAGAACAACGGCGTGTACGGCCTGACTAAGGGCCAGTTCTCGGCGACCGCCGACGCCGGCTCAACCTCAAAGAAGGGCGTCGGCAACAACGATCAGCCGATCGACCTGGTGTCGATGGCGATCATCCTTGGCGCGACTTTCGTGGCGCGCAGCTTTTCCGGCGACAAGGGCCAGCTCGTGCCGCTGATCAAGGCGGCGATCCGCCATCGCGGCGTTGCCTTCCTCGACGTGATCAGCCCGTGCGTCGCCTTCAACAACCATTCGGGCTCGACCAAGAGCTTCGACTATGTGCGCGAGCACAACGACGCGGTGAACGCCATCGACTGGATCGAGGGGCGCGACGAGATCGTCACCGACTACGCTCCGGGCATGGTCGAGGATGTCGCGCAGCATGACGGCTCGGTTCTGCGGCTCCGCAAGCTCGCGGACAATTACGACGCGACCGACAAGCTCGGCGCGATGAACTTCATCCAGCGCCACCAGGCCGCCGGCGAAGTCGTGACCGGGCTGCTTTACGTGAACGAGGAAACCGGCGACCTGAACGATCGCCTGAACACGGCCGAGACGGCGTTCAATGCGCTCGGCAAGGCCGAACTCTGCCCGGGCTCGGCGAAGTTGGCCGCGATCAACGCGGCGCTGCGGTAGGTACGTCCTTCGAGGCCCGGCTCTGCCGGGCGCCTCAGGATGAGGAGCAAGGAGGGCGCCTCCCGGCTTGCATTTCCGCAACCGGCGCGCCATGCAACCCGGATGATCCGCACCGGCTCCAACTAACTAATGCTCATCGTCACCGGCGGCGCCGGCTTCATTGGCAGCAATCTGGTCCGCGCCCTCAATGCGCGCGGCGAGAGCGACATCCTCGTCGTTGATGAGCTGTCCGACGGCAAGAAGTTCCGCAACCTCTCCGGAGCGGCGATCGCCGATTACCTCGACCGCGACGATTTTCGCGAGCGCGTCCGGCGCGGCGAGGATTTTAGAAAGGTCGACGGCGTCCTCCACCAAGGGGCGTGCAGCGATACCACCGAGTGGGACGGGCGCTATGTGCTCGATGTGAACTTCGCCGCGTCGAAGGAGCTGTTTCTCTGGTGCCAGGCGCGGAAGATTCCGCTGGTCTATGCGTCGTCAGCAGCGGTCTATGGCGGCTCAACGAAGTTCGCGGAAACGCAAAGCGGCCTTGCTCCGCTCAACGTCTATGGCTGGTCGAAGCTGCTCTTCGACGAATGGGTGAAGCGCCGGGGCGACCTAGCAGCGCCGGTCGCGGGCCTCCGCTACTTCAACGTCTATGGTCCGCAGGAGGCCCACAAGGGCCGGATGGCGAGCACTATTTTTCACTTCGACCGCCAGCTCCGCGAAACCGGCAAGGTGAAACTTTTCGGCGGCTCGCTTGGATACGGCGACGGCGAGCACCGGCGCGATTTCGTCCATGTCGGCGATGTTGCGGCCGTCAATCTCTGGGCGCTCGGCAAGGGCGTGAGCGGCGTCTTCAATGTCGGCACCGGCACCAGCCGGAGTTTCAACGATGTGGCCCGGGCGATCATTGCGGTTCACGGCCGCGGTGCGATCGAATACGTGCCGATGCCCGATGACCTGAAGGATGCGTATCAGGCCTTCACGGAGGCCGACATCGGCCGGCTGCGCGCGGCCGGCTATATCGAGGGCTTCGCGGCGCTTGAGGACGGCGTCCGCCGCACCCTTGCCGCTACCGGAGCCGACCGCACCGCCGCGAAGACCTGATCGACGCCGATCGCCCGCATGCAGCAGAGCCCGCCGAGCTCGCGGTCGCAAACGCGCCTGCGGCACGGCGCCTCTCGCCAGGTCGACTGGATCACGGTCTGTCGTTCGCCATAGGGACCGGTCAGCCCCGGATCGGTCGGTCCGTAAAGCCAGACGCCGGGCACGCCGAGCGCTGCGGCGAGGTGCATGACGCCGGAATCGAGGCCGACGGCGAGATCGGCGTGGCCAACAACGCCGGCCAGTTCCGGCCCGACCAGGACGCGCGGCAGGACGATCGAGCCGACAATGCCGCCGGCGAGGCGTTCGGCGCGCGCCTTCTCTTCCGTCTTTCCAGCACAGTGGGATCCGAAGCTTGGAATTCACGTGACTTGAAGTCGCGGC
>JADMIO011283472.1_pt1 | contig 15974 bp, 12 predicted proteins | sample 8958161 | NCBI WGS metagenome assembly JADMIO01 (sample SAMN16585339, study PRJNA669376) | soil metagenome | isolation source: Crop rotation soil | place: USA: Cullars Rotation, Alabama | collected 2011
GCCGCGACTTCAAGTCACGTGAATTCCAAGCTTCGGATCCCACTGTGCTGGAAAGGCATGACGAAGATCCAGACCAGGAGCTGGACCTGGACCTGCGGGGTGCTGACCGCGAGCAGGATGAAGGTGATCAGCGCCACACCGGTGACGCCGTAGGTCTCGAAGCCGTCGGCGGTGGGGCCGACCGAGTCGCCCGCGTTGTCGCCGGTGCAGTCGGCGATGACGCCGGGGTTCCTCGCGTCGTCTTCCTTGATGTTGAAGACGATCTTCATCAGGTCCGAGCCGATGTCGGCGATCTTGGTGAAGATGCCGCCGGCGATGCGCAGCGCCGAGGCGCCGAGCGACTCACCGATGGCGAAGCCGATGAAGCAGGGCCCGGCGTAGTCGACCGGCACGAAGAGCAGGATGACGAGCATCAGCACGAGCTCGGTCGAGATCAGCAGCATGCCGATCGACATCCCGGCCTTGAGCGGGATGGCGTAGGTCGGGAAGGGCTTGCCGGCGAGCGAGGCGAAGGCCGACCGCGAGTTGGCGAAGGTGTTGATCCGGATGCCGAACCAGGCGACGCCATAGCTGCCTGCGATGCCGATCAGGGAGAAGATCAGGATCAGCGCCACCTTGTCGAAGGCGAAGTGGCGCAGCCAGCCGAAGTAGACGACCATGATCGAGCCGATGAAGACCTCGAGCAGCAGGATGAACTTGCCCTGCGTCACGAGGTAGGTCTTGCAGGTCTCGTAGATCAGCTCGGAGACCTCGCGCATCGACGTGTGCACGGGCATCTTCTCGAGCTGCTTGTACATCACCAGGCCGAAGAGCAGCCCCAGCAGGCAGACGAAGAGGCCGCCGAGCAGCAGGGTGGAGCCGGTGAGGCCGAAGAACGACACGCTCGAGAGATCCGGCAGCACGAGCTCGGCTTCGCTGGCATGGGCGGGCGCGGCGCCGAGAAGGGCGACGACGGCCGCGAACAGGACCAGCGCGCCGCGGCGGACCGAGGGCAGGGTTGGCACGGACACAGCTTCCTCCAGGTCGAAAACGAACACCGACAGACTGTTTTGGGAGTGGACCGCGCCCGGGGCACGCAGCCCGGGGGCAGCTGGCCCGACGGAGAACGCCTGACGATACCACAGCGTTTTGCCCCGCCGCGAGGCGCGGCGAGCCCGCGCCGAGGTGGATCCGGTCGAGGGTTCCGATAGCCCTCTCTGGCGGTCGAGCTCGACCGCAGGCCGAGATCGGTCGGCCGAGTGAGCGTCGCGGGGGCGAGCGCCGAGCGCGGGAGGCACGAGCGCTCGGCGGGAGAACCACGCTAGAATCGCGCGCCGCAGCCACCCGACCGATCGACCGTCCGCGCTACGCCACTCACGAACCTGGAGAACCGTTCCATGCGAGACCCAGCCCTCCTTTCCCCCCGGCGCGTGTCCCGGGCGCTCGCCCTCGGCGCCGCCACGATCCTCGCCTGCGGCCTCGCCGCCTGCGAGAAGCGCCACGACGCGGGAACCCAGGCCGCGGCGACCGGGCCGATCAAGGTCGGCGTCTTCATGGACCTTTCCGGGCAGACCTCGAGCTTCGGCCAGTCGAGCGTCGCCGGCGCCAAGATGGCGGTCGAGCAGATCAACGCCGCGGGCGGGGTCGACGGGCGTCCGATCGAGCTGGTGATCGAGGACGACCAGGGCCGCCCGGAGCAGGCGGCGACGGTGGTCACCAAGCTGATCAACCAGGACAAGGTGGCGGCGATCCTCGGCGAGGTCGCCTCCTCCAACAGCCTGGCCGCGGCGCCCATCGCCCAGCAGGCCAAGGTGCCGATGATCACCCCGGCCTCGACCAACCCCAAGGTCACCCAGGTCGGCGACTACATTTTCCGCGTCTGCTTCATCGACCCCTTCCAGGGCGAGGCGATGGCCACCTTCGCCTCCCGCAGCCTGCGGACGCACACCGCGGCGATCCTGCTCGACACCAACGCCGACTACAGCCGCGGGCTCGCCGACTTCTTCGAGAAGGCCTACACGGCGCAGGGCGGCACCATCGTCGACAAGCAGTCCTACACCAACACCGACCGTGACTTCTCCGGCCAGCTGACCGCCATCAAGGCGAAGAACCCCGAGGTTCTCTACGTTCCGGGCTACTACACGCAGGTGGGCGTCATCGTCCGCCAAGCCCGCCAGCTGGGGTACGAGGGACGCATCCTGGGCGGCGACGGCTGGGACGCGCCGCAGCTCTTCGAGCTCGGCGGCGAGGCGCTGAATGGCACCTTCATCACCAACCACTACTCCGTCGACGACCCGTCACCGGTGATCCAGAAGTTCATCGCCGACTTCAAGGCCGGCCACGACGGCGCCGCCCCCGACGCCATGGCCGTGCTCGCCTACGACGCGGTCAACGTGCTGGCCGCCGCCATCAAGAAGGCGGGAGGCACCGATCCCGAAGACCTCCGCAAGGCGATCCGCCACACCACCGACTTCGAGGGCATCTCCGGCAAGATCACCATCAACGAGAACCGCGACGCGATGAAGCCGGCGGTGGTGCTCGAGGTCCAGAACGGCAAGTTCAACTATCGCCAGACCGTGCCCCCGTTCGGGACGCCGGCGATCGACCTGCCGCCGGCGGCGCCCGCGGGCTCGGGCACGTGACGCCGGTCGGGCGACCGAGGACCGGGGGCCGCGCCTAGGTGAGCACGCTCCTCCAGCAGCTCGCCAATGGTCTGACCATCGGCGCGATCTACGCCCTGATCGCGCTCGGTTACACCATGGTGTACGGCATCCTGCGGCTGATCAACTTCGCCCACGGCGACGTCTACATGGTCGGCGCCTACGCGGGGTTCTTCCTCGCCCGCGCCCTCGGGCTCGGTCGCGAGCCGTCGCTCCCGGGCCTGCTGCTGGTGCTGGTGGGGGCGATGGCGGCGGCGGCGGCCTTCGGCCTCCTGATCGAGCGCTTCGCCTACCGGCCGGTGCGGCGCTTCTCCCGGATGACGCTGCTGATCACGGCGATCGGCGTCTCGCTGCTCATCGAGAACCTCGCCGTGGTGCTCTGGGGCGGCTTCCCGCGATCCTTCCCCTCGCTTCTCCCCAGCCGCGGGCTGACCGTCGCCGGGGTCTCGCTCTCCTCCGCCCAGCTCGCGATCTTCGGCGTCTCGCTGGCGCTCACCCTGATCCTGCAGTGGATCGTCTACCGCACCCGGCTGGGGATGGCGATGCGGGCGGTGTCGTTCTCGCTCGACAACGCCAAGTTGATGGGGATCAACACCGACGCCATCATCGCCCTCACCTTCGCCATCGGCTCGGCGCTCGCCGCCGCCGGCGGAGTGCTCACCGCCCAGTACAACCCCCAGATCGACCCGCTCATGGGCATCATGACCGGCTTGAAGGCGTTCGTCGCCGCCGTCCTCGGCGGCATCGGCAGCCTCCCGGGCGCGGTGCTGGGCGGGCTGCTGATCGGCCTCGCCGAGACCTTGGTGGTGGGCTACGGTCAGCTCATCGGGGTGCCCTCGACCTATCGCGACGCGGTGGCGTTCGCCATTCTCATCCTGGTGCTGCTCTTCCGGCCCACCGGCATCCTCGGCCGGGTCGTGAGGGAGAAGGTGTGACCGCGGCCGGCAACGGCGCGGCCGGCCAGGGCGGCCGGAGCGGCAAGCTGCTGCTGACGGCGGTGATCCTCGCCGGCGTCGTCGTCCTCGACCGCATGATGTCGCCGGACGGGCTCATGGGTTACGGGATCCCCGCCTACTGGGGACGGATCCTGATGCTCGCGGGCATCAACATCGTGCTCGCCACCTCGCTCAACCTGGTGATGGGCTTCACCGGCCAGTTCTCCATCGGCCATGCCGGGTTCATGGCGGTCGGCGCCTACGTCGCCGCCTACGTCTCGGTCTACCACGGCGCCGGTTGGGAGGCCGCTCTCGCCGGCGTCCTCGGACCCACGCTCGCGAGCGAGCTGGTCTTTCTCGCCGTCCTCGTCGCCGCCGGGCTCGCCGGCGCCCTGGTGGGGCTGGTGGTCGGCATCCCCAGCCTCCGGCTGCGGGGCGACTACCTCGCGATCGTCACCCTGGGCTTCGCCGAGATCATCCGCATCGTCATCGTCAACATCGACAAGGTGGGCGGCGCGACCGGCTTCGCGGTGCCCGGGCGGACGAGCTTCCTCTGGGTGGCCGCCTTCGCGGCGCTCTCCATCATGGTCGTTCGCAACATCGTCCGGTCGGCCACCGGGCGAGCCCTGGTCGCGATCCGCGAGGACGAGATCGCCGCCGAGGCGATGGGGATCGACACCACCCGCTACAAGGTCCTCGCCTTCGTCGTCAGCTCGGCCCTGGCCGGGCTCGCCGGCGGGCTCTTCGGTCACTACACCAAGTTCCTCTCGACCAACGACTTCCAGTTCATCCGCTCGTTCGAGATCATCATCATGATCGTGCTGGGGGGCCTGGGCTCGCTCACCGGCTCGGTGCTCGGCGCGCTGGTGATCACCGCTCTCCCGGAGGTGCTGCGCGGCTTCGCCTCCTGGCGCCTGGTGATCTACGCCGCGCTGCTCATCCTCATCATGCTGACGCGGCCCCAGGGCCTGCTCGGCCGTCGCGAGCTCAGTGACCTGCTGCCGGCCCGCTTCAGGCGCCGTCGCGGAGACGATGCCGCCGCCGGAGGCGCGCGTTGACCGCCGACAGCGCCGCGCCTCCCCGCCCGCTGCTCGAGCTGGTGGACCTCACCATCCGCTTCGGCGGGCTCTATGCCGTCTCCGAGCTCGACATGGCGGTCGCGCCGGGTGAGATCTACGGCCTCATCGGTCCGAACGGCGCCGGCAAGACCACCGTGTTCAACCTCCTCACCGGCATCTATGCCCCGACGAGCGGCCAGATCCGCCTCGACGGCGGCCGGCTCGACGGCTGCAAGTCGAGCGAGATCGCCCGGCGCGGGGTCTCGCGCACGTTCCAGAACATCCGCCTCTTCAGCGGCATGAGCGTGCTCGAGAACGTGATGGTGGGCGGCCACCTGCACCGCAAGCAGGTCTTGTTCGACAGCGTGCTGCGCACGCCCCGATACCGGCGCTGCGAAGCCGAGCAGCGCGCCTTCGCGCACGACCTCCTGCGCGTCTTCGAGCTCGACGCGGTCGCCGACGAGCCGGCCACCAGCCTTCCCTATGGGAACCAGCGGCGGCTCGAGATCGCCCGTGCGCTCGCCACGCGACCCCGTCTGCTGCTCCTCGACGAGCCGGCAGCGGGCATGAACCCGGCGGAGTCGGAGGAGCTGATGGGGCTCATCCGCCAGATTCGCGATCGCTTCGACCTCACGATCCTGCTGGTCGAGCACAACATGAAGGTGGTCATGGGCGTCTGCGAGCGGATCCAGGTCATGGACTACGGCAAGTCGATCGCGCTCGGGGTGCCGGCGGTGATCCGCAACGACCCGAAGGTCATCGAGGCCTACCTTGGCGACTGAGGCGGCAACCGCTCTGCGTGCCGCCCCGGGCTCGGTGCTCCTCCGGCTGGACGGGGTGGCCGTGCGCTACGGCGCGATCGAGGCCCTGCGGGGGATCTCGATGGTGGTCGGACGCGGCGAGGTGGTCACCCTGATCGGTGCCAACGGCGCCGGCAAGACCACCACGCTGCGCGCGATCTCGAGCCTGCTCGCCGTCGCCGCCGGACGGATCTCGTTCGACGGCGAGGAGATCACCAGCGTGCCGGCGCACCGCCTGGTTGCGCGCGGGATCGCGATGTCGCCGGAAGGTCGTGGCGTCTTCGCCAACCTCACGGTGCTCGAGAATCTCCGCATGGGGGCCTACCTCGAGCGCGACCGGCGGAAGATCGCCGCCGGGCTCGAGCGGGGCTACGGGCTCTTCCCGCGGCTTGCCGAGCGCTCCCGGCAGAAGGCAGGCACCCTCTCGGGCGGCGAGCAGCAGATGCTGGCGATGGCCCGCGCGCTGATGTCGCAGCCCCGCCTGCTCCTCCTCGACGAGCCCTCGCTCGGGCTGGCCCCGCTCGTCGTGCACACCATCTTCGAGGCAATCGACGACGTCCGCCGCGAGGGGACGACCATCCTCCTCGTCGAGCAGAACGCCCACGCCGCCCTCCGCCACTCCGATCGTGCCTACGTGCTCGAACAGGGGCGACTGGTGATGGAGGGCCCCTCCGCCGAGCTGGCGCGGGACCCTCGCGTCAAGGAAGCCTACCTGGGCGAGTAACGTCCCGCCGGTCCCGGCGGATCACGCGGCAGGCCGAGGCGCTCCCAGGAGGTGCCGTTCGAGCCGGGCGGTGAGTCGTTCGAGCTCCTGGCGCATCGCGCGGCGCGCCCGCCACCGCCAATCGAATGCGGTCAGGTCGTACTGCTCCGCAAGGGCGGCGAGGCGCTCGGCGAGCATCCCGAGCTCGGTCGTGCGGGTGATCGCAGCCTCGCGCGCCGCCTCGGCCGACGCCTTCTCCTGCTCGAGCTCGGCGGACGAACGCCCCGCTTCGGCCGCCCATCGCTCGACGTCGAGGGTCAGCTGTCGAACCTCGGCGGAAAGCCGATCGACCTCGACGGTCAGGCTCTGGTTCCAGCCGGAGATCTCGGCGTCCCGCCGCTCGTGCGAGAGGGCGAGGGTGCTCGAGCGCTCGTGCGCGCCCAGCACCTCCCTGGCCAGGGGCGAGACTTCGGCCGCGATCGACTCCAGCTCGAGGGTCGGCGCCTCGAGCGCCCGCCAGAGCGCGGCCTGGGCCGGGGAGAGCCAGTCCTCCACGTCCCTCGCCGTCGCCTGCTGCCGCCGGCGATCGCTGGCGAAGAGCCCCGCGACGGCCTCTTCGGCGCCGCTGTCGAGCCGTCCCCATGGTTCGAGGTCGCGCACCAATCCGGCGATCGCCACCGGGGCGTCGCGCACGAGATCTTCATAGCGCATCCGCACCCAGGGTCGGCCGGCCAGGGCGGCGACCGCGGCGCGCGTGTAGACCTCCCAAAGCGCGATGCCGATGTGCAGCGGCAGGGCGTCGCGGCTCTGGAGCGAGCGTGCCACCTCGACCGGGTGCCTCAGGGTCAGGATGGACACCGCGTCGGGCAACGCCGGCCACCAGAGACCGCTCAGGAGACAAAGGCGCGGGTCCTTGATCACCCAGGGCTGGTGGCGGTCGAGACGCTCGACCACCGCCGCCGCCCGGCGCTCGAAGGCCGCGCGCTCGGCCGGCGCGAGCCGCTCGACCTGGGCGCCGAGCGGGCGATCCCAGGCAGCCCCGAGCAGGGTGAGGGCGTCTTCGTTGATCGACCAGACGTCGATCCGCTCGCGGTAGCCGTCGCGGTCGTGGGGAGTCGGCGGATGGAAGTCCGACTCCTCGCCCGTGTGACAGCCGAGCGCCTCGAGCAGACGCATCAGCACCGAGGTCCCGGTTCGGTGCATGCCAAGGACCACGAGTCGCATCGCTCGATCTAGTCTAGCGCGCCGTCACCAGCATCCAGCCGCCCCCCCGCCTGTAGAGTCGGAAGCTCATGCGACGCTTCGGGGTGCTCTGCCTGCTGCTCGCGGCCCTGGCGCTCCAGCTGGGCCTGTTCTGGATCGAGCGTCATCCCGAGCCGCGCCGGCTCTGGGGCGACGAGGTGCTCTACACGCGCGCGGCCGGCGAGGTGACGGCAGGCCGATTCCCTGACCTCGCCCTCCTCTGGCCGCCCCTCTACCCACGCCTGCTGGCGCCCCTCCTCACCCTCGATCCGACGCGCCGCCTGGTCGAGCTCGTGCAGACCGGGCTCCTCGTCCTCGTGGCGCTCGCCGTCGCGGGGGTCGGGTCCCGGCTCTTCGGGCGCCCGGCCGGCTGGCTCGCGGCCGGGTTCGTCCTGGTCTATCCGCCGCTCGCCGCCTACGGCCACTACCTCTGGCCGGAGATCCTCCACCTCGCCCTCTTCCTGCCGGTAGTCTGGATCCTCCTCGCCCGCCCGCCCACCACACCCTGGCTGCTCGCGACCGGAGCGCTCGTCGGCCTGGCCCTGCTCACCAAGAGCATTCTGGGACCGTTTCTTCCGGTGCTGCTGCTCCCCCTGCTCGTGCCACGCGAGGCCGGCGAGGCCTGGCGGCGGCGGCTGGCCCGTCCGGCGGTGGTGGTGGCGACGGCGCTCGCGATCCTCGCGCCGACCCTGATCGAGCACCAGCGGCGCTACGGCCAGGCGACCATCGCCGACAGCGGGCCTTTCAACCTGGCGGTTGGCCTGGCCGACCGTTCACGTCGCAACCTGGAGGACGAGGCCGTCGGCGACGCCTACGGTCGCTACCTGGCGAGCGCCGCGACGCCGCGCGAGCGCAACCGTCTGCTGGGCGAGGGGATCCGCGAGCGCCTGCGTGCCCAGGGCCTCCTCGCGACCCTCGGCTCTCAGCTCGGCCGCCAGTACTTCCGCCTCCTCGACACCGCCACCTTCCTCGATGACATGCTGCCTGGAGGGGCCATCCAGCGCCGAGGCTCCGGCTATCCGGCGACCCCACCGACGGTGGCCGCACTCCTGTCGGGAGCGAGCGCGCTGCTCTACACGGCCCTGCTGCTCGGTGCGACGGCGGGCATCGCGATGAGCCCCTGGCGCCGTCCGGGCGTCGGCGTCCTCCTCGCCTTCGTCGGCTACAACCTGCTGCTGTTCCTGGGGCTTCACACCATGACGCGCTACCGGATCCAGCTCGAGCCGGTGCTCGCTCTGTTTGCGGCCCACGCCGTGACCTCGCGCGCCGAGCTCGCCCGGCGCCTGCGCAGCCCGAGGTTCACGATCCTCCTGGTGGGTGCGGTGGCCCTGGTGCTCTTCCTCGCCTGGGGAGGCAGCTGGCTCGGCCGGCTGCAGCGCGATCCCGGGCCACCGGCCGACCCGCGGGTATCTGCTATGGCGCCGGCGGTGCCGGGGCCGGCTTCGGCGGGACCGGCGCCGGCTTCGGCGGGGAGCGGAAGGTGGGCGTGAACTTCTCCCGGACGCCGTTGATCGTGATGCTCTCGACGTAGTAGTAGTACACCGTCTCCGGGGCGATGTCCGCGTCCAGGTAGCGGTAGTGGTGCGGCTCGTCGCTGGTCCCGGCGCCAAGGATCGGGCGCTTGGTGAGACGCACGAACGTGCCCTCCTCGGTCTCCGAGCGGTAGACGTCGAAACCGAGGTTCTGGACCTCGCTGGCGGTCGACCAGGAGATGGTGTTGACGAGCGCCGGAGCTGGATCCGCTGGCGCCGTGCTCACGACGACCTCGGGCGGCGCCCCCTGGGCCGTCACCTCCGGCTGGGCGTCGGAGCTCGAACGACACGCCAGGCAGAGCAGCGCCAGCGTGCCGGCGAGACGACTCCTCGAGCGGGTCATGGCGTCGCCTCCGCGGCGATCGACGTGCGGGCCGCCTCGGGCACCCCTTCGGGCCAGGCGAGCACCAGCGCGGGGTCGCCGAGCAGGTTGTACTGATGGATGAAGTCGGGGCTGGCGCCCGGCGCGCGCTTGGCGGCGAGCAGAGCTTCGCCGACCGTCGGGCTCGCCAGCAGGTTCCTGACCAGGCTCCGGCTCATCGCGAGCGTCGGGGCGTTGCGCCAGGAGGCGGCGATCACCGCCACGGCTCCCTTGTCGGGCAGCCGCAGGAGCTTCTCGCCGATCGAATCGGCGGTCGGGTGGTCGAAAGGCGCGGAGTAGCAGGTCATGCTCAGCACCAGGGGAATGCGGTCGGTGGGCGCGAGAAGGTCGAGGTCGTCGAGGTTGAAGAGGTCGCGGTGCTTGGTCCAGTCAGGCGGTCCGGTGCGCCAGACGAAGCGACCGCCATGGCCCCAGAAGTGGACGAGGAGCTCGCCCTGGTCGAACTCGTCGCGAATCTTCCGCGGCTCCTGCGCGTCGGCCGCGGGAGCGTCGGGTACGGGATAGATCTTCGACGTCTGGAGACCGAACCCGCTCAGCCACCCGGCGACAACGTCGCTGTCGTGTTGGAATCCGAGCTGCTCGTTGGCCACCCAGAGCGTCCTCCCGCGCCAGGGACCGACCGGGGGCGAGGTCAGGTATCGAACGGTTTTCGCCACCACGCCCTGCGCCTCTGCGAGAGTGGCGACCGGCAGACGGCCGATCGCCAGGCTGGGGAGAGGATCCTCGCCCAGCCGGACGAACCAGCCGTCGTCGGCGGCATGGCCGTCGCCAGTCGAAAAGCTCCAGGTCGGGATCAGGTTGCGGGCCCGCCCAGTGGGGCCCCGATAGTCGGTGCTCTCGATGTGGGCGAACACCGCGCCATGCGCGGGGGAGTACGCGGCATCGGGGTATCGCTGGGCCGCGGCGGGCTCCTCGTGGGCGTCCCAGCTCGCGTCCCCGACGAGCAGCACGAAGCGGAGCGCCGGGCTCGTGCCGTCGCTCCCACGCCATCTCTCGTGGGCGTAGGCGAGGAAGTCGCGGATCGCGCGCGGGTGCCGGAGGCCGTCGGAGAACTCGGCATAGACCTCCTCCGGGTCGACGACCTCGACCTCGAGCCCGCGCCGGCGATGGACCTCGACGAGGGGCTCGACCGCAGATCTGAACGGGGCCGGGACGAGCATGACGTAGTCGGCGTGCATGGCGGGGTCACGCAGCCGCGGGCGCGGCACGGGAGCAATGGCATCCGGCGCCATGAACGCGCTCCGGCCGGCCACCAGGTCGAGAGCTCCGGCCGCGGTCTGCGGCAGCCAGAACCCGGGCCGTCCATTCTCGCTCGAGGCCACCAGCGGCGGCGCCCCCAGCCTTTCTCGGGCCGAGAGGGCCACGAGGTCGGGCGCGGTTGTGGCGACGAACGTGGCCGTCCCGTCGCTCAGCAGCCGCAGTTGCTCGCCCTCGGCCACCGGGCCGGCCCAGTCGTACTCCGCCTCGAGCCAGTCGAGGAGGACCACGTCGACAAGCGGGTCGCCGCCCGCCGGCGGGGTGCGCGCCGGCACCGAGAGCTCGAGCGCGACCTCGCCCTCGGGCAGCGACTCGGCGTCGAGCGGCGGAACCTCGAGCACGACGGTGTCCTGCTGGTTCCACTCCGCCGAGGCGAGGAGCTTCCCGGCGAGACGCACCTCGACACGGTGGTCGGGCCAGGCTGGATCGGGCTTGAAGGCCGGGCGCGACCAGCCCCGCAGCGACAGGTGCAGCTCGAGCGCGGCCCCGGAAACGCGCGCGATGCCGTCGAGATCGAGGGGGATGCGGAGCGGCTCGGGATCGATGTGGGTGAGCCGAGCCCAGTACCAGAGCTCGGGCAGCTCGTCGACCGGCACCTGGCGGTCCACGGGGAAGCGCAGGAGAAGCTCGTCAGGCTCGAGGTGCACCCGCCGGCGCAGGCTGGGCCGCGCGCCCGGCGACTGGCCGGCGTAGCGAACGGTCGGCGGGACGCTCAGCCGGGCCGGCGAGGTCGTGTCGAAGCTCAGGAGATAGACGTTTTCGCTCAGCAGCTCGTCGTACGTCGAGCGGGTGCCCGCTGGCCGCTCGGCCACCCACTCGATCGCGTCGCCGGGCCCGAGCTTGCCGTCGCCGCCGTCCTCGAGCCAGATCGGGACCGGTCGACCGCCGTTGCGCAGCCCGACACCGGCGCTGGCCACCGGGCGCGTGAGGCCCGGCAGGTCCTCGAAGCTCACCCGGTGGACACCAGCGCGGGTGGTCTCGAGACGAAGGACCGGCAGCGGCGCCGCGGCGAGCGCACCGAGCAGCGCGAGCCACCCCATCAACAGGGGCGACGCAGGCATCAGCGAGTCGCTCCAGACGGCGCGAGCTCGGGGGCTCGGGCGTTCGCGAGAGCCGTGGCGGCCAATGGGGCGGGCAGCGCACCGAGCGCAATCCGGTAGCGTGCGGCCGCCGCCTGGACGCCATAGATGCTCTCGACCCGTCGGCGCCCGGCCGAGGCACGGCGGGCAGCCTCCGCGGGATCCTCGAGGATCGCCGCCATGGCCGCGGCCGCGGCGCCGCTGTCCGGCGCGGCCCAGACCGCCCCCCGGGGGTATGGAGGATGGTCCTCGGTCAGGCGGACGAGCTCGTAGTCGACCGGATAGCCGGTCGAGGCATCGAGAAAGTCGGTGACCCCGCCGTAAGCGGTGGCGACCACCGGTTTCCCACAGTAGAGACTCTCGATCAACGGCAATCCCAGACCCTCCGAGCGGTGCAGCGAGAGCAGAGCATCCACGCTCGCCAGCAGACAGTCCATGTCCTCACGGGGCGCCGGCCTAGTCAGGAACTCGATGTTCAGCCCGGCGGCCGCCTCGCGCAGGCGGGCGACGAGCTGCGGATCCTGGCCGGCGCGCGAGATCTTGACCACGAGACCGACATCGTGGGCCGTCTGCTCCGAGAGCCGCCGGAAGGCGGCGATCGCGCCGAGCGGGTTCTTGCGCTCGGGAACGCTCGCGATGTCGAAGGCGACGAGGAAGTAGAAGCGACCGGGCAGGAGACCGAAGCGGCCACGGTCGGCGGGGACTGCCGGGGGCGGCACGCAGGGCGGCACCAGGCGAACCGGCACCGTCGCGACGGCGCCGAAGCTCTCGGCGCAGAAGCGCGACGGGGCCCACACCTCGTCGAGCAGCTCGAAGCGCTGGGCGAGGTCGAGCGGGAAATGGGAAAGCTCCCAGTACCAGCAGCCGATGGTCGTTCCACCGGCAACGGTCGCCGGGGGCAGCTGGGCGAGGGCGCGCGGGGTCTCGTCGGCGTTGGCGTGAAGCAGGGTCACCGGATAGGGAGCGCCCTCCGGCTGGTGAAGCAGGCCGCCCACGATCTTGCCCCAGGGCTCGCCATCGAGAGCCACCCGCGCCGTCGGGATCCCGGCCGCCGCGAGGGCGAGCAGCGTTCCGCGCGCGACCTGACCGACCCCGGTGTCGTGCCCGAGATAGCCGGCGACGTTGACGCCGAAGCGGGCGTCGTCCCGCGCTCCGCGGTCCTGGCGGATCCTCGACGCCCGCGGGGGCGGAGCAACCTGCAGCGCCGCGGGCCCCTCCTCGGAAGCTCGACGGGCCGCCGCCGGAGACGGAGACGGAGACGGAGACGGAGACGGAGACGAAGGGTGGATCGCATGCCAGAGCCGCGAGAGCCGTCCCCGCAGCCCGAACTGGCGCGCGACCGGCGCGACGAGGTCGGCATGGAGCCCGTACTCCCTGGCGCCATGCTGTGCGAACCAGTAGGCATAACGCTGGCGATCCTCTCCGAGCGGATCCGGGTAGGCGTGCTGCACATCGGGCCGGCGCTCGTGGATGAGGAGGGCGAGACGCGTCAGCCCGGGCGCCCCTTCGACCGGCTCGTTCAGCCAGCGCTGCATCCGGCCCGGCCGGCGCAGGTCGACGTGCCCGAGCACCTCGGCGTCCGCCCCCGGGATTTCGAGGAAGCGCGAGACGGCCTGCCGGGGGGCGGCGTGGGCGAGGACGCCCGCTTCCATCGCCGGGCGGAAGATCGCGGGCAACCCCGAGGCCTGCTGATCGTCGCAGCCCGCGAGCCAGTGGCGGTACGCCTCGAGGTCCCGGTCGTACACCCGGGGGAAGGCCCGCTGGACGTCCGAACGCTCCTCCCAGAGCGCCAGACCCGCGCGGTTCAGACCTCCGGCGTCGGCGAGCGGCTCGAGGATCCAGGCGAGGAACGTATCCTCCCCGGCGACCGCGAACGGATCCGGCCAGCGGCGAGCCTGCGGGTCGATGCGGCGGAGGAGCCGGCGAACCGACGGCGCCAGGGCGATCGCGGTCCCCGAGAAGCGCCCATAGCCGTAGGGCAGGCGACGGTAGAGCTCGTGCCCGGCGGCGAGAACCCGCTCGCGGTAGCCCTCGAGCAGGGGTCCGAGCTCGGGCCGGAGCCGCAGGCTCACCCGGTTCTGGTGGCGGCTGATCGCCCCGAGGTCCTCGAGGTCCAGGCCGCTGAAGTGAAAGAATCCGACCGGCCGGCCGGCGAGCTCCCAGCGCCCCTCGCGTTGGCGCGGGAAGCGATGGGGGAGGTTCCAGTAGGCGACGTTGTAGATCGGGTCGCGCAGCACCTTGACGCCCTCGAGCAGCGCCGGCGCGAGATCCATCCAGGCCTGGTCGACGAAGAGCCCCCGCGAGAGGTCGTTCACGCAGAAGCGATACAGGCGCTCCTCCCACCACGAGAGCAGCGGCGCCGTCGTCTGGTCGAGCCGGATGCCGAGGAACCCCAGGTTGTACACCCCGGCCATCAACACCATCCGCTCGGGCGGCCGTTCGGAGTCGTCGAGCGGCTCGGTGATGTGAGGTGTGAGCAGCAGCGGATGCCGTTCGAGCGCCGCCCCGAGCTCATCGAGCCTGGCGGTGACGAGGATGTCCGGGTCGAAGTAGAGCACCGCGGCAAGCCCCTGGCGATCGCGCAGGTGTCTCAGGAAGTACGGCTTGACCGCCGTGTTGAGCTCGAGGATGTCGTAGCGGAATGCGAGGTTCTCGAAGCCCGGAATGCCGAGGTCGGCGGCGAAGATCACGGTGAACGGCTGCGCGCCGTAGTCGACCTCCGGCGAGGGCCGGTCGACCACGCAGACGAAGACCCGCGCCCCCGGGTGATGCTCGAGATAGGAGGACGCGAACACCCGCGCGTAGGCGAGGTAGTTGTTCGAGACGATCGTGCAGGCCGCGACCGGCGGGCGGGACGGGGATGCGGCGTGCGCGGCGTTGGCGATGGGAGGTGAAGCGTTCACATGCGTTCCGGGATCGGAATCCCCAGCACCTCTGCGAGCCTTGCCAGGCCTCGGGCGAAGACGCGCACCGCGGCGAGACGCACCGCGCGCCGCCCGGGCTCGACCTCGTGGAGGATCGGATGCCGATGGTAGCAGGCGTTGAAGGCCTGGGCGAGATCCAGGGCGTGGCGGGCGAGCAGCGAGAGCTCGAGCGTCGAGCCCGCCTTGGCCACGATCTCCGGAATCCGCCCGACCTCGAGCACCAGCGACCAGAGGTCGTCGCTCCAGGCCTCCGGACCGATCGCCACGAGCTCCTCCACCCCGAGCCGGTGGTCGATCCCCGCCTCACGGAGCTTGCGTTCAATGTTCTTGACCCGGACCAGCGAGTACTGCAGATACGGCCCGCTCTCGCCTTCGAACGAGAGCGCCTCGTCGAAGTCGAAGGCGATGATGCGGGTGGTGGTCGCCTTGACCATGAAGAAGCGGAGAGCGGCGGTGGCGATCTCCCGGGCGAGCGCCAACGACTCGGCCTCCCCGAGCTCGGGCTGGCGCGCCGACACCTCCTCGCGGCTCTTCTCGATCAGGCGGTCGAGCAGGTCGTCCGCCTTGACCCCGATGCCCTTGCGGCCGGACATCTCGAGAGACTTGCCGGCGTCGCCCTCCTCGTCGAGGTAGCCGAGGAGGCGGGCCGTCGCCGGCGACAGGGACACCATCTCGTAGGCGAAGTGGATGCTGCGGGCGGCCTCCGATGGGTGGCCGAGAGCCTCGAGACCTGCCCGCACGATCTTCTGCAGGTAGCTCTGGCGGGCGTCGATGACGTTGATGACCCGCGCCGCGCCGCCGAACGCCGGTCGCCTCGACCCGGCACTCGCTTCCCCTGCCGAAGCCGGCTCGCCGCCCGGGGCTGCAGTCTCCCAGACGCCCTCCCGGCCCCAGAACCGGTACTCGAAGTCAGCGCCGAGAAGGCCGAACTTCCAGAGCTGGTACGCGATGTCCTTGCCGACGTAGGTGACGGTCCCATCCGAACGCACGATCACCTTGTCGGGATCCTCGAGCCCCTGGAACTCGGCGCTCTCGCTGAGCGGCATCACCCAGCAGCCCTGGTTCTTGCCGTCGACCTCGAGCCGGATCGCCCCTGACTGCTTCAGCAGCTCGAAGGCGCGGGTGAAGAACGACAGGCGCAGGATCTCGCTCTCGCGGGTCAGCAGGTCGTAGCCGACGTCGAGGCGGCGCATCGTCGCGAGGTGACGGCCGACGATCCGCCGGGCGATCTCGCGACCCATCTCGGCGCGTGGCCCGGTCCCGCTCTCGAGCTGGTGGAGCGTCGCGCGGCGCAGCTCCTGGCGGGCAGGGTCCTCGGCGAACCAGCGCCCGACCTCGGCATAGAGATCCCAGCAGGCGTAGTCGAACCTTTCCAGCACATTGGGATCCTAAGCTTAGAATTCCACGTGGACAAGTTGTCGCG
>JADMIO010690475.1_pt1 | contig 15972 bp, 5 predicted proteins | sample 8958161 | NCBI WGS metagenome assembly JADMIO01 (sample SAMN16585339, study PRJNA669376) | soil metagenome | isolation source: Crop rotation soil | place: USA: Cullars Rotation, Alabama | collected 2011
GGGCTTTTCAGCGGCCCGCCGCTCGGGTACAAGCGATCCCTGACGGGTCCCGAACACGTCACACGGAGATCGTTCTCGCATGGATGCGAGTTGGCTCGACAAACTCAACCCGCAGCAGCGTGCCGCCGCGACGCATCCGAACGACAGGCCGCTGCTGATCATCGCCGGCGCGGGGACCGGCAAAACCAGCACGCTCGCGCACCGCGTCGCTCACCTGATTTCAACTGGCGTCGATCCCGGACGAATTCTTTTGCTGACATTCACCCGGCGTGCCGCCGCGGAGATGACGCGCCGCGTGGAAAGCATCCTCGCGATGCGCGATTCCCGCGCGCCGGCCTCGGCGATCGCGGGACGCATCTGGGGCGGCACGTTTCATGCAATGGGCAACCGATTGCTGCGGCTGCACAGCCAGGCGCTTGGCCTTGGCGAGAATTTCACCGTCATCGACCGCTCCGACGCCGAAGATTTGCTCAACGACGTGCGGAGCGAATTGAACTTCGACAAAGGGGACGTCCGCTTTCCGAAAAAGGGCACGTGCCTGAGCATCTATAGCCGCTGCGTGAACGCGCAGGAGCCGGTCGAAGCGACGTTGCGGACACATTTCACATGGTGCCAGGATTATCCGGAGCAGCTCAAGCAGTTGTTCCGCGCCTACACGCTCCGCAAGCAGGCCGACAACACGCTCGATTACGACGATTTGCTGCTCTACTGCCACCACCTGATGCAGGACGAGGCATTGGCCGCCGACGTCCGCCGGCGGTTCGATGCGGTGCTGGTGGACGAGTACCAGGACACCAACGCGCTGCAGGCCGCGATCCTCAAGGGGCTGTCGCCGGACGGGCGAGGCTTGACCGTCGTCGGCGACGACGCGCAGAGCATCTACTCCTTCCGCGCGGCGACCGTGCACAACATCCTCGACTTCCCGACGCTCTGGCCGGGCACGCATGTCGCGAAATTGGAGCACAACTACCGCAGCGTGCAGCCGATCCTCGAAGCGACGAACAACGTGATCGCGCTGTCGCGACGCCGGTACAACAAGGACCTGTTTTCCACACGCGCGAGCGGGCAGAAGCCGCGGCTCGTCACGCTCGTCGACGAGACGCAGCAGAGCGATTACGTCATCAAGCGCTGCATCGAGCATCTCGAAGCAGGGATCGGGTTGCGCAAACAAGCCGTCCTCTTCCGCGCCGCGCATCACAGCGACGCGCTGGAGGTCGAGCTGTCACGCCGAAACATCCCGTTCGTCAAATACGGCGGGCTGAAGTTCCTCGAAGCCGCGCACGTCAAAGACCTGCTGTCGATCCTCCGCCTCGCGGAAAACCCGCGCGACACGACCAGTGCCTTCCGCGTGCTACAACTTCTCGACGGCGTCGGCCCCGCTCACGCGAAACGCGCCATCGCGCACCTCGCGGAAAATCGCTTCGACGTCGCTCGCTGGAAGGATTTCGATCCCCCTGCCGCCGCGTCGGCGCAGTGGTCGGCGTTCATCGGGATGCTCTGCGGCATTGTCCCGAACAACAAACCGCTGCCGGAGCAGGTCGCCGATGCGCGACGGTTTTACGCGCCCGTGCTGGAGCGGCGGTACGACGAATCGCACGTGCGCCTGCGCGATTTGGAGCAGCTCGAGCAAATCTCGGCGAACTTCCGCACGCGGTCGCAGATGCTGACCGACCTCGCGCTGGATCCGCCGAACGCGACGCAGGATCTGGCGGGGCCGCCGCTGCGGGAGGAGGATTTTCTGATCCTCTCGACGATCCACTCCGCCAAAGGGTGCGAATGGGACGTCGTGTACGTGATTCATGCCGCGGACGGGAATATTCCGTCCGACATGGCAACGGGCACCGCGGAAGAGGTGGAAGAAGAGCGCCGGCTTTTTTATGTCGCGCTCACGCGGGCGAAGGATTTTTTAGAGGTGTGCGTCCCGCTGAAGTATTACGCGAAGAAGTGGTCGACGGGCGACCGGCATTCGATGGCGCAGCTCACTCGATTTTTGCCGGACGGGGTGCTCGAACATTTCGAACGCGTCACCCTCAAACCCGATCCGGCGCCCGGCGTGCTCCTGCCGATGGCTGCTACTCCGGCGGCGGTCGACATTCGCAAGAAGATCGCTGCGATGTGGCAGTGACATTTGCCTCTCGTATTCCGGAACCTTTGGACTGCCGCTTCGTCTGAGTGACCGGTAAGCTGTCGGTCTAGCCAGAGGTCACGCGATGCGAAAGTTGCACGTCGGGCGCGTCGGGGTTGTTTCAATTGTTCTGCTTGCTGCGGTCGGTACCGGCTGGCTCGGATGGGGCGCTTATGCGGAGGCGAAGCGCGACGCGGTCGGACGCCGCGCGGGCGCCGAGGCGCAGATGCAGAAGGGGAACTTTAAGGACGCTTACGACGTCTTTCGTGAACTGCTCCTCGACCCGGCGTCGGACGAAGCGCGGGGCACAGCCGACGACCTCGAGCACGCCGTCGGATGTCTGGCGCGGCTCGGGCGGGTCGAAGAAGCGGATGACTTGCGCGAGCAAGCCGTCGCGGCGCACAAAGGCAACTGGCGTCTGCTCACCGCAGCGGCGCGCAGCTATCAACGGGGCACGGACAACTGGGGCTTTATCGTCGCCGGCAAGTTTTACCGCGGCGGGCACCGCGGGAATGACGGGCGGCAGGTCAGCTCGGTCGAACGCGATCGCACCCGCGCGATGCAGCTCTTCGAGCAGGCCCTGTCGCTTGCGGAAACGCAAGCCGCGAGCAAGCAGGAGCTGGCGGAGTTTTACTTCCAGTTCGCCGAGCTGCTGCTCGACAACCGCTACGTCGACGGCGCCTGGCGGCTCCAGTCCCTGACCGACCTCAAAGCCCCCCTGCCGGAATACGGCGACATGGCCGAGGTGTATTACGGCCGGTGGGCCGGCGGGACCGGCAACAACCGCGGCGCGCCCGTCGGCGAAGACGGCTCGACGCCGGTCTATCACCATCTGCCGAAATCGTGGGACACGGCGCAGACCGACGGCGAACGCTGGCGCTGGTGCCTTCAGCAGGCCGAAATCGCCGACGCGCTGCAAGCATCGCGCGCGCGGTTCGCATTCGCGCAGTTTCTCCAGGGGCAGTTCCACGTGTCGACGATGCTCGACCCGTGGGGCCGTTACGGATACGGCAGCCGGTATTCGCGATTCGCGCTGGGCATGGGCGGCCGGGAAGACGCCGACGACAAGAAGAACGACGACGTGACCGGGCCATTCGCCGTCAGCACGCTGAAGGAAAACGAGACGATCGCACGCCTCGCGACGGGCATCAAGCGGTTCACGATGCCGGACGAGTTCAATTTCATCCGGATTTACAAGGATCTCGCCGAGGGCAAGGACTATTTCGCGCAGCAGTCGTCCGACACGCTCGGCAGCCTGTTCGAGGACCGACAACAATACCCGCGTGCGGCGGAGTGGTGGCAGACCGGCATCAAGAAGTTCGGCGACAACGGTCGCAGCCGCAAGCAGCGGCTCGACCAGATCGTCGGCAACTGGGGGATGTTCGAAAGCACCCCCACCAGCCCCGCCGGCACGTCGCCGAAGCTGCCGTTCGTCTTCCGCAACGCAACGAAGGCAAGCTTTACCGCGCGCGAGATCGACATCCCGAAATTCCTGGCAGACATCAAGGCGTACCTCAAGAGCAGCCCGAACCAGCTCGACTGGCAGCACATGCTGCCCGACAACGCCGGCCCACGCATCGTCCAGCAAGGCGAAGGCCGGTTCCTCGGCAAGCAGAAGGCGGCGTGGGAGCTGGCCCTGCGGCCGCGCGAGCGCCATTTCGACCAGCGCATCTTCGTCGAAGCCCCGCTGAAGACCGCCGGGGCGTACCTCGTCGAAGCGAGCCTGAACGACGGCGGCAACACCACACGCACCATCGCGTGGGTCGCCGACACCGTCATCGTGAAAAAGCAGATCGACGGCGGGACGTATTACTTCGTCGCCGACGCGGTGAGCGGGAAACCGGTGCCGAACGCCAAGCTCGCGTTTTTCGGCTGGCGTCAGCGGCAGGTGAAAGACCGCGAATTCCACGTCGACACGACCGAGTTCACGAAAACGGCCGACGAGCAGGGCCAGATGCGCCTGACGCCGGAGCAGGAGAGCGCGCAATATCAATACCTCATCACCGCGACGGCGGATGGCGGGCGCTCCGCGTTTTATGGCTTCACGAGCATCTGGGGCAACGCGATCACCCGCGCCGACTTCACGACGCTGAACAAGACGTTCGTCATCACCGACCGGCCGGTCTACCGCACCGAACAGTCCGTGAAGTTCAAGTGCTGGGTCGCGCCCGTGAGTTACGTCGAGAACGACGCCGAGAACAACTCGCTCGCCGGCCGCAGCTACAAGGTGATCATCACCAACCCGAAAGGCGAAAAGGTCCTCGAGCGGCAGTTCGAGAGCGACAAGTTCGGCGGGTTCGACGGCGAATTAAAGCTCGACAAGGACGCCACGCTCGGCGCATACAGCTTGACCGTCGAGAACTTCGGCGGCGGCAGCTTCCGCGTCGAGGAATACAAAAAGCCGGAATTCGAAGTCACGGTCGACGCGCCCAGCGAGCCCGTGATGCTCGGCGAAAAGATCACCGCGACCGTCCGCGCGAAATATTACTTCGGCGCGCCGGTGACGTCGGCGAAGGTGAAGTACACCGTGTTCCGCTCGCCGAAGACCGACCAGTGGTACCCGGCGGCGCCGTGGGACTGGTTTTACGGGCCGGGGTATTGGTGGTTCGAGCAGGAATACCGCTGGTACCCGGGTTGGCGGATGTGGGGTTGCGTGGGGCCGCGGTGGTGGTGGCTCGGATCGCCGCAGGTCCAGCCGGAAGTCGTCAGCCAGAACGAGGTGCCCATCGGCGCCGACGGCACTGTGAAGATCGAAATCGACACCGCCAGCGCCAAAGCGCTGCACGGCGACGAAGACCACCGCTACACGATCACGGCGGAGGTGACCGACGAGAGCCGCCGGACAATAACCGGGACGGGGACGGTTTCCGCCGCGCGGCAGGCGTTCAAGGTCTACACGTGGGTCGACCAGGGCTACTACCACGAGGGTCAGCCCGTTCGCATCGAGTGCTCGGCCCAGACGGTCGACAACAAGCCGGTGAAAGGCGCCGGCGAGCTGCGCCTGATCGCGATTTCGTACGACACGAAGCTCAAGCCCGTCGAGCGCGTGGTCGAAACCTGGCCGCTCGCGACCAACGACGAGGGACGCGCGTCGCAGCAGATCAAGGCATCGCGGCCTGGGCAGTACCGGCTCAGCTACACCGTCACCGACGAGAAGAAGCACGCGATCGAGGGCGCCTACGTCTTCGTCGTGCGCGGCGACGGCTTTGACGGGCGCTCGTTCCGCTTCAACGACATCGAGCTCGTCCCCGACAAGCGCGAGTACGGCGCCGGCGACAAGGTGCGGCTGATGATCAACACCGCGCGCGCCGATTCGACCGTGCTGCTGTTCGTGCGGCCGGTGAACGGCGTCGCGCCGCCGCCGAAGATCCTGCGCCTGAACGGCAAGAGCACGATGGAGGAGATCGAGGTCACAAAGAAGGACATGCCCAACTTTTTCGTTGAGGCGGTGACGGTCGGCGACGGCAAAGTCTTCTCGCAGACGCGCGAAGTGTTCGTCCCGCCGGACAAGAAGGTCGTGAACGTCGAGGTGGTGCCGAGCAGCACGAAATACAAGCCCGGCGAGCGGGCGAAGGTGACGATCAAGCTCACCGACGACGCCGGCAAACCCGTGACCGGCTCGGCGGTCGTCAGCCTGTACGACAAGAGCGTCGAATACATTTCCGGCGGGTCCAACGTGCCGGAAATCCGCGAATTTTTCTGGAAATGGCGACGAACGCACTACCCGAACGTCGAATCGAGCCTCGGCCGATTCGGCTACCAATTGCTCAAACCCGGCGAAACAGGATTGAACTACCTCGGCTGCTTCGGCGGGCTCGTGCCAATGCTACCGCTTGGGGAAGCGGATCTCGCGGTAAGCGTTGTCGATGAATTGGAGGACGGAGCGATCGACGCGATGTCGGGACCGGTCAGCGGAAGTGGCTTCATGCTGGGTAGCCGCTTGGGCGTTGCCGGCGGCGCCGGCGGCGCCGATCGGTTCGCGATGGCGAAAACCAGCGCGATGCCCGCCCCCGCCGCCGCGCCGATGCCGGCCGGCTTGATGGCGGACAAGGCTGAGGCCAAAGACGCCCGCGCCAATAAACCCGGCGAGCAACCCGGTGAGTCCGGCCCCCCGCTCGCACTCGTCGAGCCCACGCTCCGCCAGACGTTTGCCGATACTGCGCTTTGGGTCGCGAAGCTCGACGTCGGCGAGAGCGGCACGGCGGATGTCGAATTGACGATGCCGGAAAACTTGACGACGTGGAAGACGAAGGTTTGGACGATGTCCGCCGGCACGCGCGTCGGGCAGGCCAGCGCGGAGGTCGTGACGGCCAAGGACCTGCTCGTGCGTTTGCAGGCCCCCCGCTTCTTCGTGCAGCGCGACGAGGTCGTGCTGTCCGTCAACGTCCACAACTATCTCAAGTCGGCCAAGTCCGCGCACGTGAACATCGAGATGGAAGGCCCCTCCCTGTCGCCGGGCAAGATCGAAGGTCATCAGATCGGCGGCTTGATCAACGCGCCAGATCACTCCGGCACGACGATCGGTGAAGTGGTCGAAGTGCCCGCCGGTGGCGAACGGCGGGTGGATTTCCGCGTGCGGGTCGTGCAGCCGGGGACGGCGATCGTCCGCGCGGTCGCGCGGACCGACGAGGAATCCGACGCAATGCAGATGACGTTCCCCGTGCTCGTACACGGGATGCTCAAGACTGACAGCTTTTCCGGCGCGATCCGTCACGACGGTACGTCGGCGCGCCTGACGTACAAGATCCCCGCCGAGCGAATTCCGGAACAGAGCCGGATCGAAATCCGCTACTCGCCGAGCGTCGCGAGCGCGATGGTCGATGCGCTGCCGTACCTCGTCGATTATCCGTACGGCTGCACCGAACAGACGCTCAACCGCTTCGTGCCGACCGTCGTCACGCAGCACGTGCTGCTCGGCATGGGTCTGAACCTGAAGGACATCAAGGACAAACGCACCAACCTGAACGCGCAAGAGATCGGCGACGATGCCAAACGCGCCGCCGATTGGAAACGCAACAACCCGCCGAACCCGGACGTGGACCGACGCAATCCCGTCTTCGATGAAGCCGAAGTCGCCGCGATGGTGAAGGCCGGCGTCGACAAGCTCGCCAACCAGCAACTCGCCGACGGCGGGTGGGGATGGTTCAGCGGATACGGCGAGCAAAGCTACGCGCATACCACCGCGACCGTCGTACACGGCTTGCAGGTCGCCCGCGCGAATGATGTCAAACTCCCGGCGGGCATGATCGAGCGCGGCGTCGCGTGGCTGAAGGGTTACGAAGCCCAGCAGGTCCAACTGCTCAACAACGACATCGCCAAGGTCTCGCCGCACAAGGAGCAGGCCGACAACCTCGACGCGTTCGTTTACATGGTGCTCGCGGAAGAGAAACAGCAGGCGAGCAAGGAGATGCGTGAGTTCCTCTATCGCGACCGCAATAAGATCTCGGCGTATTGCATGGCGCAGTTCGCGCTCGCCCTCCAATCGCAAAAAGACCAGGACGACAAGCTCCAGATGCTGCTGAAAAACCTGGCGCAGTTCGTCGTGCAGGACGACGAGAACCAGACGGCGTATCTCAAGCTTCCAGAGTCGTCCGGCTACTGGTGGTACTGGTATGGCTCCGACACCGAGGCCAATGCCTACTACCTCAAATTGCTCGCGAAAACCGACCCCAAGGGCCAGGTGGCGTCGCGGCTCGCGAAGAACATGATCAACAATCGCAAACACGCCAGCTATTGGAACAGCACGCGCGACACCGCCCTCAGCATCGAGGCCCTCGCCGACTACATCCGCGCGTCCGGCGAAGACAAGCCCGACATGACCGTCGCGATCAGCATCGACGGGCAAAAGATGCAGGAAACGCCGATCAATGCGGCGAACCTGTTCAGCTTCAACAACAAGCTCGTGCTGAGCGGTGCCGACATCAAGCCCGGCGAGCACAAGATCGAATTCACCAAGACCGGCAGCGGTCCGCTGTACTTCAACGCGTACGTGACCAACTTCACGCTCGAAGAGCCGATCACCCGCGCGGGATTGGAGATCAAGGTCCAGCGGAAGTATTACCGGCTCGATCCCGTCGACAAGAAGGTGAAAGTCTCCGGCTCTCGCGGCCAGGCGATCGACCAGAAGGTGCAGGCGTACGACCGCAAGCCGCTCGGCGACGGCGACACCCTCACCAGCGGCACGCTCGTCGAGGCCGAGCTCGAAATCGACAGCAAGAACGACTACGAATACATCCTCTTCGAAGACATGAAAGCCCCCGGCTTCGAGCCGGTCGACGTGCAAAGCGGCTACAACGGCAATGACCTCGGCGCCTACATGGAGCTGCGCGACGAGCGCGTCTGCTTCTTCACCCGCGCCCTCGCCCGCGGCAAACACAGCGTGTCATACCGCGTCCGAGCCGAAATCCCCGGCGTGTTCCACGCACTCCCGACCCGCGCCAGCGCGATGTACGCCCCCGAGCTGAAAGCCAACAGCGATGAAACGCACGTGACGATCGTCGATTCGGAATCGTCGAAGTGACGCTTACGGCCGCTCGAATTGGATTTCGGCGTTGCCGACCTTCCACGTGAAGTGGTTGTCGTCGGTAACGCTCACCTTGCCGGCGTACGTCGTCCCCGGCAGGCCCGGAAACAGCGTTTCCGGCGAGTCGATCTTCAACGTGAGCGAGCCCTTCGTGTAGCGGCCGTCGAAGCGCTGGAACGTGCCGTTGATGTTCCCCTCGACGCCGAACGTATAGCGGTCGCGGAAACGGATGCGGACCGGCTCCTTCGCGCCGGGCGCCTTCGCGTCGTAGGTGTGGCCGGACAGCTCGACGGTGCTCCACGCACTGCGGAGCTGCTCGGCGTCGCGCTCGGCGGCGGCGAGCTGGGCGCGGATATTTGCGTCCGTCGCGAGGTCCGCCGGCTGGCGGCCGTCCTTGTTCGTCACCGCCGGGTCGGCGCCGGCGTCGACCAGCGCCTTGATGACCTCCGACGACCCCGACCGCGCCGCCACGTGCAGCGGCGTGTCGCCGGCGCGGGTCGTCGCGAGCGTCGATGAGCCCGCCGCGAGCAACGCCTTGGCGACCGCCGCCGACTGCTTGTTCGCCGCGGCGACGTGCAGCGGGGTTTGCTCGTCCTTCGTCAGCGCCCGCGCGAGGCTGGGGTCGAGCTTGATCAATTCGACGGCAAGCGCGACGTTTCCAGTCGCCGCGCATTGATGAAGCGCGTTGCGTCCGTCGGCATCCGTTGCGCTGGCAAGCTTCGGGTTCTTCTTCAGGATTTCCAGCACGCGCGCCGACGGCGGCTTGGCCGCGTTACCGATTGCGGCGGCCAGCAGCATCGGGGTCTCGCGCTCGCGCAGCTTCGCCACGACTTCCTTGCGACCGGCGCGCCCCGCGACGTCGATCGGCGTCGGCGGCGGGCCGCTCAGGACCGCCCCGCCGCCGCTGCGCAGGAACAATTCGACCATCGCGACGTTGCCGGCAGCGGCGGCGGCGTGAAACGGCGTCTGACGCTGCTTGGTCGACGTGGTCACCTTCGCACCCGCCGCGATCAGCTCCTCGGCAACGGCGGTGTCGGACAACCGCGCCGCGATGTGCAGCGGCGTGTCGCCGGTGGCGTCGGGCGTGTCGAGCGCGGGCTTCTTCGCCAATAGCGCTCTCACCGCATCGAGTTTTCCGAACGCCACCGCGAGGTGAATCGGCGCCCGCGCATTCGGACCCGCACGATCAACCTTGGCCCCCCTCGCGAGCAGCGCATCGATCAACGCCGCGTCGCCGTTGGCGGCGGCGAAGTGCAGCGGCGTCCTGCCCGTGCGATCGGGTTGGTCGGGCTTGGCCTTCTCGTTGACCAGCATCAGAACCATCGCGCGGGCGCCCGGCACGTCATTCAGCATCATCGCCAACTGGATCGGCGTGTGGCCGTCCTTGTCGGCGAGGTCCATCTTCGCGCCGGCTTCGGCGATCTCCCGCGCGGTTTCGAGATGACCGCTTTTTACGGCGACATGGAGCGCCGTCTGCCCGTCGGCATTGGTCGCGTCGACGACATCTTTCGCGAGCTCGCCGATCAGGCCGTCATCTTCTAACCCGCCGAGCGCGGCACCGTGGAGCGCGGTGTTGTTTCCGCTCGAGAGCGCCTTGCGCTCGGGGCCGTTACTCAGCAGGTAGACGAGCTGCTTTTCGCCGGCCTTGGCCAGCTCGAAGAGCGGCGTATTACCGGCGGGGTTCTTCTGCTCCGCCAGCGACGGGAACCGCGTGAGCAAGTCGGTAATGCGGTTGTATTGTGATGCGCCGCGGCCCAGCGCTTCCCAGAACGTCTTCACGTCGGCGGCAGTCGGTTTCGCGTCGACTACGGGCGTGATCGGCGTGATCGGCGTAACCGGCAACGTAACGGGCGGAACGGGGATAACCGGCACCGTCTGCTGCTGCTCGCTCACCGCGGAGTTCTTTGAAATGTCCGACGTTACGTTCTGCGCCTGCTGGTGCGACGCCGATTGCGGTTGTTGCGGGAGGTTTCCGGCGCCGCTTGTGACGGTCGCGTTCTTGTCGCCTCGCGTCGCGAAAAAGATCACGATCGCGATCAGGATCAATGCCAGGACAGCACTCGCGCCGATGAGAACGGGCTTATTCAGCGGCTTTTTCGTCGGAGTCGTTGCAGCGTAAGCCGGCGCTGCCGACCCCGCGTCACGCGACTTGGTCGAAAATGCGCTCGGCGGCGGACCGTGTGCCCATCCCGTCTCAACCGTGTCAGCGCCCGTCGCTGCTGTCTTTCCGGACGCGGCCGCCGCTGTCGACGCCGCGACCTCGGCGGCATGCGCCCGCTGCGCTTCGAGCACCGCCACGACGATCTTGCTCAACTGATCCAAATGTCGCTCGAGCGGCGGGGTCAACGCGTCGAGCCAGTGCGGCGTGCTGATGAAATACTCCAGCGCCGGCGACATCGGCACGTCTTCCACCCGGAACGGAATGACGTGCAGCCCGCGCGCGACCGCGCGCTCCACCTCACGCCGGACCTGCGGCGAGGCGTTCGAGCTCGACGTGTAGATCAGGATCATCACCCGCGCGCCGGCGATGGCCTCGATGATCGACGCCGACCACTCCGCGCCCGGCATGATGTCGCGCGGCGCCAGCCAGCAGCGCACGCCCTTCGCTTCCAACACCGCGCAGGTGGCGTCGGCGACGCTCTTGTCCTTCGAGGAATAGCTGATGAACAGGTCGTGAGCCATGTGAGCGTGAACCCCTCGCCCCGCCGCCGAAAAGCGGCACTGATAAGGCACATCCTAAGAACCGGCCGCTGGTCCACAAGATTCCAGGCGCGTGGCGCCCGCTCCGAAGGAGCGCAGGGGTTGCTGGTAACCCGGGAAACATCGGCGCGCGACAGTCGGAGCACACCGGGAGCCCATGGTGCAAGCACCATGGGCGTTCGGTCGGAGTGGTCGCAGAACGCTAACCTTGACGTACTCGATTCTCCCCTAACATAATGCAAACATTTTGCTTGACATTTCCCTCGGCCTTTGCGAAGGAGGGTGCGGCGAATCTCGACGTTGTGTTTGCGGGCCGCACCTGGCGGTGCGGGGTTCGTTCATGCGCGCGTCTTTCTCGAACATCGTCGCGAGAACTCCGATTGGCGCTCGCAGCGTGCGCGCGCCCGACCCTGCGCTCGCGACCCTCATGAATGTGCCCGATCGTGCCGCGCGATCGCGCCGGACGGCGGCACAAATCGTGCCCGGATCGACCAAGATCTGCCCGGATGTGCCTCGCGACGCGGCAGAAAGCAATCGTGCAGAACGAACCCACCGCGGCATTGTCGCTTCACCAACGGGTATTCGAAAACGTGTTTGCGCAGAACGAACCCACCGCGGCCGGGCGGCTTCAGCGACCCGGAATCCGGGCACACGTGATTCTGCAGAACGAACCCACCGATGCGCGGGTGGACTTGAAATCAGTTGGATCCAGCATTCCGCGGCGTGCGACCCGGCGTGACGCCGCTGGGGTTCAGGGAGTGATGACAGTGCACGCACAACCACTTGCCGGCGTGGCGTTCGAGCACGTAGGTCGCGCGTCCGGTACGGTCGTGGGGGCCGGCTTCGTCGCGGCCGGTGCGGCTGGACCAAGGGACGGCCAGCCACGCGACGTCACCGAGCGTGCGGCAGTTGAGGTTGTCGATATCGAAGCGGAAACCGCTGGTCACGCCCCACACGCGTTTCCACTGGGCGGCGATGAGGGTCTCAAGGCCGGCGAGCAGGACGCCGACCGTGCCGAAGCCGACGACGTCGGTTGCGAAGAGCGCTTCGCCGGCGTCGTAGTCGACGTTGCAGACGGCGGTCGAAAACGCGTCGAGCCACGCGCGCAACTCGGCCTTGACGTCCTTACGGGTTGCGATGTTCGGTTCAGCGATGCTGTACGCCATGGCATTCTCTCGCGCAGTTGCCTCTTAGATCTTGGACCAGTCGATGTTGACGTTCGCCTCCGCAAGCCTCTGCTCGAACGCGTGCACGCGGTGCACGTAGCCGATCTCATCGGCGTGGCGGTTGTCGAGCATCAGGGCGCTGGGGAGGCGCTTGAGCAGTTTGTGCGGCGTGATCGCGGTGCGCCCGATCTTTCCGGGCACGCCGCGGATCAATTCCGCGCACCATCGGCGGAGGTGCCGCGACGTTCGCGGCGCGGTGAGCATCGACTTCGCACTCGAGCTTTTGCGCGTCAGGCCGTAGAGGTACGCCTGCGGGATCCCGGCCACGTGCGGGAAGTATTTGCGGAAAATGCGGTCGTAGGTATCGAACGCGAAGCTGCCGACGTGCGTCGCGTTGAAGTTGACGAGGTCCCACGCCGGGAACGGCAGCAGGACGTCTGCGACATCAAGGTGACTCAAGAAAATGCAACTAAAATACAGCCGCTGGCGGATGTACAGGTTGGTGTGCGCGATCGGCCGGCCGGCGACGCGGCCGGTGCGGATCGCGTCGACGAACGTCGCCGTCGCGCGCGCCGTGGCCCGGCCGGCGATGCGGTCGCGCAGCAGGTGCAGACGGTTGGTGAGCGCGAAGCAGCGCTCGTGCGAGCCGCGGGCGAGGAACTCGTCGCCGTGCTGCTCGTCGTCGAGCTTGAGGTATTCGCCGGCGGCTTTCGTCAGTGGCCCGCGCATAATGCCATCGCCGAGGTATCCGCTGAGCACCGGCACGCCCGGCCGCATCCGCGCGATCGCGTTCGTGAGATTGCGCGGCTTCGGAAACCCCTCGGGCAGGAAGTAGAGCGGATCGTCGAACAGATCGATCTTGCTCGGCGGGCACGCGATGACGTGCAGCGGATGGTCCAGCGCATCGGCGACACGCCGCGCCATGACCGCTTCTTCCGGCACTGTTTCGACGCACGTGAGGTTGAACCGCAGCCCGGGTTTCGCGGCGGCCATCGCGGCGAGCAGCCGGCTGTCGTATCCGCCGGAGAGCGGCAGGTTGACCGATTCGAGGTCGCGCGTCAGGGTCGTGAACGCGTGATGCGCGCGCTCAAACAAGCCATCGATGAGTTCTTCCGGCGAGACGACGTTGCGGACGTAGGTGAGCCGCGCGTAGTTCGTCTGCGCGAGCGGCGTGCCGTCGGCCTTGAACGTCGAGACGGCGCCATACGCCACCCGGCGGTAGTCGCGCACGACCGAGCCGCCGGTCGAAATCAGGTTGTAGCAGAGCCACGACGCGACGCTGTCGTAATCGACCTCGCCGGTGCTGAGGCCGGCGTCGCAGATGCCCAGCGCGTCGGTGCCGGCGACGAGTTTGCCGCCAGCTCGGCCGACGAACCACGGGAGCAGTCCGAGTGCGTCGGAGACGAACGACACGCGACGCGCCCGCCGGTCGTCGATGAGCACGACGAACGCGTTCAGCACGTCGCGAAAACCGGTCGCGCCCTCGGTAGCAGCGGCGTCGCCGCACCATTTCAGGAACGCGTCGCCGGAGAGCGTGGGGTGCGCCGCGCGGCCGACGAGGTAGATCGCGCGATCGGTCGCGGCGTCGTAGAAGCGCGTGATGCGATTCGCGTCGGCCGCGAAGATGTCGAGCCCGACCAGGCCGGCGCCGGCGAACGTGCCGGTGGGCAGCGTGACGCGCGTCGTTCCCGCAAATGGGTTTATCGGCGGTGCTTTTGAATCAGCGGCGCGCGTGACCGCGAACGCCGCCGCCTTGCCCGCCCGGCAGACACCCGGTGCCGCGCTGCCCACGGACGCATCGGTCCGATAATCGACCGGCGGTTGCGCGGGCGCGGGTTTCGTCGGTGTGGGCGGACGAACCGTAAGGCTGCCGGTGCGCGGTGCGAGCGTCGTGAAAAACATGGTTCATCGGATTGATCGGCCATCGGGGGCCGGGAGTTTGGCGGGAATCATCCGGAACCCGGGGTTTTCAACCTCGGTGCATCTGCCGCACTGCAAAGAAGATGCACGGATTGAAAACCCGTGCCACCCCGCTTTTGGGACTTTTTTTGTGTAACGCGAGAATCCCCCCGGCGTCCCTCTTGGCGAGTATTCGCCCGGGTCACTTCCCACAGCCCTAAGACCCCCGGGCGAGCCTCAACGAAGCCAGAGCGACGCGCGTGCGTGCGTTGGAACGCGGGGCGTGTGCGGTGTCAGCGCACCACACACACGCCTGCACGCGGCTGATTCGCCTGCGGTCATTCGAACAACGACGAGTGCCCCGCGGCCGGTGGCGTCCTTCCCCCGCCACGGCCAGCGGGAATGTGCCCTGTGGGTGTCCCGACCCCGTCGTCTCGAATGCCGCAGCGACTCGGCCGCCGCGCACGAAGACGCGCGACGCTCGAAGCAACGCGCGACACCGATGCCAGGGCCTGCCGTGCGGGCCGTCTCATCCGACTCGGCGGGGCGGCGTTCGCCCAGCCGCGGCTCGCATGGCGGGCCCTGCATCGGGGTCGCGATTCGTTCGCCGAAGTTCTTCCCACCCGCCCCCGGCTCGTCCCGGGCCGCTTCCATTTGCTGTAAAATGAGCGCCGCGAAAGGTTGCCGCGGTTACTCCGTCATTCCCTTTACTCGGCGGAAGGGCTCGCTTGAAGACGATTGCCATCATTGTTGTCGCGGTTCTGGGGCTGCTCGGTCTGGGCGGCGTCCTCGTCGCACACTTCAGCAAAATGGCCGCCGCCGGCGGGGAGACGACCGAAGTCCGCGTCGAACGCGCCACGCGCGGGCCGCTCGTCGAGGTGGTGAGCGTGCCCGGCGAAGTCCAGCCGGAGCCGCAGCTTCGCGTGCCGATCAGCGCGCGCGTCTCGGCGCGCATCGTCGAGCTGCCGTTCAAGGAATGGGATACCGTCACGAAGGGAAACCCCAAGGCCAACCCGCCGGTGCCGGCATCGGTGCTGGTGCGGCTGGATGCGAAGGACCTCGAAGCCAACCTGCGCTCCGTGAAAGCGCGTTATGCGGCGCAGGAGGCCCAGGTTGTCGTCACCAACGCCCACATCGATTCCCAGCGATCGCAGATCGCCGCGTCGGAGGCGTCGCTGAAAGATGCTAAGCGCGACTTGGAACGCCAGCAGAGCCTCTACAACTCGAAGGACGTGAGTCAGTCGATCGTGGACACGGCCCAGACGAAGGTCGACGAGCTGATCGCGAAACTCGACGGCTCGCGCAGCGACCTGACGGCGGCGCAGCAGGAACTGGTCGTCCTCCAGCACCAACTCGCGGCCGCCGAGGCGGAGATCGCCAAGGCGCAGGAGGACCTGAACAACACCGTCATCATGAGCCCGATCGACGGCACGGTCACGCGGCTGCGGATGAAGGTCGGTGAACTGGCGGTGGTCGGGGTCGAGAACAGCTCACTGACGAACATCATGGAGGTCGCCGACCTGTCGCAGATGGTGATGATGGCGCGGGTGGACGAGACC
>JADMIO010812938.1_pt1 | contig 15972 bp, 12 predicted proteins | sample 8958161 | NCBI WGS metagenome assembly JADMIO01 (sample SAMN16585339, study PRJNA669376) | soil metagenome | isolation source: Crop rotation soil | place: USA: Cullars Rotation, Alabama | collected 2011
CTTTCCCTTTTAAAAGTGGCGACAGAGAGCTGTTGTATTCCGGTGAGGCGATCAAATAACCGGGGTGCCTATACATCAAATCTTTGAGTTTCTTGACACCGTCGGGGTAACCTTTTTTTTCAATATCTTCGTCAAAAATGGGAAGGGCCAAATCGCGAAGGTCGAGTTCCGTCACTTCCGCGCCGGCTGCTCGCGCACCGGCAACGGCCAAAGATAAAAGTTTTTTGTTGAGTGAGCCGACCCGGCTACTTCCCGAGAAAGCTAGAATTTTCGGTACAATATCGGCCATCGTTTGGGTCCCGTGCTTCGGTTAGAAACTCGGGACAAGTGTAGATGGCAACCGGAAAGAGCGCTAGGAAAACCGTCATCCAGAGCCCACCGTCACGTGAGCGAAGGCTGGGCGAAGGATCTCGTCATGACACCGTCACAGTCTATTAGTGCGCAGACTTCTTCGAGAAATCCAAATAGGTCAAAACTTGGCCTGCTTCAATTTGGTTCGGGTTCGAGATGGATTGTTCATTGCAGCGCCAGATCATTTTCCAATATTGCGTGCTACCAAAAACACGAGTCGATACGGCCGACAGCGTTTCACCTTTTTGCACCGTTACGTTGTGTTTTGCAGAGGCCAACATTTGACGATAGTCTTTGCTGACTTTCGCGGTGTTGATTTTAATTTTGTCGCCCGGGAAAATTTTGTGTGGATCTTTCATGCCGTTCATCGTGACGAGTTCGTGCCAGAATCCAGCTTTGCCATAAACACGTTCTGAGATTTTGCCCAGCGTGTCGCCTGGCATAACAACATATTCTTCTTCGCCACCCGTTGCTTCGGTCGCAGCGACAGCGGCAGCTGGTGCACCAGCCTTGTGGGTTTTGGCTTTCTTATTGTGCGACGGACGAGCTAAGTGTTGCGTGGGTGAAGCCGCTTTCTTTTCGCTCTTAGCGATCTTTTTCTTATGAGCGGGTTTTGCTTTCGGCGTTTCCACGGGCACGTCGGGGATTACCGCAGCAACATCCGATTCCACCGGCGCAGCAACGACAGGATCCGGAAGGTCTTTAGCTTCCAAGGAACCAACGTCTTTGGTTTCAAATTTTTCGGGTTCTGCAGCCGGCATCTCAGCTTTCGCAGCGTCGGGAGCCGCAGCAGCTTGATCGTCGGTGACGAGATCCGAGTCGTCAGATGCCACTGGTTCCGTTCCCGAAGGATCGTATTCCGAAGATTTTACTTCTTCAGAATTAGAAGCAGGCTGTGCTTCTTTGTGGCTACAAGCGACCAACATTAAACCTACGAACACATATGATAATTTTTTCACCGCCAAAACCCTCCTGAACGGTTCGAGTAGTTGTCGGTGAGGTCTGTGAAAGACTTTAGTTTATTTAATTCAAAAATCTCGTTGGTGAAAACGATTCGAAGCCAGCGGGCATGGATCCGGACTGTATAGACATGACTATTCCTTGCGCTCCGAGGTCCGCAAATTGGAACCCATTGGTGTAAAATCCACCGAGCACATGCAGGCGACTGTTTAGGCATTGGGGAAACCGCAAATAACCCATGATGGGTGTGCGATCTTTCATACGTACACGCACCCCAGATTGGAGCGAATCGAGCGTGCTCAAGCCAATTTTCGACCCTTCACCAACCATCAGCTGGAGTTGTTCACGAAGAATTTTGGCGTGACTAAGCAAAAATTCTTCGTCGATTTTCGAAGTCTTGGCTTTCGTCGATCCAAACCGACCTTTTTGGTCATGAATGAGTAAATTCGTTGTTTTCCTAGTAACGGCGCGGGCTTTTTCGGGTAAAGGCAGCGAAAAAAGCATGGTACAGCCCGCAACTCCCCCAAAACCCCGCACCGACAAGCCCGAATCCGAAAGAATTTTCTCCATACCGATGCCCGCCGCCAGAACCACATCCTCAAAATCAAAACTCCCGCGCGAACACTTCAACGAGAGCCCCTTATTTTCGAGAGGAACGATTCGAGAGATCTCATCGTCGAAGAAGGAAACTTTGGTATTTTCTAAAAAAATCTGCAAAGTCCCAAGCAATTCCGCCGGATCAACCCAACCATCCTGCGGATAGAATAGAGCCCCTTGAATTTCGGGGCCGAAGGTCTGGGTACCGGCGACCTCATCGAGCTGCGTCCGATCGAAGATTTTCGTTCCGAATAAATCCAACGGTCGTTCGCGGTAAACGCGCGTGCATAATTTTTTCAAATCATCGTCGCTGACCACGGGTTCGCTCACGCCGTGAAAGTCATGAGCGATCGATTTCCCCGAACTTGCCTCAATTTCCCTGATCCAGCGCGGCAAATTATAGTGACCGCGAAGTTTCAAATCAAAGACCGGTGATTGCGCCGAGTTAAGCCCTTTGGCGGTACTGACGCCGCTCGCGGCCCAAGAAGCGGCCGTCGAGGCCGAATCCGGGCGTCCAAAAACGCTGACTTGGTACCCGGCTTTCACCAACCGATATGCCGTCGCGAGACCGGCAATACCTCGGCCTATGATAGCGACATGATTGGGAGAACGGCTCGAATTGTTCATGGCTTAAAACATGTGATACGCGCAATACATGCGCTAAGAGTTGGTGACGATTCCGGCAGCAATCATACCCCGAAAGCGGCTCCAGTCAAAGGCTTTACCGGGATCGGTCTTGCGGCCCGGGGCAATATCCGAGTGTCCGACGACGGCATCTTTGGGGATCGTCTTATAGGTCGCCAATAGAGATTTCACGAGCTTGGCGAGGGTCTCATATTGAGCCGATTCGTAAGGAATATCGTCCGCGCCCTCGAGTTCGATGCCGATCGAAAAATCATTGCAGGTCTTGCGTCCGCGAAATTCTGATTCACCTGCATGCCAGGCGCGACGATCGAACGCAACAAATTGCGTCATGACGCCTTGGCGATCGATTACCACATGGGACGAAACTTTGAGATGAACGAGGGTTTGAAAAAAAGGATGGGCATTAAAATCCAACTGATTACAAAAAAGTTCTTCGATGCAACTTCCGCCAAACTCATTCGGTGGCAAACTGATTCCGTGAATGACGATCAGTCCGATCTCGCCCTTTTTTCCCACGGCTCTTTCGTCCGCATTGGGAGAAGGCGAACGTTTGACTCCCACAAGCCAATGATCGTTCCCGACCTTAAGTTCGCCGCGCATTGAGTTTTTCTTTCAGGCAGTCGTTGACGAGCTCCGGGTTTAATTTTCCCCCCGATGCCTTCATGATTTGGCCGATGAAAAAACCAAAGACTTTATCTTTCCCAGAGAGAAACTGCGCCACTTGTTGCGGCGACTCATCGAGCACCTTCGAAACGATGCGATCAATTTCCCCAGCGTCCGATACTTGCGTGAGGCCTTGGCTCGCCACAATTTTTTCCGGATCGCCGCCTTTTTCCACCATTTGTTCAAAGACCGTCTTCGCAATTTTCCCGGAGATCGTGCCCTTGCCAATCAAAGTCAGAAGTTTACCCAAATCTTGTGGCTTAATGGGGGGATCGGAAAGATTCCATTCGCGGTTATTGAGTTCGCGCAAGAACTCGCTAGAGACCCAGTTGGCAACGATTTTCGCAGGGACCGCTCCGGCCACCGCTTTCACGGTTTCTTCAAAGTAGCCGGCCAATTCTTTTTCGCTGGTTAAAACGTTGGCGTCGTACTCACTGAGTTCATACTCTTTCATGAACCTTCCCGCCAAAGCGACCGGAAGTTCCGGGAGTTCGCTACGCACGCGCTCAATGCGAGCTTTATCAATTTTCAAGGGCCGAAGATCGGGCTCCGGGAAATAACGGTAGTCATGACTTTCTTCTTTCGAGCGCATCGCGGAAGTTTTCCCGGACGCCGCATCGAATTGCATCGTCTGCTGGATAACTTTGCCGCCGGAATCAATGAGATCCGCCTGCCGAATAATTTCAAACGTGATCGCTCGTTCAATGTTGCGAAAAGAGTTCAGGTTTTTGATTTCGCAACGCGTGCCAAATTTTTCTTGCCCGCGCGGACGAATGGAAACGTTCGCATCACAACGAAACGATCCTTCTTCGAGGTTGCCGTCGCAAATTCCCAAGTGGCGCACAAGAGAGCGCATCCGTTTCAAATAATCGGCGGCATCTGCAGGCGAACGAATATCGGGACCACTCACGATTTCAATCAGAGCAATTCCCGAACGGTTGAGATCGACATAGCTCGAGGCATCACCGTGCACGTTCTTCCCCGCATCTTCTTCCATATGAATACGGGCGATGGGAATTTGCTGCCCCGTCGTCAGCGTCAGTTTGCCGTTCGTACAGTACGGAAGATCGTATTGGGAAATTTGGTATCCCTTCGGCAAATCCGGATAAAAATATTGTTTGCGCGAGAACACGCTCGTCTCATGAATTTCAGCATCAACGGCGATCGCCATGCGAATCGCAAAATCAACGGCTTGCTTATTTAGAACCGGCAACACGCCGGGGTAACCCAAACAAATGGGACAGGTATTGTGATTCGGAAGCGCGCCAAATTTGGTCGAGCAGGTGCAGAAAAGCTTTGTCTGCGTATTCAGCTGACAATGCACTTCCAAACCAATCACCGGCTCGTAACGGGCTAAAACGCCGTCAGTTGCCGAGTTGGGGGAATTTTTGTTGGCTCCACTGAGTGGCTTGTTCATAAAGATATGAACCCTTCAATATACTTTCTTCCGAAAACTTTGGTCCCATAATTTGCAAACCGATCGGCAAATTCTTCGAATCATATCCACACGGAATCGAAATCGCAGGAATCCCCGCAAGATTCACCCCGATCGTACAGATATCTGCCAAATACATGCTGAGTGGATCGTCCACTTTTTCGCCAATCTTAAAAGCCGTCGTCGGTGAGGTCGGCGAAACCAAAAGCTGCACTTTCTTAAACGCGTTCGCGAAATCTTGTTCGATCAGATAACGAACCCGGTTCGCCTTGGCGTAATAGGCATCGTAATATCCTGACGACAGTGCGAACGTACCCAGCATAATCCGCTGCTTCACTTCTTTGCCAAAGCCTTCGCTACGACTGTGCAAATATAGCTCGCGCAAAGATTCCGCGCCCTTTGCACTTCGATGTCCGTACCGAATGCCGTCATAACGCGCCAAATTCGAAGACGCTTCCGCCGTCGCAATGAGATAATAAGCGGCGATGCTATACGAAAGATGCGGCAGACTAACTTCCACAACCTCCGCGCCCAATTTTCGAAACACGTCCCACGACTTTTCAATCGCCGCCCGTACTTCCGGGTTCAAACCTTCTTCAAAAAATTCTTTTACATAACCTAGCCGCATGCCCTTCAAAGAACTCTGCTCTGGTTTGAGCGACTGCAAAGTTCTGCAAGTTGAAGGCAGAGGTTGATTGGCCGACGTTGAATCCGCGGCATCAAATCCTGCGATCGCATCAAAGAGCGCAGCCGTATCTAAAACGTTCCGACCAAACGGCCCGATTTGATCTAGCGATGATCCGTAAGCGACCAAACCAAACCGACTCACGCGCCCATAAGTTGGTTTCAATCCGACGACGCCGCACAGACTCGCGGGTTGACGAATCGACCCCCCAGTGTCCGAGCCAAGCGCAAGCGGGGCAAGGTCCCCAGCAACCGCGGCAGCCGAACCGCCAGACGATCCTCCGGGTACACGGGCTTTGTCCCAAGGATTCTTTACCGGACCATAGGCGGAGTTCTCATTCGAACTCCCCATCGCAAATTCATCGCAGTTGGCTTTGCCAAAAAAAATGGCGCCCGCGTCGCGCAATTTCTTGACGACGGTCGCGTCGTAATTCGGAATAAATCCCTTAAGGATTTTCGAACCACACGTGGTTGGAACACCTTTGGTACAGATATTATCTTTCAAGACAATCGGCACCCCTGCCAACGGCAAAGGGGAGCCTTTCGCATTTGCGGACTTAATACGTTCTTCTTGTTGTTTGGCTTCGGCCCAAACTTCGTCTTTGTCCCAATGCAAATGCGTGTTGAGATTTTTGGCGTGGGCGTCGGTACGAGCCATATAAAAATCGCAAATCGATTTAATCAAACTTGGATTTTTGTTCACCGCTGCCGAAAGTCCGACAGCGGAGTTATGAAAAGCTTTAAGTTCGCTCATAGATTACTCGATAATTCGCGGCACCTGGAAAGCAGAGCCGATCTTTTGGGGAGCGGCAGCCAGGGCTTCTTCCGGGGTGAGTGAGGGTTGCACAATGTCTTCTCGCTCAGGGGTTGCGGGTCCTAGAGTGTCAGCCCGCCATTCTTTACCCAAGTCATCTTTGACCGATTTCAATTGGTCGACATAACCAAGGATGTTGGCCAATTGTTTTTGATAATGGTCTACTTCCGAATCGGCGAGACGCAAATTCGCCAAATTGGCGACTTTCAAAACGAGTTCTTTCGTAATGTCCACGTTACGGAACGACCTCTACCTCTTCATCGCCCAAGCGCGCAATCCGCGCCATACTGATTACTTTTTCGCCTTCATCCACAGACATCAGGCGTACACCTTGCGTCAGACGTCCAATAACACCAATTTCGCTGACAATAAAGCGCGTAACCTTGCCGGCCGAGGTCATAATCATCAATTCGTCTTCTTCAGCGACCTGCAAAATTCCAACGACAGGCCCATTGCGATCGGTGACTTTGATCGTGTAAATCCCTTTGCCGCCGCGAGACTGTGCCCGGTATTCATCGAGCGGTGTTCGCTTGCCGTAACCACATTCACACACGGAAAGAATCGAAGAGTTGCCTTTGAGCACCTCGAGACCGATCACGAAGTCTTCTTCTTCCGAGAAGCGAATCCCCGTAACCCCGCGCGCTGAGCGGCCCATAGGACGAACCTCTTCTTCGTTGAAGCGAATGGATTTACCCATGCGCGTCGCGATGAGGATGTCGTCTTTCCCGGAAGTAATCGTACAAGACACCAGCGAATCGCCTTCGTCGAGTTTGAGCGCGATCAGGCCGGAGGAACGCAAATTCTGGTACGCCATCAAATCGGTTTTCTTCACGAAGCCTTTGGCCGTAACCGACAAAATAAACGACCCTTCGGTGTAGGTTTTGAACGGCAATACCGAAACAACCTTTTCACCTTCGGTGAACTTAATAAGATTTGCGAAATGTTTACCGCGCGCCGCGAGTTCCGTTTCCGGGATGCGGTACACATTCAGATCGTAAACACGTCCTAAATTGGTAAAGCAAAGTAAGGTCTCATGGTTACTGGAGATGAAAATATCTTTGACCAAATCTTCTTCTTTGGTTTTCATCCCGGTGCGGCCTTTGCCGCCGCGTTTTTGCGCACGAATCGCCGTGGTCGGCGTGCGCTTCACGTAGCCAGCCATCGAAACCGTTACGACAACTTCTTCATCAGCGACCAAACTCTCCATGGTGAAGTCGCCAGCTTCGGTGGTGATCTCCGTGCGGCGCTCGTCTCCATGATTCTCGCGAAGCTCCGCGAGTTCGCCTTTGATCAGAGTCGTCACACGCGCTGGTGTTTCCAAAATATTCTTTAGGTCAGCAATCGTTTTCACGATTTCGTCATATTCATTGATAATCTTGTCACGCTCAAGACCTGTCAAACGAGACAGGCGCATTTCCAAAATTGCTTTCGCCTGAATATCCGTGAGTTTGAACTCGGCCATTAAACCCGTGTGAGCAATCGCTGGATCGGCGGCTGCACGAATCAATTTCACAATGGCATCGATGTTTTCGACGGCGATCTTTAAGCCGAGCAAAATATGGGCGCGTTCTTCGGCTTTGCGAAGGTCATAGGCCGTGCGACGAACGACAACTTCACGACGATGCTGAAGGAAATACTTCAGCATGTCTTTCAAATTGAGAAGGCGCGGCATACCTTTGACAAGCGCAACCATGTTTACACCGAAGCTCGATTGCATCGGCGTTTGCTTGTAGAGGTTATTCAAAATGATTTCGGCTTGTTCATCGCGTTTCACATCAATAACAACGCGAATCTCTTCTTGCGCGGATTCATCACGAATATCGGAAATGCCTTCGATCTTCTTGTCGCGAACAAGTTCCGCGATTCTCTCGATGAGTCGTGCTTTGTTGACCTGGTAAGGAATCTCGGAAATGATGATGCGCTGACGACCCGTCTTCGGCGCTTCTTCGATTTCGGTTTTCGCTCGCATCACGACGGAACCGCGTCCCGTCAAATAAGCTTGTTTGATGCCGGCCATGCCGTGAATACTTGCAGCCGTTGGAAAGTCCGGACCCTTGACGTATTGCATCAACTCTTCAATGGAAACTTCTGGATTTTCTAGCAACGCCTCCAGAGCATCCAAAATTTCGCCGACATTATGCGGCGGAATATTGGTCGCCATACCAACGGCAATACCAGAGGCACCGTTGACCAAGAGTTGCGGGAGTCGCGACGGCAATACGAGTGGTTCGAGTTCTTTGTTGTCATAGTTCGGGCCGAAGTCGACCGTTTCTTTGTCGATATCCGCGAGCAGAAGATCCGTGATTTTTTCTAGACGAACTTCGGTGTACCGCATGGCAGCGGCCGAATCACCGTCGATCGAGCCGAAGTTCCCTTGGCCATCAACGAGCGGGTATCGCATCGCAAAATTTTGCGCCATCCGTACCAAAGCTTCGTAAACCGAAGAGTCCCCATGCGGATGGTAACGACCAATCACATCTCCAACAATACGCGCCGACTTCAGGTACGGACGATTGTGAAAATTCTTGAGTCCGTGCATCGCGAAAAGAATCCGGCGATGCACTGGCTTTAAACCATCACGAACATCCGGAAGCGCACGCGAGACGATAACGCTCATAGAATAATCTAAGAACGACGTCTTCATTTCGTCTTCAATATGTCGCGCTAGTACTCGTACTGTAGGATCCATTGCGATTTATCCTCGATCAAATGTCCAGATTGCGAACATTCATAGCGTTGGCTTGAATGAAGTCGCGTCGTGGTTCGACATCGTCACCCATCAGGGTGCTAAATAATTGATTGGCTTCCATGGCGTCTTCAACATTCACTTGCAGAAGTGTTCGCAACGTATCGTTCATCGTTGTTTCCGCCAATTGATCTGGGTTCATTTCCCCCAAACCTTTATAACGCTGGATGTAGGCGCCTTTGCGACCTTCCGTCACAATCAAATCCTTGAGGTCATCCATCGTCGCTAAGATGCCTTCTTTGGGACCTTCGGCCTCATCACCCTCAGCTTTTTCTTCGGGCTTCTCGTTCGTCCACCGGAATCGAAACGGCGCTTCGGCAATTTCACGCAGCTGCGCCCGAACCCGGCGAAGCTCGACGATTTCGCCGCCGGCGAAAACCGAAGCATCGATGACCGACGTTTGCGGCACATCCCGAATCAGCGTTTCAAAAACTAAGCGGTAACGGCTGTACTCTTGATCGAAAACGACTTTGCCATCGGCAAAAACTCTTTCCTTGCCCATCGCTTCTTTTAAAAACTTCACAATGCGATCACGCAGAGCCAAGGCTTTTTCTTCGTTGGCGATGGATGCCGCATCCACGTCTTCATGCTCAACAATAAATTGAACAATCTCGCGACAACGACGACGCGCCGCCATTTCCATCAGCTCGTTGTAACGAGCCAATTTTGTCAGAATGTTCTGGACGTTTTGTTTGTCCAATTTCTTTTTATTCTTATCGGTCACTTCCAAATGCGAAAAGCCCACATCGCTCAAGTAAGCGAAAAGCTCTTTGTCATCCTTTAGGTAACGCTCGGTTTTGCCCTTCTTGTATTTATACAAAGGCGGTTGCGCGATGTACAAATAGCCGCGCTCGATGATCTGCGGCATCTGCCGGAAAAAGAAGGTCAGCAAAAGCGTGCGAATGTGAGCGCCGTCGACGTCGGCGTCAGTCATCAGGATAATTTTGTGGTAACGAAGTCGGGTGATATCAAAGTCGTCTTTTCCAATTCCGGTACCCAAAGCCTGAATCAATAATTTGATCTCTTGCGACGAAAGCATCTTGTCGTAACGAGCTTTCTCGACATTCAAAATTTTACCGCGCAAGGGAAGCACAGCTTGCACGCGACGATCCCGCGCCTGCTTTGCCGAACCACCTGCGGAATCACCTTCGACCAGAAACAATTCGCATTGAGCGGGATCTTTTTCTTGGCAATCAGCCATTTTACCGGGAAGGCCGGCGAAATCGAGAGCGCCCTTACGACGGGTGAGCTCGCGCGCTTTGATCGCGGCGATCCGTGCCCGAGCCGCGTCGACAATTTTTTGCACGACGCGTTTGACGACATCGGGATTCTCGTTGAAGTAATCACCGAGTTTTTGCGAAACAATGGTTTCTACCCAAGGACGAACTTCGGCGTTACCTAGTTTGGTTTTCGTCTGACCTTGAAACTCTGGATTCTTTACACGAACAGCAACAACTCCGATAAGACCTTCGCGGATGTCGTCACCGGTTATCCCATCTTCTTTGAAACCCTTGAGTTGTCCCGAAGCTTCGGCGTATTTATTCACGACGCGCGTGAGCGCACTTCGCAAACCCGTTAAGTGGGTGCCGCCTTCAACTGTGTTGATGTTGTTGACGTAAGAAAAGAAACTCTCGGAATAACTGTCGGTCCATTGAAGGACCGCTTCGACTTGGCCCAAGAGTTTGCCAGTCTCATCACGCTGCTCACCCAACATATAAACGGGAGAAGAATGCAGCGCCGTTTTCCCTTTCACGAGATATTCGCAAAAAGAATTCAGGCCGCCTTCGTAATGAAACGAAGCTTTCTGATCCGTGATCTCATCGGTGAGATTGATCTTGATGCCTTTGTTGAGAAAGGCGAGTTCGCGCAAACGTTTCGATAAAATATCAAAACTATATTTGGTCTCTGAGAAAATCGTCGCATCCGGTTTGAAGGAGGTCGACGTCCCGTGAATATCGGTCGTGCCCACACTCTGTACAGGTCCGTCGGGAACACCGATCTTATAACTCTGCTGATAAACCTTGCCGTCTTTGCGCACTTCAACACGGCACCATTCGGACAGGGCATTCACAACCGAGGCACCGACACCGTGCAAACCGCCCGAGAAAGCAAAAGCCTTGTCGTCAAATTTACCGCCGGCGTGCAAGACCGTCATAACGACTTCGAGAGCCGACTTGCCTTCTTTCGCATGAACCGCAACGGGAATACCGCGACCGTTGTCTTTGACGGAAACCGAGCCATCCATGTGCAAAAGTACGTCGATCGTGTCGCAGTGGCCACCCATCGCTTCGTCGATTGAGTTGTCCACAATTTCGTACACAAGGTGATGCAAACCATCGGCTGAAGTTGAACCGATATACATACCGGGACGTTTACGAACAGCCTCGAGTCCTTCAAGGACCTGAATGCTTTCCGCATTGTAAGTAGAGCCGGCTGGGGGCGATCCCGAACTAGCTGGATTTGGTTCCGTCATATTTTTCTAATTCCTACTGATCACGAATGGGGACGAGTACATGCATCGAACGACAACTTTTCGGTTCGTCTTGGGGGACGATGACAATGGGATCTTCTTCGGATTTGAATTGCAAAGTTAATTCATCACCAGCAATGACCGCAAAAACATCGACCAGGAATTTACCGTTTACCGAAAGATCGCGTTGCGTACCACGATAACCATTCAACGTGACACTCTCGCGACTTTCCGAATTGGCAACACTCTTGGAACTTAGCAATAAGGAAGTCTCAGTAAAACGTAATTGTAAGGATCGGGTCTTATCCGATGCCAATAACACTCTCTTCGTCACCGATTGTAAATGGGGTCTAGAGACTTTCACGGGATTTAAATTCGCCGTAGGCAAGACGCCTTGGTAATTCGGATATTTCACCGCCGAGAGCCGGATAAAGATTTGATAATCCGGAACCGCAGCCATTAACGTCGTGCCATCTTCGGAAATCGCCAGACGAAGATTTTCAAAACCTTCCTGACACATCCGATGAAGTTCGGTGAGCGCGCGCTTCGAAAGACAAATGCCTTCCTTGAGAAAAGCCTCGCCACCGACGTCCGCCAAATCACAAAAAGAAAGCCGGAAGCCATCGGTCCCGACTAACCGCAGCGCACCATTCGTTGGTCTGTGCAAAAATCCAACAGATCCATAGTTACGCGACGATTCTTGAGCGACGCAAAACTGCACTTGCTCAATCATATAGCTCAAACGATCCGTGGGGAGTTCGGCGACGTTGCGGCCATCAATCGCTGCCGGTTCTTTCCAGACGCCATCTTCAATGAGAGGGAGGCGCATGAGAAATTCTTGATCCTTACCGGCCGTGATCTCCAACTGCGTTTTCGTTTGCTTGAGGGTAACGACGCCCTCAGGAAGCTCGCGAACAACATCCGAGAATAGTCGGCCAGGAACGAACGCCGTCCCCTCCGTGAGGATTTCGCCGTTTAAAGTACTAAAGACGGCGAGGACGTGATCCGTTGCACTAACTTTCAGCAAACCGTCACTCGTTGCCCGAAGTCCGATCTGTGCGAGACTTCGATCCGAGACGGTTCCTTGTAATCTGTGAACGGCGGTGCTTAAAAAATTCTTTGCAACCTTCACGTGCATACGTCTCTCCTTTAGCGGTTCGTATCGCCCGAATTCTTATTATTAAAATAAAGATATATATTCTTCATAGTAGAAGTAGTCGTTGTCGGGCTGTTTCTGGGGACAACTCCGTAAGTTCCCAAAAACATTGTCGAGTCCAGAGAAAAAAACGTGGAAAACGTGTGCAAAACCTGCACGCATTCGGAGGGGACAAAATTGTGTATGAATCGCTCGAGTAAATTCATCAGCAGTCTATACCACGTTTCATTAAGAACTTCTTCGACCTATCCCGCACAGCTCACTCACATACTTATTCACAGGGCGAAAGACTAATAAAGTTGTTCTAGTTTTCGTTCCAAAGCTTCGACGTGCGTCTTCAAATCTAAATCTTTCGTCTTGTCTGACTCAATTTTGCGCACTGCATGCATGACGGTGGTGTGATCTTTACCACCAAACTTCGCTCCGATCTCGGGAAAGGAGGCGCGGGTCCGCGTGCGCGCCAAAAACATCGCAATCTGACGCGGCATCGTCAAGGCCCGTTGTCTTTTTTTGGATTTGAGGTCGGCGATGCGCAATTTGAAATGATCGGCGACCGTTTTTTGGATGGCCTCGACGGTCATTCGTTTGGGGGCTTCGCTCAGAACATTTTGAAAGGTCTCGGAGGCGAACTCGAGATCGATGGCGCGCCCCTTAAGGGCGGCGTAGGCGGCGATGCGGTGCAAAGCCCCTTCGAGCTCGCGAACATTTCGTTTAGCGTGGTTAGCAATGTAGAGAGCCACATCGGAGGCTAGCTGAATGCTCATGCTGTCGGCTTTTTTCATCAGGATCGCCATCCGGGTTTCGAGATCGGGTGGCTGAATGTCGGCAATCAAACCCCATTGGAACCGGTTGCGCAGGCGGTCTTCAATCTCGGGAATGTCTTGCGGGAAAAGATCAGAGGTAATGACGATCTGCTTCTTCGCTTCATAGAGAGCGTTGAAGGTGTGAAAGAACTCTTCTTGGGTGCGATCCTTGCCGGAAATGAATTGGATGTCGTCGACGAGGAAGACGTCACAGTAGCGATATTTGCGACGAAAGTCCCACATTTTGCCAAAACGTAAACAGTAGATCATTTCATTCATGAATCGTTCGCTGGTGATGTAGATCACGACGGCGGACGGATTGAGTTCTAAAACTTTGGAACCAACCGCATGCAGAAGATGGGTTTTTCCCAAACCGGTGCTGCCGTAGATAAATAAGGGGTTGTACGTTTGCCCGGGAGCTTCGCCCACCGCCGCACAGGTTGCGTGCGCGAACTGGTTGCTAGGGCCGCGTACGAAGGAATCGAAGGTGTAGTTGCGATTTAAGTAGCAGCGACTGGAAATCGCGCGTGACACGACACTTGGCCCGCCCGCATCAATGGCGGCGAACTCTTCTCCTTGAGAGCCTTTGTCGGTAGCGCCTTCGGTGAAGGATTCTTCGGTGAGGTTTGGTGCCAGCTCTTTGGCGAGTGCTTGTGGGCCGCCGGAGCTGTCTGTTTCAAAACGAATGAGTACATGATCGAGGCCGATGAGAGTTTTGGCACGCTCAATGGGCTCTAAATAATTGTCGAGCAAACCTTGGTACAGCACCATGTTCGGCACCGCGACAACGACTTCCGTTTCGCTGGCTTCGCGCGCCGCGAGCGGGGCGATCCAAGTAGCGTAGGATTCGGGGTCGAGGAGTTCAGCCAGTTTGATTTTCAACCGTTGCCATAAAGGAACGAGATGTGTACTGGAAGGATTGGGAATACCGGCTGGTGACGGCATTTGGGAAAACCCGTGATCATTCGAGGGGATGTGCTGCATGCTTTCTGTGCCCGTAAGATGTCCTAACGATTCACTGTCGAAGCGCGACAGGAAGAGTTAATCATGTTGGAAAATACAAACTCGGACAGTAGCACACGGAGTTTGAACAAGGCAATCTTAAAGGGCTCGAAAAAGGCGCGTGATTATCGTTAGTTATGTTCAATGGAAGTTGTAAAAAAGTTATAAGAAACCCTGTGGATTTTATTTAAAAATGCGCGGTAATTATCAAGTTCTTGGATATTTAATGGCGGTCAACATGGAGACCGTTATTCTAATGCTCGCCGGCTGGTGGGTCGGTGGTTGGCTGAACACGAACTACCCCAAAGACTTCACATGGATTGTTGTGACGTTTCCGATCGCCGCAGTTTTGGTGGTGCATTCTTGGTACGTCCTTTTTCGATCGCTGATGCGACCAAAAAATTTAGAAAATGAGACCGCAAAAGATGGATTGCACAGAAAGTAAACAGAAAAGCGTCGCGATGAAACGCCTGAAAATAATTGCGGCGCCTCTGATTTTTGCGCTCATTTTGACCGGGGTCGTTCAGCTTTTGGGTTTTTCGGCAAATTCCGCCAAAGCTTTTAGTGTTGGCGCCTGGTTAATGGCTGTGGACATCGTGTTTATAACGCTGCTCGCGCAAATCGGATTGGCGTCGGTAGCCGCTGAGGCCGTAAAGTTTGCGAAAACGCAGATGGTGTTCCTGGGAACGGTGAAATTTCTGATGTTGGGCGGCGTTTTGTATTGGTGTCTCGTGCAGCAAAAGATGTCGGGGTTATTTTTGGCGAGCGGAGCCTTGGTTGTTCTGATCTTTGTTTCATCTCTTGTGATGGCAAAAAAAATCAGCTAAAACTCCATTCCAATTCATGCGATGAGTCGTTGTCTTTGGGCGACATAATTTAACGTGTTGAGCGGGTTTTTCGGATGCTGAAAGTCGTTTATCGCCTTCTAGGTGCGTTGATCGGTCAAATGTTGGCTGCGTGCGTGATTTTGTTGCCGGCGAGTTCTGGATTCGCAGCAGAAGGCACGGGCGTGCATATTATTGACTACTATGAAGTGATTTTGTGGAAATTGGGACTGGGTGAGCATCAAATTGAAGAATGGGCGCCAGTTCTCGCCGGATTTTTTACCTTGGGCGTGCTTTTAATCATCGGCTTGAGGTTTCGGGCGGCTTTGCGCAAAGATACTTCGATTGTTCCGGAGTCGACATTTTCTCTGCGGACCGTGGTCGAAATGTTGTTGGAATTGGTCTGGAATCTGGGTCGCGATGTGATTGGTAGCCATGAATTCCGCCGCTTTTTGCCGCTTTTGAGCGGCCTCTTCTTATTCATTTTGATTAGTAATTTAAGTGGGTTAGTGCCGGGCTTTCCGCCGGCGACCGAAAGCATCAATACCAACCTCGCGATGGGGTTCACGGTCTTTCTGATTTACAACGTGGCGGGTATCAAAGCGAATGGCTTGGGGCCTTATCTCAAACATTTGTTGGGTCCGGTGGCGTGGTTGGCTCCTTTGATTCTATGTATTGAACTCGTGAGTCACTTAGCGCGACCGATCTCTTTGTCTTTGCGTCTTTATGGCAATATCTTCGGAGATCATTTGGTTTTGTCGGTATTTCTTTCCAGCACAGTGGGATCCGAAGCTTGGAATTCACGTGACTTGAAGTCGCGGC
>JADMIO010976202.1_pt1 | contig 15972 bp, 13 predicted proteins | sample 8958161 | NCBI WGS metagenome assembly JADMIO01 (sample SAMN16585339, study PRJNA669376) | soil metagenome | isolation source: Crop rotation soil | place: USA: Cullars Rotation, Alabama | collected 2011
CCCGAACCTGTTCCTCGGCATCGACGTCGGCACCGGTAGCGCGCGGGCCGGCGTGTTCACCGCCACCGGCCGTATGCGCGGGCACGCCACCGAGGCGATCAAGCTCTTCCGTCCGGCGCCGGATTTCGTCGAGCATTCGTCCGACGACATCTGGGCGGCGTGCGGCCGCGCCGTGCGCGGGGCGTTGCGCGCCGCGGGCGCCAAGCCGGGCGAGATCGCCGGCATCGGGTTCGACGCGACGTGTTCCCTCGTCGTGCTCGACGCGCAGAATCGTCCCGTGACGGTGAGCCCGACCGGCCGCGCCGCGCAAAACGTCATCGTCTGGATGGACCATCGCGCCATCCCGCAGGCCGAGCTGATCAATCGCACGCGTCATCCCGTGCTGCGCTACGTCGGTGGCGTCATCTCGCCCGAGATGCAGACGCCCAAGCTGCTCTGGCTGAAGAAAAACCTCCCTGGCACGTGGAAGCGCGCCGCACGCTTCCTCGACCTCCCTGACTTCCTCACCTACCGCGCCACCGGCGACGACACGCGCTCGCTCTGCACCACGGTGTGCAAGTGGACCTACCTTGGTCACCGGAAGAGCGGTGGCTGGGATGCCTCCTATTTCCGACGCATCGGCCTTGGCGACTTGGCCGCGGAAGAATTTCGCCGCATCGGCACGCGCGTCGCGCCCATGGGCCAGCCGGTTGGTCGCGGGCTCACGGCGCGGGCCGCCACCGAACTCAGCTTGCGCGCCGGCATTCCCGTCGGGGTTGCGATCATTGATGCCCACGCCGGTGGACTCGGCGTGTTGGGCGCGGGGCTGAAGAGCCGCTCCATCGGCGCCGCGACGCTGGAGCGCCGGGTGGCGCTGATCGGCGGCACGTCGTCCTGCCACATGGCAGTGTCGGCCAAGCCGCGCTTCATTCCCGGGATCTGGGGCCCCTATTTCTCCGCGATGGTGCCCGGCCTGTGGCTCACCGAGGGCGGCCAGTCCGCTACCGGCGCGCTCATCGATCACGTCATTTACTCGCATGTGGCCGCCGCCACCCTCGCGGCCCAGGCGAAAAAATCCCGGCGCACGATCTACGAGCTGCTCAATGACCGGCTCGCCGCGCTGGCCAAGGCCCATGGCGTGCAGTTTCCCGGCGAATTGACGCGCGACCTGCACGTGCAGCCGGATTTTCACGGCAACCGCTCGCCCCGTGCCGACCCGACCCTGCGCGGTGCGGTGAGCGGCCTGGTGCTCTCCGCGACCGCCGACGATCTCGCGCTGCAATACCTCGCCGCCGTGCAAGCCGTCGCGCATGGCACCCGGCACATCATCGACGCGATGAACGCCCACGGCTACCGCATCGACACGCTTTCGGCCTGCGGTGGCGGAACGAAAAATCCGGTCTTCCTGCGCGAGCACGCCGACATCACCGGTTGCACGATCGTCCTGCCCCGGGAACCGGAGGCGGTCCTGCTCGGCTCCGCGATGCTCGGCGCCGTTGCCGCAGGGCGGTATGCGAGCGTTGCGGCCGCCATGGCAGCCATGAGCGCCGCCGGGCGCACGATTCAACCCAGCAAGGGAAAGGTCCGCACCTTCCATGCACGGAAGCACCAGGTCTTCCACCGTCTCTACGCCGACTTCCTCGCCTACCGCGAAATGATGCGCGGGTGATATCCGCTCAGTCCCAGATATTCCGCCAATTCATGGGATAACTCGTCAGGTCGTTGAGCGCCTTCATCTCGTCTGCGCTCAGGCGATAGCCAACGACGCCGAACGAGTCGGTCAGCTGAGCCGGCGTGTTGGCCCCGATGATCGCCGACGTCACGACCGGATTGGTCAGCAGCCAGGCCAGTGCGGTTTGCGCCACGGTCTTGCCGTGGCTGCGTCCGATCGCGTCGAGCTTCTCGATCACAGCGAAGCCGGCGTCGGTGCCATATTTCTTGCCGATATCCGTCGCCCGCACGCTCTCCACGTTGGCGCCGCGACGATATTTCCCGGTGAGAAAGCCGCCGGCCAGCGGCGAATAGGGAATCACGCCCAGCCCGTAGTTGCGGCAGAGCGGACGCGGCTCGATCTCGAACAGCGACCGCTCCATCAGCGAGTAATCGGGCTGGTAAGATTCGAAGCGCGCATAGCCGTGCTTTGCGCTGGCGCACAGCGCCTCCATCAGCCGCCACGCGGGATAATTCGACGCGCCGATCGCGCGCACCTTGCCTGACCGCACGAGCTGGTCCAGACCCGCGAGCGTCTGCTCAATCGGGACGGCGAGATCCGCGGAGTGACACTGATAGAGATCGATGTGGTCCGTCTGCAGTCGGCGCAGCGAATCCCCGCAGGCGCGAATCACGCGCTCGCGCGCCAGCCCCTCGCCGCCGGGGCCGTCCGCCATCCGGCCGCGCACCTTGGTCGCGATGATGAGGTTCTTCCGGTTGCCCCGCGCCTTCATCCAGCGGCCGATGATTTCCTCGGACCGGCCCGCCCCCGCCATGCCGTCCGGGCCCCAGGTCGTGTAGATATCCGCCGTGTCAATGAAGTTTCCGCCCGCCGCCACAAACGCGTCCATGATCGCGAATGACGTCGCCTCGTCCGCCGTCCACCCAAACTGCATCGTGCCGAGGCAAAGCTCGGAGACATTCAGTTCGCTGCGGCCGAGTTTCCGAAGATGCATGCGGACAGCGTGGGGATAGTTGCCCGCGAATCACGCGAATTTACGCGAACCCCTGTTTTTTGACACAGAGGACACAGAGAAATACCCGAGGTCACCGAGGAGGCATCTTGAATCAATCCTCCGTGCCCTCTGTGAGTTCTCTGTGCCCTCTGTGTCGAAAACAGGCTGGTCGCGGCCAGCGTCGGCCGCCAATCTGCCCGGCCATGTCGCTGCCGCCTTACAAGGTCTCGATCGATGACTACCGCCGCTTCCGGCACGACGGCTACGTGGTCATCCCGGGGCTCGTTCCGGCCGCCGACATCAAGGAGCTGCGGGACCACACCGAGGATTTGATGCAGGGTCGCCTGCCCCAGCAGGACCCGAACACGCCCGAGGCCGACCGCCTGCCGCTGCCGCCGGCCCATCTCTCGCCGTTGGAAAAAGCCCAGCACGTCGCGCGCATCCACATGCTGCATCGCCAGGTGCCGCTGCATGAACGCTACCTGTTGCATTCGCGCGTGCTCGACGTGCTCGAGACGCTGATCGGGCCCGACATCCTGGCGCTGCAAACGATGCTATTCCTCAAGCCGCCGGGCTCGCAGGGACAGGGCTGGCATCAGGACACATTTTACATTCCCACGCATCCCGACACGCTGTGCGGCGCGTGGATCGCGATCGACGACTGCGACGAATACAACGGCGCGATGTGGATGGCCGCCGGCAGCCACGTCGAGCCGGTCTATCCGCCGCCCCCGACCGAGCCGTGGTATGGTGATCGCCAGCTGGCCGGCGTGCCGCAGGTCGCAAACGTCAGCGACAACGACGAGACGAAGAACCAGCTGAGCCCGGTCGCGGCGCGCTATCCGCAGCTGCTCGTGCCCGCGAAGGCGGGCGACGTGGTGTTTTTCAACGGCCACGTGCTGCACCGCAGCAAGACCAACGTCACCACCGACCGCTTCCGCCGGGCGTTCGTCAGCCACTACTGCAACGCGCGCTCCTTCACGCAATGGGGCGCGATGACCGGGAAGCAGGATCCCGTGACGCTGATGAGCAGCGCCTCGCACATCCTCGCGCGCGGCGACACCCACCTGCCCTACGCGCAACCGCGCTTCGGCACGCCCTGCGCCGCGCTGACCGACCCGGCGACGCGCCGCAAGAATCACCGCTACATCCACAGCGCCGTCGGCAACCTCGCCACCCAGGACATGGACATGAAGCCAGCGGAGCCGCAGAAGGACGACGACTGAGTGGTAGGGCGGGATCAGCGATCCCGTCCTACTTCTGCAACAACACCACGTTGGCGGACCAATCCCCCGCAGGCGTCCAATGTAGCTGCCCCTTGGCGAGCGTCACGCCGCGCCGATCGGTGTGCAGTTCGTTCGCCACGCGCCAGCGACCTGGCGGCAGCGGCACGCGGATGGTTTTGACGCCGGGGTTCGCGAACGCGTGCCCGACCACCAACAGCTGTTTGCCGCTGGCGCCAACACGCACCACCGCCTGCCAGCCTTCCGCGCGCCGGTACGCCACCACGTCGGGTCCATACCTCCGGGAGCGACCGGTCCGAATCACCGGCGCCGCCTTCGCGTAGAGCGCGATGGCGCGGTCCACCAATGCGCGCTGACCCGGCTTCAGCGTGGGAAAATCACCCGACAGGCAGAGCCGCCCGAGGAATCCGCCGGCCAGCAAATAGACGATGCGTCGCTCGCTCACCGCCGCACGCAACACCGCCCACACCTGGCTCTGCCGCGGCAGCATCAGCCGCTGGAGATTCGCGGCGATGATCGGGATTTCCGGGCACTCATGCGCGTCCGAGAAACTGCTCATCGCCGTGAGCCCGATCATCGAGGGCTCGAGCCGGTGCCCGCCCGAGGAACAATTCTCAATCACCAGGTCGGGCAATTCAGCCCGGAGCCGGCGAAAGAATGCCTGCGTGCCTTCCAGATGCTGGCGCAGTCCCTCACCCAGCGACTCCGCCCCATCCACGCCGAGGCCGATGTTGTCATTATAGTCCACCTTGAGGTAACCGAAATTTCCGTCCCGCAGCCGGCCGATGACCCGCTCCGCCAGATGCTCGACCACGCCTGGTTTCCGCATGTCCAAAAAGCGCCGTCCACCCACGGTGATGACCTTGCCGTCGCGATGCAGCAGGAGGTCCGTCCGGCCGTAGAGCGGCGACGCCGACCCGATCACTTCCATCTCGAACCAAAGACCCGGAACGAGGCCGCACGCCCGAATCGCGTCGGCCGTCGCGCGAATGCCCTGCGGATACATCTTCACGTTCGGCTGCCATTCGCCTTGCGCGCTCGACCACTCGCCGCCGTCGGATTTGTACCAACCCGCATCCATCACGAGGTACTTGATCCCCGTGCCGCGCAGCGCCTGCGCCAGCACGGTCATGTTCTCGTGGCTCGGATGACCCCAACTCGTCGTCCACTCATTGAACATCACCGGCAGCGCCTGCTCGCTCTCCGGCAGGTTCGCCAGTGGCCGCTCCTGTGCCGCGGTCAACGCTGCGCAGAGGTCATCGAGATCGCCCGCCACGCAGCCCAGCGTCGCGACCGGCGAGGTGAAGCTCGTGCCGGGTGGGAGGGTCTTCATCCAGTGACCGAATTCGCGGTCGGCGAGTCCGCCGGACATGGCCCCGAGATCATCACGGCGATAAACCTCCATCTGCCACGAGCCGGGATGCGCCAGCTGCGCTCCCCAAGTCACGCCCGCGCCCGTGTCCTCCACCGCGACAAACGGGAAAAATCCATTTACCGGCAGCGAGCCCACGTCGCCGAAGCGCTCATTGCGCACGCCAAATCCCGCCCACGACGGCTCGAGCTGGATGTCCTCGAACGGCCGCGTCTCCAAACGTCCCTCCATGCTCCACACCGCGCGAAACCGGTGCAGCCGCAACCGTCCCGGCGCGGCGTCGGCGGCAAACGGCGTGAGCCCACCGATCGAGAAGCTGGCGAGAAACTCCAGCGTCACCGGCAGCGTCGAGGTGTTGTCCACGGTGACCGTGCTCTCGAACCAGCTCGCGCCCCGACGCCACACCAAGTCGTGATGCGCCTCCCAGGCGCCCTCCTGGTGCGTGAAGCTCGTGCGCACAGTCGTCACCCCCCGCGCGCGCGTGACGCGCTGGGCCGTGAACTTCATCCGGTCCACCGTCGGGCTGTTGCGCATCGTGCGGCCCTGCGAAAAGCCCGGCACCGCGTCGTCGCTCTGCACTTTCAGCTGCAGCAGTGACTCAATGCCCCACGCCCGCAGGCCTTTCGGCGTCACGCCCATGATGCCGTCTATCTCCACGCCGCTCAGGAATTCGCGGCGCGGCGTGAGCCGCCGCCGGCTGGTCGGCACCAGCCAGAGCCCGAGCCGGCCGCTGATCGGGTCGAGGACATACAGCGCCGTCGTCGCGCCACAGCGCACTTCACGGTGAATCTTGGGGAGCAGGCCGGATTTCATGGGGAATGGGTGATGCATCCCACCACGGCAGGAATGGAATTCAATGCAAAGCGGGCAAGGTAGGGCGCATTATCCCTAACGCGCCGCTCGGCTCCGTCCTTTCTCAACAGCGCGTTAGGGATAACGCGCCCTACCCCACAATCTTCACTGCCAATTCAATGCTCGTGATAACCACGCGCGCCGAAGCCAGCACGGAAATCTCATTCGCCCCGTACTTCAGCGCCGCGCCCGGCACGTCGAAATCACGGCACTGGCCCAGTTCCGGGGGCTTTTGGTCATACGGTTCGGGAAACAGGTGCACGGCCGACGCCGGCCGCGCCGGGCCGGTCGACCGACCATTCACTGTCACCGTGAAATCCACGTCTGGCGCGCTCTTCGCGGTGACGACGCGCAACGTGCACGCCTTTCCCTCGACCGTTCGCTCGCCCACCGGCAGGGTCACACGCAGCGGAGCCCCGGGTCCGGTCGAGGCCGGCAGCGCGGCCTGCGCATCGAACAGCGGCCGGGCAAACAGCGTGAAGGTCGAGTCGACAAGATAGAGTTTGTCCCGTCCCTCGAGCGTCGCCGGGTCGCCCATCTCGCGCAGCACTTCCAACGGCTCCTCGTGATTCCAATTCTTGCCCGCCGGATCGAGGCCGTTCGCCTGTGCGGCAAACATGTTGAACAGCGTCAACCCGTCCGCGCCCTGCGCGCACAGCGCGGCCGCTGCCCCGCGATAGATCTCCGCCGTGCCGTCGCGCGGATGAAAATAGCCGTCGAGTAACGGTCCGCCCACCACGTAGTCGATGCTCGCGCAGATCGGCAGGCCCGGCATCGCCCGCTGATATTCCGCGATCGGCAGCGTCTGCACCAGCTGCAGGAATTTTCCGACCGTCAGGAAATCCATCGCGCGGTGCTGGTGCCATGCCACGGGGTCGAGCCCGATCCGGCGACAGCCCGCCAGGCTCGAGGGCACCCGCGCGCAAACCTCGATGCGCCGGTTCAATTCTTTCCCCACCCGCGCGGTCATCGCGCGGACGGCGACGACGAATTCCGTCATCACCGGCACGTAGGCCTCGGCGTTGTCGCGCGAGAAATCCACCGCATTCGGATCCGGCTCGGTCCACCGCGCGGCATCCTTGCCCTCCTTGCCGCCATGCGCCTTCGGCTCGTCCGTGGCCGGCGCGGCATTCGCCGGGAAATACGGCGGCCCGCGCAGGAAATCCATCTCGAGCCCGACGAAGGGATACCGCCGCAGCAGTTCCTCCAGCATCGCCAGCCGATGCGCGCGCACTTGCGGGATCGCGTAGTTCAATCCGCCGGCGGGCATCCGCCATTGGGGATGCGTCCGATAGAACGCATCGGTGTACGGCCCCTGCCCGTCCTCGAGCGTCACCATGTGCACGTCGTTCATCCGCAGCGTGGCAAACGCCTCGCGCCCGCTCGCGACCACCGCGTCCACCAGCACGCCAAAGCCGTCGAAGCCCTCGCGGCGATAAAGCCCGGCGACTTCCTCCACGCCGCCCGCCGCGTAGTCGCTCATCACGTGATAGAGCTCCTCCCGCACCTTGGGCGCGAGCGGACGCCAGTGACACAACTCCGAGACAAAACTCGGATAGTTCACACTCTGCCCGAGGCTCGGACTGAGCATGAGCGTGGTCACCTGCGTGCCGGCAAACCGCTCGATCGCCGCGCGGATCGACGCCACCGCCGGTCCCTTGTAGAACGGCGACCAGCCGTCGTAATTGAACATCAACCGGCGTTTTTTCTCCGGTGGCATCTCAGGAACTCGCCGACGCGACCGTTTCGCCCATCGCCTGCCCGGCGAGCCAGCCGGTGGTCCACGCCGATTGAAAATTGAATCCGCCCGTGACGCCGTCAATGTCGAGCACCTCGCCGGCGAAATACAGCCCGGGACAGAGCTTGCTCTCCATGGTCTTGAAATCGACCTCGCTCAACCGCACGCCGCCGCAGGTGACAAACTCCTCCTTGTTCATGCTCTTGCCCACGACGGTAAACTCCGCCCCGGTCAGCTGCGCCGCGAGCGCCCCGAGCGCGGCCGCCGACACTCCCGCCCACTGCGTGGCCGGCGCAATGCCGACGGTGCTGAGCAGCCGCTCCCAAAACCGTTGCGGCAGGCCGAGCGGGTTCCAGGTGTTCAATTGCTTCTTCGCGTGCGCCGTCCGCACCGTCGCGAATTCGCGCAGCAGCGATTCACGCGTGTGCTCGGGCGTGAAGTTCACCGCCAATTTGAATTCGTAATTGCAGGCCGCCAGCTCGCGTGCGCCCCACGACGAGAGTTTCAACACCGCCGGTCCGCTCAGCCCCCAGTGGGTGATGAGCAGCGGCCCAAATTCGCGGAGCTTCGTACCGGGCACGCTGGTGGCGACGTTTTCGATCGAAACCCCCGACAGCCCAATCAGCCGCGCGTCGTCGATGTGGAACGTGAAGAGCGAGGGCACCGGCGGCTCGATGCTGTGGCCCAGCGCCCGCGCGATCACCAATCCCACGGAGGATTTGTTGCCGCCGGTCGCGAGCAGCAGGCGGTCGCACCGCTCCGTGGATGCATCGGTCAGCGTCACCCAGAAATCCGGCGCCGCCCCTTCCTGGCTCAAGCGTTCGACTTTGCGGACACCCAGGCTCGTGCGCACGTGCACGCCGGCTCGCTCCGCCGCCTGGGTCAGGCAGTCCACGATGGTGGCCGAGTCGTCGGTGACCGGAAACATCCGACCATCCGCCTCCGTCTTGGTCTCGACACCGCGGGCCGCGAACCAATCGATGGTATCCCGCGGCTGCCAGCGATGAAACGCCCCCAGCAGTTCCCGGCCGCCCCGCGGGTAGCGCTTCACGAGTTCGCGCGGTTCAAAGCAGGCGTGCGTGACATTGCACCGGCCACCGCCCGAGACCCGCACCTTGGCCAGCGGATGCGCGGTGGCCTCATACAACGTAACGATGCCCTGCGTCCCGAGCTTCTCGGCGCACGTGACGGCCGCAAAAAAGCCGGCCGCTCCCCCGCCCACCACCACCACGCGTGTCGTCGCCGCCATCCCCGCACGCTGCGAAGCGGTTTGCCGCGAGTCGAAGCCAAACGTGGCACGGGTCTCCTGACCCGTGATGGACGCCGAAGGCGTCCTTGTTTTTCCTCCCGAACGTGGTTGGTGGGTACGGAAGGAACCCAGGCGAAAACGCCTGGGTTCCTTCACGGGTCAGGAGACCCGTGCCACGTCAGGCTCCAGCCGCAAAAAAGGCCGCCGCGGCACCCCTGCCACGGCGGCCACCAACCCTGACAAACTTACGGTTTGGGCGTAGAATCTTCGGCCTTGTCGGCGTCGGCGCTGCGGTCGCGATCGCCCTTGCGGCCTTCACCCCGGTGGTGGCCGCGATGCCCGCGACCCGGGGGCGGCAAGGCATCAAAGGTCTTCTGCTGCTCCGGCGTCAGCACGGCACGAACCTGGTCATGCGTGGCCTTGGCCAGGTCGCGCATCTTGGCGCGGCGGTCTTCCTTGGCGACGGTCGCGTCGTCATGCAGCGCCTTGCGCTGGGCCTCGGCGGCGCTCCAGGCGGCAGTGATCTGCTGCTTTTGCGCGTCGGTCAGTTGCAGCTTTTCGTCGAGCATCCGCAGGCGGTGCTCCATTTTTTGAGCGCGATCCATATGGGGACGCTCTCCCGCGGGCGGGGGCGTAGTAACGGGTTCGTCGGCGCGAACCAGGGGCGCGGCCCCGAGGGCGGCGAGCCCGAGCAGGGCAAGAATCATGGGTCTGTTTTTCATAGCAATACCGTCAAGACGCGGTCCGTGCGGACCGGTTACAGCGATTTTCACCGGACTTGCGGCGCCGGGGGCCCCCCGCCAGCGTTCCGCCCATGATCGAAGTCACCGGGCTTACCAAGCGCTATGGCACGTTCACCGCCGTCCGCGACCTGTCCTTCGTCGTCCGCCCCGGGGAGGTCCTCGGCCTGGTTGGCCCCAACGGCGCCGGCAAAACCACCACCCTGCGCTGCCTCGCGGGCATCATTCCCGCCACCGCCGGCGCGGCGCGCATCGCCGGCCATGACATCTCTGCCGACCCCGTTGCAGCCAAGCGCGCGCTGGGCTTTTTCCCGGATGAACCCCGCCTCTTCGACTACCTCACCGTGCGCCAGCACCTGACGTTTGTCGCCCGCGTCTATGGCGTCGCGCACCATGAGGCCATCGCCCAACCGCTGCTGGAGGAACTCGAGATCGCTGACAAAGCCGACCAGCTGCCCGGCGAACTTTCCCGCGGCATGAAGCAGAAGCTCGCCATTGCCTGCGGCCTGCTGCACTCGCCGTCGGTGATGTTCTTCGACGAGCCGCTCACCGGCCTCGACCCGCTCGGCATCCGCCGGATGAAGGACTCGATTTTAAAACGCGCCCGCGCGGGCGCCACCATCGTACTCAGCTCCCACCTGCTGCACCTGCTCGAGGAGGTGTGTTCCCACGTGCTGATCCTGAAGAAAGGCGAAAAAATCGCCGACGGCACGCTGGCGGACGTGTCGGCGCGGTTCGCGAACGGCGAGGCCGACGTTAGCCTCGAGGAGATTTTCATCCGCGCGACCGGCGGCTCCGAGACCTGACCGCCATGACCGGCGCTTTGCTCTACCTGCGGCTGACGTCGCTCCAGAACCTGGTGCTGTCGCGCTTTCGCCGGCTCAAGCAGCCCAAGTACCTCGTCGGCGCGATCGTCGGCGCCGCGTACTTCTACATGATGTTCATCCGGCGGTCGTACGCCAGCCGGTCGGCGTCCCAGTACAATCACGGGGCGGCCGCGCTCCCCGCGGACCTCCTGCCGGCGGTGGCGGCAATCGGGGCGTTGATCCTGCTCGTGATCGTCGCGCTCGCCTGGATCGTCCCGGAGCAGCGGGCCGGGCTCGCCTTCAGCGAGGCCGAGATCGCGTTCCTGTTTCCCGCGCCGGTCCGGCGGCGGACGCTGATTTACTACAAGCTCCTCAACTCCCAGATCGCGATCCTGTTCACCGCCGCGCTGATCACGCTGTTCACCGGCAGCTGGAGTTTCCTCGGCGGGAATGCCGCGATCCACGCCCTGGGGTGGTGGATCATCCTGGCCACGCTGAACCTGCATTTCATGGGGGCGGCCTTCGTGATGACGCGCTTGCTCGACAAAGGCATCACGCCGTGGCGCCGGCGATTCCTGATACTCGGGCTCATCGCCCTGGTGGTGGTGCTCACGCTGGTCTGGCTGGGGCGTGACTTGCGCGCGCCGCAATCCGCCGACCTGGTCAATTTCCGCGCCATGGCGGCCTACCTGAATACGCTGCTGACGGGTGGGCCGCTGCCTTGGCTGATTCTGCCGGGCCGGCTGGTGGTCGCGCCGTTTCTGGCGCCGGACTGGAGCGCGTTCCTTGTCGCCCTTGGGCCGGCGCTGCTGGTGTTCGCCCTGCACGTGGCGTGGGTGCTGCGCTCGGAGGTTTCGTTCGAGGACGCGTCCATTGCGCGCTCGGAAAAGCGCGCCGCCAAGGTCGCCGCGATTCGCGAGGGCCGCTGGCGCGCCGCGAGCGGAGCGGGCAAGGCCCAGCCGGCGCCGTTCCCGCTTTCGAAGCCCGGCCGGCCGGAATTCGCGTTTCTCTGGAAGAACCTGCTCTCGAGCTATGCCCTCTTTCGCGCCCGCACGTTCGTCATCGTGGCCCTCGTCATCGTCCTCGGCTGCCAGTGGCTGGAGCGCAGCCCGGCGTACCGCGGTTTCCTCGCTGTCATCGGGGGCATCTCCTTCGTCGTCGCCATTTACCTGATCTTCCTTGGTCCCCAACTCGCGCGGCAAGATTTACGCAACGACCTCAATAATTCCGACATCCTCAAGACCTATCCCCTGCGCGGCTGGCAGATCGTGCTCGGCGAGATGCTCACGCCCATCGCCATCCTCACGGGGTTACTTTGGCTCACTGAGCTCACCCTGCTGCTGACGTTTCATCCCCACCGGATCGCCTGGCTCACGCCGTCGCTGCGGCTCGTGGTCGGCGTCGGACTCGTGCCCGTGATCCCCGTGCTGTGCGCGCTGCAACTGCTCGTGCCCAATGCCGCGATGCTCCTGTTTCCCGCCTGGGCCCAGTCCATGCGCAACCGCAGCGAGCGCGGAATCGAGGTGATGGGGCAGCGGCTGATCTTCGTCGCCGGCCAGTTCGTCGTCCTCCTGTTCTCGCTCCTGCCGGCCGCGGCCGGCGTATTCGTGCTGATCTTCGCCACGCAATGGCTGATCGGCCCGGTCGCCGCGGTGGCGGTCGCCGCCGTTGGCCTCGTTGTGATCCTCTCCGCCGAGGTCTGGTGCGGGCTCTGGTGGCTCGGCCGGCGCTTCGAGCAATTCGACCTGTCGGCGGAGTTGCGGCCGTGAAACCGTCGCGGCTGGCCGAGCTGGCCGTCACCACCGTCGAGGCGACGCAGCGCAAGCTGCCGCCCGCGATCCGCCCGCTCGCCGTGGCCGTGCCGGTTCATTACGAGGCCACGCCCCATCCCAGCGTGCTCGCCGAGGGCTTTGACGCCGACCTGCTCGGGTTGTTCACCGGCAGCCCCCACGGCACCGAGCTCGCCCACGACCAGCCGGCCCCGCCCGAGATCCTGCTCTACCTCGACAACCTCTGGGACCTCGCGGAGGGGGATGAGGCCGCATTTCGCGACGAAGTCCGGCTCACTTACCTGCATGAACTCGGGCACTATCTCGGCTGGGACGAGGACGAACTGGCTGCGCGTGGATTGGACTGAATGCTTTCGGAACTGTGCGCACTCCGCGCTTTCCAAGTCCGCACGGCCGTGCATACACTGGCCGCAAATCAGTTCATCCGTTTTGCCATGAAGAAATTCCTCCTGTTGTCCCTCCTTGCCCTGTTCAGCGCGGCTTCCGCCCGTGCCGGCAGCAAAACGCCGCGCGACGAATACGTCGTCCGCATCGAATCGTGCGAAGCGATTCTCCGGGAGTTCATGGCCAACCCCGCCACCGCCATTCCGCCGGCGGTGCTGCAACGGGCGCACGGGCTGGTGATCGTGAACCAGTTCAAGGCCGGCATCTTTTTCCTCGGCGTGAAGGACGGCTACGGCGTCATCATGGTGAAGAAGCCCGACGGCAAATGGAGCGTTCCGGTGATCCTCGACGCGGGCGAAGTCAGCTTCGGATTGCAGCTGGGCGCCAACGCCAGCGAGGGCATCATGGTGCTGACCGATGATCTCACGCCGCGCATCCTTTTCACCCGCCGCTTCAACGTCGGCGCCGACGTCAAGGCGGTCGCTGGCCCGAGAATGGCCGAGGCGGAGAAATTCAACCGCGACATCCTCAACACGCCGGTGCTCGTCTACTCCAAGGCCCGCGGCCTCTTTGCCGGCGCCACGGTCAAGGCCGGCTGGCTCGAGCGGGATGATAATGCGAATTTCGTGCTCTACTCCACCACCTACACCGCGCCGGAGCTGCTCTACAGCGACTGGGTGAAGCCGGCGCCCGAGACCGTGTTCCTGATGGACTACGTGCAGCAGATCGCGCCATAGCCCGCGGCCGAGCCGCTGCTTTGTGGCGTGTGACAGGTGACGAGCGCGCCAGCGGCAAGCCGGTTCAATCAATCTGCTTTGATCCTACTCGTCACGCGTCACAGGTCACCCGTCACTCTCCTCCATGCCTAATCCCATCCTCGGCAACGGCGGCTTCCACCATGTCTGCATGAAGACGCGGGACTGGGACGCCACCATGCGGTTCTACAAGGACACGCTCGGCTGCACCGAGAAGGTCGCCTGGCGCACCGCGCCGCAGCGCGCGGTGATGCTCGACGCCGGTGACGGAAATTACATCGAGGTGTTCGAGGACATTCCCGCGACCGCCGCACCCGTCGGTCCGATCAACCATTTTGCCCTGCGCACGACGCGACTCGACGAAGTCGCCGCGCGCATCCGCGCCGCCGGCTACAAGATCACGGTCGAGCCGCGCGACGTGACGATCGCCACGACCAACGGCGTCGGTCCCGTCCCCGTCCGCATCTTTTTCTGCGACGGCCCCAACGGCGAAAGCATCGAGTTCCTGCAGAATTCGGTGACGTAGGGAATCGACGTGGCACGGGTCTCCCGACCCGTGATTCCGCAGTAGGCCGCGAGCTCTCTCAGTCGCGCTCTCCGGAACGCCTGCAAGCAGGCTGCCTACGCCGATCCATCAATCTTCCATCATGGGTCGGGAGACCCATGCCATGTGATCCGCCCTACCCTCGGAGCTCGCGCAGGTATTTCACCAGCTCGCCGACGACCGTCTCCGCGACTTTCTCCTGCACCTGCACGCGCGTCGCGCCCGGGCACTCCACCCGCCCGCTCCGCACGGTCCGACGGCCACCGCCGACCTCGTGGACGAGCGCCCAGAAGGCGAACGGCACCGGCACGCCCGCCGACGCCTCCGCATAGCCCGTCGTCGCCAGTCCCAGCTCGCTGCCAAACAACGCGCACACGCCGCGGGCCATCTGCTCGGCGACGGCCGCGGACACGCTCTTCACCGGTGCCGCGGCGGCCCGGTCCACGCCGAGGTGTTTCACCTTCAAATCGAGCGAATACGCGGTGATCCCGCCGAGGAAAAACTCCGACGCCCCCGAGATCGCGCCGATGCGCGCCTGAACCTGCCCGCACGTGAGGCTTTCGGCCACGGCGAGGGTGCGCCGCGGTGGTCCCAGCATGAACTCCTTCAGTTCGGTCATCGCGAAAAATTCTGTCCGCCGGCGGCGCAAACGCCACGCGAATCACGCCAGCTCCAGCCCGACCGGGCAGTGATCGCTGCCCATCACCTCGGGCGAGATCCACGCGCGCTTCAGCGCCGGGCGCAGTTTCTGGGAGGCCACGAAGTAATCGACGCGCCACCCGATGTTCCGCGCGCGGCAGTTCATCATCTGGCTCCACCAGGAATAGTGGCCCGGACCCTTCTCAAACTCACGGAAGGTGTCCACGTAGCCGCTCTCGAGCACCTTGGTGAAATTCGTGCGCTCCTCGTCGGTGAACCCCGCGTTGCGGCGGTTCGTCTTGGGGTTGGTCAGGTCCAGCTCCGTGTGCGCCACGTTCAGGTCGCCGCAGAAAATCACCGGCTTCTTCTTCCCGAGTTTCTTGATGTAGGCGAGGAAGGCCGGGTCCCACTGCTCCGTGCGGTACTCCAGCCGCGTCAGCCCCCGCTGCGAATTGGGCTGGTAGACGTTGAGCAGGTAAAAGTCGTCGTACTCCATCGTGATCACCCGGCCCTCGCCATCGTGGTGCGGCAGTCCGATGCCGAGCGTGACGCTCTTCGGCTTCACGCGGGTGAACACGATCGTGCCGCTGTAGCCCTTCTTGACCGCGGGATTCCAGAACACCTCATAGCCGTGCGGCCAGGCGATGTGCTGCGCGTCACCGGGATGGGCCTTCGCTTCCTGCAGGCAGATGACGTCGGCCTGCGCCGAGGTCATGAAGTCGAGCAGGCCCTTCTTGTGCGCCGCGCGCACGCCGTTGACGTTCCAGGAAACGAGTTTCATGCGCGCCCGTTCAATGCGGGCATGGCCAGCGGCGCAAACCGTTTCGTTGGTCAGACTCTCGATCATTTTTGACCACGGATTACACGGATGACACGCATCAATCCACAGACCACGGATACTGAATTTGAACAGGAAAACAGAGGCAACAGAGAGCGTTGAGTCAGGGCTCAATTCCCTCTGTTTCCTCCTGTAAAATAGTTTTGGGGTGGGGTTAAGAATTCTGATCCGTGTGGCTCGGGTGGAATCCGTGGTAAAAAATCCGGCTGAGTCTGGATTCGCTTTCATTCTCGGTTGAAAAGCATGACGCAGCTTCCAGTTGCCACTTCCGCCCACGCCGCCGAAACTCACTTCTCCCCTGTCCTTCCATGTCCGCCTTCACCCCGCTTCCCCTTGGCCAGCGCATCCCGGGCAGCCTGCACTCGGTTTCGTGCAG
>JADMIO011694197.1_pt1 | contig 15969 bp, 15 predicted proteins | sample 8958161 | NCBI WGS metagenome assembly JADMIO01 (sample SAMN16585339, study PRJNA669376) | soil metagenome | isolation source: Crop rotation soil | place: USA: Cullars Rotation, Alabama | collected 2011
CCGCCTGCCTAGGGTCGGCGGGTGAGCGTCGGGTCGAGGGGTCGAGGGGTCGAGGGGTCGGGTGAGCGGGTGAGGCGCGGCCGGCGGGGGGAGCAGGGTCCAGCGTCGGAGACCGGAGCAGCGGCACCGGCACCGGAACCGGCGCTCTGGGCGCTCGTCCTGGTCACGGGCGTCGGCCCGCTCGCCACCGACATGTACGTCGCCGGGCTGCCGGAGCTGCGCCGGTCGCTGGGGACGACGGCGGCGGTGGCCCAGCTCACCCTCACGGCGTTCATCGTCGGGATGGCGGTCGGTCAGCTCGTCGTGGGCCCGCTCAGCGACGCCCTCGGACGACGGCGGCTCATGCTCATCTGCGCGGCGCTGTTCGCCGTGACGTCGCTGGGGTGCGCGGTGGCCCCCACCGGCGGAGTGCTCGTGGCGCTGCGCTGGTCCAGGGCGTCGTGGCCGGCGGCGGGGTCGCCGTCGGCCGCGCGGTCGTCGGCGACCGTTACACAGGGGCGGCGGCGGCCACCCGCTACGGCACGCTGGCGTCCATCGTCTTCCTCGGACCGGTGGTGGCGCCGGCCGTGGGCGGCGTCGTCCTCGCGGTCGGCAGCTGGCGGTCGGTCTTCGGACTCCTCGCGGTCTTCGGCCTGGTCATGGTGGTGGCCGTGGTCGTCGCGCTCCCGGAGACGCTGGCGCTCGAGCGGCGGCACCCGGCCGGACTGGGCCGGACACTGCGCCGGATGGCCGACCTCGCGGGCCACTGGCCCTTCCTCCGGCACGTCGTGGTGCAGTGCCTCGCGACGGCCGGGTTCTTCACCTACATCGGCGGGTCCTCGTTCGTGCTCGAGACGGCGTACGGCATCGGCCAGTCGACGTACGCCGCGGTGTTCGCCACGAACGCGACCGCGATGGTGCTCGCCAGTGCCGGCTTCCGGATCCTGGTCGGCCGCGTCGGCGCGGCCCGCCTGCGGACGGTGGGCCTGGTCGGCTCGACCTCGGCCGCGGTCGGTCTGCTGGTGCTGGCGGGCGTCGACCGCGACGCCTCGGTGCCGTTCATGGTGCCGTGGGCGCTGCTGTGCGTCGTGGTCGCGGGGATGGGCCTCTGCATCCCCGGGACCACGTCGCTCGCCCAGGAGGCAGGCCGGCGGGCGGGCGGCACCGCGTCCGCGCTGCAGGGCGGGCTGACCTTCCTCGTCGGCGCGCTGGTCACTCCCCTGACGGGGCTGGTGGGCTACGACAGCCTGCTGCCGATGGCGGCCCTGATGGCGGCCTTCCTCGTCGCCGCCACCGTCGTCCTGTTCGTCACCGGCAGCCATCGGCCGGACCCTGCCGGCGTCCGCCGAGGTCCCGACCGACCGGACTGACCGGCAAGACCTGCCGGGGCGCTCAGGGGACGGCGATCCCGGCGGCCTCGATGGCGTCGGCCACGCGGGTGACCACGTGCACGCGGGCGTACCGCTTGTCCTCGGCCGGGACGACGTGCCACGGCGCCGCTGCGTGGTCGGTGCGCGCCAGCATGTCCTCGACCGCGTCGACGTACTGCGCGTGCTTCTCGCGGTTGCGCCAGTCCTCGTCGGTGAGCTTCCACGACTTCAGCGGGTCGTCCTTGCGGCGCTCGAACCGGCGCTCCTGCTCCTCCGGCGTGAGGTGCATCCAGAGCTTGACCATGATCATCCCTTCGGCGACCAGGGTCCGCTCGAAGTCCACGATCTCGTCGTAGGCGCGGCCCCACTGCTCGGGCGTGGCGAACCCCTCGACCCGCTCGACGAGCACCCGGCCGTACCAGGAGCGGTCGAGCACGGCCATGCCGCCCCAGCCGGGAAGCACCGGCCAGAACCGCCACAGGAAGTGGTGCCGCTTCTCGTCGTACGTCGGCGCGGCGAACTGCGAGACCCGGACGTGCCGCGGGTCGAGGTGGTCGACCAGCCGCTTGATCGCGCCACCCTTCCCGGAGGCGTCCCAGCCCTCGAAGACGACGCAGAGCGGAGGGCCGATCTCGCCGCCGATCTGGCCACCCAGGGCGAGCCGCAGCCGCAGCAGCCGCTCCTGCTGCTCGGCGAGCTGCTTGGCCTCGTCCTTCTTGGACAGGGCGAGCGTGAGGTCGACCTCGTCCAGACGTCCCATGCGGGGAGCGTCGCATCCCGGTGGCATCGCGTCGACACCGGCCGGCCGCTCATCCGCGGTGGGCGATGCCGCCGGTCGGCGGGCCGACCTACGGTCGGGACGGACCCGAGGCACGGAGGAGGCACCGCTGTGACGACGAAGGACGCGTTTGCCGAGGAGGAGTGGGTGAGGGTCCGGCGGGCGCCGTTCGTCGCCGGGCTCGCCCTGTCGCTCGCCGACCCGGGCGGCCCGTTCGAGCTGGGCCGGGAGACGATGGCGACCCTGAAGGTCGCCACGGCGCCGCCGAGCCGCGAGCAGCTGCTGAGCGAGGTCGCCCTGGACCTGCAGGCCATGACGCAGGCCAAGGACAACCCGCTCGCCGGCTTCAAGGCCGAGAAGGGCTCCGCGCCGGGTCCGCAGGTGCTGGCCGAGCTGAAGGGCGCGTGCGAGCTGGTCCGGGCCAAGGCGACCCCGGAGGAGTACGACGCGTTCCGTGCCTGGTTGCTGGCCACCGCGCAGGCCGCGGCCGAGGCGGCCAAGGAGGGCGGCTTCATGGGCTTCCGCGCGGTGCAGGTCAGCGACGGCGAGAAGGCCATGCTCGAGCAGATGAAGGCCGAGCTCGGTCTGTCGTAGCCGAGGCGGGATGCAACCGGACGGCCCGCTCGCGACTTCTCCTTTCGACGCGGTCACCAGGACCGCCCGGGAACGAGGACGAGACATGACCGGCTCCACCCGCACCCTGATCCGGGCGCTCGCGGCCACGACGCTCGGAGCGGCACTGGCCGGCCTGGCGCTGCCGACCGCGGCCACGGCCGCCGCGCCCACGCGAGTCACCGACCGGACCGTCGAGGTGTACTGCAACGCGACCGGCAGCCACGGCGAGGACGTCAACTTCTACGTCGCGCAGTCCGACCTGGCCGGCACCTTCGGCGCGGTGCAGGCCTCCGACGTCGACGGTGAGTACCTCGCCCGGGGTGAGGGGGCGGGCACCAGCGAGTGGACGGTGGACGGCTTCCGCGCCTCCGTCGAGGTGACGGACGCGGGCGGCGCGCCCTTGGGCTCGGCCTACCTCTCGGGTGCGTACGCCGTGACCGGCAGCACGGAGACGTACAGCTCGAAGTTCAAGGACGGCAACGTCCGGGTCGTCGAGAACCACACGTCCACCGCGGTCCAGGTCCGCCGGGTCGTGCTCACCGTGCCCGGCATCGACGTGGTCGACGTCGGCTGCGACGGCGCCAGCTCGTCGGGCTCGCTGTTCTTCACCAACCCCACCGCGCACGTGACGAGCTCGAGCAGCCTGGTCGTCCAGGACTGCCGGCTGGAGAACGCGACCGACCTCTTCGTCGAGGGCAGCCTCGACGCCCTGGCGCTGGGCTTCGGCTACGCCGACGCGCCCGACTTCTCGGTCTTCACGCCGGAGCTCGACCTGACCGGCGGCTCCTGGACCGGCACGGTCAACGCCGCGGACGACGAGGGGCCGGTGCCTGTGGCGGCGCGGGTCACCCTCACCCGGACCGGCAGCACCGTCCGCACCGGGAGCTCCGGGCCGGCAGGCTCCGAGCGCTGGACGGTCACGCCCTACGAGCTGGACGTCCGGGTCGACGGGCCCGTGGGACCGGCCCGGGTGACCTGCCAGCTGCTCGACGTCGACGTGCGGCTCCGCACCATGGCCCGCTGAGCCCGGCGCAGAGCGACAGGGCCCTGACCGGCGTTCCGCTGGTCAGGGCCCTGAGTGCTGGTGTCCGAGGGGGGACTTGAACCCCCATGCCCGGTAAAGGGCACTAGCACCTCAAGCTAGCGCGTCTGCCAATTCCGCCACCCGGACAGGTGCTGCGCCGTGGACCACGGTCTGGCGGACCGGTCCTGAACGCGCCCGCAACCTTAGCAAACCGGGGCGGTGCCGGACGCCACGGCGGCGGCGCCCCACGGGGGCCCGTGAGGCAGGATGGCCGCGACCGTCCGACCCGCAGGAGGCACCGTGAGCGAGTCCCGCACCGACGTCCCGAGCGCCCAGGACGAGGTCGTCGAGATCTGCCGCGACCTGATCCGGATCGACTCGTCCAACTACGGCGACGGCAGCGGTCCGGGGGAGCGGGCGGCGGCGGAGTACGTCGCCGGGAAGCTGTCCGAGGTGGGGCTCGAGCCGACGGTCTACGAGTCGGAGGACCGCCGGACCAGCCTGGTCGTGCGGTTCGAGGGCGAGGACTCCAGCCGGCCCGGGCTGCTCGTGCACGGCCACCTGGACGTCGTCCCGGCGCAGGCGTCGGACTGGACCTACGACCCCTTCGCGGGCGAGATCGCGGACGACTGCCTCTGGGGTCGCGGTGCGGTCGACATGAAGGACATGGACGCCATGGTGCTGGCGCTGGTCCGACAGATGCGTCGCGAGGGACGCAGACCGCCGCGCGACGTCGTCCTGTGCTTCCTCGCCGACGAGGAGGCCGGCGGCAAGAAGGGCGCCCACTGGATGGTCGACAACCATCCCGGCGAGTTCGAGGGCGTCAGCGAGGCCATCAGCGAGGTGGGCGGCTTCTCGGTCACCGTGGGCGGCCAGCGGATCTACGCGATCGAGACCGCGCAGAAGGGCATCCAGTGGCTGCGCCTGGTCGCGGCCGGCCGGGCCGGGCACGGGTCGATGGTCAACGACGACAACGCCGTCACCGCCCTGGCCGAGGCGGTCGCGCGGGTCGGCCGGCACGAGTGGCCGATGCGGATGACGCCGACGGTGCAGCGCTTCCTCGAGGAGATCGGCGACGCGTTCGGCTTCGAGGTCGACCTGGCCGACCCGGAGCCGGCACTGTCGAAGCTGGGCACGATGGCGAGGATCGTGGGCGCCACCCTGCGGAACACCGCCAACCCGACGATGCTCAAGGCCGGCTACAAGCACAACGTGGTCCCGCAGACCGCCGAGGCGTACATCGACTGCCGCTTCCTCCCCGGCTACGAGGAGGAGATGCTCGCGACCATCGACGAGCTGATCGGGCCGGACGTCCGCCGCGAGGCCGTCATCCAGGACATCGCCTACGAGACGACCTTCGACGGCGACCTCGTCGACGCCATGGTGGCCGCGCTGCTGGCTGAGGACCCCGACTCCCGCGCGGTGCCGTACTGCCTGTCCGGCGGGACCGACCAGAAGTCGTTCAGCCTGCTCGGCATCCGCGGCTTCGGCTTCGCACCCCTGCGGCTGCCGGCCGACCTGGACTTCTCCGGCATGTTCCACGGCGTCGACGAGCGCGTGCCCCTCGAGTCGTTGAGGTTCGGGGTCCGCGTCCTCGACCGGTTCATCGCCGCGAGCTAGGCGTCCCGGCCCGGGTCGGGCGACGTCGTCGATCGCGGGGTCGACGTGGCGTGGTCCCGGTCGCGCAGGTCCACCGCGCCCCGCTCCGGACCCTCGGTGCCGAGCCGGCTGCGGCGGTACCCGTAGGCGGCGTAGACCACCAGGCCGACGGCCATCCAGACGAAGAAGCGGACCCAGGTCGCGGCGGTCAGGTTGAGCATCAGGTAGAGGGACGCGAGCACCGACAGGATCGGCACCAGCGGCACCCACGGCACGCGGAACGCACGCTCCAGGTCGGGGCGGGTGCGCCGCAGCACGATGATGCCGGCCGAGACGAGCACGAACGCGAAGAGCGTGCCGATGTTCACCAGCTTCGCCAGCTCCTCGAGCGGCAGCAGCCCGGCCAGCGCGGCGATGACGACACCTGTGGTGATCGTCGTGCGGACCGGTGTCCCCGTGCGCTCGTTCACCGTCGCGAACACCGGGGGCAGCAGCCGGTCGCGCGCCATCGCGAAGAAGACCCGGCTCTGGCCGATCATCAGGATCATCATCACCGTCGTGAGCCCGGCGAGCGCACCGATGGAGATGATCGTGGCGATGGTCGGCTGGTCCACGGACCGGAAGGCCTCTGCGAGCGGCGCGTCCACGGACACCTTGTCGTACTTCACCATGCCGGTCACGACCAGGGAGACCGCGACGTAGAGGGCCGTGCAGATCGCGAGCGAGCCGAAGATGCCGCGGGGGAGGTCGCGCTGCGGGTTCTTGGTCTCCTCGGCCGCGGTGGCGACGACGTCGAAGCCGATGAACGCGAAGAACACCAGCGCGGCCGCGGTGAAGATCCCGGCCACGCCGAACGGTCCGCCGGGGGACAGGCCGAGGTCCTGCAGCAGGGACGGGTCGGGCTTCGGCGCCTTGGCGCCCTCGGAGCCGGCCGGCGGGATGAACGGTGAGTAGTTGCTCGTCTTGACGAAGAACAGCCCGGCGAAGATGACCAGGAGCACGATGCCGACCTTGATGGTGACGATGACCGCGTTCACCTTGGCGGACACGTTGATGCCGAGGCAGATGACGCCGGTGAGCAGCAGCACGATGGCCGCCGCGACCAGGTTGTGCCCGTCGCTGTAAACCGACTCGGGCAGGGTGATGCCGGCCTGCTCCGCGAGGTCCGCGAAGTACGTCGACCAGCCGGACGCGACTGTCGCGGCGCCGAGCGCCAGCTCGAGCACGAGGTCCCAGCCGATGATCCAGGCGACGACCTCGCCGAGGGTGGCGTAGGAGAACGTGTACGCGCTGCCGGCGACCGGGACGGTCGACGCGAACTCCGCGTAGCAGACCGCAGCGAGGGCGCAGGCGATGCCGGCGACGACGAACGAGATCGCCACCGCCGGACCGGCCTCGACGCCGGCCGCCTCGCCGGTCAGCACGAAGATGCCGGTGCCGATCACGACCCCGATGCCGAAGACCGTGAGGTCGAAGGCGGACAGCGAGCGCCGCAGCTTGTGGCCCGGCTCGTCGGTGTCGCGGATCGACTGCTCGACCGGCTTCGTCCTGGTCAGGTTCATCAGGTGACCGCCCCGTCACTAGGTGTCAGCTCGGCACGGTCCTGCCCAGGACGAACCGGGCGCAATCCCCTGCAGGGGCGGTCAGGCGGTGCGCACCGCGCGGATGACCCGTCGCCGCAGCACCACCCGCCGGCTCCCGTCGGCGAACAGGCGGAGGCGGTCGAGCTCCCAGTGGCCGTACTCGGCGTGGTCCGTGAGCAGGCGCCGCGCGGCGCCCCGGCTCGTGCCCCGCGGCAGGTAGAGGTGCTGGTACTCCCACTCCGCCATCCCGCCCATCATGACAGCGGGCGGGCGCGCCCGTCAGCGGTCCGGGTAGCCCGCCGGCGGCGCCGACACCTCGTCCAGCGCCTCGCGGATCTCGGCCGGCAGCGTGAGCCGCTCCGAGCGCAGCGACGCGCGCAGCTGGGCTGCCGTCCGGGCGCCCACGACCGGCGCGGTGACCCCCGGCGCGTCGCGCACCCACGCGAGGGCCACCTCGAGCGGCGTGGCGTCCAGGCCGTCGGCGGCCGTGCAGACCGAGTCGACGATGCCGCGGCTGCGCTCGTCGAGGAACCGCTCGATGAAGCGGGCGAAGTGCGGGCTGGCCGCCCGGGAGTCCGACGGCGTCCCGGACCGGTACTTGCCGGTCAGCACGCCCGCGCCGAGCGGCGACCACGGCAGCAGCCCGAGCCCCAACGCCTCGGCCGCCGGCAGCACCTCGCGCTCGATGCCGCGCTGGAGCAGCGAGTACTCCATCTGCGTGGACACCAGCGGCGCCCGGCCCGGCACGGCCTGCTGCCAGGTGACGGCGCGGCCGGTCTGCCAGCCGGAGTAGTTGGAGATGCCGGCGTACCGCGTCCGTCCAGTAGCGACGGCGTGGTCCACTGCGGCCAGCGTCTCGTCCAGCCCGGTGTCGTCGCTCCACGCGTGCACCTGCCAGAGGTCGACGTGGTCGACGCCGAGCCGCGACAAGGAGCCGTCCAGCGAGTCGAGCATGGCGCGCCGGGAGGTGTCCACGACGCGCTCGCCGGTACGCCGGGAGATGCCCGCCTTGGTGGCCAGCACCAGGCTCTCGCGGTCCACGGCCGAGCCCAGCAGCTGGCCGATCAGCGTCTCGGACGCGCCGTCGCCGTAGCCGGCCGCCGTGTCGAGGAGCGTGCCGCCGGCCTCGACGAAGGCCGTCAGCTGGTCCTTGGCCTCGTGCTGGTCGGTGTCGCGACCCCATGTCATGGTGCCCAGGGCGAGCCGGCTGACCCTGAGGCCGGACCGGCCGAGCCTGCGCTGCTCCATGACTGCGAACCTACCGACGTCGCGTGGTGTCGACCGGACCGGCACGCCACACCGAGGCGGTCAGGTGGCGGTCAGAGCCGGCTCGCTAGGGTCCCGGTCCATGCGACTCGGCGTGAACCTCGGCTACTGGGGCGCCGGCAACGACCGGGACAACCTGCTGCTCGCCCAGGAGGCCGACCGGCTCGGCTACGCCTCGGCCTGGGCGGCCGAGGCCTACGGGTCGGACGCCGCGACGGTGCTCGCCTGGGTGGCTGCGCAGACCGAGCGGATCGACGTCGGGTCGGCCGTCTTCCAGATCCCGGCGCGGACACCGGCGATGACGGCGATGACAGCCGCGACCCTCGACACGCTGTCCGGCGGCCGGTTCCGACTCGGGCTCGGCGTCTCCGGCCCCCAGGTATCCGAGGGCTGGCACGGCGTGCGGTTCGACAAGCCGCTGGCCCGCACCCGGGAGTACGTCGAGATCGTGCGGAAGGCGCTGGCGCGCGAGACGGTGCGGTACGACGGGGCGTTCTGGACCCTCCCGCTGCCCGACGGGCCCGGCAAGGCGCTGCGGCTGACGGTGCACCCGGTCCGCGAGGAGATCCCGGTCTACCTCGCGGCCATCGGCCCCAAGAACCTCGAGCTCACCGGCGAGATCGCCGACGGCTGGCTGGCCATCTTCTTTGCGCCCGAGCACTCCGGCGAGCTGCTCGGCCACGTCCGCGCCGGCCGCGAGCGGGCCGGCAAGGGCGCCGGCGGCGACGGCCGGATCGCCGGCTTCGACGTGGTCCCCACCGTGCCGGTCGTCGTCGGTGACGACGTGGCGGCGTGCGCCGCTCCGCTGCGGCACTACGCCGCGCTGTACGTCGGCGGCATGGGCAGCAGGGAGCAGAACTTCTACAACCGGCTGGCCGTGAGCATGGGCTACGAGGAGGCCGCGGCGAAGGTGCAGGACCTCTACCTCGCCCGCAACCACCGCGACGCGGCGGAGGCGGTGCCGTTCGAGTTCATCGACCGGACGTCGCTCATCGGGCCGCGCGAACGGATCCGCGACCGGCTCGCCGCCTACGCCGAGGCCGGCGTGACGACGCTCTCCGTCGCGTCGTACGCCGGGTCGCTGGAGGAGCGGGTCGCGGCGCTGCGCACGCTGGCCGAGGTGCTCGACGAGTCCGGGCTGGGGGACTAGGGCGTGACCGACATCAGCGTCCTGGACGCCGTCGTGCTCGGCGTCGTCGAGGGCCTCACCGAGTTCCTCCCGGTGTCCAGCACCGGGCACCTCACGATCGCCGCGAAGGTGCTCGACCTGCCGATCGACGACAAGGGCGTCACGGCGTTCACGGCCATCATCCAGACCGGTGCCATCGCGGCCGTCCTCGTCTACTTCTTCTCCGACATCGTGCGGATCGTGGGGGCCTGGGTCACCGGCCTGCGCAAGGCCGAGGTGCGGGGCACGTTCGACTACCGCTTCGCCTGGTTCGTCATCTGGGGCAGCCTGCCGATCGCGGTGATCGGCTTCCTGCTGCGCGACGTCGTGTCCGGACCGCTGCGCAGCCTGTGGGTCGTCGCGATCGCCCTGCTGGCGTGGAGCGTCGTGATGGTGGTCGCGGAGAGGCGGGCCACCCAGGTCCGGCCGGAGCGCTCCATCACCCTCACCGACGCGCTGGTGATCGGCGCCGTGCAGTGCATCGCGCTGGTGCCCGGCATCTCGCGGTCCGGCGCCACGATCAGCGCCGGCCTGCTCCGCGGCCTGGACCGGGTGGCGGCCACCCGGCTGTCGTTCTTCCTCTCGATCCCGGCGCTGGTCGGAGCCGGGCTGTTCGAGCTCAAGGACGCGGTCAAGGAGTCCGTGCCGGTGCTGCCGCTCGTCGTCGGCACGGTCGTGTCCTTCGTCGTCGCGTACGCGACGATCGCCTGGCTGCTGCGCTTCGTCGCCGGCCACAAGATCACGCTGTTCGTGCCGTACCGCGTCGCGTTGGGACTGCTGCTGGTGGGCCTGCTGGCGACCGGCGCCATCACCCCGACCTGAGCCGGCGCGCGCGTTTCCGGACGACGAGGCGACCGTCCTGCTCGACGACCTCGCCGCGCTGCAGCGGCAGCACCCTGGTCAGCGCCCGGTAGGCCGCCCCGAGCCCCGGCACCTTCGCGAAGGCGCCCTGCGGGCCGCGCACCATCCGGCCGGTGCGCACGTCGTACGCCGACCGGTGCCAGGGGCAGACCAGCCGGTCCTGCTCGTCGACGGTGCCGTTGGCGAGGTCGGCGCCGAGGTGGCGGCATCGCCGCGAGACCGCGAAGAGCTCGCCGCCGGCGTTGCCGACCGCCCAGGGGCCGACTCCGGTCACCGCCCCTGGTGGCAGCTGGGACGCCGGACCGACTTCGTGCTCCGCGCTCATGGCACCAGCCTGCGCCGTCGCGGCGTCGGCTGCCAGGGTCAGTGCCGGGCGAGGAAGATGACCGGGTCGACGACGGTCCCGTTCTCCCGCACCTCGAAGTGCAGGTGCGGGCCGGTGGCGTAGCCGGTCTGACCGACGATGCCGATCGGGTCGCCCTTGCGCACCACGTCGCCGGGCTTCACCAGGAAGCGGGACTGGTGCGCGTACGCCGTCGTGAGGTGCTTGCCGTCGACCATCCCGTGGTCGATGACGGTGAAGTTGCCGTACGCCGTGCTGACGATGGTCATGAGGACCCGGCCGTCGTCGGCCGCCTTGATGACCGAGCCGCCGGCGAAGTCGGTCCCGGTGTGCAGCTTCGTGTAGTGCAGGATCGGGTGGAACCGCATGCCGAACGGTGAGGTGATGACGCCGTCCAGCGGGTGGATGAACCTCCCGGTGCCCTCGACCGTCGCGCCCCGCTTGGCGAGCTGCTCGGACAGCGACTCGATCTGTGCGCCGAGCTGACCCGACTCGGCGATGCGGGCCTGGTTCAGCGCGACGTCGCTGCCCTTCGCCGCCTGCACCGCGGACAGCGCGGTGGAGCGCTGGGCCGCGAGAGCCGTCACGCGGGCGTTGGCGTCGGCGAGCTGCCGCTTCGCGTCCTCGTACCGGGCCGCGATCCGGGCAAAGTCCTCCTTGACGCCCTCGCGGGCGACGACGAGGTCGCCGACCCGCTCGTCCGCCCGGGTGGCGCTGTCGCCGACCCGGAGCAGGTCCTTCGCCGACGCGTCGGCCGGCAGCGCGGCGTAGCGCGCGTGCCACGCCTCGGCGGCTCGCTGCGCGCCCGCGACGTCGTAGCCCATCGCCCGGTAGAGCTGTGCGGTGTCGGCGGCGTCCTGCTTGAGCCGTGCCATCACCTGCTTCTGGCGGGCGATCTCGGCGATGCCCTGGTCGGCGGCCAGGAACTGCTGGCTAGCGGCGTACAGCTGCGGGCTGGACTCGTCGTCGACCAGGTCGCGGGCCCGGTCGGTGCCGGCGATCATCGGGGTGGCGTCGGCCCGGCGCTTCTGCTGCCTGCGCTGCGCCGGGGTGGCTGCCGCGCCGGCGCTGCGCGTCGTGGCGCCCGCTGCCGCGCCGGCCGCGCCGGTCGTCCCACCGCCGCCGGAGCCGGTCCCGCCGCCGCCGGAGCCGGTGCCGCCGCCCCCACCGCCACCGCCGGGGACGCTGGCCGAGGGGAGCGGCACGTTCGGGACGCTCACGCTCGGCGCCGAGGTGCTGGTCGGGAGGGGTACCGGGGGGACCGAGACGCTGGGGACGGGGACCGAGATGGTGGTGACGCTGGGCACCGGGACGCCCAGGTCGGCGGCTGCCCCGCCGGCCGAGAGCGCGACGGCGGCGGCCGCGACGCCGGCGGCAGCTGCCGCCGAGGCGAGTGCGGTGACGGGCCGACGCATGGTGCTCTCCTTTGCCGCGGGGACACCATGACAAACGAGCGGGGCGGCACGGAGTCACGCCCGCGGCCCCGCTGCCGGCGCCCAGAGCACGACGTCGTCGGTGCCGGTGGTGCGGCTGGTCAGCCCCGGGCGGCGGTCGCGCCGGGCAGGGAGGTCGGCAGCTTGGCCTTCTCCAGGAACGGCGCCGGGTCGAGCGGCTCGCCGTCGATCCGCACCTCGAAGTGCAGGTGCGGGCCGGTGGCGTAGCCCGTCTCGCCGATGACGCCGATCGCCTGTCCCTTGACCACGTGGTCACCGGGCTTGACGCCGATGGCTGCCTGGTGGGCGTACAGCGTGGTCATCCGCAGGCCGCCGATCTTGCCGTGGTCGATGACCGTCATGTTGCCGTAGGCCACGTTGTACTCGGTGAAGAGCACGACACCGTCGTCGGCGGCGTAGACGATGCCGTCGGCCGCACCGAAGTCGATGCCGCTGTGGATCTTGACGTAGTGCAGGATCGGGTGGAACCGCGGCCCGTACGGCGAGGTCACCGGGCCCAGTCCGGGCCGGACCATCTCGCCGGTGCCCTGCGGCGGGTTCTTGCCCTTGGCGAGCTTCGCGGCGAGGTCGACGATCCGGGTGGCGAGCGCCCCCGACTGCGCCACCATCACCTGGTACTGACGCTTGTCCTCGAGCGCCGCCTTCTTGGCCTGCTCGAACGCCGCCTGCCGGGCCGCGACCACGGCGGTCACCTGCTGCGCCGCCGCCTTCGCGACCTCGGCCTTGGTGGCGACTGCCGCGAGCGCGGCCGCGGCGGCGGCGCGGGCCAGCTCCTGCCGGCGGCGTGCCGCACCCAGGGTGGCCTGGGCGTTGACCAGCGCCGCGCGGTCCTCCTTGAGGCGCGCGATCATCGAGTTGCCGGCGGTGCCCACGCTCTGCAGGAACGCGAGCCGGTCGGCGAGCTGGTTCGGCGTGGTGGAGGAGAGCACGAGCGCCCACTCGCCCATCGGTCCGTTGCCCTGGTACGCCGACCGCGCCAGCCGGCCGAGGTCCTGCTGGCTTACCCGGATGCGCGACTCGACGACGGCCAGGTCGCGGGTGGCGCGCTGCTCGGCGAGGACGGACGCCTCGAGCTCGACCTGGGCCGCGCGGTCGGCGTCCTTGGCCGTGGTCAGCTCGGCCTGGGCGGTGCGCAGCGCGTCCTGGGCGACGACGAGGTCGGCCTTCGCCTTGGTGAGGGCGGCGGAGGCAGCGACCAGGGCGGCCGCGTCGTGCGCGTCCTCCTCGGCCTGCTGCTTCTTGGCGTCGGCGAGCTTCGCGGCGGCGTCGGCGCGGGCCTTGGCGGCCTTCGCACGGGCGGCCCTGGCCTGCTTCGGCGACAGCGTGCTCTTGTCGGCCGACGCGGTCGGTGTGGGCGTCGGCGTGGGGTCGGCAGCGACGGCCGCGGGCAGGCAGGTCGCGACAAGCGCGACGACCACCAGCACCGCCCGCGCAGCATGGGACGCGGTGCGCCGAGACGGCAACGACCGCATGAAGCTTCCCCACCCCTTGTGAACCACCGGACGCGCGACGCGGCCCGACCCCGCCGACCATGGTGACCCTCTTGACCCGCTCTTGGCAGTCGAATGCCTCAGTTGGCCGTCGTCAAACCCGGAGGAACCGGGACGAGACGCCGCCCGGGTCGCCGGAGGTTAGCCCGTCAGAGCCACCCGGTGCGGCGAAAGCCTCGGTAGAGGCCGAGGCAGATCCCGGCCATGACCACCAGCACGGCCGGATAGCTCCAGGTCCACCCGAGCTCCGGCATGTGGTCGAAGTTCATGCCGTAGACCCCGGCGATCATCGTCGGGACGGCGGCGATCGCCACCCAGGCGGAGATCCGTCGCATGTCCTCGTTCTGCTGCACGCCGACCTGGGCCAGGTTGGCGCTGAGCACCGAGCTGAGCAGGTCGTCGAAGCCCTGCACCTGCTCCGACACCCGGATCGCGTGGTCGGCCACGTCGCGGAAGAACGGTCGCATCCGCTCGTGCACGTGCGGCACGCCGCCGGCGGCGAGCTTGGCCATCGGCTCGACCAGCGGCAGCACCGCACGGCGGAACTCGATCACCTCGCGCTTGAGGTTGTAGATGCGGCTCGCGTCGTTGGTGCGGACCGGCGAGAAGACGCGCTCCTCGACCTCCTCGATGTCCGTCTCGACCTCGAGCGCGATGTCGGTGTAGTCGTCGACGACGCGGTCGGCGATCGCGTACATGACGGCCGACGGACCGCAGTCGAGGAAGTCCTCGTGCGCCTCGAGCCGCTTCCGGACGTCGCCGAGCGCGCGACCCTCGCCGTGCCGGACGCTCACCACGAACGAGTCGCCGACGAACAGCATCACGTCGCCCAGCTCGATCTGCTGGGAGACCTCGTCGTAGCGCACCGTCTTGAGGACGACGAAGAGCGAGTCGTCGTACTCCTCGAGCTTCGGTCGCTGGTGGGCGTTCAGCGCGTCCTCGACCGCGAGCTTGTGCAGCCCGAACTCGCCCGCGACCTTGTCCAGCTCCTCCTTCGTGGGGTCGTGCAGCCCGACCCACATGAAGCTGCGGTCCTGGGTCCGGGCGGTGGCGAGCGCCGTGGCCCAGCTCCCGTCCGCGACCTCGCGGACACCGTGGTGGTACAGGGCGCAGTCGACGATCACAGGCTCATCGTGCCCCACCTCGTAGGCTTCGACCCCGTGACCACCGTCCTGCTCGTCCGTCACGGGCGCACGACCGCCAACGGCGCGGGCGTCCTCGCCGGGTGGACCGAGGGAGTCGGTCTCGACGACGCCGGGCGCGCGCAGGTGACGGCTCTGGCCGCCCGGCTGGTCCCGGTGCCGCTGGCCGCGGTCGTCACCAGCCCGCTGCAGCGCTGCCTCGAGACCGCAGACCTGATGCTGGCCGGTCACGACCCGGTCGAGCGGCACGTCGACGAGCGGATCGGCGAGGTGCGGTACGGCGACTGGACCGGCGGCGAGCTGAAGAAGCTGGCCAAGGACCCGCTCTGGAAGGTCGTCCAGTCGCACCCGTCGGCGATGACGTTCCCCGGCGAGGGCGGTGAGGCCATGCGCGACATGCAGACGCGCGCCGTCACCGCGGTGCGCGAGTGGAACACCCGCCTCGGAGCGGACGCGGTCTACGCCGTCGTGTCGCACGGCGACGTCATCAAGGCGGTCCTGGCCGACGCGCTCGGCATGCACCTCGACCAGTTCCAGCGGCTGGTGGTCGACCCGTCGTCGGTCAGCGTGGTGACCTACACCGAGCTCCGGCCCTTCGTCGTGCGGGCCAACGACATGGGCAGCGACCTCGGGTTCCTCGCGCCTCGGGTCAAGGGCCGGCGCCGGCGCAAGACGTCGTCCGACGCGGCCGTCGGCGGTGGCGCCGGCACCACGGTCTGAGCGCGGCCGACGACATAGGGTCGCTTCCATGCCGCGCATCGTCTTCGAGTACGACCCGCCTGAGCGGTTCGTCGCCGGCACGGTCGGCGAACCCGGGCAGCGGACCTTCTTCCTGCAGGCCCGCGGGTCCGGCCGGGTCACGAGCGTCTCGCTGGAGAAGCAGCAGGTGTCCGTGCTCGCCGAGCGGGTCGAGGCGCTGCTCGACGAGGTCGTCCGCCGGTCGGCCGGTGAGGCAGGGGTGCCCGCCGTGACCCCCGCCGACAGCAGCGACTCGGCGCCGCTGGACGCCCCCATCGAGGAGGAGTTCCGGGTCGGCACGATGGCACTCGCGTGGGACGCGGACGACGAGGTCGTGGTCATCGAGGCCCAGGCGATGACCGAGGACGAGGAGGACGACGACCCGCCCCTGATCGCGGACGAGGACGAGGACGGTCCGCCGCTGCTCCGGGTGCGGATCTCCGGCAGCACCGCGCGGGCGTTCGTCAGCCGCGCGCAGGCGGTCGTCGCGGCCGGTCGTCCTCCGTGCCCGTTCTGCGGCGGCCCGCTGGACGCCGGCGGGCACGTCTGCCCCCGCGCC
>JADMIO010703412.1_pt1 | contig 15968 bp, 13 predicted proteins | sample 8958161 | NCBI WGS metagenome assembly JADMIO01 (sample SAMN16585339, study PRJNA669376) | soil metagenome | isolation source: Crop rotation soil | place: USA: Cullars Rotation, Alabama | collected 2011
AGGCTGATCAAAATACTTTCTTTACTCCAGGAAATACTTATAAAGAATATATCTTAGCTCAAGTTGACAATAAAATTGGAGAGATTCGGTTAATTGGCACCACTCCTCCTAATACTGAGGGTTTTGTCGGTGTTGGTACTTTTGGCACCATTAACTTTAAAGCTAAAGCCTTGGGTGACTCACCCATTACCGTAATGGTTAATAAAGATTCCACTTCGCAAAGTAATATGGTCGATACATTATCGGGAAATAATATATTAGAGCGGGCTTATAATAGTGATATTAAAGTGGTAAGTCAGGTGACTGCTACTGCTCCAGTTTCTTTGGATCAGACAGAATGTTCTGGCTATACGCAGTATTGCTATAACATGGTCGGCCAAATTGGTAGCCAATTCTGTTCTAGTGGTAAAGTTGCCAACAATATCTGTAGTTTTGATCCAGAAGTTACTGTTACCTGTACAAGATGTAATGTGGGATTATGATAACTGTCAAAAAAGCAATTTTTGCTTGCTCTCTTTTATTTGCAATGATCTCTTCATCAACAATTGTTGATGCTGCGACCTTGAGTCTTTCTCCCGCCACTAAGACCTTAAATCGGGGCTGTAGTTATCCTATCCAAATTAATCTTAATACTGAGGGTAAAGATACTGATGGTACTGATGTTATTTTGATTTATGAATCTTCAAAACTGACAGCTACCACCAGTGATATTGCCAATGGTACAGTTTATCCTGATTATCCGGGTAATTCGGTTGATCCCGCCTCGAACAGAATTGCCATCGTTGGACTCGCTTCAGTGACACAGCCTTTTAATGGCAGTGGGACTTTTGCCACCATTAATTTTACTGTCAATCCGACTGCTCCTGTCGGTCCCACTACTATAAAATTCGATTTTGATCCCAATAATAAAACTAACAGTGCTGACTCTAATGTGGTGGAAAAAAATACGATTGCTGATCTTCTGAATCAAGTAACTGATGGGGCTTACACCATAAGTAGTGCGACTGGGTGTACAGGAGGAACTACTGGCGGGACTGTGGCTACTGGCTCGGGGGCAATTATTATAGCCAGTCAGTCAGCTTTTCCGACTCCGACACCAGTGGCTTCACTTCCCTCTTCTGGATCTTTTGATCAGACGGTCGCCTTTACAATTATTGGAGTAGCTCTAACTGTCATTGGCATCGCGGGACTAGCCCTACTTTAAAATTTGACGATAGAAAATAGAAAGTTGAAGATCGAACCTTGAATATGGAAAGTAGAAAATGGAATCTATCATCTATATTCTATATTCAAAATACTATCTTCAAAGAAGAGAGCTTGCTCATCTTCTATATTCCATCATCCATTGTCTAGAAATATGCAAACACTTCAACCACTGATTACTGACTTTTTAGAATATTTGGAGTTAGAAAGAAATGCTTCTCAGCTCACCATTAAAAATTATCATCATTATTTGAAAAGATTTCTAGAATATAGCGGTGATATTGAGCCTAAGGAGATTAATGCTGAGTTAATCAAAAAGTATCGTTTATCACTGTCTCGGTATATTGATCCTCAAAGCAAATCTCCTTTGAAGAAAAAAACTCAAAACTTTTTTTTAATCGCTTTACGAGCTTTTTTAAAGTACCTTGCTAGGCAGGATATTCAGACAATGTCACCAGACAAAATAGAGCTTTCTGATACTGAAGCGACACCGATTAAGGTGTTAGAAGAAAATGATCTTTCTCGGCTTTTGGAAGCACCTGACACAACTGCTAAAGATGGTATTAGAGATAAAGCTATTTTAGAGATGCTTTTTTCGACTGGTCTGCGAGTCTCAGAACTTGCTTCTCTCAACTGTGACCAAATCAATTTGGATAGACGTGAGTTTGGAGTGGTCGGCAAAGGACAAAAAGAACGAGTAGTTTTTTTATCAGATGGTGCAGTTGATATTCTGAATACATATTTATCGACCAGACATGATACATTCAAACCACTCTTTATTCGCTATCAAGGTAAAGTTGATTCCTCGGAAGATGGAGAAAATATGCGTCTGACTCCCCGATCAATCGAGCGAATTGTGGAAAAATATACTAAACAGTTAGGTTTATCGGTCAAAGCGACACCTCATACTTTGCGTCACAATTTTGCGACAGACTTGCTTATTAATGGGGCTGATATCCGATCAGTTCAGGAGATGCTGGGACACACTAATATTGCCACCACCCAGATCTATACTCATTTGACCAATAAACATTTAAAAGAGGTTCATCAATCTTTTCATAGCAAGAACTTGAAAGAAAAAGAGATCGATTCGTAGTTATTTTTTCTTGCTAATATCCTTAAGCAACATTGATAAAGCTGTCGAAATTACGGCTAATACAATTGCTCCCAAAATTGCGGACCACCAACCTGCTAGTTCAAAACCTGGAACTACGACTGCTGCCATCCACAAAACAATGGCATTAATCACAAAAGCAAAGAGACCTAAAGTTAAAATAGTTAAAGGTGCACTGATGAATACTAAAAAAGGCTTAATAAAAGTGTTGATAATACCGAGAACTATAGCTGTTAATATGGCAGTTTGGATGTTGGCTACATAAAAACCAGGTACCAAATAAGCAGTTGCTAGTAAAGCGCCAGCATTTAATACCAGTGACAAAATTAATCTCAAAAAAATCACCTCCTACTTATATTGTTCATCTACCGCCCTATCCATGTCAATCTTTTGGTGAAAGGTTTGTCGAAGCACTCATTTTTGTTAGTATTAAAGTATGTTGAAAGGTCTCTCTACCCATGAAGCTAGACAAAAATTATCTGAAGTTGGACCAAATACTCTTCCCACAAAATCCACTTTAAATATCGGGGGGATATTTTTTGCTCAATTTAAAAATGTTTTATCCATAATTTTAATTGTGGCCTCCCTTCTCTCTTTTTTGATTGGGGATAAAATTGATGCTCTGTTTATCTTAGTAATTCTTTTATTAAACAGTGCTTTGGGTTTTTGGCAAGAATTTAAATCCTCACGAGAACTTTTGGCGCTCCGCCAGATGGAGGTGCTTAGCTCCCGAGTTATGCGTGATGGATCTCAAGTCCTACTTCCGGCCTCACAAATTGTTCCCGGAGATATTGTGGTTCTGGAAGCTGGAGACAAAGTTCCCGCTGATGGAAAATTAGTGGAATCATTTGAGCTCACTTTGGATGAATCTTCTCTAAGTGGTGAGTCACTGCCTATTATCAAATCGACTAAGGATAGTGAAAACAGACTCTTTTTAGGAACCACAGTAGTTTCTGGTCGGGGTTTATTACTAGTTGAAAAAACTGGACTAAAGACAAAATTTGGCCAAATTGCCCAAACTTTGTCTCAAGTTGAAGAAAAACCGACTCCTTTGGAAGTTTCTTTGAGTGCTCTATCCAAAAGAATTGGAATTGTTGTCTTATTAATTTCCTTAGGTCTCTTCATAGTTGAAGTTTGGGGTGGCGTCTCTCTTTTAGAAAGTCTATTTTCGAGTATTGCGCTGTTAGTTGCCGCTGTACCAGAGGGGTTGCCGACAGTTATCACCGTTCTTCTCTCGATTGGAGTCCATAATTTGTATCAAAGAAAAACCTTAGTTCGTCGGCTGAGCAGTATTGAATCTTTGGGGGCGACTAATATTATTTGTACTGATAAGACCGGCACTTTGACCAAAAATGAGATGAGTGTATCAGAGGTGGCAATTTCTGAGAGTCATTTAACCACAGCTCTTTTGGTAGCGGTTTTGTGTAATAGTGCGAGCATAGTTTTGAAAGAAGATCATCCTCTCCCCGACAATAACACTGAGGACCGAGAAAATTATACAGTCTTAGGAGATACCACTGAGGGAGCACTTCTGTTTTGGGCTTTACAAAAAGGACTAGATATCGATGAGATTCGAAATTCCGGGAAAATCATTACGGAATCCCCTTTTAACTTGCAAAGACGCATGATGAGTGTGTTGTGGGAGGATGAAAAAACCAAAAAGAAACTGCAGTTATCCAAAGGCTCACCAGAAGTGATTTTATCCCTCTCTAAATTGACTGTAGCTCGTAGAAAAACGCTTGAGGCAGAATATCAAAAAATGGCGGAAAAAGGACTGCGAGTTTTGGGTTTAGCCTGCCTCAAGAATCCCAGTACCAATAAAATAGTGGAGAAAGACTTGGAATTTTTAGGCTTTGTAGGAATTGCGGATAGCCCAAGATTAGAGGCCAAAGAGGCTATTTCTCAAGCTGAAAAAGCCGGTATTCGGGTCATTATGGTAACAGGAGATAACGCTTTGACAGCCAAATATATTGCTGCCCAAGTGGGTCTTTTCAAGAGCGGTGATGAGGTTATGACTGGCATGGATCTTGAGGAAATGGATGATGTGACTTTGGAACACCGTTTATCCCGGGTGAGTGTTTTTGCCAGAGTTCAGCCAGAAAGTAAGTTAAGAATTGTTCAGATGCTTCAGAAAATGGGTCAAGTGGTGGCAGTCACTGGTGATGGTGTCAATGATGTCTTAGCGCTCAAACAAGCTCATGTCGGAGTGGCAATGGGTATTACTGGCACTGATGTGGCCAAAGAAGCTTCTGACATTATCATTCTAGATGATAATTTGGCGACAATTGTGGCGGCGATCGCTGAAGGTAGATTGATTTATAACAACATTGTTAAAGTCATCAAGTTTTTGTTAACCGGCAATTTATCAGAACTGCTGCTGATTGTGTTAGCAGTTTTGGCTGGGTTTCCGGTCCCCTTACTCCCCGTCCAATTGTTATGGATCAACTTAGTGACCGATGGCCTCCCGGCTCTGTCTTTAGCAGCAGATCCACCCCATTATGATATTATGTCGCGTTCTCCCCGCTCTTTATCTGAGCCACTTTTGAACGGAGTCACGACCAGGTATATAGTTTTGTTTGGTTTAATTATTGCCGTGATAAATATTTTAGTTTTTAGCACTCTCTATGCTCAGTTTGGAATTCAAGTAGCCAGAGGAACAGTTTTTTCCTTAGTGGTTGTATCTCAGATGGTACTGATATTTATTGTTCGAGGAAAAAGTCATATTTTCCGCAATAAATATCTTCTTGGTTCAGTAGGTCTAATTCTTTTGTTACAGCTATCTATTGTCTATTTTGCGCCTTTGAGACAGTTATTTAAGTTCTAAGAGACTTTAAGAGTTTGACGTTCTCGATATCTGGTCCATTATCATCAAATCCCGGTACTTCTAAGATGAAGGGTACATTTTGGAGCTGGGGGTGATTTAATAATCCTCTAAATCCCTCTACCCCGATAAATCCCTCACCAATATTTTCGTGTCTGTCTCGGCCGCTTTTATATTCGACTTTGGAGTCATTAGCATGGATAGCAGCTAGATTAGAGAGACCGATCTCTTCATCAAATTCTTGCAATGCATCTTCTAAGCCAAGCGGTGTTTTGATATCGTAACCAGCAGCAAAAATATGCTGAGTATCGATGCATATTGCGAGGCGCGTATCGTCTACTGCTTTGAGGATTTTGCCGAGTTCATGAAAGTCTCGTCCTAAGTTACCCCCTGCTCCGGCGGAAGTTTCTAAGATTAACTGGACATTATTGGGGGACTTTTCCAGGACTTGCTTTAGTGCAGTTACTATTTGTGGTAAAACAGCTTCAAAACCTTTTCCTTTGTGTGATCCGAGATGGAAAATGATGCCTTGGACTTCTAACTTGGCAGCCAGATTGAGAGCATAGATCAACCAGTCAATAGATTTTTGTAAGTGCTCTGCTCCATCAGTGCCCAGATTGATAAGATATGTGCCGTGAATAAAATTAGGTCCGATCCCTGACTCTTTTTGAGCTTTCACAAAGCGAGCGATTTCTGCCTCATCATGCTTGGTTTGGAACCACTGTTGAGGAGGTGAGACAAAAAATTGGATAGCTTCACCACCGATATTTTGGCCCTTTTGAAAGGCTAGTTCAAGAGATATGGCAGCTGAGACATGGGCACCGACTTTAGGCATGAGGAGAGTATAACAAATATATTTAGAGATTTGGCATATCAAACTCGGTTACAGCTTGGGCACCGATTAATATATCAGTAGTTAACATTTTATTTGGTGTAACCAGAATCTCGTCATCGGATTCTAATCCAAGTCTGATATCTTGATCTAATAACTTGGAATTACAATAAAAAATTACACCTTTCTTTTTAATAGTTTTTTTCAATAACTTTTTTAAATCAGCTTCATCTAAGCAGGACTTAATCATTTGTAATTGTAAGGGATCAACAGTTTCCTCCTCATATTCAGTCTGTTGTTTTAATTCTTTAATTTCTTGTTCCGAGAGTTCTGATAATAAATCCAAAGCTAATTTTACGATCGTATCACTATGAAATGAAGTCAGTCTATCTCCAAATATGTTTATAAAAGGCCTGCGAATAGATATATTTTCTGCATAAAATTTAGAAATAAGAACCCTATGTGTAAGACTTAACTCCTCTTGTGCTTCCTCAAAGTTTGAATAGCGATTAATTAAATTTGTTGCTAATAAGCCGTCATAAAGTCGAATATTTTCTAAAACAGGTGTCATATAATATAAATGCAGTCCATTCTTCTGAATTCGATGTGCATATAAGGAGTCTATCTTATAGGCTGAAACTGGAGGTATGGTACCGGTTCTAAGAATTATCTCTAAATCCTCTTTAGCACCGCCCCACATAGCGACTGCTTCTGAGGGTTTTTGATCGCTAAACGGTATATAAAGCTCTCGTGAAATAGTTTGTTCCATAGCGTAGATTATAACACTATGGGATTTATTTTGAAACTAAATGGGTTTGCCGGCTAGGCCGTAGTATAAAAAGTCTCTCACAAAGCCAATGGCTTGAAATGGCCAAGTGAGGATGACCATCCAGAACCCAGGACTGAAGTACCCAACGACTGGCCAAGAATAATACCAGGCAAAAGTAAAAGCAAAAACTAGACCAATGAGGAAGTAAATAATAGCAATGTATGACAGTCGTTTTTCCATCTTATTAGTAATTTGTTTTTACTAGCCTCTGATTACTAGGCTCTGGTAACTAAATAATACAGTACTTCATGTCTTAAAGTAAATTAATTCTCTACTTCCACTTCTTCTAACGCTTCTTCGAGTTCACCATCATCAATAAGAGTTCCATCGACTTTTTCAGCTGGAGAGACAACTGTTGCTGCTACTACCTTTTCTCCCTCTTTGACTCTCATCAAAATCACTCCTTGAGTCTGTCTTTGCAGAGTTGGGACATCTTTGATATTGAGCTTGATCAATTGGCCTTTATTGCTGGTTAGAACTAATGTTTCTTGATCACCATGGATCAGTTGGGCGGTGACAATGGGACCGGTTTTCTCTGTCACTTGGGCGGCTTTGATACCTGACCCTCCCCTGCCCTGTCTCTTCCAGGCTGAGATGGCGGTCTTTTTGCCTAGTCCATTTTCCATGACAGCTAGTAACTGGCTATTTGGATCTTTGATGAGCCCCATACAGACCACAGCATCATCTTTTCCAAGCATTACACCTCTGACGCCTGATGTGTCACGATGAGTTGGTCTCACTTGAGATTCACCAAATCGGATACTTTGACCTTTATACGAGACGATGATGACATCATCAGAGCCGGTTGTTCCAACGACCCATTTCAGTTCATCACCAGCGTCTAATTTGATCGAGATCAGACCATTTTTGCGGATATTGGCGTATTCCTCGACGGGAGTCTTTTTGACATTACCATTTTTGGTACACATGAAGAGAAACTTGGTTGGATCCTTAGCTCTGGAGGTCAAAATAGCGGTAATTTTCTCACCTTGTTCAATATTGATCAGGTTGACGATCGCCTGACCTTTAGCGATCCTGGAGGCTTCTGGTATCTCCCAGACTTTGATTTGGAATACCCTGCCTTTATTGGTAAAGAACAAAATATTATCTAGCGTTTTGGTGACAAATAAGTGGCTGACTGCATCTTCTTCCTTGGTGGTGATACCAGAGACACCCTTACCCCCTCTGTTTTGAGTACGAAATGTACTCGGTGCTTGTCTTTTGATATATCCGCCTTGGGTGATCGTTACAATGGTCGATTCATCAGCGACTAAGTCTTCTTCAGAAAAGTCACCCACTTTCTGTTTGTAGACTCGGGTTTTTCTATCATCAGCATACTTTTCTTTTATTTTCAAAGTATCATCTCGCACCACTTGGAGAATTTTCTCTGGATGAGCCAACAGATCTTCCAGATAAGCGATCATCTCTCGCACTAGTTTCAGTTCATCTTCAATTTTTTGTCTTTCTAGAGCAGCTAAGCGTCTCAGTTGCATATCGAGGATTGCTGTTGATTGAATTACTGACAAGCTAAATTTGCTCATCAAGTTTGACCTGGCATCTTCGACATCTTTACTCTTACGAATTGTCGCGATGACCTCATCAATATTATCAACAGCAATTTTCAGTCCTTCCAGAATGTGTTCTCGATTGCGATATTCTCGGAGTTCAAATTCAGAACGGCGGCGAATAACGACTTCTCGGTGATGAATAAACTCTTCCAAGATACGTTTCAAAGTCATCAGATGTGGGACACCATCAGAAAGAGCCACCATATTGACGTTAAAGACCGATTGCATGGAGGTATGTTTGTATAAGTTATTGAGGACTGATTGAGGTTTAGCGTCTCGTTTGAGCTCAATCATGATACGCATTCCCCGCCTGTCTGATTCATCTCTGAGATCCGCAATGCCATCAATTTTTTTGTCTTTGACAAGGTCAGCAATTTTAGCGATCAGGACAGCTTTATTGACTTGGAAAGGTAGCTCGGTGACGATAATATCAAACCGGCCATTTTTGGTCTCTTCGATCTCGGCTTTGGCTCGCATGACGACTCTACCTCGACCGGTGGCATAAGCTTGCATGAACTCGGCTTGATCGTAAATAGAAGCACCAGTTGGGAAATCCGGTCCTTTGATAAATTGCATTAAGTCTTCAACTGTTGCCGTAGAATGAAAAGCACGAGATTCATCAGCGATAGGAGTCGTATCAACTGGGACTGAGGGGTCTACGGGGGCTTGGGTCTGGGGTTGCTCTTCTACTGGATTTTCTAGTCCCTTAGTCCCTTTTGCATCGTTTGTCCCTTCTTCTTCAACCACTGGATGATCAATCATATAGATCAAGGCATCGGAGACTTCACCTAAGTTATGAGGTGGGATTTGGGTCGCCATACCGACAGCAATACCCATGGCTCCGTTTAAGATCAAACTAGGAATAGCTGTTGGTAGAACTGATGGCTCTTTTTTGGAGGAATCGTAGTTTTCGCCCCAATCAACGGTGTCTTTATTGATATCTCGCAACACTTCTTCGGCGATATTATTAAGTCTGGCTTCGGTGTACCTCATAGCAGCTGGTGGATCTCCATCGACTGAACCAAAGTTGCCCTGACCATCGATCAAAGGATATCTTTGAGAGAAGTCTTGAGCCATATTGACGAGTGCTCCATAAACGTTGGATTCACCGTGAGGGTGATAGTTTCCAGAAGTATCTCCGGCGATTTTGGCACATTTTCTAAAAGAGCTAGAACGCAAAAGTCCGAGCTCATACATGACATAAATGATTCGTCTTTGGACGGGTTTGAGGCCATCTCGGACATCTGGTAGAGCTCGAGAAACGATGACACTCATCGCATAATCCAGGTACGACCTTTGCATTTCTTCTATAATGGGAGCGTTCTCTACCTTACCGATATTTTGTTTGGTGTCATCCATAATCAAAAAAAGAAAGCCACTAAGGGCTGAAAACATTCTAGCATGTTTAATATATAAATTCCAACCTTTTTTTGCTATAGTAAGTAAAAGTTTATGAGTAAATTAGTTGTTGGACTCTTCTTTGGTGGCAGGTCTCCGGAACATGAAGTCTCGGTAATTTCGGCTTTACAAGCTTATAGAAATCTAAATCAGGAAAAATACGAGATTATCCCTTTTTATGTTGATAAAACGGGAAGATTTTTTACCAATCCAAAGTTTCTTAGTATCAAAAATTATCAGAATAGCGATTCGTTATTACTTTCTTCGACCGAAATAATCTTAACCAATGGTGGATATTTGGAAAAAGGCCTATTTAAAAAACCCAGGTTACTAGATATAGCTTTACCTATTTTTCATGGTCCTTTTGGGGAAGATGGTTCTATCCAAGGACTTTTTGAGATTTACCAAATTCCTTATGTAGGATTAAATGTTTCCGGCTCAGCTGTAGCGATGGATAAAATGCTTTCTAAAGCTTTATTTGAGTCACTTGGTTTACCAATTGGTAAATATATTGAAATTAAACGATTAGATTGGTTAAAAGATCCTACAAAAGCCATTAAACAAGTTCAGAATAAATTAAAAAGTCCGTGGTTTGTGAAACCAGGAACTGGTGGATCCTCCATTGGAGCTGGTAAAGCAACAGACACTGATTCGTTACAGTTTGCTATTGAAGTAGCGGCAATTTACTCAGAAAAAATTATCGTGGAAGAAGCTTTTGAAAATTGTATTGAAGTCAACTGTAGTGTCATGGGTTATGAAGAGATTCGTGCGTCTGTTTGTGAGATGCCAATCCCCTCTGCAGACATATTAAGTTTTGCTGATAAATACCAAAGAGGTGGAAAAGGTTCAAAAGGTGCTGGTGGTATGGAGACTCTGACTCGAGAAATACCAGCTCCTATTCCAGATAAATTGACTAAAGAAATTCAGGAAGCGTCGACCACAGTTTTTAAAGCTCTAGATGGTTGCGGGGTTGCTAGAATTGATTTTTTTGTCGATGCCAAAAAACAAAAATACTGGATTAATGAGGTCAACTCCCCTCCTGGATCTTTAGCCTTCTATCTTTGGGAAAAAACTGGAATAAACTATCCGGAACTGCTAGATCAGTTAATTGAGCTGGGATTAAAAAGAGCAGAAAATAAAAAACAAACTCAATATACTTTTGAATCAGGTCTACTTTCTCAAATGGCCAAAGCCTCCAAAGATTAAAAATATTGATCAGGTAGATCATTTTCTAATAGGACTGCTACTTTTTTACCTTGTACTAGATCTGGAAGTTTATCAAGCGCTTCTTTGACTGTTTTCATGAAATACAAATGATCTTTTGAAAATCCTGATTCTTCAGTTCCCCTCTTCAACGGATTTTTAGCATTTTCTCCAACAATTATAATATCGTTGGCGATACTTCCCATCTGTTTGCCAAACTTAATGTGCTGAAGCTCATGTTCTTTTCCAAGTTCTACAAAACCGGGAGTAATAATCACTTTATGATAATCTTTAAAGCTATTTAAAAGGTCTAGCGATGACCGAGCTGTCTGAGGATTAGCATTATAAGTATTATCTAATACTGTCATATTTCCTTGAACTCTGATTTCTAATCGGTGTTCTGTAGGCAATATTAGTTTAGCTCGGGATTGAATAGCTTTAACAGAAACCCCAAAGTTTAGAGCGATAGTTGCAGCAGCTAAAAAATTAAAGGCATTGTGTTCCCCTTTCAAAGGTAACACTATTTGGACTCTTTCTTTTCCCAAGTGTAGATTAAATGATTGATTATTATCACTTTCTTTTCTATCAGAGATAGAATTTTCAGTATTATTAAAGAAAACTATTTTTTGAGATAAACCTTGAGATAATTTATCTGACCATGTGTCTTGAGAATTTATAAAAAGTGTTCCAGATTCTTTTAGAAAATTAGCTAATTCAAATTGAGTTTTAGCAAGTGATTCCATTGATCCAAAACGTTCTAGATGCTGAGGTCCGATAGTTGTAATAATGCCTAAATTGGGTTTTGCAATAGTACACAGTCTATTTATTTCACCAGGTTTATAAGCATCCATTTCACAAATAAAGATTTCTGTATTTGATTTCAAATCCAAGAGAATTGATCTGGCAATACTTAATTCAGTGTTATAACTTTTGGGAGTTTTTACGATTCGAAAGTCTTTCCATAAAAGGGTATAAAGCATATTTTTAGTTGATGTTTTAGCATATGAGCCGACTATCGCGATAGTTTTTATATTTTTCAGTCCTGTTCTCTTATCAATGGCTGCTTCAATAATTCTCGCCTTCTGGATATTTTCAGCAAAGCTAAAGAGGAAGTTTGCCACAATAATAAAAATTGGTGATAGCTGAAGTCGAATCAGAGATAGAATTAGATTGGTTACGATTGAGTGACTGTTAAAAAGAAGCGGAACCACGATTAATCCCAAAGATATTAAAAAGAGCAGTTTGGCTTTAGCAGTCCAAGAAATTTTTTGCTTTCTTTGAAGATTACGTTTAAATGGGTGATGGACAAACCATTTAAAAAAATCTTTAGATTGATACTCTAACAATTGGTAAATATAAAGCTCATCTATTAAGGGGAAAACAATATTGATTAGTCGTTTCATGATAAGTAGTCCTTTACAAATTGCACAAATAATTCTTGATTTTCTAAATGCGGAAAATGCCCTATATTGTCAAAAACTTCAATTCGAGAATTTGGAATCAATCGGTACATTTTTTTACCATCTAAAAGTGGGACTGCTCGATCTTTTTCTCCCCAGATGAGCAGAGTATCGTTTTTTATTTTAGGTAAATCAGGGGTTAAATCTTCATCCAGGAGATTCGTTAAAGTTCCTTTCATATCCCCGGCGTTAATATAATCTGCTTCTAAAGAAGCATAAAACTTAGTTCTGAGCTTTTGTTTTATCTTAAAAAAATTAGGAATAATCAGATTAAAAACTTTAGCGCCAATATATAAAAAAGGTTTTATAGCATCTTGTTTGGGTTTGATTCCGGCTGCATCTTCTAAAATTATTTTTTCAACTATTTCTGGGTAAAGTGAAGTCAATTTAATTGTAATTCTGCCACCGACAGAGTGGCCGAGAATATGAGGTTTTTGGATTTTCTGATCTTCGATAAAACCTTTTATTACCTTTGCATAATCAGCATTGGTAAAATCCTTTTGTGGAGTCTCACTTCTACCAAAACCTGGTAGATCGATCAGCCAACAAGTAAAGTCCCCTTTTAGTTTCTCCGAAACTGACCAAAAAGAAGAAACATCTTGTCCCCAACCATGAAGAATTATTAAATCTTTCCCTAGCCCCAATTTCTGAAAATAGATTTGCTGATCATTAATTTTGGTATACATTAACTAAAATTATAGCAAAAAGGAGGTTTACTATTATTTTTTATACTTTTGGATATCTAAAAAAGTTGTAGGAGGAATGTATAATCTTCCTGCTGGTATCTCACCTATCCCGATTCTCGTGTTATTATATGAAGTATCCCTCCCACTTCCTCCCAATACTAACTTTCCTCTTGCTTGTGCTCTTTCTGCAAGAGAGATGTTAAGTTGATCGCCATTGAGTGTACCATACCAACCTTCTAGTCCATCTGCCCCTTCGTCAAAAAGTTCCTCAATGTATGTAGTGATTTTAGGAGCATTAGGTGTATGAGTAAATTCTGGATGAGCAATAATTACAACTCCAGAACCTGCATGAATAGCGTCAATTATTGTTTTATAGTCTTGGAACCATTGCCTGAAGCCTGGTTTACCTGCTGCAAAGTATTTACCATACAAAAATTTAGCTTTTAAATCTCCTGCATGATATGGGTATTTTTCTAAGTGTAATTGTAATTCGTCTTCAAGTTCCTTGAATAAACCTGCATTATTTGGAGTTAATGAAACAATTTTAGATAAACGATAAGCAGTATCCAAAGCTCTTTCGTTTATCGCTTGCCATTGGGGTTCGTTTTGATCGTTATGTTCCAACAAAAATCCTTGTTCTCTTAAAAATCTTGTTTGAAACTCAACTTTCTGACAATGTTTAGCAATATTTACTTCTCCATCAGATGAAAAAGCTCGTTGAATTTCTGGATGATCAAGGTCAAAATCCAGTCCAATAAGTTCAAACATCACATCTTTATACTTAGTAAAAGATTCAATTCCCGGAATAATTAAAGCCCCCTCTGATCTACCAACTTCCATTACTTCTTTCAATTTGGAAGCACGAGTATTACCTCTATCCATAACTGCGATAGTGCGAGTATTTTGTTCTACGGCCTCAGTAATTAAATCTTGGGCAGTTCTGTCGCCTAAGTGAACATGAAAATCAGCACGTTCTTTTAACTGTTCATTCATATATTTTTTCTCCTTTTCATAATTCGGCGGACTCGATTAAGTTCTTGTGGGGTATTGGCACTTCTCCACTCTTCCGAGTTTCCTAGGATAAAACAATTAGCAGTTTTTTGTAATAGGGCAAATTTAACGATTTCAGGTAAGTTAAAAGAGCCTTTATCACTCTGTTTTATCAATTCAATATGTTTTTTGAGCCAGTCTTTATTGAAAATATAGATTCCTGTGGCTATTTCTTTAATATTTTGAGACGAGTTTCTATCAAATCCAACAAACTCGTTTTGCTCATTTTTTAATATTCCAAATAAATGAGAGACGTTTTTCTGGGTTGATGTGACCATAGTAAGGTTCTTTTGAGATTCGATATGGTTTTGGAAGATTTGAAATAGAGTTTTAGCTGTCAGAAGACTTGAATCATCTCCATTAATGACTAAAATATATTTTGATGTATTATCTAAGTATTTGATCCCACTTTTTACGGCATCAGCTGTGCCTAGAGGTGTTTCTTGGTGAGCATAGAAGTGTTTGTTTCCTAATCGGGTTTTTACTAATTCAGCTTGGTGTCCTACGACTACAATTACTTGATTTAGTTCTAATTTCTTTAGAGTTTCTAAAATATATTGAACTAAATACTTTCTGTTTACTTTACGCAGAACTTTAGGGATTTTTGTGCCCATTCGAGTTCCTTTTCCGGCGGCTAGAACAATTGCACTGGAATTAGTTAAAATAGAGTTCATATTTTGTAATTATATCATAACTATGGGATATAATCCATCAAAAAGTGGTTAAACGTCTAAAATAGCCTGTTTGGCGTGGGTTTGGATGAATCTTTTACGGGGAGGGACTTCATCACCCATCAAAATTGTAAAGACTTCATCAGTTTTTTCGGCATCTTCAATTGTGACTAGTTTCAAGATTCTGGCTTCTGGATCCATGGTAGTTTCCCATAACTGATCTTTATTCATCTCGCCTAGTCCTTTATATCTTTGAATAGTGATATTGGGGCCTTTGCGTCCTGGAGTTGGAGCTGATTCTTCGCCGCCAACCATTTCTACTTCTGTATCAGCGGTAGGTATTGTTTCTGCAATCACATCATCACTTTCTTTTTCTACTTTACCGCCGCGCATCTCTTTGAGGATGATATCTCGTTCTTTTTCGGCAAAAGCATACCGGACATCTTTACCCCGAGCGATCTTAAACAATGGTGGTTGAGCAATATAAACGTGTCCGCGAGAAATGAGTTCTGGAAGATATCTAAAGAAAAAGGTCAGAATCAAGGTTCGAATATGAGATCCATCGACATCAGCATCAGTCATGATGATGACTCGGTGATAGCGAAGCTTGCCATAATCAATGTTATCCCCAATTCCTGTTCCTAGAGCAATAATCAGGTTCTTGATCTCTTCAAATTCAAGAATTTTATCTAGACGAGCTCGTTCAGTATTGAGGATTTTACCTTTGAGTTTCAAAATAGCTTGAGTTTTACGATCTCTTCCCTGTCCAGCTGTACCACCGGCGCTATCTCCCTCCACTAGATACATCTCACAAAGTGAGGGGTCTTTTTCTTGGCAGTCCATCAGCTTTCCGGGAAGTGATGCTCCCTCGAGAGCACCTTTACGGATGACGGCATCTTTGGCAGCTCTGGCAGCAAGTCTAGCTCGTGAAGCTAGAATCAATTTTTCCATGATGCGACGGGCATCTGAAGGGTTTTCTTCAAAATAAGTTTCTAGTCCCTCTCGGACCACTTGATTGACGACAGTCTGAACCTCGGCATTACCTAACTTTTCTTTGGTTTGGGATTCAAATTGGATGTTATCTGAGTCCATCTTGATCGATATGACGGCTGTCAGGCCCTCTTTGATATCAT